>OGCO01001468.1_pt1 | contig 35174 bp, 27 predicted proteins | sample 1570171 | NCBI WGS metagenome assembly OGCO01 (sample SAMEA4370583, study PRJEB24528) | human gut metagenome
ACATATCAGAAGACCCAGGCTCTGGAGTTTTTGCAAAACTCCATCGACACGCCGGGGGAGTATCTGGAGCGCCGCTCCCTGGTGCATGCGCTGATGGTCACCTCCGTTGAGGCGGATGTCGCGCTGTTTATCCACGATGCGACGGCAGAACGTTTTATGTTCGCCCCAGGCCTGGCAGGCTCCTTCCCCATCCCGGTCATCGGCGTGGTGAATAAGATCGACTGCGCCACCCCGCAGCAGCGCGCTGATGCGCGCGAGCTTCTGGAGCTCACCGGCGCCAGCCCAATTTTTGAGATCAGCGCCAAAACCGGCGAAGGCATGCAGGCCCTGCTGGACTATTTAAGTGACGCCCCTGCACCAGACGATGCACAAAAGAACGATAACAATGCCCCGGCTGCAAGCTGATGCAGCCAGGGTATTGTTTTTTATCCTGCAGCGGGCAGTGGCCCGGCATATTTGTGGTATTGCTTCTGATTACGGCGGAAAAAGCCATAGACAGAGTAAAGCAGGAACGCAGCCAGCAGGCCATAATAAGATTGGCAGAACAGTGGGCCAAGTCGCTGCATCCGGGAAGATCGTCCGCGCCGGGTCAGAATCGAGGAGGATATAGATCAGCATAGTGCTGCGGCCAAGCGCCAAGGAAGGCAGCATTGCTGCCTGCAGTCCAATGTACTGGTGCCAAGCAGCAGCTTCCAGCCATCATGCCCGGAAAAGGAGGTGGCCGAGGCCAGGACAAAGCCGAGGCAGTACATCAATGCGCCTAGGATAACAGTAATCCGCGCTTTATTTCAATCGCCTCCCGTGAAAGAGCCAATCGGTCTTCTACATAATCACCACTCAACTGCGCTATTGCAATGCCTACCTCTGCGAAGCAAGCGGAACAACGGCCACCTCGGCGCCGGTATAGGCACCTAGCCTCCGGAAAGGGGCGCGGAAGCCGCTGCGGCTTCCACCGCTGCTCGACGCAGAACCCTGCATCCTGGATTTTTTCACCGCGTTCCCGCCTTGTCAGCAGGTCCCGCCGTAAGCCTGTCACCCCCGCTGCACACCCCTTGCTAGCAGGCAAAAGGAACAGCAAAAAGCTCTTTTGCAAATGCAAAAGAGCTTTTTTGGTGGGGGATGGTGGATTCGAACCACCGAAGGCGTTGCCAGCAGATTTACAGTCTGTCCCCTTTGGCCACTCGGGAAATCCCCCCTATGCAATTGGGCTCAACTTGAAGGCTGATGGAGCTGGTAGACGGACTCGAACCCCCGACCTGCTGATTACAAATCAGCTGCTCTACCAACTGAGCTATACCAGCACAACACCGGCCTATGTATCATAGCAAAACGGACTATGTTTGTCAACAAAAATTTTCGGAAAATTCAATGTTTTTGGAGGGAGAACATGCAACTGATCGAATTGGCGGCGCAGTACCGCGCCACGGGCAACGCGCTGCGTGCGCGCGCGGCCACCTTGCGTCTGGAGCTGGCGGCCATGCCGCGCGCCGGCCGCGCCCGGCGCGATCTGGAGGCGCGCATCGCGCGCCTGGAGCAGATGGCGGGCGAGACTCTATGCACGGCGAGCTATCTCGCGCATTATTATGACCGCAGCTGACCGCGCCGGCCGTCGGGCGGGCCCGGTTTGCGTTCCGGCGGCAGGTGTGGTATACTGACGGCATGAAACGCTTACATAAAAAACTCGATTTTCCATTCCGCCGCGCGCTGGCCGTGCTGCTGGCCGCGGCGATGACGTTCGCGCTCACGGGCTGCTCCGTGCGCGAGCTGCACATCGGCCAGGTCGAGGTGAACACCGGCGCCGGCACGGCGTGGATCACCCCGGCCAGAGGCGTGGACAGGTTCGACATTCCGGCGGCCGATTTTTCCGCCGGGGCGGACGGCAGCGTGACCTACACCGGCACGGCCTACCGCGTGCTGCAGGGCATCGACGTGTCCACGTTCCAGCAGGACATCGACTGGCAGGCCGTCGCGGATTCCGGCATCGCCTTCGCGGTCATCCGCGCGGGCTACCGGGGCTACGGCAAGGGCGGCATCGTCGAAGACGACCGCTTCCGCCAGAACGTGGCCGGGGCGTGCGCGGCGGGGCTGCGCGTGGGGCTGTACTTCTTCTCGCAGGCGGTCACGCCCGAGGAGGCGGCCGAGGAGGCGCAGTGGCTCGTGGACGCGGCGCGCGATTACAAAATCGACATGCCGCTCGTGTTCGACTGGGAGAACATCGACCAGAGCACCGTCGCCGCCGGCGACACGGTGCGCACGGCGGAGATGACCGGCGAGGACGTCACGGCCTGCGCCGCCGCGTTCTGCGAGACGGTCACGGCCGCGGGCTACGACGCCGCCGTCTACGGCAACCGCTGGCAGGGGTACTATGACTACGACTTTGCCCAGCTCAAAGACTACGCCTTCTGGGTGAGCGCGCCGGGCACGGCGGACGATTTTTACTACGCGCACGATTTCTGGCAGTACAGCTACGACGGCACGGTGCCGGGCGTCTCCGGCAGCGTGGACCGTGACCTGTGGTTCGTGCCGATCACGACCTGAGGAGGCGCGCGATGAAAAAACGACTTTTGACCCTGCTGCTCGCGCTGGCGCTCGCGGTGTCGCTGGCGCTGCCGGCCGCCGCCGCACAGATGCCGGTGGAGGTGTCGAGCGCGCTGGAGCTGGCGCAGGCGATGGCCGAGCCGGTGCCGGCGCGCGGCCGATTCCGCTCCCGCGCCGCCGCGGCCGAGCCCACGCGCGTGGTCGCCTTCGCGCCCGCGCTCGCGGACGGGTACGGCGCGGACCGCGTGCTGCATCTGGCGGCGTGGCAGGAGTACGTGCTCGAATTTTCCGACGCGGCGGCGGCGCAGCGCGCGCTCGCGCGCCTGCGCTCCGACCCCGATGTGACGGACTGCTTTCTCGATGAGGCGGTCACGGCGGACGACACGCTCGCCGGCCTCTGGGACGAGACGGCCAGCCGCTCCTGGGGCGGGCACGAAATGGGCCTCACGACGCTGCGCCATCAGGCGGACGTGCTCCTGCCGGCCGGCCGCCGCGCGACGGTCGCCGTCATCGACACGGGCGCGGAGGTCTCGCACCCGCTGCTCGCGGGGCGCGTGTCGGCCCGCAGCTATGACTTTGCCGACAACACGGCCGACGTGACGGACGTCAACGGCCACGGCACGGCCACGGCCGGGCTCATCGCCGACCTCACACCCGACGAGGTGGACGTGATGGTCCTGCGTGTGTACGGCGACGACAACCTCTCGAAGCCGTCGCGCGTGCTCACGGCGCTCGAGTACGCGCTGGAAAACGGCGCGACCGTCGTCAACATGAGCATTGGCTGGCCGAACGCCATCGAAAAGGGCTACTCCTTTTTAAATAGTGTCCTCGCGCAGGCGTATGCCGCGGGCGTCGTCGTCGTCGCGGCGGCGGGCAACCTCAGCCGGAGCAACCCCACCGCGAACGCGGACGATGTCTATCCCGCCAATCAGGCGCAGGTGCTCACGGTCTCGGCCGTGGACCGCAGCCGGACGTTTGACGATACCTATTCGGCCTCCGGCGCGTCGGTCGATCTGTGCGCGCCGGGCACGGGCGTCGCGGTCGCGGCGCTCTCCGGCGGCATGACGGTGCGCAGCGGCACATCGTTTGCTGCGCCCCATGTCGCGGCGGCGGCGGCCTGCGTGCAGCTCGCGCAGCCGGGCGCTACGGCCGCGCGCGTGCGCCGGACGCTCTGCGACTATGCCGAGGATCTTGGCGCGCCCGGCCGCGACGATCAGTACGGCAACGGGTTTCCGGTGCTCACGCAGTGCTTTCACGACCGGTTGTGTCCGGGGCGGCGCTTTGCGGACATGCCGGACGCGGACGCCTGGTCGCACGCCGGGCTGGACTACTGCATCGCGGCGGGACTGATGCACGGCATGACGCCCGTCACCGTCGCGCCGGAGGCGCTTGCCACCCGCGCGCAGGTCGTGCAGCTGCTCTGGGCGGCGGCGGGCAGCCCGAAAACCACCGGCACGCTGCCGTTCACGGATGTGGCGCCCGGCGCGTGGTATTATGACGCGGTGCACTGGGCGTATCGGACGGGGCTCGTGTCCGGTACGTCGCCCACGACGTTTACCCCCGACGCCGCCATCACGCGGCAGGACTTCACGGTCATCCTCTACGCGCAGGCCGGCCGCCCGGCCATGATCGGCACTGCGCTCGCGGCCTTCCCGGACGCGGGCCAGGTCGCGGGCTATGCCTACGCCGCGCTCACCTGGGCGGTCGAGCAGGGGCTGATCGGCGGCGTCGGCACGCCGTCCGGCCCGCAGCTCGCGCCGCGCGGCTATGCCACCCGCGCCCAGGTCGCAAAGATCCTCATGGGCTACTATGACAAATAAAAATGACAGCAAAACCCCGCCCCCGCTTCCGATCCGGAAACGGGGGCGGGGTTTGCTATTATCAGCGGGCCGCAGCCCCTCCAACGAGCGCCCGGCGCAGCGGGGCTCGTTTGCCCACGCTTATTCCTTCGGCGCGGGCTCCTCGGTCACTTCGACCTCGATGTCCTCCGGCTCGACGACCTCGGCGTCCACGGTGTGCAGATCCGGCGCGGGGCGGTACTCCTTAGCGGCGGCGCGCAGCTCGTCCATCTGCGCCTCCAGCTCGGCGACGCGGGCGTTTGCGTCCGTCACCTGCTGGCAGAGCTCGGCGAGGAAGGCGTCGGCCGTGTCGCGGTAGTTTTCGTAGTACAGGCGGCCGATCTCGGTGTACGTGCGCTTGACGCGCTCGAGCTCGGCGTTGCAGTCCACGGTCATGCGCGTCATGCGCGAGGCGTACTTGGCGCGGTCGCCCACGGCGTGGGCAGCGCCGGCGACCTTGTCGCGCATCTCGTCGCTGACGACCTTGTTGGCGGCATTGGTCACGGTCTCACCGGCCTTGCCGGCCGCGTCGATGACCTTGTCCTTCAGGCTGTTGAGCATGTCATGGTAATCTTTCATGGATAAAAACCTCCTTGAAATATGAAACTGCAAATGCTTTATGCGTCCGGCTGCCCGCCGGTGCCGCGGTCGACATAGCGCGGTGCGTGCCGGAGCTTGCCGGTGTAAAACAGCGCGAGCACGACGGCAGCGGCGGCCGCCGACACCCCGGCCAGCAGTTGGCTGACGCGGATGCCCGTGCCGGCGATGTACAGGCTGTCGGTGCGCAGGCCCTCGATGAGCGCGCGGCCGATACCGTACCACACGGCGTAGAGCAAAATGAACTCGCCGTCAAACTTCCGCTCGTGTCGGCGAAACCAGAAGTGCAGCAGCAGAAAGCCCACAAAGTTCCACAGGCTCTCGTAGAGAAACGTCGGATGTACGTACACGGTCTCCCGGCCGGGGAGCGTGAGCCCCATGCGGGAGAAGGCCGTGGTCTCGCGGCCGAAGGCTTCGCGGTTGATGAAGTTGCCCCAGCGGCCGATGCACTGCCCGATGAGCAGGCCGGGCGCACACACGTCCGCCATCGCGCCGAAGGGGATCTTTTTCTTCCTGCACCAGATGATGCCGGTCAGCAGCCCCGCGATCACGCCGCCGTAGATGGCGAGCCCGCCCTCCCAGATCTTGAGCGCGTCGATGGGGTGGTCGCGGTAGTCGCTCCATTGGAAGATGACGTAGTACAGCCGCGCGCCGATGATGGCCAGCGGGATCATCCAGATGAGAAAGTCATAGAGCGTGTCCGGCTCGATGCCGCAGCGGCGGCAGTGCCGCGCGCAGTAGAGCATCGCCAGAATGAAGCCCACGGCGATGATCACGCCGTACCAGTAAAACGTGCGGCCGAAGAGCGTGAACGACGCGCTGGGGTCGATGCTCCAGTTGCCGAGCAGGGGAAAGCTGATGGTGGCGTCACGCATCATCGTCGGCATCATCCTCGCCTCCTTTCGGGGCAACGACCGAGAGCGCCAGGCGCTCGGGCGCGAGCGTTTCGGTCAGCCACTTGGCGCACTCCGCCGCCGTGATCTCGCCGAGCAGCGGGAAGGCGTCCATGTGCTCGTACCCGCCGAAGAGCCCCTCGGCCATGGCGATGCACACATCGTCGAACCGGTCGAGCCCGCGCAGCCAGCCGCCGTACACGGCGCGGCGCGCCCGCTCGAAGGCCGGGCCGTCAAAGCCGTCACGCGCGATCTGCGCGACGGTCTCGCTCACGCGCGCGCACACGGCGTCGGGGTCTTTGCTCTCGCCGCCGAGCACGGCCATGGCGATCGGGCCGCAGTAGTCCGCGCTGCAGCCGAAGTCGTCGCCGAGCAGCCCCGCGCGGTAAAGATCGTTGTAAAACGCCGTCGCCTCGCCGAAGGCGGCCTGCAGCGCGAGCTCCGCCGTGAGCGTCTGGCGCAGGCGGGCCTCGCCCTTTTCCGCCGGGCGGAACTTCGCGCCCAGCAGCATCTGCGGCGCGGACACCGCGAGCTCCACGCGCATGCGCGCCTGCGCCGGCGTCATGTCCTCCGGTGCGCCGTGGTCGGCGGCCGGGACGGGAGAGAGGTCCGGCGGCAGGATCTCCGCCGCGATGGCGGCCACGCGCTCGGGCGTGTCCTGACACACGGCGCACAGCACCATGTTCGACGGCGCGTAAAACGCGCGGTGGCAGGTATAGAGCGTCTCGGGCGTGATCTGCGCGATGCTCTCGACCGTGCCGGCCACGGCGTCGCGCGCTCCGTCGCGCGCAAGCAGGCAGCGCATGAGGTCGCGCCACACGGCGCGGTCGGGGTCGTCCTCGCCCATGCGGATCTCCTGAGCGATGATGCCCTGCTCCTTGGCCACGCTCGCGTCGGTGAAATACGGCGTCGAGACAAAGCGCAGCAGCGTGCGCAGGTTATCCTCAAACCGGTCCGTGCAGGAAAAATAGTAGGCCGTCATGTTCGTGGACGTGAAGGCGTTCGGGTCTGCACCGTTTTCGCTCAGCGTCAGCAGCGCGTCCGACCCGTCGGGCATGTCAAAGAGCTTGTGCTCGAGATAGTGCGCCACGCCGGCGGGCGTGTCCGTCCAGGTGTCGTTCACGCGAAAGCGCCGGTCCGCCCCGCCGTAGCAGGTGGCAAACACGGCGTAGCTGCGCTGAAAGTCGGGCTTGCAGAGCACGCGCACGCGCAGGCCGTTCGGCAGCGTCGCCGCCCAGACGTTTTCGGGTCGTTCATTCGTCATCGGCAGTCTCCTCCGTTCCCTTGAGCAGATACACACAGTCGCACACGACGCCGGCGGCGATGTCCGTCACGTCCGTGCGCGTGACCTCTTCCACGAGCGCGGCCATCTCGGCCGGGTCGATGTCCAGCCCCTGCACCGTGCGGTTGAGCCAGTACCACGCCAGCGCGTCGGGCGCGTCGGCCGTGGCGCGCAGGTCGCTGGCCACGCTGCGGATGGCGGCCTGAAGCTCGCCGTCCGTAAAGTCGCCGGTGCGCACGGCGTCGAGCTGCGCCGTGATCTCGGCGCGCGCGCGCTCGTAGTTTTTCACGTCGATGCCGCTCGTCACGGTCAGCAGGCCCTTGTGCGTGCTCAGGCGCGAGCCGACGTAGTAGCACAGGCTGAGCTTCTCGCGCACGTTCAAAAAGAGCTTGGACGTGACGCAGCCGCCGTAGAGGGCGTTAAAGACGAACAGCGCCGGGATGTCCGGCTCGGTCATGCACGCGCCGAGACGGTAGCCCACGGCGAGCTGCCCCTGCGCGACCGGGAGCGTCTCGGTCACATAGCGCGGCTCGGCTTCGAGCGCGTTCATGCGGATGTCCGTGCCGATGTCCTCGTCGATCTCGCCGCGCGGCATCGTCGAGAGCACGTCCGTGAGGATGCGCGCGACGCGCCCGCCCTCGAGCGAGCCGCAGTAGAAGATCTCCACGGGGCTCGTCGAGAGCACGTCGTGGTAGCGCATCGTGAGCTTGCGGTAGTGGATGCGCTCGGCGTCCGCCTCTTCGCCGAGACGGGGCACGGCGTAGTCCTCGCAGCAGCACATGTGGGCGTACAGCCGCTCGATGGCGTAGGCGCGCTTGTTGTTCATGCCGGCGCGGATGCGCTCGAGCAGCTTCTCACGCTCGCTGTCCACGATATCCGGCCGCAGCAGGCCGCCGCGCGTGTTCGGGTGCAGCAGGAGGTCTGCCACGTCGGCCGCGAGCCGGGGGAAGATCTCCTCGCCCACCGCGCCGTCGTCGGCAAACTCGGCCTCGAAGCCCACGGCCTGGATCTCGCCGAGCTTGCGCACGCTCGGCGTGATGCTCGCGCCGTAGAGGCTTTCGAGCTCGGCCGCGATCGTCTCCAGATCGGGCAGGCGCGTGCTGCCGCGCCGCAGCACATACGGCAGCACGGCCGTGCACGCCGCCGTTTCTCGCCGCAGCTGCGTCAGCAGGTTCACGCTCAGCCACGCGGTCTTGAACTTGTCCGTGCGCAGGGCGGTCAGCCACACGCCGGGGAGAATTTCCGTGCGGATGCGTTCCATAAGATACGCTCCTTTCGCCTATGGTGTGTCCATATTTTTTGAATACTTTATTATATCACGCCTTACCTATCTTGGGAATAGGGTTTCGGGCGCTTTTTGCCGATGCCGCCGCCGTCGTAGGGCGCATTGTCCACGGTCACGCCGTCGGGCCGCAGGCGGACGGTGTGCAGCAGACCCGCTCCGTCGCGCCAGCGCACGGTACACTCCGGCCAGCCGGCCGGCAGGTGCGGCTCGGGGTAGAGCACGCCGCCGCGCAGGTGCAGCCCCAGCAGATCTTCCGCCGCGATGCGCAGGTACCACCCCGCCGCGCCCGTGTACCACGTCCAGCCGGCGACGCCCGCGTTATCCCCGCCCGCAATGTCGGCCGCGAGCACGTACGGCTCGCCCTCGTAGCGCGCGGGGTCGTGCGCCGCGGGCAGCACGGCGTGCAATATTTCTACGCCCTCGGCCGTGCGGCCCGTGCGCAGCAGCGCCATGGCCAGCCACAGCGCGCCGTGGGTGTACTGCCCGCCGTTTTCGCGCAGGCCCGCGCCGTAGCTGCGCACGTAGCCCGTCTCGGGCGTGCGCCGCGTGATGGGCGGGTCGAACAGCCGCACCACGTTGTGCTCCCGGTCAAAGAGCTGCTCCACCGCGCTCGTGAGCGCCGTGTGCACGCGGCCGCGGTCGGCGTGCGTGTCGAGGGCGGCAAACGCCTGCGCGATCGCGTCGATGCGGCACTCGCCGCACGCTTCCGAGCCGAGCGGCCGCCCGTCGTCATAGTACCCGCGCCGGTACCACGCGCCGTCCCACGCTCCCTCGGCCGCGCGCGTGCAGTGGTCGGCGGCGAGCGCGAGCTGTTCGGCCGCGTGCCCGCCCACGAGGGCGGCAAATTTCCGCGCCGTGATGGCAAAAAACCACGTCAGCCACACGCTCTCGCCCCGGCCCTGCGCGCCCACGCGGTCAAAGGCGTCGTTCCAGTCGCCCGTGCCGATCAGCAGCAGCCCGTGCGCGCCCACGCCGCGCGCGAGCACGCGCATCAGCGCCCGGCGGCAGTGCTCGAGCACCGTGCCGGTCTCCGCGCCTGGCTCGAGCGGCTGGTAGCGGTCGTGCTCGTTTTCCTCCAGCTCCTCGCCCGCGAGGAAGGGGTATTCTGCGCTTAAGATCTCGGCGTCGCCGGTCTTTTCCACGTACTCGCACACCGCCCACGGCAGCCACAGCAGGTCGTCCGAAATGCGCGTGCGCACGCCGTGCTCGGGTCCCGTGCCCGCGTGCCACCAGTGGCACACGTCCCCGGCGGCGAACTGGTGCGCGCACGCGCGGCCGATCTGCTCGCGCGCAGGCGCGCTGTCGAGCAGCAGGAGGTTCACCGCGTCCTGCAACTGGTCGCGGAAGCCGAACGCGCCGCCGTTCTGGTACAGGCTCGTGCGCGCGAGCAGCCGGCAGCACAGCGTCTGGTACGCGGCCCAGCCGCCGAGATAGCGGTTCATGTCCGCGTCCGGCGTCGTCATCCACAGGCGCGACACCGCGCCCAGCCACCGCTCGCGCGTTGCGCGCAGGGCGTGCGCGGCCTCGTCCGGCTGCGTCAGGCGCAGGAGATTCGCGCGCGTGTCGCACCCGCAGACGATCACGCCCTGCCGGTCGATCACGCCCTCGAGCGCGAAGCAGGGGCTCAGCCCCGCACCCGCGCGCGCGTCCATCTGCCCGCGCAGGAACGAAAACCGGTCGCACGTCCAGCCCGTGAGCGGCATGCCCGCCGCCGCGCAAAAGAGTTCGGGCGCGTCCGCGCGCACGTTTTCTGCCGTGAACAGCCCGTCGGCGTACGCCGTCACGACGGCGGGGGCGTCCGCGTCGCGCCCGGCGCAGACGAGGTCAGTGTGCCACGTGATGCGCGCGCGCCCCGCGCACTCGATGAGCAGCACACGCGCGTCCGCGTCCTCGGGCACGAACGCCGTCACGCGCACGGACATGCCGTCCACGCTGCGCTCCCACGCCGCCCAGCCGAAGCCGTACTCCACCCGCGAGCGCCCGTCGTCGTCAAAGAGCGACACCGCGCCCGCGCGCGATGCCATGCGCAGCGTCTCCGTGCCGCGCAGCACCCACGGGTCGCACAGCCAGCGGTTGATGCGCCCGGTGTGCGCGTTGCGGTGCCACATGTGGCCCGTGCCCGCGTCCGTGGCGAGAAAGCCGAAGCGCCCGTTTGTCAGCACCTGGCTCCACGCGCGCGGCGGCAGCCCGGTGAAGGATACCGTGCCGTCGTCGTCCCAGTGCACGTCGCTGCCCGTGGGCAGATACCGCCGGTCGCCCGGCGGGGCCAGCAGCGGCAGCGTGCAGCGCGTGCGCGCCATGCCGGGGCGGATGGCCGCGGCCGCCGCCACGGCGGGGAAGGCTTCCTCCGGCACGAGGTGCACGCCGCCGGACGCGCCGAGCGTGTGCGCGAGGTCGAGCGCCGCGAGCCACCCGCGCACCTTTCCGGCCGTCGGCTGCCGGTAGTCCCCGCCGTCGCCGCTGCGCAGCGCAAGGTCGCACACCACGCCCAGCGCGCGCAGCAGTGCCCACTGCCGCACCACGCCGCGCTCCGCCTGCGCGCACCACACCGGCAGGTCGCCCGAGATGCCCTGCGCCCAGAGCGCCGGGCGCTCGAGCTGCCCGGGCGCTGCGCTCGCCGCCACGGCCGGAAACAGCAAGGGAGAGACCGCCGCCATCGCGCCGTCGAGCTCCGCGCCCGTCATGCCGTACTGCGCGGCGAGCTCTGCCGGCAGCGCCGCCGCCATCGCCGGCGGCAGCACGAGCGCGCGCTGCGCCGCCGTGAACGCATCGTCCTCGCGCGCGCCCACGCCGAGCGCAAAGCGCACGCGCCACGGCGTGTCCGGCGCCGTGTGCACCGGCACGCTCAGCTCCACGCGCCCCGCGCGCAGCCACCCCGGCACCGGCCCCTCGGCCCGCCACGTGCCCGGCCGGTCGCACACGGCGCACAGCCACGCCTCCGGCTTCTCGCCGCGGCCGAGGTGCCGCAGCAGCAGCGCGTCGCGCCGCAGCACGCTCTGAAAGCCCAGCCGCGCGAACGCCGGGTGGTTGACATAATCATCCCACGGTGCGAGCACGGCCTCGAACACGAACCGCACCGTGCCCTCGATCCCACGCGGGGACGAGAGCGTCAGCGCGCGCACCTCGCCGTTGGCGCGGCCGGGTACGGTCAGCGTCTGCACGGCGGTCACGTCCCCGTGCCGGGCGGTGAACTGCGCTGCGCGCACCGTAAAGCGCCACTGCGCGCCCGCGGCCGTGCCCGGCAGCAGCGGGCCGGAGAAATCGTCCGTCTCCAGCTGCACGACCGGCCCGGCGGCGGGGTCTGCGCGCGTGCCGCGGCGGCAGACGCTCAGCGCGTGCCAGCGCGCGAAGCTCTGCCCGGCCTCCGATACGGCGAGGCAGTACGTGCCGTTGGAGAGCAGCGCGCAGCGCGGGGCTTCGGCGTCGATGCCCGTGCCCTCGGCCGCATAGTCCGGCAGGGCGCGGCGGCGCGCCTTTTCGGCCGGCTGTTCTGCGCGCCGCCGCAGCGCCGGCGCGCCCAGCGGCAGCCGCTCGGACAGCAATGTCGCGTGCGCGCGCATGGCGGGGTCGGCGAAGAACCACCGCCGCACCTGATCTCCGCACAGCGCGTTGCACGCCGCCAGCAGGCTCATGCCCTGGTGGTGCGCCATCACGCAGCGCACGATCTGCCCGCCGCCGCCCGTGCGCGCGCGGGTGCAGTCGAGCGCGTCGAAAAATCCGTGCTGCCCCAGCAGCCCGAGTGCCGCGAGTCTGCGCAGGTTGCGCATCGCCGCGCGCGGCTCCACCGCCAGCGCGAGAAAGCTGCTGTACGGCGAGAGCACCAGTTCCCTGTCCATGCCCGGCTGCAGGGCCAGCGCCGCGCAGCCGTGCGCCTTGTAGCGGTAGCTCAGCGCGCTGTCGAGCGCGAAGTACGCGCTCTCCGACACGCCCCACGCCTGCCCCGGGCGCACGCGCCGCCGCTGCACGTACAGGCAGAACTTTGCGCTCTCCCACAGCAGCGAGTCGCGCACCGGCGGCAGAAACAGCTCCGGCATCAGGTACTCGAACATCGACCCCGACCACGACACGCAGCCGCGGTAGTGGTCTTTCTGCACCTGCGCGCGCGACAGGGCGCGCCAGTGCTCGCGCGGCACGTCGCCCCGCGCCACGGCGAAGTAAGACGTCAGCCGTGCCTCGCTCGAGAGCAGATCGTAATAGCTCTCCGACCATTTGCCGCTGCCGGTGTCGATGCCGATGTGCATCAGCCGCCGCTGCGGGTCGTAGAGCGGGCCGAAGTCCATGCCGTCGCAGAGCATCTGCGCCCGCGCCGCAAGCTCGTTCTGCCCCCAGCCGCGCAGGGCGTTCGCCGCCGTGAGCAGGGCGGCGGCGCAGTTGCCGCTGTCCACTGTGGACACGTACAGCGGCGGCATCGGCCGCAGCGTGCACGTGTGATACCAGTTGTAAAAGTGCCCGTTCCAGCGGGGTAATTGCTCCATGGTCGTGAGCATCCGCTCCGCCAGCGCCAGTCCCTGCCCACCGTCGATGCCCAGCGCGTGTGCGCCGAGGGCGGACACGAGCGCGAGCCCCATGTTCGTCGGCGACGTGCGGTGCGCCGTGCCGGTCGGCGGCTGGGACTGCACATTGTCCGGCGGCAGGTAGTGATCCTCGGCCGTGCAGAACGTCTCAAAATACTGCCACGTCGCCTTCGCCCAGCCCAGCAGCTCCCGCTGCGCCGCGCGCGATAGCGGCGCTGCCCCGGCCGCGTTCGGCGCGCCGAGCGCCGCCAGCACGAAGGGACTGAGCATCCACACGATGCCGGCGGCCAGCCCCGTCGGGCTCGGCGTCAGGACGGCCGTGAGCAGGCCCAGCGCGCTCGCCGGCCAGAGCGCGCGCCAATATGCGCCCAGCCCGTCGCGCCTGCCCGCGCGCTGCGCCGCCGTCTGCCACTGCAGGAGGTTTCGGTGCGACACGGCCATGCGCCACAGCGCCGTCACGATGGCGGAGGTGTTCAAAATTGCCTCCCACGGCAACAAAATCAGCCGCAGCACCGTCTGCGCCACGGCGCTGGCCAGCCCGTGCAGCACGTCGCTGTGGTAGCGCACGCGCGTGTCCGCCGGGTGCACGATCGGCTGGCCGAGCGCGCGGATCAGCCCCTGCGCCAGCGCCAGCAGCGCCGCATACGCCGCCAGCCGCAGCCCCGGCCAGCGCAGCACGCAGCCGAGGAAGATGGAAATCCACGTCGCCGGGGCGACGAGCGACCGCCGCAGGTTGTCCGCCAGCCGGAACCGGTCGATCGGGTGCAGCGCCCGCGCGCGCCGGGAGAAGATCCACGGCGCGTTCTGCCAGTCGCCGCGGATCCACCGGTGCGCCCGCGCGCCCCAGGCCAGCGGGGCGGCGGGGAAGGTGTCCGTCAGCTCCACGTCGCCGAGAAAGCCGCCGTGCAGGTACGCGCCCTCGAGCGCGTCGTGGCTCAGCACGCGCCCTTCGGGGATGACCCCGCCGCCGCAGCAGTCGAGCAGCGCGCGCGCGTCGAGAATGCCCTTGCCCGGAAAGCCGCCGCGGTCAAAGCAGTCCATATACAGCTCCCCGCACGCGCCGCCGTAGGGGTCGGCGCCGCCTGGCCCTGCGAACACGCGCGCCCAGTCCGTGGCGTTCGCGCTCTGCAGTTCGGTGGCCATGCGCGGGTGCAGCAGGCCGTAGCCGCGCGTGACCACGCCGCGCTGCGCATCCACCACGGCGCGGTTGAGCGGGTGGAGCATCGCGCCCACGAGCGCGCGCGCCGCGCCGGGCGTCAGGCGCGTGTCGGCGTCGAGCGTCAGCAGGTATACCGTGCCGCTCAGGCCCGCCGCGTCCCCGGCGGCGCACTGCAGCGTGCCCGGCCGGTCGAGCACCAGCCGCGCCAGCTCCAGTAACGCGCCGCGCTTGCGCTCCCACGCGCTCCATTTCCCGTCGGGGGTTTGTACGCGAGGGCGTGTGAAGAGATAAAACCGGCTGCCCCAGCGCGCGTTGAGCGCGGCGATCTCCGCGCGCGCCGCGCGCAGGATGGCGGGGTCGATGGGCGCGTGCGCCATGTCCGCCTCCGGCAGGTCGGCCAGCAGGCCGAACGTGAGCTGCCCGAGCGCGTCGCGGTTGCAGAGGTAGTATTCCTCCAGCCGCGCGCAGAGCGCGTGCGCATCGTCCGGGGAGGTCAGCAGCGCCGCGATGACGCACAGCGTCCGCCCCTCCGGCGGGATGCCCCGGCGCAGCGCCAGCCGCGGCACGAAGCGCGGCTTCGTCACGCGCAGCAATACCGCATCGAGCAGGCCCTTGACCACCTCCGACACCGGGATGAGCAGCAGCACCGCGCCCGATACGCTTTTCGTGGCAAAGCCCAGCAGCAGCGACAAAAACAGCGTCCCCACCACGACGGCCGCGATGTACCACCCGCCGTCGCGGCGACGTTCCGGCGCGCCGAGCACCTCGCGCAGCAAAAACCAGCCCACGTGCCGCCGCGCGCCCTCGCTGCGCTGCGCGCGCGCGAGCACGTCCTCGGCGATCTCGATCTCCGTCCGGCCCGTCCGCCGCGCCAGCCGCGCCACGGTCTGCCGGTAGTGGGTGCGCGTGGCCGCGTCCATCGCGGGGTAGACGCCCACCGGGTCGCGCGCGAGGATGCGCCCCACGCGGTCGCACCGCTCGGCCAGCATGCCCCACGCCGCCGTGCCGAGCGCGCGCAGCGACGTGAAAAGCGCTGGCGCGGCCGCGCCGTCATGGGCGTAGGTGTCCGCCAGCGCGCACACCACGGCCGCCTGCAGCCCCGGCACGAGCAGGGCAAGCTCCGCCGTCTCGAGCGGCAGCGCGTCCTGAAACCCTTCCAGATACGCCTCCGCCGCCTTGACCGTCAGCGCCCCCCCGCACGCGCGCAGCAGCCCCGCGCAGCACGCGCCCAGCGCGGTCTGCCCGCCGGATGTGCGCACGCGCGCGTGCCGCAGAGCGGCCACGGCATCGCCCGCCGCGGCGCAGGCAAAGCTCCGGTTGTCGCGCAGCCACTGGCCGTTCGGCGTCTCGGGCGTGACGGCGCGCGCCATGCGCGCGAGCGCTTTTCCGGCGCGCCGGATGCGCCCGGTGTCCGCGCGCCGCCGGCCGGTCACGGTCAGAGCGCGGGCGTCGCGCTCGCCCTGTGCGCGCAGGGCGGCAGTGTTGGTTTCGGCCATGAAGATCCCTCCAGAAACGGTTTGCAATACCGGAATTTTTCCCATCCGGCGCGAGAACTATGCGGTGACAAGAAAAAATACTTGACACCCGCGCGGAATGCGCGTATACTACTCGTGCTGTAAAGGAAAAATGGTTTACAGCGAGGAGGGACCCCACCATGCCGGACGAGACCGTGTGGCGCACGATGCTGTTCGATTTTTACGGCGATCTGCTTACGGACAAGCAGCGGGAGTATTACGACCTCCATTATAATCAGGACCTCTCTCTGGCGGAGATCGCCGCCAGCAGCGGCATTTCGCGTCAGGGCGTGTGGGACAACATCCGCCGCGCGGACGCCGCGCTGCGCGATACGGAGGCCCGGCTCGGCCTGGTGCGGCGCTTCGCCGCGCAGCGTGCAGCCGCGGCCGCGCTGGAGGATACGCTCACGAAGCTGCGCGATACCGTCGGCGGCGACGCCCGGCCTCTGGCCGAGCAGGCGCTGCGGCAGCTTCAGGATCTGAAAGGATAGATACCATGGCATTTGAATCCCTGTCGGACAAGCTGACCGAGGCGTTCAAACGCCTGCGCGGCAAGGGCCGGCTCACGGAGGCCGACGTGAAGGAGGCCATGCGTGAGGTCAAGCTCGCGCTGCTCGAGGCGGACGTGAACTTCAAGGTCGTCAAGGACTTTGTGCGCAAAGTGACCGAGCGCGCCACGGGCGCGGATGTGCTCGAGAGCCTCTCGCCCGCGCAGATGGTCATCAAGATCGTCAACGAAGAGCTCACCGCCCTCATGGGCAGCGAGAACCAGAAGCTGAACATCAGCTCCCAGTCGCCGAGCGTCGTCATGCTCGTCGGCCTGCAGGGCGCGGGCAAGACGACCAACGGCGCCAAGCTCGCCGGCCTCATGCGCAAGCAGGGCAAGCGCCCGCTGCTCGTCGCGTGCGACGTGTACCGTCCCGCGGCCATCCAGCAGCTCGAGACCGTCGGCCGCCAGCTCGACATTCCCGTGTTCCAGATGGGGCAAGGCGACCCGGTCGAGATCGCCAAGGCCGGCATCGAGCACGCGAAAAAGCACGGCAACGACCTCGTCTTTCTCGACACGGCCGGCCGCCTGCACATCGACGAGGCGCTCATGACCGAGCTGCAGAACATCAAGGCCGCCGTCAACCCCGCGGAGATCCTGCTCGTCATCGACGCGATGATCGGCCAGGACGCGGTGGCGACCGCGCAGGCCTTTGACGACGCGCTCGATATCACCGGCGTCATGCTCACGAAGCTCGACGGCGACGCCCGCGGCGGCGCCGCGCTGTCGATCAAGGCGCTGACCGGCAAGCCCATCAAGTTTGCCGGCATCGGCGAGAAGCTCGACCAGATCGAGCCATTCCACCCCGACCGTATGGCCAGCCGCATCCTCGGCATGGGCGATGTGCTCACGCTCATCGAAAAGGCCGAGCAGAACCTCGACCAGAAAAAGGCCGAGGAAATGGCCGAGCGTCTGCGGCAGAACCGCTTCACGCTCACGGATTATTACGACCAGCTCCAGCAGATCAAGGGCATGGGCTCTCTGCAGGACATCGCCGGCATGATCCCCGGCATGGACGCCAAGGCCCTCTCGGGCGCGAACGTCGATGAGAAGGCCATGGGCCGCATCGAGGCGATCATCCAGTCCATGACCCCCGGCGAGCGCGACAACCCCGCCATCTTAAACTCCAGCCGCAAAAAGCGCATCGCGGCGGGCGCGGGCACGAGCGTGGTCGAGATCAACAAGCTGCTCAAGCAGTTCGAGCTCATGCAGCAGCTCGTGCGCCAGATGTCCGGAAACAGCAAGGCCATGAAGCGCATGAAGCGCGGCGGCCGCGGCGGACTCGGCGGGCTGGGCAATCTGTTCGGCGGCGGCGGCCGTCCGTACGGATTCTGAAACCGATTCCATGCTCCCACAGGGAGCTGGAGATACAGAGAACTTTGATGGAGGTGAAGATACATGGTCAAGATCAGACTTCGCAGAATGGGCGCCAAGAAGGCCCCCTACTACCGCATCGTGGTGGCGGACTCCCGTTTCGCACGCGACGGCAGATGCATTGAGGAGATCGGCACGTACGATCCGCTGAGCACGGATAAGAAGATCGTCGTCGACGCCGAGCGCGCCAACTACTGGCTCGCCAACGGTGCACAGCCGACGGATACCGTTCGTGTGCTGCTCAAGAAAGCCCTCGCAGCGGAATAAGGAGAGACCCCAAAGATGAAAGAGCTTCTGACCTATATTGTGCAGAACCTCGTGGAAAAACCGGACGAGGTCTCTGTGACCGAGCGCGAGGCCAACGGCGAGACCGTGTTTGAAGTGCGCGTCGCCGACGGCGATATGGGCAAGGTCATCGGCCGTCAGGGCCGGATCGTCAAAGAGATCCGCATCCTGATGAAGGCCGTCGCCCAGAGAAAGGGCAAGAAAGTCTCCGTGGAGATCATGGATTGACGCAGGAAACGCGCTGCACCCGTGCAGTGCGTTTTTTGCACCTACACCCAAAAAGGGGGACAACCAACGATGCAAAAACCGTATCTGGAGGCAGGAAAGATCGTCAACACGCACGGCGTGCGCGGCGAGGTGCGCATCCAGCCGTGGGCGGATGACGCGGCGTTCCTGCTCGGCTTCCGGACGTTTTATATCGACGGCGCGCCCGTGCCTGTCGCGCACAGCCGCGTGCACAAGGGCATGCTCGTCGTGAAGTTTCAGGGCGTGGACGATGTCAACGCCGCCATGACGATGAAAAACCGCGTCGTGTCCATCGCGCGCGCGGACGTCACGCTGCCCGACGGGCAGTATTTCCAGCAGGACCTGCTCGGCATCGCCGTCGAGACCGACACGGGCGAGACCCTCGGCACGCTGCGCGAGATCCTGGACCTGCCGCGCGGCAGCGTCTACGTCGTGCAGGGCGACCGCGAGGTGCTCATCCCCGACCGGCCGGAGTTCGTGCGCAGCATCGACCCCGCCGCCGGGCGCATGGTCGTGCACCTGATCGAAGGGATGTGAGCGCGTGCGCATCGACATTCTCACCCTCTTTCCCGACACGATGCGCGCCATGCTCGGCGAGAGCATCCTCGGCCGGGCGCAGGCGCGCGGCCTGCTCGATATCCGCTGCCACCAGATCCGCGACTATACCGAAAACCGGCAAAAGCAGGTTGACGACTATCCCTACGGCGGCGGCTGGGGGCAGGTCATGATGGCGCAGCCGCTCAAAAGCTGCCTCGACGCCGCGCTCGCGGACAGCACCGTGCCCAAAGCGCGCCGCCGCGTCATTTACCTCTCCCCGCAGGGGGCGACGTTCACGCAGGCGAAGGCCCGCCAGCTCAAGGCCGACTATGACCAGCTCGTGCTCGTCTGCGGCCACTATGAGGGCGTGGATGAGCGCTTCATCGAGGCGTGCGTGGACGAGGAGCTGTCCATCGGCGACTTTGTGCTCACGGGCGGCGAGCTCGGCGCCATGGTCGTCACGGACTGCGTCTGCCGCATGGTGCCGGGGGTGCTCTCGGACACCGAGTGCTACACCGGCGAGAGCCATTGGGCCGGCCGGCTCGAGTACCCGCAGTACACCCGCCCCGAGACGTGGGAGGGCCGCACCGTGCCGGAGGTGCTGCGCGGCGGCAACCACGCGGAAATTGAAGCCTGGCGCACGCGCCAGAGTCTGGAGCGCACGCTCACAAAGCGGCCCGATCTCTTTCAGCAGACGCCCCCGACGCCGGACGAGCAGCGCCTGCTCGATAAGATCCGGCGCGACCGCAGCCGCCCGCAGCTGACAGAGCCGCCCGTCTGCCGCCCGGCGGCGGAGGACGACCTCCCGGCCATCCTCGCCATCGTGCAGCAGGCGCGCAATTACCTGCGCCGCCACCGCGTCGACCAGTGGCAGGGCGCGTACCCGAACGAGGACACCTTCCGCGCCGACATCGCGGCCGACACGTGCCATGTGCTCACGTATCAGGGTGCGGTCGCCGCCGTGTTCACGCTCACCTTCGCGCCCGAGCCTGCTTATGACGCGCTCACGGACGGGCGCTGGCGCTCGGATCGGGAGCACGCCGCCGTGCTGCACCGCAACGCCGTCAGCGCCGATTGGCGCGGTACGGGTCTGTCCGACCTGCTCATGCAGGAGGTCGAGCGGCTCGCGCGTGAAAGCGGCGCGCACGCCGTCCGCGTGGACACGCACCGGCACAACGGCGCGCAGAAAAAGCTCCTCGAGCGCCACGGCTACCGCTTCTGCGGCAACATCCTCTGCGATGAGCCGGGGCACGACCCGCGCCGTCAGGCGTTTGAAAAGCTGCTGAAGTGAGGGCCTGCGTATGAATCTGACAAATCTCGCGGACATCCGCGCGCTGCTCGCGCGGCACGATTTCCGCTTTTCCAAGTCCCTGGGGCAGAACTTTCTCACCGCCGCGTGGGTGCCGGCCGACATTGCCGACGCCTCCGGCGCGGACGCGCGCACCGGCGTGCTCGAGGTCGGCCCGGGCATCGGCTGCCTGACCGAGCAGCTCGCGCAGCGCGCCGGGAAGGTCGTCTCCGTCGAGCTCGACAAGCGCCTGCGCCCCGTGCTGGCCGAGACGCTCGCGGGGTATGAAAATGTGGAGCTCGTCTTTGGCGACGTGCTCGCGCTCGACCTGCCGCAGTTGGTGGCCGAGCGCTTCGCCGGCCTGCGCCCCGTCGTGTGCGCGAACCTGCCGTATAACGTCACGTCGCCGCTGCTCACGGCGTTTCTCACCGCCGGCTGCTTCGACACCGTCACCGTCATGATCCAGCGTGAGGTCGCGCGCCGCCTGTGCGCCCGGCCCGGCACGGCGGATTACGGCGCGCTGACCGTGTTCGTCCAGTGGCACGCCGAGCCGGAGCTGCTCTTCGACGTGCCGCCGCACTGCTTTGTCCCCGCGCCGAAGGTCACGAGCACCGTCGTGCGCCTGCGCGTGCGCAAGTCCCCGCCCGTCGCCGTGCAGGATGAAAAGCTGCTGTTCACCGTCGTGCGCGCGGCGTTCAATCAGCGCCGCAAGACGCTCGTCAACGCGCTCTCGGCCGGCGTGCCCGGCTGTGACAAGGCGCGCGCCGCCGCGGCCGTCGCCGCCTGCGGGCTCGATGCGCGCGTGCGCGGCGAGACGCTCAGCCTGGCCCGGTTCGCCGCCCTGAGCGATGCGCTCGGCAGCGAGCTCGGCAATGATGCAGGTTGACATAACGAAATGAAACAGGCCGTTCCATATCCGGAACGGCCTGTTTTCTATGCATTTGTGTTGATTTATAGTTTACATAATGCAGCGCACCGAACGCACAGCACACCACCGGCAGCGATGTTGGAAAGCGGGGGAGCCCGAGGGGGCAGCGCCCGCCTCGGGTGAGATCATGCATCGCCGTAAGGCGCTGCCTTCTCCTTGCCGAGAGGGTGCTGAGCGCAGCGAAGCGGATGCCGTGGAAAGGTTCTTTCACTGCTGGTGCCGCCGGTGTTGCCCATCCATCCCCGCATACCGCCCGCCATCCCCGCATACGCTGGTAGCAAACCAGAACCGGGAGGGGAGCCTATGCCATACGAGGACAAGAAGGCCGCGCCGCAGCGCCGGCCGCACGCGGTCACGCTCGACGAGCGCAGCCATCTGACCGTCACGGGCGTGGACGAGGTCGTGCGCTTCGACGACACGGAGGTCTCCATGCGCACGTCGCGCGGGATGCTCACCGTGCACGGGGAGGGGCTGCGCGTCGGCCGCCTTGCGATCGACACGGGGGAGCTGGCCATCGACGGCGCGTTTGACGCGCTCGACTACACGGAGGAGACGGCGTCCGGCGGCTTCTGGTCGCGCCTATTCGGCGGATGAGCCTGCACCCGCTCGTCCAGCTCGGGCAGGTGGCGCTGGCGCTGGGGCTCGGCGCGGCGCTCGGGCTGCTGTTCGATGTGCTGCGCGTGCCGCGCCGCCATGCGCGCCGGGCCTTTCTCCGCGCGGTGCTCGACGCCGTGTTCTGCCTGGCGGTTGGGCTGACGGTGTTCGCCTTCGGCATGGCGGCCGGCTCGGGGCAGGTGCGCCTGTTCATGTTTCTCGCCATCGCGGCCGGCTGGACGGGCTACTTTGCCTTGGTCAGCGGACAGGTTTTGCCGCCGCTGGAGCAATTTTCACGCCGCTGCGCGCAAAAAACGCGCCAATTTGCCGCCCCCGGACAGAAATTTGCAAAAAAAGTTTGGATTTTTGCAAAAAAACGCTTCCAAAATCGCCGCAGATGTTTTAGAATAGACTGTATTACTGGAAGCAGATACGATCCGGGGGGAGGTTCTGCAGACTGTGAAATTCAAAAAGGCAAGCATCTTTACAACGCTGGTCATCGCGGTGCTGATGGTGTACGCGCTCATCAGCCTGTTTGTGGTGCACCGGCAGACCCGGCAGCTTCAGGATCGCGCGGCGACGCTGCAGCAGCAGGTGTCCGAAATGACCCAGGCCAACGCCGAGCTGCAATATCAGATCGACCACAGCGAGGACGACGACATGATCGAGTCGGTCGCGCGCGAAAAGCTCGGTCTGGTCAAGCCCGGTGAAAAGATTTTTTACGACACGAGTGATTGAGCAAGGAGAAACGAACCGTATGCAGGTGGAAGTCGGAGCAGTTGTGGAGGGTACCGTCACCGGTATCACGAAGTTTGGCGCGTTTGTGAGCCTGCCGGACGGCAGGAGCGGTCTGGTGCACATATCCGAGATCGCCAACACCTACGTCAACGACGTCAACGAGTTTTTGAAGCTGGGTGATAAGGTGAAGGTGCGCGTGCTGGCCGTGACGCCGGATGGGAAGATCAATCTGTCCATCAAGAAGGCAGAGCCCGCGCCCGAGCGTCCGAACAACCGCCCGATGCACGGCGGCCGCCCGGGCGGCAACCGCCCGAATAATAACGGCGGCGCACCGCGCGCTGCGCGCCCGAACAACCGTTCGGCCCAGCCGGCGGGACAGGTCAGCGGCCCGAGCGGGGACGCTGCGTTTGAAGACCGGCTCAAGCAGTTCATGCAGGAGTCGGACAGCCGCATGGCCGGCAACCGCCTCTACAGCGACCGCACGCGCGGCCGCCGCCGCGGCAGCGGCCGCGGATAAAACCAAAGACGGCATCAGGCCCCACTGCGTTTGCAGTGGGGCCTTTTTCCGGAGGAAGGAGCCCATCATGCAGGTCTACTTGAGTGAACACATCGCGCCGTCGGCCTATGCCCGGCTCGCGCGCCATTTTGAGATCGTGGACAATTTCGACCACCCCGAGCAGCTCGCCGCCATGATCATCCGCCGCGCGGTCGTGCCGCGCACGGTCATCGCGCGCGCGCCGAACCTGAAGGTCATCGCCATGCACGGCGTCAGCCGCGACACGATCGACACCGCTGCCGCCGCCGAGTACGGCGTGCCCGTGCCGAATGTGCCGGGCCTCGGCGCGCCGGCCGTCGCGGAGCTGGCCGTGGCGGATCTGCTGGCGCTCAACCGGCAGCTGAAATTTGTCAACAACGGCCTGTGCGCCGGCCGCTTCGACCACTTCGGCGCGGAGGAGTTTGTGTGCCACGAGATGACCGGCCGCACGCTCGGCCTCGTCGGCACGGGCAACATCGCCCACCGCGTGGCGGACATCCTGCGCGCGGCGTTCGACGTGCGCGTCCTGTGCTGGAATCCGCGGCGCACGGCCGCCGAGTGCGCCGCCTGGGGCTATGAGCAGGTGGCGACGCTGCCGGAGCTCTTCCATCGTTCGGACTTCGTGAACGTGAGCATCACGCTCTGCGACGCCACGCGCGATCTCATCAACGCGCCGGTGTTTGCCGCCGCGAATCCGGACCTGCTGCTCGTCAATACTTCGCGCGGCGGCATCGTCAACGAGCACGATCTCTATATCGCCCTCACCACGGGGCAGATCCGCGCCGCGGCGAGCGACGTGTTCGTGCACGAGCCCCCGGCGTGTGATGACCCGCTCATCCACCTGGATAATTTCATCGCCACGTTCCACATCGGCGGCAGCACGTATGAGTCGCTCGAGCGCGTGAGCAACCGCGCCGTGGACTACGTGTTCGAATATACCGGCGTGCCCGAGCAGAAGGAAGTCATAGGATCCTGACGGGGTCTCCCCGGTGTAAGGGCCGCGGCAGAAAGCCCCGGAGCATTTCTGCTCCGGGGCTGCTGCAAACCAGATCAGTCGATCGGCATGGTCAGAGTTTGCGATCTCCTGCACGATTTCCTGTGCTTCGTACTCCTTGCAGATGCCGAGAATTTTCGCAGTCAGTTCCAGAGCGCCATACAACATAGTCCGTTTACCCCTTTCGTCAGATTTCCAATGCCGCCGCACACATTCGGCGACACCGGATGGTTGATATTACCGGTTACAAGGCCACAATACCCGAAAAACAGGAAAAACGCAACGGACAAATAACGCAGAATGTAACGTTTAGCTGAAATTCGCAACCGTTTGTCATTTTTCCCGTACCACCGGCGGCTGCAGCCGTTTTCTGTGCGCTTCGATGCTGCGGGCTGCGTAGGGCACGCGGGAAGCATCCGTTTTTCTGACAGAAAAACCCCGGAGCCGAAGCTCCGGGGTTTTCATATGTTCGCAAATTACATGGCGAGCCAGTTCGGCAGCGCATCGGAGATCGCATCAACGATCGCCTTCGCCTTGTCCTCACCGCACTTGCCGAGGATATCGGAAGCGATGCCAAGACCAGTCTGAATAAGACCCATGTTACTTTACCCCTTTCGTAAGATTTCCAACGCCGTCCCACACAATAGACGACATCGGATGGTTGGTATTGCCGGTTACAAGTGCATTATATGCAAGAAACGGCCAAAACTCAATGGACACATACCAACGATGTGTAACAAATTGATTGAATTTGTCATGAACTTTGATGTCAAATTGTTGTCAAATGCAATTGCCGTTCTGCTGCTCGCTTTTTCGACTCCGATATGGATACCTGCGCGCTAGTTGCCGGGTTTCGCGGCCAAAATCGGCGTTATGGAAACCGTTTTTCCACATTGCCAACAGACTTTTCAACATAAATGCGGTGCAATTAACGATGTTATGTAAACAAGCCACCGTTTCCCATGGCCTTTCCCGGCTCTCCGCGGCGGCTCTTCCGGCCGGGCACACCTGTCCGCTGCAGCCGCACATTTTTGCCTGTCCGCGCCGTCCCGCACCGCGTGCTCCGCCCGCGCCGTCTGCCCGCGCTGCCCGCATCGCACCATCCTGCACCGCGCCGCCCTGCACCGCGCCGCGCGCCCCCCACACCATCCCGCGCCGCGCGCAAAAAACCCCGGGAGCGTTCGCTCCCGGGGCGGGGTGCTATGGGGCGGCAGTGCCGGCTCACGCGCCGATGAGCTGGCAGTAGCGCATGATGATGGTGGCCGTCTGCGCGCGCGTGGCGCTGCCATTCGGGTCGAGGTAGTCCAGGCCGTTGTCGTGCGCATTGCCCTTGATGAGGCCGTTGCCGACGGCCCAGGACATCGCGGCGTAGGCCCAGTTGGCCACACTGCCGGCATCTGGGAAGGCGCTGATCGGCGCGGCGTTCCCGGTGAATTCCGGCGCGTACTTGACCGTGTACCGGTACAGGAACGTGACCAGCTGCTGGCGCGTGATGGCGGCGTTGGGCGTGAACATAGTCGCGCTCGTGCCGGAAGTGACGTCGTTGTAGTACGCCCAGGCGACGGCATTGTAGTACCACGCGCCGGGGGCGACGTCGGTGAACGGCAGGTAGTAGTAGCTGTAGTCGGTCTGATTGCCGGAGCGGTTATAGAGAATCTTCACGATCTGTGCGCGCGTGCAGGCCGTGTCCGGCGAGAACGTGCCCGCGCCGACGCCGCTCATCAGCCTGTTGCGCACGCAGTAGTCGATGCCCTCGTGCGCCCAGTAGCCCGGCCCGGCCACATCGTGCAGGCCGTAGCTCGGGCAGCTCGGGCCGCCGGTGCAGGTGCTCGCGCCCGTGGCGGGAATGGCCTCCGTCCGGGTCTGGCCGCAGACGGTGCAGGTGAAGGTGCGCACGCCGGGCGTGGTCTCGGTCGGGGCGGTGGTCACGGTGCCGCCGTCCCACTTGTGGCCGGCCGCGTCGGTCAGGTTGCGCCGTTCGGTCGCGCCGCAGCCGCTGCAGGTGTAGAGGTCATAGCCGCCGTCCGTGCACGTCGGGGCGACGGTTTTGGTGAACTGGTAGTCGTGCGCGCCCGTGGCGGGGATGGTCTCCGTCCGGGTCTGGTCGCAGCCGCTGCAGGTGAAGGTGCGTACGCCGGGCGTGGTCTCGGTCGGGGCGGTGGTCACGGTGCCGTCGTCCCAGTCGTGCGCGCCGGTGGGCGGGAGCTCTCTGGTCGAGACGACCTCACCGCAGTTGGAGCAGATGGTGTCGACGCGGCCGGCCTCGCCGCAGGTGGCGGGCACGGTGCGCTCCGTCGTGCCGTAGTCGGTGTGCGTGCACGCGCCCTTGTCGCTGACGGTGTAGCCCTGCCACTTGCCGTCGGCGTCGAGCGTCCAGTTCATGGCGGGGTTGTAGTGGATGGTGACGGTGGCGGGCTCAAAGCTGTGCGCTTCCGAGTTGCCCGGCTCGACCGCCGGGGCCGCGCCGTAGCAGCGCACGTCCTTAAGCGCGGCGCAGTCGGTGAAGGCGTTGTGGCCGACGTGCGTCACCGTGCCGGGCAGGTCGATGTCGGCCAGCGCGGTGCAGCCGCGGAAGCAGTCCTCGGGGATGGTGCTCACGCCCGCGGGGATGGTCACATCCGTCAGCGCGGTGCAGCTGGTGAAGGCGGACGCGCCGATCTCGGTCACCGTCTCGGGGATGGGCGCTGCGGTGAGCGCCTTGCAGCTTTCAAATGCGAGATCGCCGATGGCGGTCACGGTGCCGGCGTATTTGACATTCAGCAGCTTCGTGCAGTCGGCAAAGCACTTGCCGGGCACGGCCGTGATGGCGGCGGGCAGAGTGGTGTTCGTGAGGCTGGCGCAGGAGTCGAACGCGCCGCGGCCGAGGCTCTGCAGCCCGTCGGGCAGCGTGATGGCGGTCAGCCCGTTGCCCGCGAGACCGAAGTCGCCGATCCCGGTCACGCCCTTGGGGATGGACAGACCCGTGAGCTTGGAGCACATGGCGATGCCGTAGCGGCCGATGCTCGTTACGCTGTCCGGCAGCGTGACCTGCGTGGCGGCCGGCAGGAAGAACAGCGCGTAGTTGCTCACGTTCGTGACGCCGTCTTTGATGACGACCTTTTTCAGCTCGCCCTCCAGCTTGAAGTTGCCGAAGCTCGTGAGCATACCCAGCGCTTCATAGTTCCACCACGATGCGAGGTTGCCGTTGGGGAAATCAAAGTCGGGCATGGCGCCGCTGCCGGTGATGGTGAGCGTTTTGCTCGTGAACGTGGATGTGACCTTCCAGTGCAGGCAGTTGTTCACACCGAAGTCGCCCTCTGTGGCTGCGGTCGTAAAGCTGCTGATGATGGCCTCCGTGTCGAGATCCGGAATCTCAAACTCCTCCTTGAGCTGCTCGATCTTCTCCTTGATGAGCTTCTCGGCGATCTCCTTTTTCAGATCGTCGATTTTGCCGGCCGATGCGTTCACGGTCAGGCCGGAGAACAGCCCCACGACCAGAACGAGACACAGCGCCAGCGAGAGCACGCGCTTTTTCATCCTTTGTCCTCCTTTGTTGTGATGTATGTGTACAACCGTAATACCTATCTGTCGAAAATATACCATATGCCTGGGAAAGCGTGCAATGGGGATCGCCGAAAAAACGTTTTGAGTGTTACATTTTGTTGCATTTGTGTAAATAAAATGTGCATTTTTTCGCGCCCATGCGCGCACGACCCGTTGCAAAAGCGGGGCGCGTCCTGTATACTGACCGTGTAGACATTGTTACCGGAATGTCCATTTCGGAGGGAGGAACCATATGAAAAAACGAGTGTTGTCGCTGCTGCTGTGCTTTGTGCTCGCGGCCGGATTGCTGAGCGTGTGCGCCCCGCCGGCGCAGGCGGGCACGATCGCGGGTGCGTTCGAGGACTTCATCAAGCAGCCGGATCAGATCAAAAAGCTCTTCGGCAAAGAAGTCGCGCATGGCGACTGCGGCCCCGCCGAGAACGAGGCCAGCGTACATTATAAAATTTACGAGGTCACGAACCCCACGGTCGTGCAGGACAACCCCTTCCTGCAGCAGGTCTGGCAGATCCACGACTATCGCGAGGACGCGCAGTATTACGGCGTGTACATCTTCGGCGACGGCCCGATGGCGGACTACGCGGTCAAGGGTCAGAAAGCCCCGTGGATGGGCAACGTGGAGGTCACGGAGTATAACGACAAGGGGCAGAAGCTCGGCACGACGACCGTGGAAAACCTCGGCGAGGAGTATCTGGCTCTGGCCTATATCGCCGGTGCGACCACCGAGGAGTGGGATGGAAAAAAACAGTCGTTCACCACCGGCGTCACGAACGTCGGCGACCGCGCCTTCAAGGACTGCCAGTACCTGACGTGCATGTTCCTCGACGACGGCATCACCACCATCGGCGACCATGCGTTTTATGCGGACGAGTACCTCTCGGCCATCAACATGCCGCGCAAGCTCGAGCTCATTGACAAGTACGCTTTCTACGGCTGCGACACGCTCACGTTCGTGCGCGCGGGCGCCTGCAGCCGCCTCAAGCGCATCGAGGATCATGCGTTTTACAGCTGCACCATGCTTGCCGAGCTGCGCCTGCCGAACTGCCTGACGTATATCGGCCCGTGGGCCTTCGCGTGGGACCGCATCCTCGGTCAGGAGGACACGACGCTCGGCCTGCCGTCGAGCCTGCAGGTCATCGACACGGGCGCGTTCGCGTTCGTCAACCACCACAAGAAGCTCAACATCCCCTCGCAGGTCACGCGCATCGGTGACTACGCCTTTCTGTGCGATTATTATATGGAGGAGCTCACCTTCAGCCCCGGCGATCAGAAGCTCACGATCGGCAAGGCCGCGTTTGCCGGCGATAACCACATGAAGTCCGTTGACCTCTCCAACCGCGTCGCGCAGATCGACCGCTGCGCCTTTGCCGGCTGCGAGCTGCTCGAGGAGGCTTACTTCGGCGACAAGATCGACACGATTCAGGCCCGCGCCTTCACCAGTGTGGACGCCGCGCTGCAGCTCGCCATCAAGGCTGTCCTCAACGGGATTCTCGCCCCGGACGATCCGGATGGGAACGAAGAGCACGCGGATGATATTGCTGCGGGCATTACCCAGATCGCAAAGGTCACGCAGCTCAAGCGCGCCATCTTTAAAAATGCCCCCGCCAAGAGCATCACCGGCGCGGCGGACACCAACAGCTCCTTCCCGCGCGACTGCGTGGTCTATTACCCGCAGGGCAGCTACACCTGGGCCGCCGAGCTCAAGGACGACGGCACGTGGCAGGGCTACAAGACCGGTCTCTGGCACGGCGATCACATCGCCCAGTTCGCCGACACGGTCGTCGCCCCTACCTGCACCAAGCAGGGCTACACGCACCACGCCTGCACGGTGAAGGGCTGCACCTATGCCCCTGTGGACGACACCTATGTCGCCGCGACCGACCACACCTGGGTCAAGACGCAGACCTTCCCGGCCTCCTGCACCGAGCAGGGCACGGTGTTTTACAAGTGCTCGGCCTGCGGCGCGACCCGCACCGAGAAGATCGCCGCGCTCGGCCATGACCTGAGCCGCTGCGACCTGCGCCCGGCCACCTGCACGAAGCCCGGCCGCGTCGTCGGCACGTGTGCGCGCTGCGGCGTGCAGATCGACGAGGTCATCCCCGCCAAGGGCCATGACTACAGCTATGCCGACGTGCGCACCGACCCGACCTGCACCGAGCCCGGCCACTACAAGGGCACCTGCCCGACCTGCGGCAAGGACTATGACGATGTCATCCCCGCCCTCGGCCACGACTGGGGCGAGTGGGTCGTCACGCAGGAGCCGACGTACACGACCACCGGCTACCGCTATCACATCTGCGCGCGCTGCAACACGCGCGTGGGCGAGGACATCCCGAAGCTGCGGGACCATACCTGGGATTCCGGCATCGTGACCACGAAACCGGACTGCATTCATGCTGGTGTCCGCACCTATACTTGCACGGACTGCGGCGCGACGAAGACGGAGACAATCCCTGCAACGGGTGAACATACGTTTGTTGCCAAGGAGATTCCGGCCACTTGCACGACGGGCGGTTATATCCTGTGCACATGTAGTGTCTGCGGCACGACACAGCGATATGACGCTTCAGAACCGCTGGGACACAAATGGAACAGCGGGACAGTGACAACGAAGCCGACAGAAGATATGGCAGGTGTCCGCACCTATACCTGTACTGTGTGCGGGGATACCAAAACGGAGACGATTCCGGCGACCGGTGTGCATATGCATACTTGGCAGCTGACAAAGCGTGCTCCTGCAACTTGCACGGAAGATGGTTATGACCTGTATACATGTGCAAAATGCGGAGCTGTAGAACACCGCAATGAAGTGGCGGCGTTTGGCCATAAGATGAATGCAGGAGAGGTCGTTATTAAGCCGACTGCAACAACATCCGGGGTTCGAGTTTATACTTGTTCCGTCTGTGGAGAGACAAAGGCAGAAACCATTCCGGCTACCGGTTTGCCGTCTGTCTGCCCCGGCGGGCCGACCTGCCCGGGCTACGCCTTCCGCGATATGCCCGCGCCGGACTCCTGGGCGCACGCGGGGCTGGATTACTGCATCTACAGCGGCTATATCAACGGCCTTTCGGCCACGACTGTCGACCCGAGCGGCACGTGCACGCGCGCACAGCTCGTGTGCATCCTCTACCGCATCCAGGGCGAGCCGAAGGTCGTCGAGGGCTATGAGCTGGCCAAGCTCCGTGCCCCGTTTGACGATGTGCCGCGCGGCCAGTGGTATACCAACGCCATCTTGTGGGCGAAGCTCACGGGCATTGTCAACGGCACGAGCGCCACGACGTTTGACCCCAGCGGCCAGATCACGCGCGAGCAGCTCGCCGCCATCCTGTACCGGTACACGGCCAAGTACGCGCCGGACGCCACCGGCAACGCCGCCTCGCTCGCCGCCTACCCCGACGCCGGCAGCGTGTCGGCCTATGCCCGCGACGCGATGGCCTGGGCCGTCGGCAACGGCCTTATCAAGGGCCTTCCGCACGACAAGACGGACTATCTCGAACCCGGCGGCAGCACCACGCGCGCGCAGGTCGCAACCATCCTCATGCGCTATAAGCAGGCCACGGCCTGAGCGCAGACACAGCACGCAAAAGTCCCGGAAGCGTTTTCGCTTCCGGGACTTCTTTCCTTCACGCGGTTTACATAACTATTTTTCAGTGAAAGGCACGACAGCGACTGATTGCAGCGAAACCGGCGCTAAGTTTACATAACGCTTAACCCTTCCGCCCGCGCAGCATGGCCGCGATCGTCACAGCGCTGTAGCCGCTCTGCTCCCAGAGGTCGTTGGGCACGGTGCCGCCGTTGCGCAGGATGAGCGTGATCTGCCGCCGCGCCTCACTGCGCGCGGCCTTGTCCGCTGCTTCCTGCGCGGCCTTTTCCTCCTTGGCCTTCTTGTCGGCGGCGGCCTTGCGGTCGGCCGCGTCTTTGGCCTGCTGCTGCAGCTTGCTGTCCGCGCGGTCGTAGTCCGCGTCGTCCATGTCGAGCAGCGCGGCGATCTGCGCCTTCGTCACGCCATCGCGGCTGTCGGCCGCGTCGAGCATCGCGTCGATCGCGCTCAGGCGCGTCTTGCGTTCGCCGTTGTAGCGCTCGTAGGCGAGCTGCGCCAGCTCCGGCAGCTTGCCCGCGAGCATCGCGCGGTAGTATCCGCCCGCCTGCTGCGCCGCCGCCACGGCCGCCGTCGAGGCCCGTCCGCCCGTCAGCGCGGCCGCCGCGCCGAGGGCGTTGGCCGACGCGAGATCCGCCTGCCGCTCATACTGCTGGCGGTAGGCGGCGTAGAGCTTGTCCGATGCCGGGTCGTAGTCGAATTCCTCGCCGAGCAGCGCGTCGAGCATCTGGTCGATGCGCGCGCGCTGCCCGGTCGTGTCGCGCTCGGTCAGCAGGGACTCTGCCTGGCGGCGGTGCGTGTCGTCGTAGTCCGGCACGTCCTCGAGCGGCAGATACTGCGCGTAGTCGTTCGACTGCGTCACATCGGTCATGCCCTCGCCGCGGATCTTCGCGTTGCGCTGCTGCTCATAGATCGCGGCGGCCGCGTTGTCGCCGCGCTGCGCCGCCCGCTCCATGAGCGCGGCGTAGTCGGTGTCCTTGTCGTATTTGTATTTTGTGGCCATAAGGTCTCCTTTCTTCAGTGCTGCGGTCCGGCGGCGGTCTCCGTGCGCGCGAGCGACAGCAGCCGCCACGCCCCCGTGCCCGTCAGCCGCAGGCGAAAGTGGTCGCACCGGCGCGGCAGCACCGGCAGCGTGACGGAGCGCTTCGCGCCTGCCGCCACGGTCGCCAGCGTGTGCCACACGCCGTCGGAGTCATACTGCACCGCCGCCGTGACACTTGCGCCCGCGTCCGCCTCCAGCCGCAGCTGCACGCGCAGCAGGCGCTTGCAGTCCGGGCTGCCGCTGACGAAATCGCCCGTCTCCAGCATGCTCTCCAGCTGCGCCGTGCTGCCCGTGCCGAAGCGCCAGACGCCGCTCGGATCCTGCGCGTAGAGCGCGCCGTCGTGCCGGGCGAACCCGGATGCGTGAAATGCGTCCTCGCGGCTCCACAGGCCGCTGCGCGTGTCGTATACGAACAGGTGCCAGGCGTTTTGCGGATCGTGCGCCGAGAGATACCAGCGCGTGCCGTCCGTGCCCGCCGCACCGGCCGTGAGCGTGCGCCCGAGCGCGTCGCCGATGCGCACCGGCCGTCCGCCGGAGGTGCGCGCCGGCCCGGCGGGGGAGAGGTAGTAGAGCGTCTCCGCCGCCGTCACGAGCGAGCGGCCGGAGTTTTTCTCCGTGCCGAGCGCCGCCGAGGCGATGAGCTGGAAGTTGTCCGGCTTCGTGCCGTAGAGCCGCCAGAGCCCGTCCGGCTTGAGAAACACCACGCCGCTGCCCGTCGCTGCGCAGCCGGAAAAGTTGCCCGGCGTGCCGACGTCCACGCTCCATGCCGCCGTGGCGATCGTGCCGTTGTCGTCCGCCTCGTACCAGTACCAGCTCAGCGGGTCGCCGAGCTTTGTGCACCAGACGGTGTCCTGCGCGCAGGCCCAGATGCGGTTGGCGTATGTGCATGCGTGCAGCGCCAGGGGCATGCGCCGCGTGACCGTGATGTGCTCGACCGCTCCGACGGCAGAGAACGTGTCGGGGTCGAACACGAGCACCGCGCCCGCGATGGCGCGGATGATGTAGGTGCCGTTGTCCTCCGGCGTGGAAAAGCCGCTGAACGTCACGGCGTCGCCCACGCGAAAGGGCGTGTCGATGCCGCTGGCGGCGACGGAATCGGCGCGCGCGCCGCTGCTGTCGTCCGAGCGCTGGAGCGCCACCGTGCCGCTCCAGCTCGGCTCGGCGCTGCCGAACGTGCCCATATCCGGCCGGTACCAGACCTTGTCCGGCCAGATGAGCACCGTGCCGCCGAGCTCGGCGAACACCTTCGGCCCGTTGACGAGCGTGCAGCCGTCGACGGGCGTGCCGTTAAAATACAGCGTCTGGCCCGTGCACCAGAGCAGTCCGCCGTCGACGGCGAACAGTCCGTTCGCGCTGCCGCCGCCGGTCGGATAGGTCAGCGTGCGGCCCGGCCGCGTGGAAAACAGCGGCGCGTCGGCTGCCGAGCCGTTCGTCATCTCGTAGATGCCGCCCTCCGGGCAGCCCGGCCGGTGGTCGTAGCCGCGAAAGTCGGTCTGTACGCGCCGCGTCACGGGCATGGCGCGTGGAAATGTGGGTAGATGCATTGCCTGCCTCCTTACTGGTTCGTGGTCTGCCCGCTGCGCAGCTCGGCGCGCAGCCGTTCGAGCGCGGCGGGGTTGAAGTTCTTGCGCCCGAGGTTCGTCAGTGTGTACTGCAGCGCCTCCAGCAGCCGGACGATCGTCTCCTCCAGCGCCGTCACGCGCGCGTCGAGCCCCTCAGCGCCGGTGCGCTCCGGCAGCGGGAAATTCAGCGGGGAAAAGTCCGTCATGCCGCGCCGCCTCCATCCCCGTCTCCGCCGCCGCGGTCGGAAATGCCGGCGCGCAGGGCGGCGATCGCCCGCATGAGAAACTGCGGCATCGGCGCGCCGAGCGCGCCCGCGTTTTCGGCGATGCTGCCCAGCTCCGTCAGCAGATACCACGCTGTTACGAGCGGGCACAGCAGCACGTCGTAGTCGATGCCCAGCCCCGGCACGCTGCCGAGCAGCACGCGCAGGGCAAAGTCCAGCAGCGCCGCCACGAGCACGCCCGCCACGCTGCCCGCCTTGTGCCACAGGCCCTCGCGGGCGGCGCGGCTGCTCCACGTTCCGGCGCGCAGGGCGGCGGCGCTGCCGGTGGCATAGTCGAGCAGCATGGCCAGAAACCATGCCGCCGCCAGCCAGCCCGTCCAGCCCCAGAAGGCCGTCAGCGCTGCGGCCGCCGTGCAGGCGGCCGCTTTGATCGTTGTGAGTCGGTCCATTTATGTCTCCTTTGCCTGATCGACCATCCGCTGGCACACGATCAGCGTGCGCAGCATGTCCGGCGAGAGATCCAGCTCGCCGCGTTCATTGCCCCGCAGTGCGCCGCGGTCGATGAGCCGCTGCGCATCGCTGCGCGCCCACGCGGGCACGTCGTCGATTTTGTTGTATCGTGTCATGGGTTCTTCCTCCTCTTCGTTCGGGTGTTCCGGCGTCAGCATGGCCAGAAATGCCGTCCACTGCGCCGGGTCATCCACCCACGGCATGGGGCAGCGCTTGCCCGTCACGTCGTAGTGCCGCAGCACGTGGTCGGTGTCGATGCCATAGCGCTGCATGATCTCCCGCGCCAGCGCCGCGGCGTTGGCCACGGTCTCCGGCTTGATGTAGTAGCTGCCGTCGGCGCGCTTGCGGCTGCACATCTCAATGCCGATGCTGTTGGCATTGCGGCACTCGGGGTGCCAGTACGCCCGCGCGCCGCAGTGCCACGCCGTGTCGCACTCGCGCACGGACTGCATCGCGCCGTGCTCGTCGCAAAAATAGTGCGCGCTGGCCTGCAGGCCGCCCACACGGTGGTAGTAGTCGCAGTTGTTTTTTGCCGTGTCGCCGTTGTTTGCCGTGTAGTGCATCACGATGTACCGCACCGGCTGCGTGCGCCCGGCGCGGTAATTTGACGGATCGCAAGAAACAAATTCCATCAGCTGTTACCTCCTTCATCTCTGCATCTCATCAATCCGATGCTGTAGGGCATCCTGTAAAATCAACAAGAGGCTCTTTTGAGACTTATATGATTTCTTCGTTTGTAGTAACAATTACATTTTCCAGCGTGTCGTAGAGCACGATTGAAAAATAGGCTGCGCCATTTGAACTGTCGAATTTAAAATCGGCAACTCCAGAGACGAAAAGTCAAGGACTTTTTCATCAAATCCAAAAAGAAGTCACATTTTGCGGACTTCCTCACGGAGCAGACGCTTGATTTTGTCCTCCATCGTCTCTTTTGCGGTCTGGCTGAAATGGACACGGACGATATAGGTTGTCTTGCCGATCTGCTTTCTGACAGTCGGGCAAGTGGCGGTGT
>OGCO01001473.1_pt1 | contig 35116 bp, 10 predicted proteins | sample 1570171 | NCBI WGS metagenome assembly OGCO01 (sample SAMEA4370583, study PRJEB24528) | human gut metagenome
GAAAAATTTGACGACGCATCTGTCGCACAATCTTTGTGCGGTATTGCCTTAAAATCATTTTCCCTAAGCAGCATACAATCCGGTGAAATAACCGGTTTTGCATGCCGTTTTTCTTTTTAAAAATTCATATAAAGTTTACATCTGCAACCTTCCCATTTTGCCATGCTCCATTGTCTTAGTAATATCAGGAGGGAAAAAAAGCGGCTTCTCAAAACAGAATCCAAAGGGAGAAAAAACAAATTGAAACAACTACCACAGGAGATTTAAGGGAATGTTGCACAAAGCACAGCTGCCGGTTTGGTATAATGCGGTTTTCTTCAATAGACATTGACAATTTCACATAAAAGTGTTATACTTAAAGTAAACGTAAAACCACAGAAAAATGTGCAAAAAGCACAATTCAAAATAAAAATCAAAGCAGAAAATTAGTCATTTTATTCAACTAAATTGCTGAAATCTAAGGAATATGGCTTATGAAGATGACTGACACAAAAATAATGGTGTCACGTGACAGGAGGAATTGAAATGTATCGACAAATCAGTATATGGAAGCGTGTCATTTATGGCATGCTGGCAGCCGTAATGGTGCTGACTTCGTGCAATTGGGGAACGATTTTTGCGGCGGCAGCAGCGTTGGGAAATTCCGGCACATTTCAGGTTGGTTTCGGAGCCGTTACCTCAAACGGTGCAACGCTGACGCCGGAAACCAATGACGGTGTCGGCAGCTTCTACATGATCCAGAAGCAGCAGCAAACACTGCTGACTGTGAATATTGTCCCAAATTTTTCCACAGGCTATGTTTGCGGGCAGAATCTGGAACTGACGCTGCCGTATTTGTATTGGGACGACAGCGGCGTTTTGGTACAGGTGAACAGCTTGGAGGAAATTCCTTTTGCCAAACAGCAGGCAGGGGAGTATATCGGCATGGAAGCAAAGCTGAACGACAAGAGCACTTTCGGCAATGCGACAACAGTCTATGATGCAAGCGGAGCGGAAGTGGAAAACAACAGTTATGTCCGCGGAAAAATCACTCTGAAAAATGCCTATGATCCCCTTAGCGGAAACTGTACGCCGAAGTTTGACATGCAGTTTTACACGGCGAGCAATGCGGTAAGCATTCCGGAAAATGCTGCGGCAACACTGGAAATGAAATTTTCCTATGACGGGCTGTATGATTCCGGCAATACGCTGATCGGCAACGGGTGGTCAACCGAGGAACTGGACACCAGCACCAAAATCCAGCGTACGGTTACATTTGTCAACTCCAACTTGGAGTGGAGCACGAAAATTAAAAGCGTTCCTACTGTGCAGCTGGACGAAGCGAGTACAGATAAAGACAATGCTGTCATGTGGCAGAAGTATAACTACATGGTGTACGAAGTCACAGTGCAGAATGATTCAGAAGAACTGGACAGCACCATTGACAACTACCTGATTACATTGCAGGCACAGTACAATGCGGACAAGATGCGGAGCGTTCTGGACGAAGATCTTCTCTGCTGGGAAAAGGAAAATCCGGACACGCAGAACAAAGATTTTTCGGCTGATTTTTACCAGCATCATGAGTTTATCGGAAAGCCCAATGCGGGCGGCATTCTGGTCTATGATGTCACCGATACACCGGACTGGAAAACCCAGTGGGATCTGGAACACTTTTCGAATATCCCTGCGGAAACTATCCCATATGGCTATTCCGGTACAGGTACGATTATTCTGCAAAAGGAAGTATCGGACAAGTCCCATACCCTGTATTCTGCGAGGAAAGCAGAAGAACTGAACCAGAGTGATCCTAATGAAAAGCATTATTTTGCCAGAAAATACATGGTTGCGATCCCATATCCGAATAACTTTAACAGCAGCACCGGATTTGAAAACACTTCCGGACTGACCACAACAATTTCATTCGGCGGCGGCAGCAACATTCACTGGTCGAAACAGTATTCAGATTCTACTAACTTCACTCCGCACACATGGGAGAATTTTACTCACCACAAGTATGTCAAGGACGCAGACGGCAACGAAGTGCCAGACAAGACAGTGGGTATCGGTGCAGTAGATGAATACTATCTGGACGGGTTTCACAGCATCGGTAACGTTCCGGTATTCAACGCAATCTCGACAGACCACGTGCCGGAGGATTTCGACTTACGGGAAATTCAGATCTGCCTGAAAAATGACACGGTGCATTATCCGGACATTCAGCTGAAAGACTGGTTCAAGGTAGACGGAACAGACATCAACCAGTTTATCCGGTTTGGCTTTACCGATGCAAACGGCAATGTGGTCTATAAGACTGCCGGCGAACTGGGGCTGCATCTGGAACAGGATACCGATGCCGGCGTGACAGAAGAAAAGAACTGGACACTGGAAATCGGCGACGTGCTGACCAACCAGAATGGTCTGACATTCTGTAACGAGGTAGAATTTGTATTTCGGGAGGAGATCCCACGCTATACCGAGTTCAACGGTTTGATTACCATGCGTGGTGCATTTCCGCACCTGTGGACATATGACAACAAGATCGACACCTCTTACGAAGTGCACTATTACCAGCCGCCGACGGCATCGGAGGACGGCGAGGGCAAGTGGGTTTCGGAGCCGAAAGAAGTCACACAGGCAAATGCTGTTATCCGCACAGAAAAGGCGGAACCGGCACTGACCGGCGTAGGCGTTTATGAAGATGTGATCGGTGATCTGGTGCAGAAAAACAATCCGCAGACGGTTTCCCTGAATGACGATACCGCGGCGGCTCGTTTTGTGATTTCCAACGACAGCATTTCCGAGATCAGTCCGGCAACATTGGACATCACCGGTCTGTATCCCGATGAGGATTACACTGCCGGCGGACTGGTCGCCTCGAAAATCCTGCTCAGTGAGAACCTGCTGAAGAAGGCAAAGATCGAGAAGATCGTACTGCACGGCAAGGTGGTAAACAGAGAAACACTGGTCGATTCGGATATTACGCTGGACGATCTGGAGAATTACGGTACTGATGAAAACGGCAACGTGGTAATTGCAAAGTCTGCGTGGAACACACTGACCTATCTCACCGGCATGACCGTGTATTTTCAGCGTATCAGCGACAGCATTCCGCTTGCCGATGCAGCAGATGACGGGAACTGCTATGTGCAGATTCACGGAACGCCTACCACAGAAAGGGACATCACTCCGCATGGCGTGCTGAAAACGGCATACAGCTTCGGCGAACATGACCAAACCGCGTTGGATCAGACGGTGGAGGATACCGTCATACTGAACGTGTCCAAGGTGCTGCCGGAGCTGAAAGCGAGCGTACATGCGATTCGCAAGGACGGCACAGAAGCCTCTGCGGTGCAGTCTGTCAGATATGATAAAAACGGAATAGCCTATCCCGTTTATCCGACACTGGCTGTGCCGAACCGCAGCGAAACGGAACAGACGTGGTATCAGTTCCTGCTGACCAACAATTCCCGTTCTACCAGTTCTCATGCACTGCTGCAAGTTAATATGGACAGTGTCGGCAATGAACCGACAGACTGTCTGAAAGACATAGAGGGCTTTGACACCCGAAAAATCGTCCTGAACGGCATCGGCGATGGACGGGCGGCTGCCATCGAAAAAATTGAACTTTTCGACTGGAATAATACAACTTATACCGCAGACACCGAGGCAAATATTGTGCCCAGTCTGACGGTCGGTTCTGATGCCCTGACCGCAGATGCAGACGGCAATGTTACGTATACCGTTCCGGATACCATTCAGCGTCTGCGGAGCGTGCGGATCATTTTCTCACGCATCTACGGAAATACAGATCTGGACAATCTCAAGGAGATGAATCTGAAGCTGTACGGCTCGACAGATTGGGTCGGTGATCTGAAAGCATCGGCGAGATTCGAGGTAATTGGCAGCATCAACGAGGCATCTAAGACGGCTTCGAAGGCGACTATGCAGGTGGCAAAGACCAACCTTGTCATTACGCCCTCTGCCAATCGTCCGGAAACGAACCAGACCAGCAACAAGAGCCTGACAGTGCCGAATAAGGCAAATGATCTGTACTACGGTTTCCTGCTGGAGAACAAAGAAACTTCTGACTGCTATTCCAAGGCGGGGAAGTCGCTGATTTCTGTTGATCTTCAGAGCGTAGGCGTGAAAACGGAAAAGGACAATGCGAAAATCGTAAAGGGCTATCTGTCGGACAAGGTGACGATTTCCTCCAACTATGCCAAAAGCGGCAAAATCGAAAGCATTAAGCTGACAGCATTCCTACCGGACGGTGTTTCCGGCCCGGCACAGGTGAAAATTGTTTCCCTGGAAGAACTGGAAAAGAGCAAAAATTCCGCAGGTGAACTGGAAGTAGATCTGTCTGACTGGAAGGAACGGGGCTTGTACCTTTCTAATATTGAGATCACTTATAATGATTTGGAACGGGATCTTTCCGCAGAGCAGGGCAACGCACCGGAACTGCGTATTTACGGCACAAGTGACTGGTTTGATGACCTGACTGCGAAAATGACGGTGACACCGCAGCATGAACTGATGCAAAATCAGGCAAAATCCGCATCTGTGGCATTCCATGTAGACCGCCCGGGGCTCAGCGTCAACACCCATATTTACTATAACGATCAGAAAGAATCCATACGTGCGGCATCGGGCAACACGGACGGAAATGAAACCATTTTCGGCGTGCCGTATGACCGTGACTTTCTGCTGCGTGCGGAATTTGCCAATGAAACCATCTCGGTGCTGGACGATACCCAGATCATTGCCAAGGTTCCCTATGAAAAGCAGGGAGAAGCACGAACTGGTTTCCATACCACGGAACTGCGAATTTATCAGGATCTGATCGATCAGTTCGGCAAATTTGACAATATCATTCTGACTGGTAAAGATGCGGACGATCAGGAGAAAACCGTAACCCTGCTGCCGAAAACAGACGAAGCCGGAAAGGTTACCGGTTTTTATACGGAAGATGCACTGGATACCATTTATACATATACAGACGGTGCACTGACATTTACCAGAGATACAGAAACGCGGCTGTTCCCGGCGTTCGGCATCGAGAACCTGACACAGGTGGAACTGAACGGCAGACTGGTAAAGTTGGTGGACAAATCCGTATCGGAAAAGCGGTATATTGAATTTGACGGCTATGACGATTCGCTGTTCGGAAAGACCGATACGCTGGAAGTAGATACACATAACTATCTGGACGGCTTTCGGGAATCTAAGGGCTACATCACAGAAGCATACGATAAGGACAAGTATATTGTAACGAAGAAAGACACCACGGCGATCTATGTCTCCAAGATGTATTTCGACACCACTGTTATGGCATTCTATAAAGATGCCAGTGCCGGAGATAAGAAGTACACCGCAGCAGCCAGTGCCGTGGAACATTTGCGAAAGAAGTATGCCCAGCCCACAGAAAATATGACGACTTGCTCCTGGAGAAGCGATAAGCATATACACGGCGCAGACGGTTATCTGTTCTCTGAAAAAGAGAAGTGGGGAGATAGTGCGGATAACTCCGAGTTGGAGATCGGCTATAAATCCATCGGTTCTTTCGCTGTGGACTTCCGCCAGTATCTGAACACAGGGAACAATCTGCCCAAGGCAAAGCCGACCCTTGCCGGACAGGAACACCAGTCGTATGACTATGTGCGCAATGCATCTTTGAATACGGCTGCCACTGTGGATATTACATTAGATCTGCCGTCGAACACATTCGATGCGTACTATCTGAAAATTGACCCCCGTGCCAAAGACTATGTTCAGTCGGTTACAGCAATCTATGCAGACGGTACCAAGCGTACCCGTTCCGGACAGGAAATTCTCTATGAAGCCAACGAGAGCAATGCAGACGGAAGCTTTGCACGGCTGAATCTGCTGGGCAGCGATGCGGACATGTTCTCCGCGGACGATGCCAACTATTATAAGAAGCCGGAGAGCTATAACGGAAAGAAGCCGGAAAATCCGGTGACACAGGTCGTTGTGACCATTGACATCAACCGGTATCAGACTGTCAACAATGACGGCAAAACGGCAAAGTCGCCGGACTACGGCACATGGTATGACCAGACGAATTCCTCCACACAGGGAATGTTTGAAGTTACCGGACGTTTCTACCGCATGGACGAGGCGATTGCCACAGCACACGCAGATGTGACCGTGGGCAACACCACTGACGGCAGAAGTATGGTGCGTACAGATTCCGGTGCAAAAAAGGAAAAGTCGGAATGGTCTTTCACAGATCAGTATTATGCCTGGACCAGTCACTATGATTATTATCGTTGTGGACACTATTGGACCTATGAGATATTCGACTATACTGCAAAGCATTTGCAGTCCAGCACACGTGTGCATATCGTCAACGATGAGGACAATGTGCAAAAGGGTGTCGGCGAAACCCCCGCTACAGCGGAAAACCGCAATGCAGAATTCGGAAAGGACAACAGTTTCGCGATCCGTTTTTATCGGAAGGGCAACACCAAAGAAAGCACCATTCCTACATCTCACGTCAACACGACTTGGGGCGGTGTGGGTCGCGATGCACCGAATAACAATGTTTACCATTGGGCAATGAACAACCCGTACTTCCGTACCGATCAGTACGACTGGGTGAATAAGCTTTCCTTCACGGATAAGGTTGTGCTGTCTGACAGCCTGCCGCAGATTCGCCCTGATGATGACTATGAATACAAGGGCTTTCTGACTACCGGACTTCAGATCAAGAAGGAAATCTATCAGTATTTCCAGGATGATGACAACATCATCTTTACCCTGAATGCGAAGAATACAAAGAATGAGGTTGTCGGAACGGCAAAAACCATTTCCGTTCCGGTGTCTGAACTGAAAGAGATGTACGGCGAAACCGATGACTGGAACATTTATTTCGAGTACACACCGAAACAGCAGGACAACACAGATAACGGGGACAATGCAGGCGGCAGCACCGAGGGAAACGCAGACGATGCGGACACCGGAGCAAACCAGCCGCAGATCGAACCGACCTATACCGTAAAACAGGACGGCGGAAAATATGTTGTGGTTCTGGGCGAAGATACTTTTGTGACAGACTACAGCATGACCATGTATGATATTCCGGGTACAGGGGATTATTCTGCGGAACTGACCGACAAGGAAAAGGCAGATTATCATAATACCAATACATGGGATATTCTGGTGCAGGGCAAGCCGTATGCGATCAACAAGACAGACGATGACATGTACGGAAAGAACACTGCTCAAACCAGTGTTTCCACAGATTATGAACCGGACAAGGAAATCTACAAGCAGTCGGACAATGCGATAATCATGGGCTACCTGATCGATTTTCGGGCAGGGTATCAGCTGCAAACGGAGAATGGCAGCGTATCGGAAAAGCTGTACTATGATTACAGCCAGAGCGACAACAACACACCGAACCGCGGCTTGTTCCGCGTGAAGCTGTTCAATCAGGACAAGCAGAATGCGACCGGGCAGGAGGCGGCTGCACGTATTGACAGTGCGGCTACCACCAACACCATGGACAGCCGCTACCGGCTGGAGCATATCTACCTGCCGAAATTCCTTTTGGACGACAACTGGTTCGGCGTGGCAAATCTGACACTCCAAGTGGGCAGCACGAACGTTCCGGTGAATGTGGTAAAAGGCTCCGGCGTAGACGGTGTGGCAGACGGCATCTATGTGGTGCATGTCAGCACAACGGAAACCGTACAGGGCGAGAAAGTCTATACCGTTGATGTGGAACAGATTCTGCGGCAGCTGTATCGGGTAGATTCCGGCGTTCTCGGAACCTATACCAATACGACTAATCAGAAAACCTATGTCAAGGCATATGTCAATAGCTTCCAGCTGGACTTCAAGGCGAAAAAGGCAGACCGAAATGACAGCAGGACTGTGCTGTGTGACGGGGAATACCTGTCGGCGGATCATACCAAGAACACCAGTGCATTCCTGTATGACGGCGTTTATGTCGACCGGACACCGGACGATTTCACCAATGACGAGTGGAACGCCAATTCCACGCCGACCTTTGGAAAGGATCCCAACAGCTATCCGGAGCAGATAACCACCAACCAGCTTTCGGCAGTCTTTACCTCCATTGACCCCAATGCCAATACCTATATTTATAAGAATACGGACGGTTCTGCAAAGGGCAGCAAGAAAGAGGCAGACTATACAGTCAAGAATCTGACGGGTATGCTGAACGCAGAAGTCACCCGCACAAAGATGTACGATCAGGATTCCAAGACCGAAAACATCGATGAGGTGGACTATCTGCACCTGATGCCGTATGATTATGTAGAGTATACCATTCGGGTGAACACGCCGGACGATGCACTGATTCCGCTGGAACATACCACAGTGGACTTCTCTGTTCCAAAGGGACAGCGAATCGTTCGCTGGGACGTTGTAGATGCAGACGGAAAAGTGCTGACAACGGGAAATGCCGCGGAGAATATTCCGGCTGCGGATATTCACGCTGCTCTGTCAGACGGCGGCACGACGATCGAAGCGGCACAGGGTGTCAAGTACGCCCTGCTTGCAGCAGCAGAAGCAGAGCCGGCAGAAACTGCATACCGGCGGCTGGTGGCAGAACTGGGCAAGTGTGCAAAATCCGATGACCAGATCAAGCCGGGTGAAACGGTTTACCTGCGTGTGACCACACAGCTGACGGAAAACGACGGCAGCTATGATGCTGTCACTGTCGGCACACCGGATCTCAAAATTCATGCTGCCCCCAAGCACGGCTATCCGCAGTATGCAATCTATAACACCACCAGTTCAACACATCTGCCGAATGCAGACAGAAGATACTACTGGAACAAGACAACGACCGACCGTGCAGGCGTGTCTTATTACTACCGGTATACCGAGGCAGATGCAGACAAGCAGACACAGTATTATGCACACGTGCAGAACGAACTGACCTATCAGTCTGCTGCACCGGTAACGCTTTCCTATCAGGTAAACGACATCAAGCAGAATTATGACGGAAAGGGTGCCGTGCTGACAGTCAGCGACCTGTACAATGAAACCGGACACCATTGCGATACCTATACCATAGACGTTTCTTTCCTGGAAAAGCGTTCCAAGGACAGCGGCGATATGTTCTACCGCGGTTTTGAACTGACGAAGCCCTACACAGTTCCGGAGGAAGTAGACAAGTTCGGCAGAGTGGAAGTGCTCTATGCCGTTGCAGAGCCGAGTACAGATCCGCGGTTTGCAGAAGACGAAAACATTGCATTCAAGACGGACGAAAACGGTGTAAAGGTGACATGGAAGTCTTACGACTACGATGCTTCCCGCACCACCGATCAAGTCGCAACTGCGAAAATGACAGTCGCCGACCTGCCGAATGTTGTGGGCGTTCGCTGGGTGTATTACGATCTCAAGGGCTTTGATACGACCACTGCGTACAGTGGTACTTCCAAGGCAAAAGCGGCTCTGCAAAATGTAACGCTGACTGGTGTCGGCAGATACCAGGATGTCACAGACGGCACAGGCGTGAAAGCGGATACCTATACTCAGTATTTCACAGCCACCAACACCTATAAGCACATTCACAGTGAAAACGAAAATGCAGTGACGGTGACTGAAAGCGGCAGCAGTGTAGCATCTGCCAAAACACCGACAGAGCACACGGCATACCTGACAGACACCAAAGTCCTGAATCCTAAGGTTTATCGGGAAAACCCCATTGCATCGTTCCACACCCAGACATTTTCTTCCGAGAGCGATGCTGTGGCAGCGTATGAGGAAAAGAAAGCACAGAAAACAAGCTATCGTCCGGGCGATACTGTTTGGCAGAAGGTAACACTGAAAAACAACCTGGCCGCACTGAGCAGCGGAAAACAGGCAGGCGAGGAGGGCAGGCTCATCAATCCGGTGATCTATGATAAGGTACCGGAATATTTTACCAAGACTTTGTACGATTCGTATGGGGTCGGCGACAGCATACCCAATTTCCACCTGCGTCTTCTGAATGCAGACGGCAGCGAGAAAGATCAGAGCAATATAGAATTGTATCTGGCAGCCAAAACCGCACAAAATGGGTATGACTATGGCGGAAAGATGACCTATACAGACGGGTTCAAGTCAACCAATGCAACACAAAAGGCATTTAACGATCTGAAACCGGACGAGAAATCCACATATCAGATTTCCTTTACCGTGTATGAACTGCGCCTGCGTTATAAGGATGCTCCGGATGCGGACTTCGTTTTGCAGCCGGGAGAACAGATCGAGTTCTGCTACTCGGCGACCATTCGGGAAGAAGACCTGCCTATGGTGTACACTGCGTCCACCTATGCAGACGATACCGCCGCATCTGTTGCAGGCGGTGACGGGCTACACCCGGCATATTTCCCCCGCATTGGTGAGTATTATCAGAACAGTATTTATCATAATTATTATAGTTCCTCTACGAACGGCAAACTTTATCCGATGCTGATCGGCGGATTCACTGATACCGGAAACGTCTGGAATAATTTCAAGCAGGTGCAGAACAGCAGTATCCAGATGGATATGGACTATCTGATGCACGATATTGGCTTCAGTGCGGATAAGAATACACAGGTGGATATGTGGGAATTTCTGGATCAGACCATTACCCACATTCCGGGTTCTTCCACCACAAGCGGCAGCATCAGCGGACAGAACAACACGCTGTTGGACGAGGATTCACAGACTGCAAAGAATATGCAGACGGTGAAATATACTGCCAATTCCACGATCGAAACGGCTGACCAGCTCCAGCAGCTGCCCAAGACCGTGAAGTACATGGCAGGCGGTGCAAACCGAGATTGGTTCCAGCTGGCAATGGGCAAGCGGAACAAGAATCATGCAGACTGGGCAGATTTGGATTCGGCAAAGGATACACCTGTTGTGTGGAGCGAAACCCGTCTCCACCTGCAAAAGGCATGGCTTGCCACCAGTTCGGAATTTGTAACCAGCAATATCCAATATGAAAAGACGAACGGCGACCACACGGAAAATGTGCTTTGCGACCCGAATTCCCCGTATTTCGGAACATACTCCAACGGAAATGGATTAAACTCCTATTATAATAGTGTACATGAGGTAACAGACCGGTCTGGTGCGGCTGCGCTGGAATATGATGAAGATGTCAAGGTACAGCTCCAGGCGTACAACTACGGCGACTGGGATCTGGACGGCGTGACATTCCTGTATACCTATGCCTATGGCATGAAACCGGTGATGAATGCAGACGGGACGCTGGATACATCTGAGATACTGGCGTATACCAACACCGGCGACTCGAAAGCAGATACATTCTCCCAGATCGACGGGACATATGTTACCGCAGAGATCATTCAGAAACCGGGAGACAAAAATCCGCAGTATCTTGCACCAAAGGCAATGCGGGATGCGGCACAGAACACAAGCATCACAGACGGTGCAGACGGATACTATACCGCAAAGGAATACACCCCGTATGTGGTGAAGATCACTGTAAAACAGTCACTGAAAAAATGGTACGGCAGGGGCAGCGACTTCGGCTATATCACACGGGTGACACTTCCGGCAAGAGTATACACCGATACGGCAAGCGGCACATGGTACGATCGTGTTCTCACACAGCCCTATGTGGCAGAGGGCAGCCAGAATCACCTGTATTACCAGATCTATGACATCGACCACTGGGACGGTTCCACCAAGGTGCTGACAAAGCACAACCAGCTGTACGGCATGGACTATCTCTGGAGTCCGCTGTATTGGTACGGCTATACCGGTGACGGGCAGCTTGGAAGCCTGAAATACCTGGCATCTTCTCCGAATATGCCCTCTGTCAACGGTTACAATATCCAGAACAAGGAAGTCGTAGCAGACGGCAGCGGCTATCGCTTTACCAGCAATGACAGCATCGACCGTTACAGCAGCGGTAAGACCATGTTCTACGCGGAAACCGGCACCAGAGCCGTGCTGCGGAAACCTCTGGTACGCAGCTGGACAACCATCAGCGAAACGATCGGCAGCAATGAAACCGAGATGTACGGCAAAAATGTGGAGCAGTACTACACCGAAACACAGGGTGAAGTCAACTGGATCAATGTTCATGTGGAGAACAATTATTACTGGGACCAGTACGGCTACAGCGGCAGTGTCGGCATACGCGGCTATAACCATGAAAAGACGCTGCACAGCTATGGCACAGACGGCGGGCAAAAGGGTTCGCTTTCTCTGCCAGTCATCACGAATATTCTGCCATATGGTATCGTTCCGGTTGCGGCAGACGGCTCTCGCTATACCACGGACAACACCAAGAATGACAAGCCTCTGAACTGGGAACTGTACGACAAAGATGCCATTAAAAATCTGGCAGATCAGAAGGCACTCTATGATACCGAAGTCTACTATGACGATTCCACACAGCGGTATGTGGTACAGATTTTTGCCAGGGAAGAAAACGATACCGAAAAGGCAATGACCGCAGCGGAACTGGCAGAAAAGCGGGAAAAGGACGCTGCGATTCGGAATGGCAGTCTGTACAATTTCTGCATCAAGACCTTTACTTATGCAGAGCCGGACGATGTGATCAACGGTGTGGAAGACGAAGACCTGCTGGAAAATTACCTGAACAACTATTCCTATGTTTCCAGCAGAGTGAATGCGTACCAGTTTATCACGGACAACGACATTTCCGGAAATTTATACAAGGTATGCTCGCCGGTAAATCTGAGAGCAGCTGTAAACGCTTATGATACGTATGATTACCGGAGTGCAGACAAGCGAAAGGACGCAGTTGCAGCAACCGATACAGAAGTACTGATGCAATACTACAGCGAGAGAGTGTACTATGATTCCTCTCAGGATACGCTGCCCATGCGTCCGGATACAGACAAGGACGGACTTTCGACCACCAATCCGGATCCTTACGTTCTGCTGACCCATAAGCACGAAAACGGTACCTATATGCTGGGCAGCATGAGCCGGTACGCCGAGAGCGATTCCATGGAAATGGACGAGTACCGAAAGGACAAGCCGCTGTCGGAGGAAATTCGTTCCGCACTGAACCGCGATGTGACACTGCGTGACAACAGCAGTGATATGCTTTTCCAGGATATTACTTCTGCCAATGTGATGCAGGATTCCGGCGTTGTGAATACGCTGAAGATCCGCACGCAGACTCCGTCTTTAAAGGCGGAGAACATGGTAGCTGCTGAAAAGACCGAAGAAGGCGAAAAGGGCTTTGCCGGAAACAAGGAAGATCTGGACGAAGTGAAAACCCGTCAGAAGTATCAGAACAACGGGGAAAACTTTGACTACAGTGATATTCTCTGGTACAGTGCCAAGGTTTCCAGCCAGTCGGAGGCAGACTATCGTTACCGCGGAAGCATCTTCCACGCTAAAATGGTTGTCACATTCCAGCTGCCGGAAAATGTACGGTACTGGGACGAGGACAATCTGCTGGACGACTACTATCTGGAATACACCGATAAGTCGGGGAAAAAGCAGACATTTACCATGAAAGAGGCAAAGGCTGCCGGCTGGGGCATTGAGCTGACACAGCGGTACTTTGCCGGAGATGTTGCACCGGCAGAAAATACGGCGGACGGACTGACACGGGCAGATTCTGCCACAAAGCGTGGCGGCGAGACGCTGGTATTTGAAATTACAACACCGGCAGAAAGCGGCTTCGACTGCAAGGACGACAAGACCTATGTGGCAGGCAATCATCCGGCAGGCTATTTCAACGGCACGCTGAACTTTAAGATCAAGACACGAATCGACAATCTGGAAGTGCCGACGGATACGGACAGCAGCTGGGAGGATTATTATGCCAAGGTCTATGCAACGTTCGAACAGACAGACGGCAAGTTCGCCATTACAAAGGACGGTCTGTTTGCAGAACGTGATGCAGACGGCAAGTACTACACCCGCGGCGGCTGCCTGATGCCGAAGCAGGACGAGAACGGCTATGTCTACAACGACTACGGCAATATCGTCTATGAAAAGAAACTGCGGCAGGAAGTGCCGGCAAGTGACATTGTATATGATACCTATGATTTCAACTTCACCGGACAGACTATGGAGGGCATGCGGCTGCAAAATGCGGTGCGGGTGAAGGATACCAATAGTACAAAGAACAATGCCATTCCGGAGATCGAACCTTTTGACGGCGTTGTGCCGGGTGAGATCTATCTGACCGCTTCTTCTGCGAAAGTTGCTGTTACTGCACCGAAAACCACGGTGCGTGCAGATCTGAACTATGAGCGTGTGCGTGTCAACGACCCGAACTCCTCTATTGTCATTGCGGAAGACCCGCATATTAAACAGGTTTATAAAACTGTCAGCTATGTCGATCAGGTGTCTAACGATACCGCATCGGTAAACGAATTCGTGGTCAACTACAATCTGGCAAACTACGCAACGCTGCGTGGTACCACGAAGGTGGCACCGGTCAACAAACCGGGCGTGCTGCCTCACGTTTCAGAGCTGGTTTATCCGAATGTAACGGAAATTTCTACCGGTAACTGGGCAATTCCGTCAGCAGATGCACTGGAAACCGAGTATGCCGCAGACCAGCAGCTGGTTCATGACATTCTGGAAAAGCACCTGAAAGTGTATCCGTATGTGCTGATCAGCACGGACCCTGCCAATGAAGAAGCATTCCTTGCACCGGAAACGGAGCAGGACGACGGCATTTATTCAAATGCCTGTGCCAACAACGGCAAGGGAACCAGCTGGTGGGTACGCATCGGCGAAGAACAGGGCTATGCACTGGACGCAAACCAGACGATTTCACTGGAAGCCGGCAACCTGCGTTTTGACAGCACCAACGAAACGCTGAAGCAGCAGATCACAAACGACAGCATCAATTTGCACAAATCGATTCGTCAGGTGCGTTGGGTGATTCGGACAGAGGGCTTTACGGAAACGATTTCCGGAACTCAGGTCCAGCTGACCAACGCAGAGGCACCCCGATATTTTCCGGTGCCGAAGGGATTGTATGTGAATGCAGATGCAGACGACACCACAGAGGGCAGACAGGACCGCAACGATGTGGACAAGTATCACTATGGTCTGGAACCACTGAGCGAAAGCATCAGGGAAAACAGCCCCCATGTGGCATTTACCACTGCACCGAATGACCCGTCTATCTCCAATTCGGTACACAACAACCATTTCGCCAGCGTGATCCTGCGTAGCGATGACTTCAAGTATGCGGTTTCCGGTGATGCGTCCAGAGTGGGCTTCTATCTGGATCCGCAGCTGCCGTGGCTGGGTATCGATATTGATGCCAAGTATTTCAGCGGTGCTGCAAACAACGAATACAAATGGGATTCCAATACCAGCGGTATTTCCAGCGGCACCGGCAAGATGCTGAAATATACAGTGACTTATAAGAATCTTAGTCAGGAGCTGCTGAACACAAGTACGTATAACCGGAAAAATGCAGAGGCAGACAAGCTGTCTGATCCTACGGTTTCTCTGGCACTGCCGTATCTGGAATCGCTCTCTGCGGACGCATTCCAGTATGTGCAGTATCAGGACGATTCCAACGGCAGCATTGACGGCTATTTCGTCGGCGATCACTACACCAGCACTGCGGAAAAGAACAGCGACAATCAAGTGGTAACGCCTGCGAAGAATCTGGACGATGTGACACCGCAGTGGACATGGCATATTGAAAACGAAAAGGGTGAATTTGTTTCCCTGAAAGACAGCGGTGATGTTTCACTGGCAAACGTAGACGTGGAAGAACTCCCGTATGCAGACGTGACAAACACCGAAGTCGCTATGGACACGCAGAAGAACCCCAACCCCTACTTTGTGACAAAACCGATCTCCACCAATGTACTGAACCGGAAAATCGTCAACTTCAAGTTCTCCGGAACTCTGGAGCCGGGACAGCGTATTGTGGTAGAACTCATGGTGCCGCTGGACATCAGCAACAGTAACATCGTTTCTGCGGAACTGATGCAGGCAAAGGCATATGGTTTTAAAAACGGTTCTTTCCGGCCGTATATTCCGGACAAGCAGGGAAAAGTCAAGATCGTTGCCTATGAAGTAGACAGCCATGATGTCAACGACAACAAAAGCAGCGGCGATATGACACTGACGATCACATCACAGGCAATCACCCTGCTTTCGATCGATAATGTCACACAAATGAAAACAGCCACTTCCGATCTGGATTCCGTAAAGGCGGCAATTCCGGTTCGGGTACAGGAGGGCGGCAATTACTCTTACTCCATTTCCATGCAGAACAGTTCAGATTCGGATACCGAGTATAAGACACTGCTGTTTTATGATGTGCTGCCGTATGTGGATGACACCAAGGCAACAGATTCAGAAGCTAAACGTAACTCGAAATGGAACGGTTATCTGATTCCGGATTCTGTTCAGTTGAAACAGGTTTCCTCCAGCGGCACAGTAAATCTGGATCCGTCTATGTACACCGTCTGGGTCGGACCGATCATCAAGAAGAACGGCAGCTATGTGCTGCAGGATGTCAGCATCCTCCCGAAGCCGGCAGATGATCTGATGGATACCGAGAAAAACAATTTCTACCGGAGTCTGTATCAAGATGTAAACGGAAAGAATTCGTATTTTGTCAAGCTGTCTGAACTGATCGGCGATCACGAAGCCGGCAGGATCTCTGATGCCGAATACGATCGGCTGGTACGGGGGATCCGTGCAATCTGGGCACAGATGAATAATGCCGACACCAGACTGAACAAAAAGAACCGTATGGAACTCTACTATGAGATGCATGCACCGCTGAATCTGCCGAAGTATGTTGGTACACCTACAACTGAGGACGAGAATGAAAGTGCAGCATCTGCGGAGAGCATTCGCAAGCAGGTAGAGGGTGTGACACAATGGAACACCTTTGCTTCCGGCTATGATTCTGCAAGTGCGATCGGCAAGAACTATCAGCTCTTTGAAAACACACAGGCCGGTGCCTATATTTCTGCCCCCAGCGGAAAGGGCTATATCGGCAGCTATGTCTGGAGCGACCTCAACTATGACGCTCAGTGTAACGAAGCAGAATATGAGATGTCTGCCAACGGACGGCTGCTGCCTACCGGCAAATGGACGACCGATATTGACTTTGACGGAAAGCCGGACGATCCGGGTATCAATGGCGTAAAGGTGGAACTGCTGACGAAGAAGGGCTATTCCGTCAACGTCAACGGTGAGGCAGTGATTGCCGATCCGGATCCTGACAGTAACCCGAATCCGGAAAAGACACGTTATGTTGTCATTGACGAGGAAACTGGTCAGCCGAAAACCATTGTAGAAAACAACATCAATTCCTATCAGTATACGTTTGACGGACCGGTGACTTATACCACCGAAAGCGACTATTACGGAAATCAGGGCTACTTCATGCTGTCGAATCTGACACCGGGAGATTACCGGCTGCGGTATACACTGCCGCAGGGATACGACCAGTACTCGGTTACAACACGGGAACTGGGACAGACTGGCACAGCACTGAAAGTATACCGTGACGGAAATGTCGTTTATACCGGCATTCGCACAGAAGATGACCATACGGCAGTTGCCAACGAAATTGCCAACAAAAAGGCTTCGTCCGGACAGCTGATCGTACAGACGGCACCGATTCATGTAGATGCGGTGGAAGAAGATCTGACAAAGCATCAGGCATATGACACCGCCATGACTTCCTATATGCTGGGTGTTTCCAGAGGATACACTTACGGCGGCTGGGCATGGGTCGATGAAACAGACAACAACGGCACCATCGAAAGCGACGGCATCATGCAGGAAACCGAACAGAAGCTGAAAGATGTGACGGTGGAAATGCACGAAGTCGATGCAGACGGCAACATCGCATCGGAAATTGCGGTAGACGGTGACGGAAATCCGGCAGTCGTCCGCACCAGTGATGAAGGCTATTATCAGTTCCGTCTGTATCCGAACAAGAACTATGTGGCAGTGGCAAAATATGAGGGCAGTTCTGTTATCCCGTATAAGCCTTCGCCGTTTGTTCTGCACAACGATCCGCTGGAAACATCAGATGATAACGATCTGACCAAGGCGGTGAACAATTTCCGCACACGGCCGTTCCTGACCGGTGTGCCTTACGACAAAAACCAGAAGCCGCTGTATGAAAATGACGGTCAGACCTTCCAGATCAACAGAAGCATTTCTCTGGGATTTGTGAACGGCTCCCGTGGATTTATCGGACAGTGGATCTGGGACGACGAAAACTATAACGGCATTCGGGATACCTTTGAAAAGGGTATCGAGGGTGTGACCGTGACCTTGCAGCCGTTCTACTATGACGGCGATACCGGAAAATGGGTAGCCATTACCGGTGGGGAACGCGACATAAAAACTTCGGAATCCGGTTCTTATGTATTCCAGAATGTTTCCAGTTACTACGAAAAGGACGGCAGGGAATATCTTGCTGGCTATCGGCTGTATGTCGATCCGGCTAAGAATGCAGATCTGTACCAGAAGTATGCGATCACCAAGTATAAGCAGTATCCGAACAGCCGTTCTACGGAAAACAGTGACCTGCAATATACCGGTAATATGCAGTACTATCTCATTGGCGACGACTGGTTCGAGTATGATGAGAATGGTGCTGTGCCGGCAAAGCATCACAACTATGATGCAGACGCTAACATCATCATTGTTGCCGGAGAAACGACAAACCAGAACAACAATGTCATTGCCTATAAGGACACCCATTATGATACCGGCGAAGCACAGCGTCTGCTGGACTACAGCGGCGGCTTTACGGAGATTCAGACTTCTGAAGTAACCGGTTATCTGTGGGAGGACAACGGCAGGAATGCAGCCGGAGAATATCAGGAGGCATTCGACTATGACGGTATCCGTAATACCGTGACCGATGCGGACGGCGTGACACAATTCTACGAAAAGGGAATTGCCGGAGCGACTGTTCAGCTGGAACAGTATGTTCTGCAAAACGGCAAATATGTTCCGGTAACAAGCGGAAACCGTACTGTGAAAACTGATGAAGACGGCAAGTACACATTCTCCGGTGTTTCCACATATGCGGAAATCAATGGGAAAAAGGTACTGGCACATTATCGTCTGAAACTGCTGCCATTGCCCAGCGGCATGGAAAACTATGCTGTTACCCGCTATCGGCAGAACGGCGATGCGGAAACCCAAGTGGTGGACAGCCATCTGATCTCGCAGAACGGACAGCACGGAGCAGGATATACAGATTATAATATCGTGTCCTATCTGACATCTCCGGCAGACGGCGATTATTTCATCACTGCAAAGAAGTCCCAGCCGGAAACAGAAGCAGGCATTGACGGAAACACCTATTTTGAACCGTACATTCTCTATGATGATGCAGCAGTGCACGGCGGAAATCATGATTATGCCTATGATTACATCAAGGCAAAGGATTATGACGGCTATGACGGCGGTCTGAAAGCATTTGAAACCGCCTCTGTCAGCGGCGTGGTCTGGGAGGATACCAACTACAATGGTGTTCAGGACGACGGCGAAGCAGCATATCATAACAGCAAGAATCCGGCAGTTGTAAACTTGCAGCAGTATTTCTATCGCGGCGGCGAATGGGTGCCGGAAAATGCAGCATTCCGGACACACGAAACCAAAACAAACGGAACCTACACGTTCAGCAATCTTCCCACCTATGTGGAAAAGAACGGCGTAAGGTATCTGGCAGGCTATCAGGTTGTTCTGAAAACAATGCCGAAAGATTATGCGGCAACGAAGTACTGGAACGATGCAGATCCGTCAAAGGTTTACAGCAAACTGTATGTGACCGATGCCGATGGTGTCGAGGACAGCCAGCGGACAGGTGACCTGCCGGTTACTGTGCTGCAAGGCAATCACGAAATGCTGATTCCGGCACGGGAGGCAAAGGCAGGCACACAGTCCAACGATGCAGAACCGTATACGGATTACAACTGGGCATATGTCTGCGGCACGAACATCAAAAATATTGACACGCCGAATACTGCACAGCAGAAGTACTATGATCTGGTAACAGCAAGAGATTATGAAAATCTGAATGCCGGTCTGAAAAAACGCAACATTGCGGCAGTAACGGGCAGGATCTGGGAAGATACGGATTACAACGGCATTTTGAACAGCGGTGAAAAGGGCAAGAGCGGCGTTTCTGTCACTCTGGAACAGTATCGCTATGATGCTGCCGTAAAGCAGTTTGTTCACATGAACAATGACATGACTGTGAAAACTGATGCCAAAGGCGTATATCAGTTTGCCAAGGTGCCGACCCACTTTGTGGTTGACGGCACAGATCAGCTGGCATATTACCGCATTCGTGCGGCTGTGCCGGCGGGATATGCGGTGACACGGTATCGTCAGGCAACAGATGACACGAAAACAGACAGCGACTGGATCGCAGAAACGAATTATCTGACTGCACCGGACAATGGAGATTACTTCCTGACAGCACAGCCGGCACAAGGTAACGCTCCCTATAATCTGACTGATGCTGTCACAAACAAGGAATACGATTCCATATTGAATGCAGACGTGACTGACATTTATAACGGCGGTCTGAAAGCGTTCGAAACCGGAAAGATTCAGGGCGTGGTTTGGTTCGACAAGAATTACAGCGGCTTGCAGGAAACCGGTGAAACGGCAATGGCGACACAGCAGACGGTCTATCTGGATCAGTATTATCTGGACGATGCCGGAAGCTGGAAGCTGCATCAGACACTCTCCGCAAAGACTGCGGCAAACACAGGAGTATATCAGTTCTCCAAGCAGCCGACGTTTGTAACGGTTGACGGAAAGATGTATCTGGCAGGCTATCGTCTGCGGCTGAATGCGGTGCCGGACGGTTATGCTGTGACAAAGTATCAGGTGCTGGATCCCACAGGAAGTTGCATCAACAGTGACCTGCTGGCAGCATCTCAGGAAACGAATGCAGATCAGACCGTGGACTTCAACCAGCCGGACGAGTATATCTTGCTGGCAAAGAAGGCTGTTCACGGTGCACCCGGAAGCAAGGAGTCAGGATTCCACGAATACTACGTGCGGAAGTACGACAATGTCGATTATGATATTGTTACCGCAAGAGATTCTGACGGCGTATACAACGGCGGACTGAAATCCATACAGACTGCGGCAATGGACGGACGAATCTGGAACGACCTCAATTATGACGGCACAATGGATTTGAGCGAAAGCGGCTGCGGCGATCTCCATTTGACACTGTATCAGTATTATCTGGACGGAACGACTTGGAAAAAGACTACGGCGACTATGACCGCAGTGACCAACAGCAACGGTCTGTATCATTTTGAAGGTATTCCCACTTATGCGGAAGTCGGCGGCAAGCGGTATCTGGCTGGGTATCAGCTGCACTTAGATGCACTGCCGGACGGCAATGCAGTTACTGTACTTGCCAACGACAACAAGCTGCACTGGAAGAACGGCGAACTCACTCTCATGGGCGAGCAGGAATATCTGATCGTTGCAGCAGAGGCACAGTCGTTTACCGGAGAACATACCGGAAACACACCGCAGTACAACACGTATTACGACCGCACTTACAGTGCAGTTCCGGATACGGATACGATCTACGACATCACAGAAAGCCGTGACAGCAGGAACGAGTACCATGGCGGCGTTCGGGCATTCCAGACAACATCTGTCAGCGGACGAATCTGGAATGATGCCGATTATGACGGCGGCATGGCGGCGGAAGAAGCTGGCATGGAAGGCTTGTCGATGACGCTGGAGCAGTATTACTTGGACGGCACCACATGGCTGCCGACAGCACAGCAAAATTACACTGCAACTGTAAACACCGACAGCAACGGGAACTATCATTTCGAAAATGTTCCAACATTTGTGGAGATCGGCGGCGAACGGTATCTGGCTGGCTATCGGTTGAAGCTGGACGCACTGCCGAAGGACGCTGACGGTAAGATCACCTACGGCATTACCAAGGCAGGCGGCGACAGCAAATTCCAAAGACTTGAAAATCCGTATCAGAGCGAGAACCTCTATCTGACAGCACCGGATCAGTATCTGATTCTGGCTGCTGAGGCAAAGACAGAAACCGATTCGACATACCGAAAGCACTACAACGGCAGTGACTATGACATTGCAGATGCCGCAGCCCAGACAGACTGGAACGGCGGCTTGAAGCAGGTCGAAAAGGCACAGATCGTTGGACGTGTCTGGGACGATGCGAATTACAACGGCTTGCAGGATACCGGCGAGGGAAACATTTCCGGCGTAGAAATTACGTTGGAGCAGTACTACCGCGATGCCAACGGCAACTATCAGCCTACCGGCATATTCCAGAAGAATTCTGATGCCAACGGCGAGTACCGGTTTGACAATGTGGATACGTTCTGTAATGCAAATGGCGAAACCTACCTCTGCTATTATCAGCTGAAGATGACAAGCGAAGTGCCGGACAATTACACCATTACCTGGTACCGGCAGGGCGATGATCCCGCAAGGGACAGCGATCTGGATGCGGAGAGCCGTTATCTGACGAAAGACACCTATTTTGTTTGTGCAGCTACGGATACGGACAGCACGGATTATACAGTGGACGGCAGAGATATTCTCCGAAAGGAAGATGTTTCCGGTTATGATGCCGGCTTTAAACAGTTGGCAGTAGGGGACATCTCCGGACGGATCTGGATCGACCACAACTATGACGGCATGCAGGACGAAGCAGATGATGCGGCAAATACCGCAGAGGACAAGGCGGCAATTGCAAATGTTACCGTCAAGGCAATACAATATTATTATGACGGCAGCCAGTGGCAGCCGAACGGCACGGCGTATACAGCCAGCACAAGCACAGATGCAGACGGCAAATACACACTGGCGAATCTGCCCACCTGGGTGAGAATCAACAATATGGATTTTGCCGCAGGCTATCAGCTCTGTCTGGAAAATCTCCGCGGCAATTATCTGGCGACACAGTATCGTGTGGGAACTGACCGCACCAAGGACAGCGACCTCCGACTGGACAGCACATATCTGACGAGTGCGAACGAATACATTGTTCCGGCGGCAAATGCGTATGACGATGCCAACGGAAACCAGAATGGTGCTTCTGTACGGGAAGTTCCGGACAGCAACGGTACCATGTACGCAGTAGACCTTGCATGCGGCAAGAATACCGGACATTATGATGCCGGACTCAAGCAGCAGGACAAGGGCGTGATTCGCGGTACCATTTGGAACGATGCGAACTATGACGGTTTGTATAATTCCAACGAAGTGCCGGTGGCAACTTCGGTTCGCGTGATACTGACCCGTGAGATCTATGAAAACGGAAACTGGATACCGGATACTGCATTTGGTGAGGTTTCTGAAATTGTGGATCACGGCGAGTATCAGTTTACGGATCTGGACGTTCACGTGCCGGCAGACCTGTCAGATGACAGCACTTCTGGCAACAAGGATTGCATCTATGGTTATCAGATCCGGCTGGATCTGGCAACTGTGCCGGATACCTATGCGGTGACCAAGCAGTATGCGGAATCGGAGCAGGCTCTGAAAAACAGTTTCCTGAATCCCCGTGACGGCAGTCTGCTGGCAAAGGACGAGTCGCACATCATTTTGGCGGCGAAGGCAACTGATGCAGATCGGGAGCATACCATTACCATTGCAGGTACCACATATGCACCGGCAAATCTGGCGAAATCTGTCGCACCGCACAACGGCGGTCTGACTGCAATCGAAACTGCGTCCATTGAAAGCTACATCTGGAATGACGAGAACTACAACGGCATACAGGACGAAAACGAAGTGGGCGTTGCAACCGCAACGGTCAAGCTGACACGGAAATATTATGATGATTCTGATAAGACGTGGAAGCAGGACGACAGCTTTGCATTGGTTGCAGAGGGTGCACCGGTAGCGACAAGCACACCGGTAGCGACAAGTACACCGGTAGCAACGGGAACGCCTGTGGCAACTGGAACACCGGTAGCGACGGCAACACCTGTGGCAACCGGCACACCGACAGCCTCCGCATCTGGCGGCTATTACCGATTTGACAACCTGCCTACATTTGTGGAACGGAACGGCGAGCGTTATCTTGCCGGCTATCAGTTACAGCTTTGCGAGATGCCGAAGGGCTACGCAGCGACCAAGTGCCGAATCGGAGAGGATACAGCCAAGGACAGCGATCTGTTTGCGGATACGTTACATCTGTATGAAGATGCAGACGAAGTGATCATACTGGCAGAAGCGTCCAGCGGCAATGACTTCTACGACAGGAACGTGGGGGACAATGCCTATGACATTGTCAAGGCAAAGGACAACACGGACTATGACGGCGGTCTGACTGCAATCGAAACTGCGTCCATTGAAAGCTACATCTGGAATGACGAGAACTACAACGGCATACAGGACGAAAACGAAGTGGGCGTTGCAACTGCAACGGTCAAGCTGACACGAAGCTATTACGACAGCCGCGATACCACTTGGAAACTGGACGACAGCTTTGTGCTGGTGGCAACTGGCACACCAGTCGCAACGGCAACACCTGTTGCAACAGGCACACCGGTAGCGACAGCAACACCTGTGGCAACTGGCACGCCAACGGCAACCGCATCTGGCGGACACTACCGCTTTGACAATCTGCCGACCTACATAGAAAAGGACGGTCAGAGATATTTAGTGGGGTATCAGATGCAGCTTTGTGAGATGCCGGAAGGATATGCTGCAACGAAATATCATGCGGCTGCCGACAGCGACAAGGACAGCGATCTGATCGCCGGCACACTGGATCTGCAGGAGCCGGATACATTCCTGATCCTGGCGAAAGCATTCAGCGGAAATACACCGTATTGCTGTCAGGTTCGCGGCGTGGACTATGACATTGTAAAGGCGGCAGATGTCACCGGATATGACGGCGGCATTGTGCAGAAGGATTCTCATGTATCGATCTCCGGTATTGTCTGGGACGATGCAGACCGAGATCATCAGATCAGCGACGGCGAATCCGGTATCGCCAATGTGAAGATCATACTCCGGCAGTATTATCGCCGCAACGGAAAGTGGGAACTGCTGCCTGAAGCAAAACAAGTTGCCTATACCAATGCAGACGGACAATATCGTTTCGACGACTTGCCGCTGTCTGTGACGGTGGACGGTGTCACATATCTGGCAGGATACCGCCTGTGGATCGATTCGATTCCGGCAGGATACAATGCGGAAGAATATGCTGACATATCGTCGGGCAGTGTGGAGATTCGTGCAGAGGAACGCACGTTGGACGGCTGTATGATTCTGGGAATTCCAGAAGAAAAGGGCGTCACGTCCGGAACTTGTCTGGAAGGATTCAACATCGCCAAGGGCGAGGATATGGCTTTTCTGAATGTCTTTCTGAATCGTGATCCGGAAGAATCTACGGAAACAACAACGGCTACAGATCTTGTTACGACAACAACCGAAACCGCAGTTTCTACGGAATCGACGACACAGACCAGTACTTCGGCATCTGCGGAAACTACCTCTGTGGAAAGCAGTACCACGGAAACCAGTACAGCAACAACACAAACTACAGCAAGCACTACAGAATCCAGTACAGCAACAACACGGACTACGGCAAGCACTACGAAAACCAGCACCACAACAACACGGACTACAGCAAGCACTACAAAAACCAGCACGACAACAGCACGGACTACAGCAAGCACTACGAAAACCAGCACCACAACAACACGGACTACAGCGAAAACGCAGTCGTCTGTTGTGACCACACATACTACTGCAACCACACGTACGCATACTACAGCTACGAAACAAACCGCCAGCAGCGTTACAACCTCGAAACAGACTACCCACAGCACATCACACACAACAACAGCGAAAGTCACCGCATCACCGGCAACACATACGATTGCAAAAACAACCACGCACACGACACATACCACCAGTCACAGAACGACTGCCGGCACAACCAGTATCACTACCCAGAGAACATCTGTGACGACTTCCCGAACCACGGGAACGACCCACACGACAGCTACTGTAACGACTACTGGCAGCACGTCAGTCACTACTTCCGCAATACACCACACGACATCTTCGACAACACAGCAGACTACAGCAACGGTGACACTCTCCAGTGCAGGTCCGACCAGCGTGACAACTACGACACATACCACCAGTCAAACTACTACCCAGACAACGCCGAAACAAACTACGGTATCTCAGACGAATACCACGTCTGTAGCACCGACCAGCCGCACCACTTCTGCGACAGTTTCCACGACTGGAACCACCAGCACGGGAACGACAGACAGCAGTGCATCGACTGGAACACAGACCACACACCACAGCACGCATACCACGACACAAACCACCACAGTTACTGAAACAACGGTGAACAGCACTTGCGAAACATCGGGTGCTTCCACCAGCATTCGACAGACCACATTGCGGAAAAATCACGTGAGCGGGGACACTGTCACGACTACCACAACAGCTGCAAACAGAGAGCATGCGGCAGGTCATCACACGCAGACGACGACAACGGCGGCAGATGTTTCTGCACAGACCTCTGGAACAAAGCGGATACCGCTTCCGCGGCAGCAAAACATTTCGGGAACGCCGAAAACCGGAGATACCACACTGCACATCACCATTTTGATCGCAGCCTGCGGATTCTCACTGCTTCTGGCAATCCTGACAAAGCGGCGTAAAAAGTAACTGCATGCTCAGATGGCTCTGGGCGGCATCAGAAAAAGAGTCACACTCGAAAGGGTGTGGCTCTTTTTGCGTATGAGCGTGTGCGGTTCTGTTTTTGAAGCAGAAAGGTGTCTTGCTTTTTGGAAAAAATTGTGGTATGATAAAAATGAGGAAGAATGTGTCGAAGGGAGCGTAGATGGCGTGATTCGAATCGCGGTGGTAGATGATGAGAAAGATCAGATTTTTCAGTTGAAAAAAATCATTCAAAGCTTTTTTCATGAAAAGGGGAAAAGCATTATGGTTTCTTGTTTTACACAGGGGGAAGAACTGCTTACGCAAAGCACTGATTTCGATATGATATTTTTGGACATTCAAATGGAAGGTATTGATGGGATTGAAACGGCAAGATTGATTCGACAAAAAAATAAAAAAGTTGCTCTGATATATGTTAGTAATTATTCAGAGCAAATGGCAGCATCTTTTGCAGTACATCCATTTTCTTTTTTAGAAAAGCCCATTCAAAACTCAAAAATTCGGGAAGTACTAGCAGAGTATTTACAGTACTATGGCACAGAGGAAAAAAATTATATTTCATTTCCCATGCATCACGGAAATGTTGTCATAGAACCTCAAAAAATTCTTTATTTTGAATATGAGGGAAATCGAAAAGTCAAGCTGGTATCTACAGAAACTGTATATCATATTATTGGCAGCATGAGTGAATTAGAAAACCAACTACAACAATATCATTTTATCATGCCGCATAAAAGTTTTTTGGTCAATGTGGCATGTATCAATTCATTTTACAATGATATTATTCTTTCAAATGGCATGAAAATACCAATTGCAAAAAACAGAAGAAAACAAGTCCATGAAAAGATAAGTGACTATTTGCATCACCATTTGCAGAAATAGGAGGTGTTTCTAATGAAATTATTATTGAGTTGTATGGTAAGCCTTACTTGTACCTTTTCTGGAATATGGGCGTTATCTAATTTTTTCTCCATTCAAAAATCTGAGATTTGGCTGCGTTTTCTTAGTGTGACGATAATTTCTGTTTTACAAGGATTGATGTGTATATTTGGAATTCCGATTCTAAATACAATAAGTATGTTGGCAATGATTGTTTTATCCACGATTATTTGTTTTCGTATACCAAAAATCTCATTTTTAATTTATGACTTCCTGATTGCATTGATTTGTTTTATAGCTGATGCTATGTCAACGCTGAGCTTGTCCTTTGTGACACAAAAAACGATTTCGTCTGCGGTTGCGGAAGATAGTTTAACGATTTCAAGCTGCCTTCGAACTTGTTTGCTTACATTTATTTTATGTCACATTGTCTTTTCTATGATTCGAAAGAAAAAGAGTAGTTTTGTATGGTATGAATCGATCTCATATGCAATTTTAGCAACTGGAGAAATTATCACTGCCAATTACATCATAGAAAATATTGCAAATACGCATTCCGGAACATTCTTGGTTTTCTTTTTAACAGGCTGTATTGTGCTAGATGTCTACATTGTTTTTGTATTTTATCGTGTTTCTGCGATTCGGGAAATGGAAAAGAAAAACGCATTGTTGCAGCAGCAAACAGATATGCAAATGGCAGTTTATCGTGATCTTGAAAAGCGGTATCAAAATTCTATGACGATCATACATGATGTAAAGCGGCATGTAAATGCTTTAGAGGGATTGATACAGACTGAAAATTTGACAGAGGCAAAACAGTATGAAAAATCGTTATATCAACAGCTGGACAAACTGCACCCATCATTTCATTGCAGCAATCAACTGCTATCTGTTATCCTAAATCATGAGTTGCTGAAAGCAGAACAGAAAGGTATTCAATTAAACTTGAATATTTTATATGATAAGCTTGATTTTTTATCAGATATGGACTTAACAACAATCGTTTCGAATCTTTTAGATAATGCAATAGAAGCAGTTTCGGAATTGGATAAAGACAGAACTGTTTTGTTTGTAATCGAAGAACAAATGCAGTGCTGTATGATTCACACGGAAAATAAGTATGAAAAATTAAGTCCAAATACGGAGAACAGTTTTTTGTCTACTAAAAATGGACATGCAGGAATCGGCTTAAAAAACATTGAAATGACCGTTAAAAAATATAATGGAATCTGGAAAGCGACAGTTGAAAATAACAGCTTTGTGGTGTCTATCACGATTCCGATAGATTCTCAGCCAATTATATGAAATTCGAACCCGATAGTGATTTTGCACAAAAATGCTATCGGGTTTTTGTTACCCCATTCCCGAATAATGCAGATTATTCCCGTTTAGTGCAAAGCTATTGATTTTTTCCAGTTGGACTGCTATACTAAAAATGTAAGAGAAATCTTATTAAATCTAAAATGAGAGGAATGTTTTACATGAAAAAGAATTCGAAAATAGTGTGGAAGAAAATGGCGGAGGCAGCAAGAAAGACATCTTCGTTCTGGTCGAACTTCCCGTGCTCTTATTGGAACTATGAGCCGAAAATGCCCAAGTCTGTAAAGGAAATGCGGAAGTTCTGATGCTGGAGAAACTTTCGGAGAGGTTTACCGAAAAATTAGTTTCTCTGGGGATTGTTCAGAAAGAAGATGCAGAGATTTACAGCTTCGGATTTTTTCAGCTTTTCATGATGCTGATAAACGTTGTCACAACTATATTTCTTGGGGTTGTGTTCCGTCAGTTTTGGCAGTGCCTGTTGTTAAACGCCTCATATATTCCGATTCGTATGTGTGCAGGCGGACATCATGCCAGCAGTCCGGTAAAGTGCTACTTGTCATCTACGGTGATGATTGCAGGGCTGTTGGTTTTGGTGCGATGGGTGTCGATAAATTTATGGATTTCTGGCGGTTTGATTTTGATTTCAAGTGTGGTGATTGCGATTTTATCGCCCGTAGAAACAGAAAATAACCCTTTAGATGAAGTAGAGAAGCATGTTTATCGTATGCGGACATATATTGTTTTGGGAATTGAAATTGCAGTGACCATAGTTACATTGTGTCTGCATATCAATGTGGCAGCCAAAATTATAGCCTTGGGGTTGTCCACAGAAGCAGTAATGTCGATAGTTGGAAAAATCGAGTGCTTGCAGAGAAAAAAGTTACAAAGTCTGTCATTTAAAATTAGAGGAGAAAAATGAAACATGAAAAAGTTTATTCAGAAAACCGTAGCTGGTGTTTCGGCACTGGCAATGACGGCGGCGTTGAGTGCGACAGCTGTTCCGGCATTTGCAGATGAGTATGAGGCAGTGCAGGAAGCGGATTTTGTTCAGTCTTATGCCGTTGGTGATGAACAGCTGGTAGCAGAATATTTGCTCGATCTGGGTTTTTCAATTGATGAAACTACAGAACTGATGAATCTTTATCAGCAGGGCGAAACAAACAACGAAGTTGTTGCTTATGCAAGCAATTCTGGAAAGAGAGCGTATTACAATGAATATTTGCTTAACGAAGAACACTATGTTGCTTTGATTACTACAAACGCTGAAAGTACAACAGGACGTGTTAATGTTTATTTGAATGCAGACACCTCTTATATCAGTTCTATTAATTTTATGACTATTCCGTTCACTTATGTAAACTATGGTGGTCGTCTTTCTACATCAGGTGCTTATTTCGATGATGATGAAACTGTGGTATTTGATGATGCTATGTTTTCAAATATGAAAGCTTATCCGTCCAGTGAAGCTAAAGTAATCGGTGTAGCTAATTTATCCTACACTAAGAGAGTGAAAAGCGAAGCAGAGCTTAGAAGAAGAATTAACTATACATATACAATGGATTCATCTGGTTCTACTATTGACATTGCCACATATGTATTTGGAGATCTGGATAGAGATGGCGGCGTAGATTCTAACGACTGGAATGCAATTGCAACTTATATGGCAAGACTTAAGAAAAATCCTGCTGATGCAGACGAAGCTTTAGACTTTGGTTTTCAGGGAGTTACGGCACCGATTGATCTTGCAAAAATCTCTGCGGATATTAACCGCGACGGAAGACTGGACGATCAGGACGTTATACTGTACTCTAAGGTAGCAGCAGGACAAGTAGAACTGTAATTTTCTTTTCATGAAAGGAGATGTTTTCTATGAAAAAAATTTTGAAAAACGTACTTCTCTTTTCCGCATTGATTGGCAGTGTGAACTGTCTTGCTTTGCCGGCGGCAGCGGTTGATGTCGCAACGGCAACATCGTACATGGAAACTACAGACGATTCAAAATATCCGTCCAGTGGAACCTGTGCATCTGGTGCAACATGGACTTATGACTATCCTAATCGCGAATTGCATATTAGCGGTTCTACGATAAGAATAGATGAAATGCCGCAACTTCCTTGCCGTAAAATTGTTTTTGAAAAAGATTTCATTCCGCCGGAAAATAAGTTCTATGAACATACGGATTTAAATACATTTGTAATGTCAATAACACTTCGTTCTCCTAATGAAATTCGTCAAATATATTGCTACCCCAATAGTCCATTTGCGAAAGAATATGAAAAAATTATAGCATCTACAGAGGACGACGGTTGTTCCTATGCTGATGTTTTAAAGTGCAATTATCTGCCCGACGATACCGGCATTTGCGGGGACGTAAATCTGGACGGAAAGGTAAACCTTTTGGATTCTGTTCTTCTGGCAAAGGCGGTCAACGGCAGTGTGACTGTGAATGACATGCAGAAAAAGAACATGGACTGCGACGGCAGCGGCGAGATCGATATTGATGATGTCACTACTCTGATGCAGTTCTTGGTGCACGCTGTGGACAGCCTGCCGGTGAAATAACGATCGTTTGAAATATTGCCTAAATGAAAAAATGAGTTTTGTTCAGCCCTGCCGGATTGCTGTATCCGACAGGGCTGAAAACGAAGGTGTGAAAGTATTGTCAACGATGCTGTTTCCCAAAACGCTTTCGGAGAAACCGGAAACGAAATATCGAAAACAGAAAAAGCACATCGCGAATCGCAGCAGACCCCGCTGGTCTGGCGAACGTGATGTGCTTTTTGGTTGTAATGCAAAGGGAAAACTCTTTTTCAAAAGGCGTTTTCCCGCATTGGTTTTTCAGACTTAGGGTAACACCGCACAAACATTATGCAGCGTCATTCCGTACTGGGCAGCGTTTGAATCAGGTGCACCAGAAACCGCAGCAGCACAACTGCATCATTGCTGCCGGTTTCTCCGTCACCGTCGCAGTCGGCATTTTTTTGGGCAGATTCGCTCAGGCTGATGGTTCCGGCAACCGTTTTGTTCAACAGAACCGCGTCTGAAATGTCCACCTTTCCGTCCAGATTGACATCGCCGAAGATCACGGTTTCCGTTGTCGGGGACGTACCAGAGGATTCGGTTGCCGTTGTGGCAGAAGTTGCGGCGGTGGTTTCCGCAGAGGACAGAGTTGTGGTGTCCTGCTCTGTGAGGGAGGTTGTGGCTGCGGTGGTTTCGGAAACGGTAGCTTGCGTAGATGCAGCTGTTTCAGTTTCTGTAGCCGCAGATGTAGCCGCAGGCAGTGTAGTCGCTGTTGTCACAGTAGTTTGTTCCTGTGCGGAAGTTGCAGTGGTTTTGGACGTGTTGGCAGTGGCCGTAGCAGGAACAGTTGCTGCCGTTGTTTTCGCGGCAGTGGCAGTAGTTGTTGTGGTAGTAGTAGTTGTTGTTGTCGCAGCTGTCGTGGTAAAGGCGACCGCATTCCACTTCTGGCAGGCATTGCCGTTGACCGTCCACTGCTGCACATTGGCACCGCTGGATTTCTCCGCGTTTGCCACTTCTACAGCAGCCCGATCTTTTGAAGTGCGTGTCAGGATCGTATATGTTCCGTCGGGATTCTTGACAAACTTGAACAGGTGCGAGCTGGACTTGTTGTTGGTGTGGATCTCGATGTTGGAGCCGTCTGCTTCTCCCGCAGAATTCAGATAGTAGGTCTTGCCGTCTGCCAGAGCAGAGAGAATGTAGTAGTATCCGCCGCCGAATTCTTTCAGTGTCCATGAGTTGTGGGCTGCGGGTTCATTTGCACCCCACTGCTGCACGTTGCTGCCGTCCTCAGCCTTTCCGTTTGCCACTTCCAGATACAGATTGCTGTTGGCATTGCGGAACTGGTATGTCTTTGTGGTATCCATGACACAGCCGGTGTCCTCTACCTGTGTCAGCTTCCACTGCTGGGAAGTGTCGGAGAGGTTGACTGCCCATTCCACCACGTTGGCTCCGGCACTTGTGGAAGCCGCCTGTACGGCAACGCAGCTCTGGTCGCCGCTGGTCTTGGTGAGCAGGTAATAGACACCGTCTGCGGCTTCATAGAATTTGAACCGCTGTGCATCGGCATCGGTGGCAGACCAGATGCCGAGATTGGTGCCGTTTGCCGCAGCATTTCCGGCAACGTCCAGCAGATAGCTCACCTTGTCACCGATCTGGGGATACAGGGTATAATAGCCGTCACCGTCTGACAGTACCCGCCATGTATTGTGGGCTGCGGGTTCATTTGCACCCCACTGCTGGACGTTGGTGCCGTCTGCAGCCTTTCCGCCGTCCACTTCCAGATACAGTCCGCTGTTGACGTTCTGTATCATGTAGACTGCACCTTCCTGCAAAACTGCCGGTGTGTAGTCAGTCACCGGATTGCCGTAGGCAGAATCAAAGCTGTCCGTCAGAAATGGTGCTGTGTAAACAGTTGCCGCAAAGGTCTGCAGGCTGCTGTCTGTGATGTATTTCAGTTCGCCGGAAGATGATGCAGCACCGGCGTATTTGGTGCAGAAATCCTTGGTGTCTGTGCCCCTGGTGTTGTAGGCATCTAACAGTGTGTAGCCGTAGTTGTCCTTGGGGTTCCATGTGCTGGTGACTTTTGCGGTATAATTCAGCTTGGTCGGGGTTTCTGAACTGTTTTTCGCCGTGTAGGAACCGTTGTCCCGATACGGAGAAGTGTCCGGCTGTACAATGATTTCCCGTCCGGAAACCGCCTGGAATCGGCAGTTTTCGCTGACCATATTGGAGCCCTCGCCGCTGATGATCTGGTTACAGCTGTTCGGCAAAAAGCTGTCATCGCCGGAATAGTAGTTGTTGTAGATGTGACCGCTGCCGTTTCCGATCTGCGGGCAGCGGCGGACACATTCGTCCCACCAGTTGTACATCAGCGTGGTGCGGCAGCGGGAAGTTTCACTGTTCTGTGTGCCGTATGCCACCGTCCAGAAACGGTTCTTGAATGTGTTATAGGAAATCGTGATATAGTCCGGACTTCTGCCGTTGTCTTTTGCGTCCAGATAGCTTTCATAGGGGGTGTTCAGCCAAATGAATTTTCCCACTTCGTCCTGCCCGTTTCCCGTATGATCTGAGGGCAAGTAGGAGATAAACGTGCAGTGATCCACCCAGATCTGACGCGAGGACCAGATATTGATCAAGATCCGGTTCTTCACATTCTTTGCAATCATGTTCAGATTCCGGAAAATGATGTTGTCGCTGGGATTGTCGTCCACTGCACCGTAGGTGTCATTGGTGCGGAACTGAGAGTCGTAAATGGTCTTGTTCCCGTAAGAACCCACAATGGTCTTGTTGTCCCGAATGCGGGTGTGGGACTTGTTCTGCATATCAATATCCGCTGTGATGACAATGGTTTTCGGCTCTGTGGTATTCAGCTGTTTTTCCAAGTCGTCCGCGGTGGAAACGAAAACGGTTTCGCCCAGCAGACCGCCAATGGTTCCCGCTTTTTCCTTGCCATTTGCCAGTGCATTTGCGGCGTACCCCTCCAGTCCGCTGCAATTCAGCTTCCACTTCTGGGCACCGTCACCGGTGTTTGCAGTCAGCCCGATGGTGTTATTTCCCTGATAATAGGTCAGTGCCGCACCGGTGGAAACGCTGGTGATCTTGTAGTACAGATCGTATCCCTCGAAGTCTTTCTGTACGCTTTCGATGTTCCAGTTCTGGCTGCTGTCAGCAGCCTTTGCCGTCAGTGTGCATGCTGTGCCGTTGGCAGTCAGATACTTGCCGTCAGCCAGACTGACAATTTGGTACACACCGGCAGAAACATAGTCAATACGCCAGTCCTCTGAATTGGCTCCGGCGGCTTTCTGCGTGTTGGCGGCACTGCCGGCATTGTTCAGATTCCGGTTCGTGGTGTACGCCCCGAAATGTACCGCCTGTGCCGGATAAGCGGTCACGTCCGCAGCCGATACAGAACCTGCCGGCAGAATTCCAAGCAGACTGCTCAGAATTGCCAGTACGGTCAGTATGGCGGGCAGCAGGTGTTTGTTCTTCCTTTGTTGTTTCATTCCCAATTCCTCCTGTTTTGGTATTGTGGATTGTAGCTATATTTTATCACAGTTCATGAGATAATTCAATCAGATATGATGCTATTTTATAAGAAATTGTGCTATTATTTCATTGCAGTGAGAATAATATCTTATAATTCTTATTGACATTAGCCGCTTTTTCCGCTATAATAAAGGCAATACCGCACAAAGATTGTGCGACAGATGCGTCGTCAAATTTTTCG
>OGCO01001477.1_pt1 | contig 35001 bp, 30 predicted proteins | sample 1570171 | NCBI WGS metagenome assembly OGCO01 (sample SAMEA4370583, study PRJEB24528) | human gut metagenome
TTTGATAACTCGCGCTTCGCGCTCGTAACCAGACTTCGAACGGGGATTCAGACCCACATACGAAATTAAAACCGGAACATTTGACCAGCGGACGACTTTTTGCCGGCCGGAGATTTCCCGTTCTCCGTTAAAAAATATACTATGCAACAATTTTTGCTGTTGCTGACACCTCCCCGTTTTTCTATCGGGTACACGGCCTTAAACATTTTGCACATACAAGGTCTTTTGCATGCAACACCATATGCTTTTAGTTTTATGCTGGAATATACCAGGCACAAGATTTTTTTATCTTGTCACATATATAATATGCTGAAAAAATATAGTTTTTGACGAAAAAAGAAAAAAATATTTTTTTGTTCTCTGCGCTTATATCCGACGGAAAACTAAATACGCAAATCTACGCGATGCATAAGATTGATAACTCGCCGGCTTTGCCGGACTCGTTACCAGGCCGATATGCTGAAACTGCTTAAAGCAGGCGGTGAGAGAAAAGAAACGGAATCCTCCTTTTCTGAAAATTTTGTAACAAATTTGTAATGTTGCCTGCTTTAAGCTTTTCTGCCCTCCTTTCTTAATAAATTCCCAATAGCAATATGCAAGAAAAAACCGCAGATAAAATCCGCGGTTATATTTTCACGCCAAAAGAAGCGCGCATGTTATTCTGTTTTCATCAAAACAGACAGAAAAGTTTAATATTTATAATTTCCGGAATCTTTACCCCTAAATCTTCAAGAAAATCACGTTATATTAAGCCTTTCTTAATATTTTTTTATTTTTTTTGTTTAATTCGAGTTTGTTATAAGTAATATAAAAAAATAAATACTGTTAAATAAACCCTGAATTAAACACCATCCCGCATCGTCTGCGGGGATTTGGCGAAAATTTCATCCGTAAGCTCCTTTCTTTATTATTAGATACAAATATAGTATGCCAGAAAAAAATACGAATAAAAAACGAAAAACAAAAAAAAATAACAAAAAAATAAGCAAAGAAAAAGCAGCGGCAAGGCCGCTGCAAAAAACTCAAATGAGGTCTGCGAGACAAGGGATTGCCGTAATCGCAGCCAATGTGACAAACATTAATGCGAGGCTGACAATGCCAAAATGTTCTTCTCGGTCGTCATCGTAATAATCGTCGCTGTCATCAACATCAAGATACTCTAAGACATCCGCGTTGTCGTCCAGTAAATTCATTTTGTTCAGCATCTTATCCAGAAACAATCTGTTAAAGTCTGTTCTTCTGTCAAGCTCTTCAAGCTCCTCCTTGATTACTGAAAAACCTTCTTTAATACTTTCAATAAAGTTTGTCATATGAAATTCCCCTTTCGTTGATAAGTTTTTTGTGACAATAACAATATGCCGGATTTTTTAACAATAAAAAAAAGAAGCCGACAAAAATTTGCCGGCTAAACTTTCTGAATGAGTGAGAATGGATGCTGTCAGCGGCCATTATCCTAAAAGGATGATGACTGCTGACATGGCTGCCCAGAGTGCTGTGGCTGCGACAGCTGTTTTCAGCATCGTAACCACACCCAAAGGAGAAGAGCTACTTTCCTCATCTTCTTCCGGGTCAGGGTCATTTAACATAACCCGCTTTAGGAGCCACTGACTCACGTCTGTGCGACGGTTCAGCTCCTCCAATTCTTCCTTGATTACCATATGCAGGCAGCGTGCCTGCCAAATTACTTTTCTCATTTCTTTCCCCTTTCTTTTTTGATGTTAAAACATCAAAAATTAAAAAAAATTTTTAAGCACAAATAATATGCTGGAATTTTTGCTGTATAAAATCGCAAGGCCAAAAAGGACTAAGACGTCAGCTTGTCAGACTCACAATAGTAAAAAAGCCGCAAAATTGTATCTAAAAAAATACAATATGTTGTTTTTTATGGACTCTTTTTTCTCGCATATTAAATCTGTAAATAAGTTTTGCTCTTAATTTTTGAGCATTACAAAAATAAAAAACAAAGAAAAGGAGAACTAAAATGAACATTAAAGAAGCAAAAAACGAGGTTATGAAAGCAGTTAAAATTTATCTTGAGAAGGATGAACACGGTGAGTACAGAGTGCCTGTAGTGCGCCAGCGTCCACTGTTTCTGCAGGGTGCACCAGGTCTTGGTAAGACAGCTATTATGGAGCAGGTTGCTTCAGAGCTTGATATTGCTCTGGTATCTTACTCAATGACACATCACACCCGTCAGAGTGCGATTGGCCTTCCATTTCTTAAAGAAGTAACTTATGGTGGAAAAACTTACACTAAGTCCGAGTACACTATGAGTGAGATTATTGCATCTGTTTATGATGTAATTGAGAAAACAGGAAAGAAAGAAGGAATTCTGTTCCTTGATGAGATTAACTGCGTATCAGAAACTCTGGCGCCGGCAATGCTGCTTTTCCTGCAGTATAAGAGATTCGGAAACCTTTCCGTTCCTGAAGGATGGGTAGTAGTTACAGCAGGTAACCCGCCGCAGTACAATAAATCTGTTAAGGATTTTGACGTGGCTACTCAGGATAGATTAAAGATGGTTGAGATTGAACCGGAACTGAAATGCTGGAAAGAATATGCATACAATGCAGGAATTCATCCGGCAATTACAGCATTTTTGGAAACAAATAATAAGTACTTCTACGACATCAAGTCCACAGTAAATGGTAAAGAATATATTACCGCCCGTGGATGGGAAGATTTAAGCACTGAGATTCAGGCTTACGAAAGAAACAACTTCCCTGTTAATGAAGACCTTATTATGCAGTACATTACCAATAAGGAATGTGCTCGTAAATTTGCAGTTTATTATGACCTGTTCAAGAAATATCGTGTTGATTACGCAATCACTGATATCCTTGCAGGAAGCATCAGCGAAGGAGCTGTAAACAAAGCTGCGAAAGCACAGTTTGACGAGCGCCTGTCTATTATCTCCATGATTATGGAGGCCATCGGTACATCCGCCAAGGTTGTAACAACCGATGATGCGGCAATGCGTGAGGTTGTAACAAATCTCCGTAGACTTAAAAAAGCTGTCGGAAGCTCCGATGCCATTTATCAGATGCTGCAGAGCAGAATTGACGAGGTCAAGGACAAGATGGAGAAAGAAAAACAGGCAAACGCACTGTCAGGCCAGAAGAAAGCCGTATACAACACCGAAATCAGAATGTACGAAAAGTACAAAAAAGAGATTGATGAAAAAGGTGTATTCGGCGGCAGCAACTCAGAGCAGTTTGCGGTTGTTAAAGCTGCATTCCAGGCAGACGTTAAGTCCCATACTACACGTCAGAATAAAACTGATAAGCAGATGGATAATGCGTTTACCTTCATTTCAAAGGCATGGGGTGATGATAACCAGGAGATGACCCTGTTCGTTGCTGAACTTACAGTTAATAGAAATATTGCTGAATTTATCGCGACAAATAAGAACAAGAGTTACTTCCAGCACAACAGCTCTATGCTGGTTTATGACCAGGACAAGAATCTTAAGGAAGAGATTCAGGACGTCCTTGCGTCTGCATAACTTGCTTTTTTGTTAACCCGGGATTTTTTATCCCGGGCTTTTTTGTTGTCTTAAAAATCCCGCATATTAAAGAATGAAACAAAAAAGTATCAAACAAGAAAGGAAGTAAAAAAAATGAATAACGCAATTATTACAAACTCAACAAACCCGGAGCTCGGAAAGTATCAGCAGCTTGCTGAAAAATGCATGAAACTTGTAAAAAACAAGCTGTATTTTAAGCATAAGGCTTTAAGCCCTGCTATTTACAGAATGCCGATTAACTACGTCGACCCGGGAATCGGAATCTTCGGAACTGATGCAAATCAGGTCTATGCAGACCCGATGGATGTAATTTCAAGGTATAAAAATTCGCCTGAAAGATTAATCCGTTCATACCTGCATATGCTGTTTCACTGCATTTATCTGCATCCATTTCAGACGCAGCTGAATATTGACAATGGCGTATGGAATATCGCATTAGATATCTGCTGTGAAAATGCAGTAATGCGATTAAATCCGGAAGCAATTGACGGTGACGTAGAACGTCAGCAGATTATTGCCGGTATTAAAGGCAAAGTCAAGATGTTCATCCCTGAGCTCGTTTATAATGAATTGATGCAGAATCAGAGTAATTATAATTTCTTTGATTTAACGGCATTATTTCACATGGATGACCATGTATGGCTGAATCCCCCGCAGAGCGGAAAAGGTAACAGTAACGATGAGGACGATGACGACAACCCTTACCAGAATCCAAACGCGCAGAGTCAGCAGGGTGACGGAGATGATGACCAGAACCAGCAGAATCAGCAGGGCGATGGCAACGGTAATGGCGAAGACGGCCAGGATAAAAACCAGCAGGGCGGAGATGGAAACGGTAATAATAACAATAAAAACCAAAATAACCAGAACCGACAGAATCAGCAGAACAGCCAGGGAAACAATAATCAGGATAAGAGGAAAGAGTGGAGCGATGTCTCAAGGCAGGTTGCCGCAGACATGTCTTCTTTCAATAAAGGCGATGGAGCCGGTGACCTGATGCAGGAGATTGATTTCTTGACAGAAGATAAGATGGAATATGACGAATTCCTTCGTGCTTTTTCTGTAACTGAAGAAGTTATGAAAATCAACGAGGATGAATTTGATTATATGTCTTATGTGTACGGCTTGACTGGCCTGCCTGATTCAACTGGACAGAAGACTATTGATAAACAGGTTCTTCTGATTGAGCCGCTGGAGTACAAAGAAGACAAAGTTATTAAAGACTTTGTCATCGCCATTGATACATCAGGTTCCTGTTCCGGAGAACTGGTTAAAAGGTTCCTGAATAAAACTTATTCTATCCTGAAAGAGACAGAGAGTTTTTCTTCAAGGGTAAATATCCATATCGTTCAGTGTGATGCACGTATCCAGAATGATACTAAAATCACAAATATGGAAGAGATGGAAGACTTCATGAAGAATATGAAGCTGTATGGCTTTGGCGGTACCGACTTCAGACCTGTATTTGAGTATGTTGATACCCTTATCAAAAATAAGGAGTTTGACAATCTCTGCGGTCTTATCTATTTTACAGATGGATATGGTACATACCCAACTATGCCTACACCATATAAGACAGCGTTTGCATTCCTGGAGGATTACGACCATAAGGCTGTTCCACCGTGGGCAATGTCTGTATACTGGAAGGATGATGAGCTTGTAACCTCAGAAGACTAATTATTCACTAAATATGAAGGCCGGCAATTAAATTTGCCGGTTTTTTCTTTTTTGCTGAAAATTTTGCATATTAAATACGAACAAAAACAATGAAAGGAGAGAAGACTATGGATAGAGAAACGGCAAAAAATATAATTTCTTCAAGTCTTCCGCAGTATTTAGCACAGAAAGGGATAAATTTAGGAAGACCTTTCCTGTGTTTAAATCCAGAACACGTAGACCATTCACCAAGCATGAGCTATGACAGACGGCGAAACCGCTGCCATTGCTTTAGCTGTGGTATAGACGCTGATATTTTTGATATTATTCAGTGGGATTACAATACATCAGGTTTTGCAGAGGCATTTGATATTGCATGCGACCTTTTTGGCCTTGACATTGAAAAAAGAGAGCGAAAAGAAAAGCCAAAAATCAAGCCTGCAAAAGAAATAAGATATACTAAAAATGCAGATGTGAAAAGAGCAGAACCTGAGGTATGTGATAAGGTGTATAACACATTAAAAAAATTATCACCACTTACTGAAAAAGACAAAAAATATCTGTCTGAAATCAGAGGGTTATCAGAGAAGAGGATAAAAAAGGACTATTTCAGGCTTATCATTGACGACAATGAACGCCAGAAGATGACTGATAAGATTGAAAAGCTTACTGGCTATTCAAAAGATGTTATCAAATATGTCCCCGGCTTCTTTGTACGAAAGGATACTGGTAAACTTGATTACTGCAATGAAGCAGGCATTGGTATTTTAATACGTAATGCTGAAGGTCTTGCAACCGCTGTTCAAATCAGGCGGGATACGGCAGAAAAAAAGAAGAGATATTGCTGGTTCACTTCTATTTTTGCAGTTGACAGCCCGGCTTGCGACGGCGGCAGCACTCCAGGAGCGCAAAAAGATATCATGATTCCTGATAACCCTAAAAAATGTCTTTGCATTACTGAAGGACGTTTTAAGTCAGAAATGCTGGCTGCAAATGGGAATATGGTGATATCTATTCAGGGGGTATCGTCCTGGAAAGGTATTGATGAAATTATCCTTAAAATGAGAGAGGAGCATAACATCGAAAGTATTTTTATGATGTTTGATTCCGATATCATGGGAAACCGTCAGATATTCAATTCAATATCCGCCATGACAATAATGCTTGCCAATAAAATCCCGGATTTAAAAATCAGATTTGCTGTCTGGGGAATTAAATATGGCAAAGGTGTTGATGATTGTGTTCTTGCCGGAAATATAAAGCATGTGAAATATGTTGACGCAGCACAGTTTATATCTGTATGTAACAATACATTTGATATGCTGTTAAAAAAATACAATGTGGCATCGTTTAAGAAAATGAAGAGTGAAGACAGAAAAGAATTTTCAAAAATTCTTCAAAAAGAAAATGAGAGAGCATTGTTAAACAGCAAAGCAAAATCAAACCCAAAAGAAGCAGCGTAGTTTTAAGCAGAAGGCGAAGCCTTCTGCTTTTTGGATATTTTGCATATTAAAAAAGTACTTGGCTGTGCACAGAGCAGCTTAAAAGAATCTATGGAGTCTCCGTTAAGATGATAACGATGCGGCAACCCGCATGATACCGTACTATCCATATCTGGTATAAGGATTATGTTATACACTATTGCTTTGGAAGTTCAATTTGAACGGCAAGACAAGCATCCAGCGGCAATTCTTGGGAAGCTAAAAGCTTCCTTTTTTTCTTTTTGCAAATTCCTGCATATTAAAAGCGAATCCAAAAAACAGCCATCAAGAAAGGAGCAAAAAAAATATGACAAAGATGTCAGAATACAAAGTTGTATTTGTTGTATATGCAACCATACATGATATGTATTGACAACACGGGATGCATCGTGTATAGTGTCGTGTATAGTGGAACAACACATGCATATGGTGAATATTCATTGAATAACGCCAAAGTTTCTTTGGCAATCTGCGCAAGGTCTCCAAGAGATGCTTATAATCATGGCTTACAGATGATTGAAGAGGGAAATGTCAATTTCGGTAAAGCCAATGTAGAGACATGGGGATTGGAATATGTAACAGACGGAAACCGTTCCTGGTCTTCTAGCGACCTTAGGTAAGTTCTCAGTAATTTAAGAAAGGAGCTAAAAGATATGGCAAAAAAAAATGACAAAAGAGTTGTACGAAAAACTTAGTATAGCAGGAAAAGCACTTTGTGAATATTGCGAAAACGATGAATGCTCATGCTGCCAGGTGACGCGCCTGATGGATGATGCATACATTGAGGCAGTAGAGGAGGGGATTGTAGATGATGCCTAAAAAATACGAAGTTGCTTTTGTAGTGTATGCTGATATTCCGGAAAAGGACTCCAGTATTGGAGATTTGGAATGCAATGGAACACTGAGAAGTTACAACTGCTATTCTTTAAGGGATGCAAGAATGTATTTCACAATTTCTGCTGAAACCCCGGAAGAAGCATACAAAAAAGGGCTTGAAAAAATGCAGTTCGGTGATGCTGATTTTGGAGAAGCGGTGGTGGAAGACTGGTACTTGGAGAACGTTTCTTGCGGCGACAAATACTGGTACAAGGAAGACCTTGCACTTTGATTGCTTTACTCGCAGGCGGCAAATTTGCCGCCTGCTTTTTTTTGTAAAAAAAACGATAAAAAATTCTTTTTTCTGGAAAATTAAGCATATTGTATATGTAACTAAAAAAAGCTTCGGAAAGAAGGAGAAAAAATGGTAAAAAAGAAAATCTTGCCATGGCTTTCTGTATCAGCATTAATTTTTGCATTGCCGGTCAATGCCGCTGAAAATAATACTTTTATGGCAAATACGCCTGATATGTATACAACTGAAAAATATATAGAAAAACGAGAGAAAAAATATGAGGTAATGTCGGTAACATCAGCGTGCGTAATTGCAGCAGGAATGTATGCTAAATATAGAACCAGAAAACAGATTTTTGCTAAATATCTAACAGGAGGAAAAAATAATGAAAAAAAATAACAAGCTGCTTGCCTTTATCTGTGCAGCAGCAACAGCGGCATCAGGACTTACACTTAGTATGCCATATAATGTATTTGCAGATGCAACAAAGGTAGTTTCTATTGGTAATGACCTTACAGATGCCCAGAAGAAAACAATGCTTAAATATTTTGGCATTGAAGGTGACCAGAGCGTTCAGCGCATAAACGTAACTAACAAAGATGAGATTTCTCATCTTTCCAGTTATATTCCACTTGAACAGATTGGCACAAGAACAGTAAGCTGTGCTTACATCAAACCAACTGAATCTGGCGGAATCAGGGTAAGAACGGCAAACCTGCAGTATGTAACTGCAAATATGATTGCTTCTACTCTCGCAGACCTTGGTATTAAGAATTGCGAAGTCGTATCTGCCTGCCCGTTCCAGGTGTCTGGAACCGGTGCATTGACCGGAATCATCATGGCATATGAAACAGCAACCGGCGAAACAATTGATAAGGCTAAAAAGGATATCGCAACTCAGGAAGTCGTTGTGACAAAAGACCTGGCAAAAGATATCGGAAATGTACAGGCTGAATATGTTATAAATCAGGCAAAGGTTGATGCTATTAATGGCGATATGAAGGACAAGGAGCAGATTCAGGAGAATGTCACTAATATTGTTAACAATAACAATATCAACATTTCAAATGACCAGATTGAAAACATTACAAATCTGACCCAGAATATCGTAAATGAAAATTACGATAACTCATACACAGAAAACATCACTGAAATCAATAACAACATCAAGCAGGAAATTGATGCATCAGATGATATTGATATTGATGTAGATATTGAAGACACCAATACAGACGATAACGAAGAGCTGGTTCCGGATGACAGCATTACAGAAAATCTTGACGACAGCCTGCTCGGTGATAACGTAATTGCTTCTTCAACTGATGATGCTTCCTTGATTGTTGATACCGCAGAAAGTAGCGAAAGCACTGAAGAAAGCACTGAAAGCGAAGATGGAACTGTGGAGGATGATACAGACGAGACAGATGGCGATACGAGTGATGATTCAGATATTACTGATGATGCCGACACCACAGATATCGAAAATGACGAAAGCGAAACGGCACCGAATGGTGATGCGTTAGAGCCGGAAGAAACTGGCGATGATGAAGATGATGAAAGCACCGAAGGTGAAACTTCAGAAGCCAGCGACGCAGCAGATGATGCAAATACAGATACTGACGCGGACTCTGATACAGAGACCGAAACGGACACAGACGCAGATGCAGATGCCGATACCGATACTGATGGAGACGCCTCCAACGATGCTGAAAAGACTTGCGATAGTGTTGAGGACGGAAAAGACCTTGATGATATCGTAATTCCAGAAGATGGCTTATCATATTTTGGATACGATATTAATGCCATCAAAGATGCTTCTGATGAAAATACAGCTAAGAGATTTTTACAGCTTGAAAACAATATGAAAGAGGCATTCCCATTCTCATTAGGCAATTATGCAGATTGTCTGTTGAACCAGGGGAAACTGTTAGACAGTGAGACAGGAGAGCCGTTAGAGAATGTAGATGAATCAAAACTGATGTCTCATATCACAAAGTATATTCTCGCTACATATGAAAATTACATCCTGACACGTCCGACGGAAAGTCTGCAGAGCGAATTTGACGATACTATCAAATCTGAAATTGATGATGGTTCCATCCAGCCTGAAGATGAAGAGAAGGTAAGGGAGATTATTTCACATGTGAGAACACCTATCGCAAAACCAGCAGAGGCTACTGATAACTCTGCACCTGATGAGACAGCGACAGATGATGAAGCCGTATCACTTGAGGATATACTTGGTTAAAAATATACCGGAAAAAGAAGCGAAAAATTTCGCTTCTTTTTTTCGTAAAAAAAGCAAAAAAATAAAAAATTTCTGCATATTGTCTGTATGAAATATTTGTAGAAACGGAGTAACAGTAAGAATAACCATGACTAGAGAAGAAGCAGGCAGAAGAGGGCGTGAAATAGCAGCAAGAGCAAGAGCCCAGAAGAGCGAATATTATACAGATGGAAATACGGTAAGACATATAAAACCTCAAAACAGAATTACCAATCCGTATATAAGCAAAGATAAAAATAAAAATAAAGATAAATATAACAGCAGAAGCGAAATGCGACAGCCAGAAAGGAACACATCTGCGAGAAAACGCATTGATTTCCAGATAGAAAAACATCGTATAGAGGAAAGAAAAAAGCAACAAAAAATAGAACAGCAAAGACAGCAAAAAGAAAGACGAAGAGAGAAGCAGCAGGCAAAAGAGCAGGCTCTTATCGATAGAGAACGGCAGCAGAAGGCGAACAGAAAGCGTACTTCAGCGGCTACAATAAGCAGGAACAGACATAACGCTACACAGATGCAGCGTGGCTTCGTAGTGTTTCTTATGATTGCGTCAATCGCCGTATTGTTCTCATGTATTCATTATCTGCAGCTGAAATCAGAGCTGACTTACAAAATGCAAACAGTAGCCAACCTGGAATCAGAGCTTGAGGAGCTGAGAAATTATAATGACGCTTATGAGAACGAAGTACTTAACAGCGTAGACCTTGAAGAGATAAAGCAGAAAGCCATAGGCAAGCTTGGGATGAAGTATCCGGATGCGGAGCACGTGCAAGAGTATGACGCTAATAGTAAGGGATATATGAGACAATATAAGATTGTAGGGGAAGAAGAATAAGTGTATAGATATACTAATACATGATTTGGAAAAGACGGCAGATGATTCTGCCGTCTTTTTGTTGTTTCGGTAAAATGCATATGTATATAAGACATATTTAAGGCATATTTATGTTTCTTGTAATGACAGGATATAACTTGAATAAGCATATAAAAAAAGCCAAGAATTATTTTTGGTAATCTTGCTTTACCAGAAGAAGATTTTGGGATGAAGTTTTCCAAATAAACAAAAAAATAAAAATTTTATTAGGACTTAAAAAAGTAAGAGTTTTGCTTCTATGTTTTGTTTTATAGATTTAATCACTTTTGCTCTTTTTTTATTATCCCTGTTAAAATATTATAACCTTTGCTTTTTTATTCTTTGGTCTGATTCTGTTTTGATGGTTATGGCCTTTTGGCTTTGTGTGTACTGATTTTGTTGTTTTGCCCTGTGTTTAACTGGTTTGCCCGTTTTGTCTCTTATGTTCGGCTTTGTGTGGTCTGATTTTGCCGCTTTGCCTTGTGGTTGGCTTAATTCTGTCGTTTTGGCCTTGTATGGTCTGGTGTTACTGTTTTGCCTTGATGCAGTCTAATGTTGTGGCTTTATTGTCTGGTATGGTCTGAATTTGCCTGTGGTTCTGTCTGCTTAGCCTTATTCTTACTGAAAGTCATTATCTTTGGTGTATCCATTTTTATCTTTTTTTATACCTTTTACCCCCTTTTACCACTTTTTACACCATTTTCATACCTTTTTATACCCCTTTTTCTCTTTTTTTTCTTCTACGGTCGGATGTATGTTCCCTGTCTGCCGTTTTGAAGGAAGCGGGAAAAGTGGGCGAAAAAATATGTGTATGCCTGCGGCTGGGTAAATGTGTACCTTTTTGCCGTGTTGTTGTGGTCGCGCTGTGGCTTGGCTTTGCTGCGTTGTATACTTAATTCTGCTACCCGCAAAATGTGGGTATGCGTGTGGGGTGGAAGAGCAGTAGTGGTTGGTGGTAATTTGTCCTATTTCTGCCTGCTGCCGGCAAATTTGCGGGGTGGGAGAGTAGTGACTGGGCCGCTGGAAGGACTACTGCCGGCTGGAAATGTGGTTTCGGGTGTATATATAGTGTGTGCACTTTTTGAATATAAAAAATGGATATTTAGTGTATATATAATGTATGCATTTTTTATTTTTTGCCCGCTGGTCTGCCCGCTGGAATTTGCGTTGGTGAAAAAATGTACGCATATAAACATATGCATCTCTGCTGCCGGCATTCTGCCGGCAGCTTTTTTTGTGTATACGTTAAGCTATGCATATCACTTAAAATTTTGCATATGTAAACATATGCATTTTGTTCTTTTTTTTGTGTATGTAAACATATACATTTTGTTTTCTTTTTTGTACATATAAACATACATACTTCTCCTGCTGCCCGCATGGCCGCCCGCAGAAAAAATATGCAAATAAACCTGCACAAAACTTTCTGAAATCCGCACACCTAAACCAGCCGCTACACTTTTTTAAAATACATATATAAACATATGCACGCATAATGCCAGCTTTGTTTGCGGTATGTAACTTTACATATACATTTTTTTCTTTTTTGTGTATACATAAAGATATGCACAAAAGAACCATCACTTTTTGTGTTTGTAAAGATGTACAAAAAAAAGAGGAAAAAATAAGCATATAAAACATACACACTTTTCGCCCTTTCTCCCGCCTTTTCTTTCCCGCCCTGCCGCCTTCGGCGGCAGGGCTTGGCGCCTCTCGGCAAAGTTCCGCCCGGAAAACCATTCAGCCCTCATAGATGACCCTTTCTTTTTCTCCCCTCATCTCTTCCTGCGTAGTATACATCTTTCTCTTCCTCTATCAGTTCCATCCCGTTCGGGTCTCACTTTCTCCCTCCATTCCGCCCCTCTATTTTTTTCTCACCTTATTCCTTCCCGCATAGTATACATCTTTTTCTTACGCCTTCCATCCCTCCACCCCGGGGCTCCATCCCGTCCCTCTGCCTTTCCTCCCGCTGCCCGTTTTCTCCCGGGAGGCCATCCCGTTCCCGGAGGATTCTTTTGCCGATTTTTTTTCTTCTTTTTACTGCTGCCGGAGGGGAGCTGGAGAGGGTGGGGAAGATGGTTGAGGAAAGAAAAAAAAGAAGAAAGAAAAAAAAGAAATGGCTGACGGAAGGCAGGCTGAACAGGGCGGGTGAGTATAGAAGGGGGATAAAAAAAGAAGAGAAAAAAAAGAAGGATGAATGGCCGGCGAGTGGTTGGCGGTGAACAGGAAAGAGGTTGGAGTGAGAAGGGTAAGAAAAACAAAACAGGAAGAAATGGTGAGCATAAAATAGATTGGAGGCAGGAGAGAAAAGAAAAAAGAGAGGAAGCAAAAAAATAAAAAAGGAAGGCAAAAGAAAAAGAAAAATGAAAGAAAAAAGTAAAAAAGAAAAAAAAAGAAAAGAAAAAAAGAAGGACAAAAATGAAAAGAAAAGAGAAGGCGTCGCGGCGAAGCCGCGGCGCCAGGGAGATGGGAAAGGAGAGAGAAAAGAGAGAAGTAGAAAAAAATAAAAAAAAGAAAGAAAAAAAAGAAACGCGGGCTCCTCGCCCGCACCATCGGCAGCCTTGCAGGCTGCACCAGCGTGCGAAACTACGTTTCGCGTTTGGCCTGCGGGTTTGAGAAGCGGCAGCAGGACGGAAGTGGAGGACGTATGGAGAGTGGTGGGATGAGATTGGAGTTGGAGGTACGAAAAGATGAAGGCCGGGAGGATGTTGGACGCGATATAGAAAATGGAAAAATGGAAAAAAGAAGATGAGTTGAATGATGCGTAGTGATGTCTGGAAAGATGACGGAGATGCGGCGGGAAGATGTTTGGGAAAGATTGTTATTGGTGGATTTTGGAAGAATGGTGGGGAGCGATACTTTGTGGGAAGATGATGCTTTGTGGATATTAAAAAAGTGGTAGGAAGGGATGTAAGGCGTCGGCCGGCCAAGCCGGGAGGAAGGGAGTTGGCTTATTGAGGATTGTGGGGCCGGTATGAAAAGAATGGTGGCGGGAGATGTTGGCCGGCTGGCGCCGGAAGGGAATGTGCTGGTGGTCGGGAAGCGTGGGGTTCTGGGCTGCTGACCGGCCAAGACGGAAACAAAGATGCCGCCTGCTGGAAAATGTGCACCTCGTATTTTCGCGTCTGGAAAATTCGCGCTTACTTTTTCTGCTTGCTGGCTGAATTTTATTCTGCTGCTTTCGGCAGCAGGTGTTGCATTCCATGGAAAGACCAAATATAAGAGATAAAAAAACTGGAAAAATTTTGCTCCGATGGAGAAAAATCCGGCATACTGTATATATAAGAAATGAGGAGGATTTCAGATGGACGATACTTTAAAAATATGTATGACGGAATTTGGGCTAATGTTAAAGAGTATCAACCCGTCCGCAGAATGGATTGCGATTCCTCCGGAGGTAAAATGGGTTGATGCCGGCTGTTCGATGAATCAGCTTAGCGCCCTGAAATATGTTGAAGTGCAGGATGTTTATGTTCTGCTTTCCATCATGTATCCGCCTAAGAAGATTCTGATTACAGACAGCTCGCGGTTTTGGAACGTAGACGTCCTTGTGGCACTCGGAAGAAAAAACATTCATGAAATAGAAATAAGAAATAATAAATATTACACCAGCGAAGATGGCATCGTATACACAAAGGACAAAAAGAAACTGCTTAAATGTCCGTCTGAAAGAACGGGACATATCGTAATCCCTGATGGCGTCCAGGAGATTGGGAGGCGGGCGTTCGCCAATTCCAAAGTTGAATCCATAACGTTTCCTGATTCCCTGCGAAAGATTGGATACGAAGCTTTCGTACATTGCATCAAGCTTAACCAGATTGATTTTGGGAGTGGAATAAAGGAAATTGGAAAAACTGCGTTTGAGTGGTGTTCGGCGCTGACTGTCCTGAAGCTCCCTCAGCAGATAAAAAAGATAGGTGAGTATGCATTTAAAAACTGCATTAACATGAAAAAAGTGATTCTTAATGATGGCTTAAAGATGATTGACTGCGGTGCGTTTGATACTCATTCCTCAAATATGGAAAGCGTGAAACTACCGAAAAGCCTTAAATATTTCAGGCCTGATAATTTCGACACAGCAAAAAGTATTATCCTTGACGAGATTCCAAACAGAGTATTTGCGAAACAGCTGGTGGAAGATTGTACTCTTTCAGGCGTGGAAGCATTGAATCGGATGGCAGGTTCTTCAATGCATGCTACAAAACTGGAAATTGCCGGCAAGATTGTGTATCTTCCATGTGTAGTTTCAGACAAGAAAGCGATGGCAAACCTCTTAATGCATCCTGAAAGATATGGCGAATCATATGCCCTTGGTGTTGATTCCTTTGCGTGCGATGCTGCCGTACTGTCATACATGGCTGGATATGAAGAACCAAAAGAGTATATCATGCAAAATGATATCAGGATTGCTGACCGGCTGGTAAATGCTGACCACTATGAAGAAATCATTAAATGCCTTCCGCTGTTTCAGGACTGCACCATCAAGCTCATTGATGCAATAACACAGAATTCAGACAATACGATGCTGAGGGCATATCTCCTGGAGTATATGAAAGAGGATAAAACAAATTTCGATATCTAATATATTTGGCATATTGTATGTATCGGCAATAAGCTCGAAATAATAAAGAAGGTTGCAGAAAAAGAGGAGAGCGAGATATGGCTTTGCTCAGACTTGCTGCGATGAGAAAAAGTGATAAATGACTGCGGCTGCAAACCCCGATGCTTACGTCGGGGATAAAGCCGCTTCGGCGATAGCCGAATAGTAAAAACGTGTTTTAAGAATAAATAAAAATACTGTTTACAGATTTAATTCGCATGACGAATGCGAATATTTTTTTTATTTTTTTTTCGCAAAAAAGTGTCCGATTATAAAATTTTTCGGCATATTAAATATGTAAGATAAATACAGTAAGGGGCACGGATAAGATATGGTTGAGAAAACAAATAATATTGATGATGCTGAAATTAAATATAAGCAGGCGTTGAAGAACTATCATAAAGAATCAAACCGGCATGTCCTTGTTCTGGAGGCTGATGTCACAGAAGAGCAGAAAAGAATGATTCTACATACATCAAATCTGATACGTATTGCAGGAAACCGCCTTGCTACGGTAATGAAACGTAATTACGAACAGCTTGTAAGAACAAAACGATACAGAAACCTGAAATCATTGTATAAGAAAGCGAAAGATACAGATGACAAGAAGCTGCTTGCTTCTGTTACTGCTCAAATACAGGAGATACAAGAATCATATAACGTGACATGGGATTTCTGTCGCAAGGAAATGAATAAAATAAAAGACATTTATCATATTAATTCTATTTTTGCAAGGTCAAAAGCTGAGGACGTATGGAGTGGTATTAAAAAGTGCCTTTACGGAGACGGAAATACAATTCATTTTAAGAAATACGGAGACTACCCTGAAATACGTGCAAAGGAAATAAAACGTGGAATCTCAGTTTATCCAGTAGTAAGCGATAATGGGAATAATAGCCTAAAGCTGCATATTATGAAATCAGAATTTAACCTTACTGTAAATAAGCCAAAACATAACAAGACCAGAAGCGGAAATATCATCAGTGATATCTTAGAGCCGCATGACAGATTTGCCGAAGATGAAGTCAATGCAGTATGCCGGTATCTTGAAAATCCTGATGTAATCGATAAAGCGGCTGTTGACTTATATGAAAAGACAGGTGAACTGCTTGATTCATACAGGCCTTGCTACGTATCACTTGTAATCAGGGAAATCCGAGGAGAACTTCGGATATTCGCACATATCACAATTGAAAGCACAGCAAAAACGAAGTTTAATAAAGACGGGACAAGACGCCATCAATACGGCAAAGGGTTTATTGGCTGCGATATCGGCCCGCAGAGCATAGCATATACATCAAAAGAAGAAGTCGGATTAAAAAACCTTGCAGAGCGCGGAGCATCAATCAAGGCTAGAGAACAGAAAGAAGCCCGGATTTTAAGGAAGATGGACAGGTCAAGACGTGCAATGAATCCTGAAAACTATAATGACGACGGAACGGTACGTAGAGGGAAGAAGACCTGGAAGAAGTCAAACCGGTATAAGAAATTGCATTCCCAATATAGAAATATATGCCGTATTGCTGCTGAAAACAGGCATCTAGCAATCAATGAGGAAGTAAACCATATGAGGGCGCTCGGTAATGTGTTTATTACGGAGCCAAAGAATGCGAAGAAACTCCAGAAGCGTTCTAAAAAGACAGAACGTCAGGATAAGCCATCCGTCGTTCAGAAATCTGATGGTACAGAACAACTCATATATAAATATAAGCGAAAGAAGCGCCATGGCAAATCCATTAAGAACAGATGCCCGGGATATTTCCAGGCACAGGCGAAAGCCAAGTTTGAAAGAACTGGCGGAGTCTACATTGAAGTTTCGGCAACATATCGGGCAAGCCAGTACGACCATACCTGCAATAAATACATTAAGAAAGCACTTTCTCAAAGGATGTATGAATTGACAGACGGAACACGGGTTCAGCGTGACTGGTATTCATCGTTCTTAATGTACTGCATCGGTACAGACCTGCAGAACATCAGCAGATATAAATGTAAACGATATTTTGATGAATTGTATGTAAAATATCTTAAATTAGAACAATATATAATAAACAATAAGATTACAGTAATGAACAGCGGAATTAAATTTAAAGCTGCATGACATAAACAACAGGTGGGATTGACTATGCCCTCCCCATGCTGGAAACAGTATGAAAAGCGTCCGATAATACGACGGTCCTTCGGGACTGCCTGGACGTAAAGTGAAGATGCTCTGGCAGATAGCTTCATCCCAAAGCCCTTGTGGTGTACGGATGTTGATAGAATGCAATCATCGGAACCCCCATGGGCTTGCCCCGGGGAGTAGTCAGTTTTCGAAGACTTGGGTAGGAAGACAAAGGCTTCAAAAAGAAATACAAGAATACAGAAAAAAAATATATGTAAATGTACTGATTGTTGGAGCTGTAATTCTGTTGTATATTTGTATAAACGGTAAGGTTCAAATCGAGAAAGGTATTAATATGAGACATATATTAGAGTTGTGGAATGGATATTGTAATCTTATTTTTTACGTTAAGGGTAACTTGTTTTATTTAAACGAGCCGTTGTCAGACAAGACGTATATTATGCATGGTACGTTAAGTGCGTGCTTGTCGTGGTTAATGACTGGAGCTGGAGCAGTCAGATATCTCAATAAGTATACGGAAGACCCTGTCAACGTCGTATTATCAGGCAGGGATGTATTGTTTCTGATTAATCGTGGTTCTAGTCCGTCATACAATTCGGTATATACCGCTCAAAATTTTTCAGCACTTGATTTTTGCAAGGATGTTTTGGAAATATTCAGAGAAAATCCAAAAGGATGGAGCGAATATACGAAAGGCTCTAACAGAACGGCAGAGGAGATAGAGACAGAACTGACCAGATTGGCTGATGAAATAGAAGAACTGCTGAATGATATCTAACCATATTTTGCATATTGTATATATCGGCAATAAACCCGAAATACATATGCCGGCAGAGCCGGCGAGGAGATACAAAAATGAGTGAAAAAGAATTTAAAAATAATCGCCCGAAATCTGACGAGAAAGATTTGGAAGGCCTGGTGCAAAATTTTTCGCAGAAGGTAGAACCGGCAGCAAAAAAAAGTTAAAAAAACAGTTGGAAAAATTGAGCGCCAGGGAATGCATGCAGCTGAACATTATACGGGAGACGATTATACAATGCGTGGAGCTATGGTTCTGGCTACATGCGGTATGTCAGTCAACAATGCCATTGAAAAGCATATGCGCATTGAGAATAGCGTGAAGAATGTTATAAACGACGCCAAGGAGCTTAAGTTCCAGGACGACGTAAAAGAAGTGCAAAAAATAATGAATGGTTTTGTTAAAGATGGAGACCCTGGAATAGACGAGCTGCTAAACAAAACCGATAAATACGGTGCAGACGTTATTGCCCAGGCATACGTTAATGTAGCCAAAGAAATCGGAAAAGAAGACGTATGGCAGATGACTAAGATTGATGAAGCCTTCAACTTCGAGCATCCGGTATTTGAAAGGGAATTTGATTTCATCCGGAGCCGTGACCCGGAGGCCGATGCAGCCCTGGATTTTCTGGATATGGAAATGGGAAGAGAAAGATAAGAAAAAGCCTTAAAAATAGTGATATTTTTAAGGCTTTTGTAATGCCGACAAAACGTTTCAGATATTCATATCTTCAGCTTCATTAAGGCTTTCGTCTGGGTAAAACTTATTGGCACTCGATAATACATACGCTATCATCTCGGTGTTGTCCTCCTTTAAAGCATGCTGGTAAAGATAATAAAGCGTCTCAAATGACACAATTCCAAGACTCATCATCTCGCATATCATCTTCTCGGTCTGTTTGTCCTTTTCTCGGCCAGGCAGCCTGAACGTCCGACGGTTCAAATACCTGTCTATGACTGAGTCACCAAAGCTTGCAAACTCGTTCAAAACTCGGTTGTTTTTTGGACTATCCCTGTACAGCCGGCTAAGAATATCATATTTCACCGTTGAAAGGTCAAGGTACTCAATTACGAAATCCGGATTCGTCCTGTACATCATGCCGCTGTCACAGAATTCCCGTACTGCATCAATGAATGACTGGAATGCCCAGACCTTCGGAAAATAATAAGTATTATGCCCTTTGTCGTGGATTGTTACAACGGCTTCTTTCGGTTTACCATTATAATTTTCGTAACTAAACGTTACGCCTTGTATAAGACCGCTTGGATTATTGACGGAGCGGTCAATGTAAACATTATCCGCCGAAGATATAGCCGCTTTCCCTATCTCATATAATGTAGTCGGAAGATGTATTGTTTTGATGCCAGTATCATAAAACGCATATGGGGCGATATATTCAAGGCCTTCTGGAAGATTGACATGCTGCAGGCTACTACAGTCATAAAACGCATTTGGCCCTATTGACTTCACCTGCTCCGTAATGATGATTTCTTCAAGCTTGCGGCATAACCTGAATATGCCTGGGCTATTCTCACTTCCAATATGTCTGATACCTTTACCAAAATCTACAAACTGTAATTCATTCATGTCCAAAAAAGCTGATTCAAATATCATCTTTAAAGAATCAGAAAGATACAACTTTTTTATGCCTGTATTGTAAGCAAATGCTTTTGGCGATATGTATTTGACGCCGTCTGGTATGTGCATTTCTCCGTTTTCATCGCCAGTATGACAGATTGGACAGTAAATAAGCGTTTCCCCGTCTTTTGTATACAGTACTCCGTCAATATCTTTGTAATACTGATTTGTCTGAGCTACTGTAATTTTTTTGAGAGCGGAAAATCTTCTCTGCGAATCAGTGAACAATGAAAAGAGAAAGAACTCGTCAATCTCCTTGTCAAAATTCAGAAAAATTTCTGTTGCCATTATTTCAGCACATGTTGTGTTTGAGACAAGACTTGCAATAGAGTGGGTGTCGTGGAATTCAAGACGCCCGGTAAACTGGCATTCGTCAAGCGAAAGCCCTGAATCCTTCAGGCAGATAAGCTTTGTCTGGATATTTTCTTTTGACATTTTTTTGTATTCCTTTCTTTTTGATTTTTTCATATATAGTATGCTGAATTTGGAAACGTGAAGAAATGCCTGCTGCCGCTGGTTTTTTGTGAAATTGAAAAAAAGGCATAATAAAAATATACAAAAAAATAAGCGGTCATGAAAAATAATATGACGACCGCGAGGAGGATAAAGATATGACAAAGAAGGAGATAATAGACAAAGTTTATGATGATTATTTGAAAGATTATGGAAGAGTTGGTTATATAGGCATGAATTCCATAGAAAAGGCTTGTAAGTCTGAATTTGAAAAAATGGGATTGAATATGACCACTATGATGTTAAAGAGGCATTAGCAATATCGTAAATGCATATGTTAAATGATATTCCGATACCAGAGAGGGCATGACCTCTTCATCGATAAGAGACTTTATGATTCAGTACAAACAAGGTCTTGATGCCGGTGATATTGAATATAAAGACGCCGAGTTTGAGCGTGTTGCAGAAATATTTAAAAGATATGATAAATATGAAACGTTTAATAAGGAAAGCAAAGACGCAATTGATGGATTGAGAAAAGACGTTGATATGTACTTATCTGAACGTTCGTCAGATAAAGAAAGCGTGCAAAATGCATATAAGGCAATCAATGCTTATATTTATGGAGATTCTTCGTTTGGTAATCTTTCTGAGCAGGTCAAAGATATCGACCCTGCTGACATGAAAGAGGCCTTCAATAAAGTAATTGAAGATAATGATTATCTTAAATCCTGGTTATCAATAATGGAAAATCCAAACAGAAATGACTGCAGCTTCATACTTAATGACGAGTATATAAATCCAGATATGAGAGATAACCTTAATGAAATATACGATAAGTGCATTAAGGATAATATAGGAGATATCAGCAAAGAGCCAAAAGAAATCCAAATGGCAGCAAAAATGCATTCATTTATGGAAGATTATGACAAGGCATATAGGGACATTAATGATTATCTTGAAGGAAAAACCACAAAACTTAACGAAGGCAAAAATATGAACCAATATGCCGTAACAAGAGCTTTTGAAAACGTAATAATACGTCATGATGGAGACCTTGTGATTACAGACAAACATGTAGAAATAGGCAAAAACTACGATATACCAAGAACAAATTCATTTCCAGAGAACGATTATCAGCTTACTGATGCCTTGCGAGAGGTTCGCGAAAGAGTTGCGGATAGCCTTGCAAAAGATTTTTCAGACGATAAGGAGACTCAGGAACAGTTTAAAGAAATGTATTCCAGTCTTCATGGCTCTTGGTCAGTACGACAGGGTGACCCGCATGAACGCGACAGCCTGGATGACCGTTATTCCGCTTTCAGTGATGACGAAATGAAAGAAGCAAACAAAGCTGCGGCGGATGCCTTTCTGAAGGTCATAAAATGTGAAAATGTACAAAAATTACTTGCTGATATTAAAGAAGGAGATATTAAACATAATCTGGATGTTATGATGCATAGCCCGGATTGTAATTTCTATGACTTGATTAACGCTTATGAAATGAGCGGTGCAAGAGAGCAAATCGGCAATATGGTCACAGAAGCATGCAAAAATGCAGACGACCCGACTAATGTACGACCTGAAGAGGTTGGTCTTACAGCAGATGAAATTAGAGGTATTACCAAAATAGAGGAAATTATAAATGCAGAAGAAGAGCTTGCCAGTACATTTGATGTAATGAATGATTACATGGAAGGAGATATCAGCATTGAGGAAGTGAAAGAAATTTTTGATAATGAATGCCAGCCAGAATTTATCGCAAATGCTTTTGCAGATATGTTAAACGAGAATAGCCGCTATTGCGTAAATACTGCATATGACGATGTAGAGCAGAAGCTGAAAAATATTTACAAAGAATGTGATTTTGACAGTCCTGAGTTTAAGGAAGCTTTCGATAATGTATCTTTTTATCACCTGAGTGATTTTGTACAAATCAGAAATGAATCAAGGGCTGATAATGAATTCCAGAAATGGATGTCAGACCCAGAACGTAAATCTGTTGCTGATTTAAGAGAAGCGATTTATGACAGCGCTGACCATCGGGCCGATAGAGATAATGTCACATCCTTGATTGGCCAAGCCATAAAACATGCACCGGCAGAAATGATATCCGACAAACAGACAACACAGAAGTTTGCTGATGTTACTGCAGAATACTCAATACCTTTAAGTAAGATTTCAAGTTTCGATGAAGTTAAGGAAAACAATCCTGAAATAGCAAATAAATTTGAAGAAAGTTACAAAGATAATTTAAAAGAAAGCCTGGCAGAAGAAATTGCAGTCAACGCAAAATGGGATGTACCTTATGTGTTTGATGACATTAGAAGAGATATCGAAAATCTGTATCATGAAATAAACGAAAATGATAAAGCCGATATTATTGTTTCTGCTGCAAACATCCTTGAAAATAAACGTCTGACTGGTGAAGCCGATATGTCAAAGAAAGATGTATCGCTGTCTCTTGCCAATGCATGTGTAGCGATAGGATTTACGGAAGACAGGAGCGTTGATGCCATTGATAAAGCAGTTGAAAAGAATCCGCAGGTAAAAGATATAACAGACGATATGATGAAGACCGCGGTATTCAAAGATATGGTTATGGATTATGTTGAAGACTTCAAGGGATTCATTTCAGATATTGAAAACACAATAGACCAGCTTGACAAATCAACAGTGGAAAAAGTGATAGATGATGTTTCTGGCAGAATGATAAATGCTTACGGAGATAAAAAAGAAAGACTCGAAGAAGTCCAAAAAGCAGCAGATGAATACGTTAAGGGCGACAAAATGGACCTCAATCAGGACGAGATAAGTTATGATGATGATGACGACCATGATGACCATTAATATAAAACATGGAAACCCTGGATGACAAAAAAACATCCGGGATTTTCATGTTTTATGTTTAACTTCGCACGCGGGGAAATCCAAAGGCTTGTGGCAGGAATATAAACGGCATTCTTTTTGCTTGACAAACATATAGATTAAAAATAATATATGTATTAAGTAAACGAATTGTACACAAAGCTTTATCCCAAAGTTCTTGCGGCATACGGATGTTGATAGAATGCAATCATTGGCCCCTAAGGCTTGCCTCCGGGAGTAGCCAGAAACAGCCAGAACCCTAGGAGGTAACCTTCTAGGATTCTTTTTAAAATCCCGTTTTTTTTGCTGCCCGAAATTCCGCATATTAAATACAGAAAAATAAAAAGAAAGGAAAATAAAAAATGGATATGATAAAAAAAGAAATCCAAAAAGGAGTAATACTTTATGTTGGTTCTGCAATAGGCATGAAAGACAACAAAATCGTAATGGATATTGATGTTGCGGATAATGTTAAAGAAGTAGAAATCTGGCATGATTTTAGAATGCCCGATACTAACAAAAGCTTTCCGAATGTAGAAAAATTAATCATTAAAGAATATGTTATTGATATTAACATTCCAAACAGCTTATTTCCAAATGTGAAATACGTTGAATCAGAAAATGAGGCCTTTTTGTCAGGAAAATATCTGGTTGGAACGTTTTACAGAAGCAATACGCTGTTTAATACTTTTTGTCAAAAACCAGGAGAAGTAATCGACATAACAAGAATTGACGGGATTGCTAATTTTGCGTTTTCTGGGTGCAAAGCCGACGAAATGGTGGTATGCGATTCTATAACATCTTTTCATCAGGTTAGTGCAAACGCTTTTGTAGACTCCGCTTTCAGCGCTAAGCCGTTTGTTAACGGATTAAAACTTGCCGGAAACCTTGTTCTTGAAGTTGATAAAACAGCAGAGAACATAGAATTGCCAGATACACCATACAACTTTGTTTTTTTGGAAACGGCCGACATGTCGCATGTTAAAAAACTGACAGTCCATCACCCGGATGCCAGTAATAAGTTGTGTTTCAAGAATGATGTTCCTGAAACAATAGTCCTAAAAACCGATAAAGAACTTGACTTTTCTGATATTGCAGTTTTGGCGCATCATAGCACCTCAAAAGGATGTCTGCAAAATTTCTCAATAATTCATCCAAATTTTGAAGAAATTGATGGAGTTGTGTATACGAAAGATAGAAAAACTCTTGTTGCTTGCTCTATGTCCAAGAAACATGTTAAAGTTTTGGATGGAACAGAGGTGATATCTATAAATGCATTTACCCAGTGTAAGATTGAAGAAGTCATCTTTCCTGCCTCGCTGAAAATTATCGATGAAATGGCGTTTACGGACTGTGAAATGTTGAAAAGTGTTAAGTTTGGAAATGGATTAAAAGCCATCGGCAGGTCTGCTTTTGCCTGGTGTCGTAGTCTCAAGCATGTTGCCCTTCCATCTTCGCTGGAGCATATTAGTAGATGTGCATTTTTTGGTTCTGGACTTAAAGATATCAATTTAAATGAAGGATTAAAGTCATTTGAAGCGGAGGCTTTCAGTTATACACAAATCAAAGAATTGTATATTCCTTCTTCGGTAGAGAGGATGAACTACGACAGTATTACTGCAAATATCAAAAAACTTAGATTTTCTACAATACCCAAAAACCTGTTATCATCTTTTTCAATTTCAATGCAGTCTTTTGAATATAATACATTGGAAGAGGCTTGTGTTGTTATGGAATGTAACAAAAAACATCTGTATATGCCAAGGAGTATTGCCTTAGACACATCTTGTTTAGTTGACGAGATAGAAGAAAAAATAAGACATTATTTCTTCGATATCAATGTTTCAAATGTGTCTCTGCTGGAATATAGCGTTACAAACACATGCCGCGATGCGGTTGCGGTTGCGGAATTCTGTGATTTTGGAAACGAAGATGCCAAAAAACACCTCAAAAAACACATTGGCAGAATATTGCCTATGCTTCTTGATGAGAAAAACGAAGAATGTATATCAACGCTCATCATGGCAAATATAATACCTGACGATACTCTGGAAGAGCTGCGTGAAACTGCAAATCAGAAAAACATGTTAACGGTACAGGCATACCTTTTGGAGCACATGGATAACAAAAAAAATGCAGAAAAAAAATCGCAAACATTTCAATTGTAAGAAATAATCCATTGCAAACAGCCGGCGCGAAAGCGCCGGCTGTTTTTTTTTGCGTGCAGTCCTCACGAAAAACCACTGCAAAACGTAGCGGCCCTTTTCGTTTTGCCGGCAAATCCGGCATATTAAATACGAAAAGCTAAAAAAATAGCAAAAAAACAAGAAAGGAATTTAAGAAATAAGTGGGAATTCTTGGCAATTCAATTTCCGAGATGAAAATGCCAAAACATCCAAATAAACAAAAATATCGCTTGCGATTTATTAATTTCTCTATGCTTCGGTGTAGAGAAATTTTTATTTTCTGCAAAAATTTTTCGCAAAAAATCGTCCCATTTTAGACTTTTTCGGCATATTAACTATGTAAGAAAAAAGCAGGAGGTTTTTGATATGGCAAAGAAAAAGTCTATACGGGTTGATTTTGTAAAATCTTGTATTACATATAGCAAACTGAATAAAATTGCCATATCGGGCATTGAAAATATCTGTAAGCGATTAAACCTTGACAACATCTTCGATGTTATTAATGGCAAATTTGCAATCCCTTCTAAGAGACCATCGGGCAAGAAGTCTTCTTCAAAGCGTGTTGCAAAATGCGATACCGTATTTGTGGCTTACAGGTTCTGCGGACATCCGACAGAAGAACAGGCATCAGACTTAAACCAGAATATTGGCGCTTCACGTTTTATGTGGAACCGCATGCTATCAGATTACAAATTGATGTGGAAGATGTATGGTATTTCAATACCTATGACCCCGGCTGATTACAAAGATGTATCCGGGCTGGAATGGCTTAACGACAGGGATTCCCTGGCACTGGCAAATGTCCAGCTAAATCTTGAAAAGGCAAGAAGCGACTATTTCGCCGGTGAAAGAGGTGCTCCTAAACGTAAGAAAAAGCATCAGTGCAAGGATTCTTATACGACAAACCGCGTCGGAAAGAATATCCGCATTGAGGATGGCGGACTCCGTCTTCCAAAGATTAACGGCTTGATAGAGCTTTCCATGCACAGACCGATTAAGCCAGACGGCACACTGAAAAGTGTTACGGTTACACATGAACCTGATGGCAAATGGTATTTTTCAATCCTGATTGAATATCCAGCCGAAGAAGTTGAATTATCAGACGGATTACAGAAGTTTTTCGCCTCTGGTGATACCAATATGATTTCAGGAATCGGACTTGATATGTCAGTGCCTTTCCTGTATATAGATTCATCAGGAAATAAGCCGTCTTACGAACTAAACGGAAGAGAAATAAAATTTGTTAAGCAGTATCGAAAACTCGAGAAGCGCATTGCCAAAGAACAGCGCAGATGTTCTCATATGGTTAAGGATTCTAACAATTACAACAAGCAGAGTGAGAAAATCGCCAGACTGCATGCGAAAGCCAAGCATCGCAGGGAAGATTTTCTGCACCAGATTGCTGTAAGACTGGTTAGAACTTACGATGTGATTGCGATTGAAGACCTCGATATTACGGCAATGAAAAAGGCTCTCAGCCTTGGAAAATTCGTGTCCGATATTGGATGGGGAAGATTCACGGCAATCCTGGAGGAGCTCTGTCTGAAATACGGAAAGATTCTTGTACGTGCTAGCAGATGGTATCCTTCCTCTAAAACATGTCATCATTGCGGTTACAAAAACGATGATTTGCAGTTATCTGAGAGGATTTATGTTTGCCCGGTATGCGGGAATATCATGCCACGTGACAAAAACGCAGCCATCAATATCCTTGAAGAAGGACTGAGAATCTTGAAAGAGAATATATTTAGACCATCAATAGAGGGATATTCTAAACCCGCTCTGATTACTATGATACCGCGAGCATAGCTCGCGTGTACCAGACGTGGACGTGGTTTCCCGTCCATCGACGATTGCATAAAATACAGTCTTTTGACCTTACCGGTGGAACACCGGAGTAGCCTGCCGAGCTACGGGGTCACGCTTACAGACGTGACATAATATGTCACCCGGATAGACAGGAAAAGAGAGAGCCTGCGGGCTCGAAGCCTGTGTCTTTAGACTGGCTTCTTCGGAAGCCTGCTTCTTTAGATGCGGGTAGTTCACAAATGAACAATACAAAGAAGAGTTTTCCTTCGGTCAAAAAGCTGATTATCGATGCCCTTGTTGTAGATATCCAGATTCCAAATTCGCTGTTCCCAAATGCGAAAAACACAAAAAAATGTATACTGAAGGCATGCTGCCGGCCTGTCGTCTCTTTTTTCTTCCCAGCAAAATCCGGCATATTAAATACGAAACAAGCTACAAAAGCAAAGAAAGGAAAAGAGAAAAATGAATAAAAGAGAATTGTTTAATGAAGAACGGGAAATCCCAGGCCGACAAAAAGTCGTCTGCAGGTCAAATGTCCCGGTTTTAACTCCACACGCGGGTCTGAATCCACGTTCGAAACACGTACTCAGCCTTACGGCTTCGCTTGCCGAACTTCGTGCTGGTTGCGAGCCGGAACGGCAAGTTATCAAAGCAAACAGCCAAAATGGCGTGACAATGTATATTGATAAAAGTCTTAATGCTGTTGTTGATATGGATGTAGAAGACTGGGTGACAGAAATTGAATTTAACTCGGATGTAGAGATGAGTGATAGTAATAAGAAGTTTCCAAATGTAGAAAAGCTTATTATCGGGCCAGCTGTTGATGAAATCAATATCAATAATGAGACGTTTTCCGGCGTAAAATATGTTGATTCCAAAAATACACATTATGTTTCCGGAAGATATCTCGTATATGCATCATCATATCGTGTAATACTTGAAAATGTCTTTTCTCCGGATGAGAATGATGTAATTGACATGTCTGGTATTAATAAGATTGCTTCATACGCCTTTCATGGATGCAAATGTACCAATCTGATAAATCTCAAAACCACATTTACATGGCCTGACATTGAAGAATCTGCATTTGCAGGCTCTGCATTTGAAGCACAGACGTTCGTGAATGGTGTAAAGATGGTAAATTATATCGTCATTGATATTGACAAAGATGCAGACAAAGTTGTTCTTCCAGACACTATGGCTCAGCAAGCCATATTTTTGCAGGATATTGATTTGGGTGTAGTGAAAGAAATGGTTATACATAATCCAAATAGTATATCCAATCTTCAATATAATTCAAATCTTCCAGAGAAATTGACTCTTGAAATTGATTATTATATAAGGCCGGAAGATATTCTGATGCTTCCTCAGACCAAAACAAAAAAAGCTAAGTGTATACGAAAGCTCTCAATTAAAAGCCCTCATTATGTAGAAATTGATGGCATAATTTATACAAAAGATATGCATAGGCTTATCGTTGGTTCTGCCGGATTGAAACATGTTGAAATCCCAGAAGGAGTCGAAAAAATCACTGATTTTGCTTTCTATAATAGTGAAATTGAATCTGTTAAACTTCCAGACTCTATCAAAAAAATCGGGGATGAGGCTTTTAGTAATTGTCATAACCTGAAAGAAGTTAATCTCGGCAATGGTGTTAAGCAACTCGGAAATTATGTTTTCAGCTGGGATGAAAATCTAACAAAAATAGAATTACCACCGAGCCTTCAAGAAGTTGGAGCATATAGCTTTTACAAGTCAAACATTAAAAGTATCACCTTAAATGAAGGTCTGAGCAATATTATCCAAGGTGCTTTCGCTGGAACGTATATTGAAAAAGTATATATTCCAGGAAGCGTTAAAAAAATCTGTGATGAGGCTTTTAGTACTTGTCATAACCTGAAAGAAATTAATTTCGGCGATGGTGTTCAGCAACTCGGAAATTATGTTTTCAGCTGGAATGAAAAATTGACAAAAATAGAATTACCCCCGAGCCTTCAAGAAGTTGGAGGATATGCCTTTTACAAGTCAAATATTAAAAGTATCACCTTAAATGAAGGTCTGAGTAATATTGTTCAAGGCGCTTTCGTTGGAACGCATATTGAAAAATTGTATATTCCAGGAAGCGTTAAACATATCGGTAAAGGCGCCATTTCAGAAAACACAAAAGAGATTATAATGCCTGTTTTTTTAGAAGATATTCTTCAAGGCATACGCCGTACAGAAAAAATCAATCATTTTGACCATACATCTCATATTGTGCGGCTGCAATGCGGAGATAAGTATGCATATCTTCCAAGATATGTTGATATCTCAAAGTTTGCAGACTTAACAAAAACTGTAACAGATTTTTTTACTGATTTTTGCGAAGAGCGTCCTGAATTATGGAAATATGCAGAGGACACAATCGATAAAGAAGACCTTGCCATGTTAGAGTACTATGACTTTAACGCGAAAGAGGCAAAAGAATACTTAAAAAGAAACGCAAAAATATTTGCCCTGAGGCTGATACAGAATAAAGATGAAGAGCGTCTGGCCAAATTACTGAAAATGAATATCGCGTCAAATCAGCTGTTAAAACTGCTTCTCGAAGAGGCAGGAGAGACGATGCCAACCGCGCGGGCGTATATTCTGGAAATGCTTGGAAATACAAAAACAAACAAATCTTTTTCTATCTAAATGTAATACCGGTGCAGAACGCGCCGGTATTTTTTGCTGTTCTGCTGACGAGTTGCCGAAAAAGGCAAAAACCTCTTTTTAAGTATTTTATTAAAAAAGTATTACATTTTTTTTAAATTCAGCATACTATATGTGTTGCAGAAAAAAACAAAGAAAAAAATACACAAAAAGAGGTAATATAAAATGATAACAATGCACAAAAAAATATTAACAATATCACTTGCCCTGGCGATGAGTATCTCCCCGGCGGCAAGCGTGTATGCAGACAGGGAAGACGATTTAAGACATGAACAGGCCTGGACGGCAGAGCAGCTTGATGCCGCATATGCACAGATTGATAATATGTATGCGAGGAAACAGCAGCTGGCAGCTGAAATTAATTCACTTGATGCTGACCTGGTAAACGTAATGGTGTCTATACAGACGCTTGAAAATGATATCGCAGCCAAGGAGTCCGACATCAACGTAACAAAAGGAAACATAAAAAAAGCTGAAAAAGGACAGAAAAAACAGTATGCCGCAATGAAAAAGCGTATTCAGTATCTTTATGAAAACGGCGGGGATGCGGCGTGGTTTCAGATGATGCTTGCATCAGATGACCTGTCGGATATGCTGAACAAGGCTGAAAACGTTCAGGGGATGTATGACTATGACCGGGAAAGCCTTGAGAAATATGCAAACACGGTGAAGGAAATCAAAAACCTGAAAGAAAAATACCAACAGGAGAAAGCCGAGCTGGAAGGGATGAAGCAGGAGCAGGAAGCCGAACAGGCAAACCTGCAGGTGGCGATTGATGAAAGACGTGCGAGCTCTGCGGATTGTGACAATGAGATTGCATATGCCCAGCAGATGGCAAATGAGTATGCAGCCCTGATTGAACAGCAGCAGGCAGAGATTGAACAGATTCAGGCGGAGAAAGAAGCTGCAAGGATTGCTGCAGAACAGGCAGCAGCTGAAGCAGCAGCGGCTGAGGAGGCAGCGCGGGCGGAAGCTGAAGCTGAGGCTGAGTATGATGAAGATGAAAGTGAAGATGATGAATATGTAGAGGACGGAGATAGTGAAGAAGATGGTACTGAAGATATAGATGAAGAAGGAGGAGAAGACAGCGACAGCGAAGATGGAAGTTACGACGAAAGTGATGAAAGCAGTGATGATGGCGTAGAAAGTGAAGACAATGACAGCGAAGCCAATGACGGCTATAAAGAAGAGAGCGGCGAGGAAAGTGATGGAAGTCAGGAAGAAAGCAGCAGCTCTTCCGGCAGCAGTTATTCAGGCGGCTCCGGCTCTTCCGTTGTAGACTATGCAACTCAATTTGTCGGCAACCCGTATGTCTGGGGTGGTACATCCCTTACAAATGGTGCTGACTGTTCTGGTTTCGTGCAGAGTGTTTATAATAATTTCGGGGTAAGTCTTCCAAGGACGTCTTACGAACAGCAGAACGCCGGCCGTGAGGTTTCTTATTCCGAAGCTCAGCCAGGCGATTTAATCTGTTACGGCGGGCATGTGGCTATTTACATGGGAAACGGAAAGATAGTGCATGCGTCAAATTCAAGAGACGGAATTAAGATAAGTGACAATGCCGCTTACAGGACGATTTTAAGCGTGAGGAGATTGGTGTAAGAAAGGAAAAAGAGAAAGGCAAAAAGAAAAGAAAAAAAAGAAAAAAGAAAAAATGCGGGGCTCTGCCCCGCACGCCCCGCAAGGGCGAGCCGCCCTTGACTGGCTATAACAAGCAGACCTACGTTCTGCTTATTTTTTTTGTTGTTAACCCAACAAAGCCCGGCATATTTCTATGCCGGGCTTTGCATTGAGAACCATCCCGCGATGGCTCAGTGCTCTTAAGAGCGTATTCGCGCGATTCGCGTACATATATTGTACCGCAAAAGGGGAGAAAAGTCAAACTATGCTGATAACGAATCCGGAAAAGTGTTTTGCTGCCGCCAAAATCCGGCATATTGTAGGCGAATACAAAAACAAGAAAGGAAGATGAAAATGAACTACAATCCAACTACACGAATCCTTACTATTGACAACTACTATGACCTCGTCAAGTTTGCCCGTAAACAGGATTGGGAATTTAACTGCAATCATCCAAAGAAAATCATTATTGATGTGTACGACGTACTTGACCCTGTTTCCCCGAAAGATGTTGATAACCTTATGGACAAGAAAGTATATACACAGGTTGAATGCTTTGAGGTAACGCATCCGATGAACAGGTCACTCAAAACTATTGACGGCATTTTGTATACAAAAGACGGCAAAACGCTTATCTTATGCCCGCCGCAGAAGATAGGCCGCGTAGAGATAGCTGAAGGCACTGAAACCATATACGAGGGCGCTTTTAAAAACTGCAGGATAAACGGCGTAAAGTTTCCTGACAGTATGAGAAGGATTGAATCATCGGCGTTCTGCGAGTGCCGCAATTTGAAGGTCGTGGAGATGAACGATGACTTGGAATATATTCTTGATGCTGCTTTTTATTCCTGCCATAAGTTAAAAAAGGTAAAATTTGCAAAAAAATTAAAAAAAATAGCATACGGGGCGTTTTACAGCACTAATTTAAAAAAAATAACGTTGCCGGAAGGCCTGACCGGAATTGGCCCCAATGCCTTCGCGCGATGCCATCTGAAAGACGTATATTTGCCGGATTCGATTGTCTCAATCGGAAATGGAGCTTTTTCCTGGACAGATAATATATATGCTTCACGGTATCACGTAAATATTTTGTACGGAATCACAACAAACTATGCGGTGGAATGCAATGTTCTGGATACCATGACAAATGGAAGGTATGCCATGCATGCAACACTGCATATTGAAGGCTTAACTCCGATTGTCGTTCCGAGATGTGTAGATAACGATGTTTTCTGTATGAATATAAATGCGAATGACATGGATATGCTGAATAATGACATTAAGAAGTATATCGAAACAGGTAAAAATAAGTATCTGTACCGTCTATATATGTATGGCCATAATGACAGATGCAAAGAGGACGCCGCAATTGCTATCGTAATGCGATACAAAAACGCAGCCTCCGCGAAGCGATATCTGACACGGATGGCAGAGGATATTGCCAAAAGAACAGCAGAAAAGAATGAAGAAAAATTCGTTCAGATGCTGAATGTGGTCGAGTGGAGCGATACCGCGCTGCGGCGTATGCTGCCAGCGATGGAAGAGAGCGAGCTTCAGATTGCAAAGGCGTATATATTGGAAAAGATAAGGACGAAGGAGACGTTTGAAGTATGAGGAATGCAGGATATTCTATTCGGATGCTGTGAAAAATGGTTGGTAAATATATACAAAAAACATATGGAAGGACTGAAAAAAAATGGAAATAAAAAGACTGACAAAAGAAGAGTTACAGGCTTTCGCAAGACTGAAAGGCTGTAAGATTGAAAATTTGTATTACCGCGGTGATATTTCTCTCTTGCAAAAACCGGAGAAAATAATAGCCCTGATTGGGCGGAGAAATGCAGATGCTGATGTACTCAGAAATGCAAATAGATGCGGGAAAATACTGGCTGAGTCTGGCGCAGTGACGTTGAACGGGCTGGCGGTTGGATGTGACACTGCAGGGCTGGAAGGCGCACTGGCTTACAGTGGAAAATGTATTGTCGTAATGCCTTGCGGGTTGGATTACATATACCCGAAATGCAATGATTCACTTGTGGAAAATATCCTGAAAAATGGTGGATGTATTGTAAGCGAGTATGGACCTGGCGAGAGACCTGAAAAATGGAAGTTTGTCAAACGCGACCTTTTGCAGGCGATGATTGCGGATAAAATCCTTGTTGTTGACTGTGACGCGAAAAGCGGTACTATGCATGCAGTCAGGGAAGGAGTGAGAGAAAAGAAAGATATTGCCTGTATTGTAAGAAAACAGGAAGAGAAGACTGGTTCTGGCAATCAATATATGATTGACAATTTTGCTGCGATTAAGATATGTGGGGAGAAAGCCCTGAAGCAGTTTGTCTTATAAAAAATCCTGAATATAGAAGAATTTGTAAAAAAGAAGTAGAAAAGAGAAGCAGCAGGCCGAAGGCCTGCTGCGTTTTTTTATCTTTTTCTTATTTTTTTTGCTGTTTTGCAGAAAGGTGAAAAATTTCAGGCGTAATTTTGCATATTAGATACAGAAGGAGAGGGATGAGAAGAAATGGTAAAACAAAAAGGAGATAAAGGAGATTGGAAAAATGGCTGGAAGAAGTAGCAGGTTAATATTTGGAGCATGTGCGATTATTTCCGGCGCCGCGGCGATGTTCGGGATGAATGCGTTGCCAGTGATGGCGGTGGAGGATGTTGGAGAAAAGGTGGCTGTTAGTGAAGATGTGGGCGCTGACGTTGGAACAGATGCTGGTATTAGTGATAGTGATAGTACTGATGCTGATACTGGTAGCCAGACAGCCGGAAATGTTGCCATTGATAACCATGATGGAGATGTTCTTGCCGGAAACATCACTGACTCCAAACCACAGACACTCCCTCCCACTGGTGAAATCATTGCTGCAGCAGGCCTTGGCGGAATTGCGCTCGCTCTGGCAGTATACGATATCAGAAATTAAGAAATGTAAAAAAAAGAGGAAAAAAATGCGTAAGAAAAAAAGAAAAATAAAAGAGATAAAAAACGTGTTTATATTCGGGGCGTGTGCTGCCGTTTCTGGAGCCGCGACGATGCTCGGGATAAATGCGCTGCCGGTGATGGCGACGGAAGATGTTGGGGAAGAGGTGACTATAGGCGAAAATATGGAGGATGGTACTGCCGGAAAATTGTCTGAAAACTCACAGGTGGGGGTTACAGCAGAAAGCGATGACTTAGGCGTTTATGACTTCAAGGATAATAAAACAACCGGAACGGTCACGGTAACTAAAGAGTGGACTGACTGCTCCGCACAGATAAATCTGGCGGGTTCCCAAAAGAGAACCGGCTAGA
>OGCO01001481.1_pt1 | contig 34938 bp, 36 predicted proteins | sample 1570171 | NCBI WGS metagenome assembly OGCO01 (sample SAMEA4370583, study PRJEB24528) | human gut metagenome
TCTCATATTTTGGCAAAACCGCCGAAAGGCGGCGACGCAAAGCCAGATGGGTCTAGCGCCCGCTCCCCTTTGGGAGCGTGTTATGACAGCCGGTTGCACCTTTTTTCTGTCATCCGACTGTTTTGCGGAGGGCAGTTTTTTATTTGTAGACCAACCGCGGGGAGCCGCGGAAGCTATCATACGAAAGAAATCAAAGGAGGATATACTGATGAAAAAGAAGTTATGTTCCATATTGTTGGCACTGACCATGGTGCTGACGCTGCTGCCGGTGTCAGCACTGGCGGAGGACGGAGCAGAGAAGGTAGCCAAGATTGGCGATACTGAATACACCACTCTTCAGGATGCCATCAATGCGGCAGGAGATGCTGGTAGCGAAACTACCATCACCCTGTTAACAAATGTCGATTTGACAAATGCTACTATTAAGCAACTCAGGTTTACAAAGGCAAATAGCAACATCGTCCTTGATTTAGCTGGCAACACTGTAACTGCTGCTGATGGCGAGGCGATCATGCTCAACGAGGCAAACATTACTCTAACAATTAAAAATGGCACAATTACTAATAACATCCCTGGAAGTTATAGTGATGGTCTCTATGCCTACGCCAAGTGCAATAACTTAAGTCTCACTTTGGATAACGTCACTATCAATTCCCGTACTCAGGGTTTAGCTGTTCAGGGCCTGACCTCTAATTCTAATGTAACTGTGAAAAACAGTGTTATTACGAGCACGGAGGAACTTGGTATCTATTATCCTCCCAAGAGCGGTACTCTTTCCATTGAAAACAGTCAGATTACCGGTGTGACCGGCATCGTTGTTAAGGGTAGCACTCTTAATGTTTCTGGCGATAAAACTGTTATTACTGGTTTTGGTCCAAAAATCGATCCGGAAGAGTATTATACCGGTGCTACGGATGGTAGTAGCACTCTGACCGAAACCGGCGATGCCATTTATGTCGAGAGCGGTTATAATGATCGTGACATTAGCGTAAATATTTCCGGTGGTCAGTTAGTTAGTACCAATGCCAAATCGATTCAGATGTTCATTAAGAACAGCGAAGTTACAAGCGTTAAGCGCGATGTTTCCGTTTCTGGCGGTACTTTCTCCGATTTGAGCGCTCTGAACTATCTCGCTCCCAGCGCGAATGTCTCCGTCAAGCTGACGGCTGACACGCAGAAGGATGTTGTTATCCCCGCAAACACTATCGTTACCCTCGACCTGAACGGTCACAATCTGACCAACGTCAGCGGTCACACCATTACCAATAACGGCAATCTGACTGTTACCGGCAGCGGCACGGTCGACAATATCTCTGACGGCAAAGGCGCACTCGTCAACAAGGTCGGCGCTATCGCAACCCTGAACGGCGGTACGTTCACCCGCAGCCAGGAGGCCGGTACTTATGAGCCTGATTTGGCCAACGGAAACTCTTGGTATACCGTGAAGAATTACGGCACCATGACCATCAATGCAGGTGCCACTGTCACCACGCGACTGACGGACGACAATGGTAATGCCGTGGGCGGTCATTCCAGTCTGATTGCAAACGGTTGGCAGAATGCTAATGACCTGACGAATAACCCCAGAAACGACAATCAGAATGCACTTCTTACCGTGAACGGCGGTACGTTTATTGGTGGTATCAACACCGTCAAGAACGATGACTACAGCGAATTGGTCTTTAACAACGGCACTTGCACCAACTACACTCAGGCCGCATTCCAGAATCATAATATTGCCACCATCAACGGCGGCTCCTTTGTTGCCGAATCTCACTGGTCCATCTATAACTGCCCGTGCAATGCAAATTCCGATAAGGGCGAGTTGACCATCACCGGTGGTAGCTTTACCGGCAATATTGCTCACGTAAAAGCAGACTATGGCTTTATTAAAATCTCCGGCGGCACCTATTCCGTCAACCCCACCGCTTATGTCGCCGATACCCACATCGTCCGCAAGGATGGCGATGCGCAGTTCACCGTCGTCGCCAAGAGCAACCTGACCTCCGGCGTGTATCTGACAGACCCCTCCGGCGCTCTGGCAAGCAATTACTATGTGAGCAGCACCGCGAACGGTGTCTGGACGGTCAGCTACTCTGCGCCCTACTCCGGCGGCAGCAGCTCCTACGACCCGACCTACTCCGTCTCTACCCCAAGCAAGACCGAGAACGGCAGCGTGACCGTCAGCCCGAAGAGCGCCAGCAAGGGCGACACCGTGACCGTCACCGTCAAGCCCGACAGCGGCTACGTCCTCGAGACCCTGACCGTCACCGACAAGAACGGCGACGAGCTCAAACTCACGGACAAGGGCAACGGCAAGTACACCTTCACCATGCCCGCGGGCAAGGTCGAGGTCAAGGCGACCTTCATGGAGGATAACTCCATGCTGAACTTCTTCTACGATGTGCCCAACGGCGCGTACTTCTATGAGGCTGTCAAGTGGGCGGTCAAGAACGGCATCACCACCGGCGTGGGCAATGACCTGTTCGCTCCCGAGCAGCCCTGCACCCGCGCGCAGATCGTGACCTTCCTGTGGCGTGCAGCCGGCTCTCCCGAGCCGAAGGGCACCGCGGCTGGTATGACCGACGTGGTCTCCGGCAGCTACTATGAGAAGGCCGTGGCGTGGGCCATCGAAAACGGCATCACCACCGGCACGACGACCAGCACATTCTCTCCCGACGCGACCTGCACCCGCGCTCAGAGCGTGACATTCCTGCACCGTGCGCTCAAGGGCACCGCGAGCGGCAGCACGAACTTCACCGACGTTGCGTCCGACGCGTTCTACGCTGACGCTGTCAACTGGGCGGTCGCGAATAACGTGACGAACGGTACTTCCAACACGACGTTCAGCCCCAACGCGGACTGCACGCGCGCGGAGATCGTGACGTTCCTGTATCGCGCCTATCAGGGCAAGTAAAACTTAAAATCATGCGGAAAAGCGGCGGTTCACTCGAACCGCCGCTTGGCTTTTGTATACAGTTGTTATAATAAAATCAGAACATGCCGGGAATTGCGGAAAAGCGGGCTTTGGATCATCGATGTTCAGCTCTTGCGGCGTGGGGGCGGTGAGAGGACTTGATGTTCCTGTAACCTATATTGCCTTGCCCCAAGCTGCAAAGTGAAAGTACAGAGATGTTTTGCCGCAAAGCGGCAAAACGTCTCTGTACTTCCAAGGTTGATAATTGTGTGGTGAGGAAAGACCGTAAGCGTAAAACATAGCCGCGTATAAAAGACCGCCATCTCAAGGAGCCGTTCGCTCACTGAGATGGCGGTCTTCTATTTTTGATGTGTGCAAATTAGAGCCGATCACTATGCAGTACATCGTGTATCCGTTCGGCCAGCGCCCTTGTCGTAAAAGGCTTCGGGAGCACAAAGCTTGCGCCCAAACGGTATGCCTCCTCTATGACCCTATGTGTCGGCAGAGCCGTCATAAAAATCGTCGAGATTTTGTACCCGTCCTCGCGCAGATGCTGCATAACGTGAAAGCCGCCCTTGTGCGGCAGCAGAAAATCCAGCAGAAGAACGTGAGGTCGGTGCCGATGGAGCACCTCGGTTGTCTCGTCCGTATCCCTTGCGTGGAATACACGGAAGTCTCCGCGCTCACGCAGGGAATCCGCCAGGAGCATACTGAAGGCTTCATTACTGTCTGAGAGTAAAATCTTCTTTCGGTGCGGCATTTTTATCCGCCTCCCCCTAAAAAATTTGATTTTACACACTCACCTTGTATAAAATAGTCCTGTTGGCTCATTTTTTCAATCCACCGTACAGTATTTTAACGGTTTTTTAACTCGGCTTGATCTGGGCTTCCACAAAAGAAAGAGGGAGACCTGCGAAACTTGCCAAGAGTGGTTGTCGTAACGTCCCGCTTCCGGCATCATTCACTTACGGAGAGACCGCTGCCCCGGCATTCCTGTATAGCTATGTTCCATTCCTGCTTCTTGGCTTCGTGTTTCAGTTCATTGCTCGTCATTCGAAAGACCAACGATATACGCCGGAATTCAAGAAGCTGGTCGTGGAAACCATGATGAAAGAAAAGCTGAGCTACAGTGAAGCGGCAAGGCGGTTTGAAATCAATGACCACAAACGAGTTGCCGCATGGGAGCGAATCTATCTGGAGGAAGGCCCAGAAGGCTTTGTCATCGAGCGACGCGGCCGCGGCAGCAAGAGCCATCCGCCAAAGCAGTTGTCGAAAGAAGTAGAAGAGGACCTGTTGGCGGAGGTTCAGAGACTTCGCGCGGAGAATGAATACTGAAAAAACTTGCAGGCCTTGGTTTTGGAAGACGAGCGACGCCAGCACAAAAAACGATGGTAGTTCGGAAACTAAAACAACTCCATCCAAGCCAAACTATCCGTTCAGCTCATCTGTAACGAACTTCTTTGATCCGTTGTATACGATCAAATTTGAGATAGCAACACAGGAGAATAAATAGGAAATCGGCGGCACAGCACAGAGTCTTGCAAACTGAGGAACGGATTGTTGAGTGCACATCGGAAAGCAGAAATCGTTTATCGTTCTCTATTTGCCCCTGAATGGCATAGTGGCGAGAAGTTTCACACAAAACTTCTCGCCACTATTGTCTTATATGTGTCCTTACACGGTTAGATTCTATGATCACGCGGTACAAAACCGCTGCGCCTATTCCAGAGCTTATCAGACTTTACGAACAGCGCCTTTTGCAGTGCGAGCAGTCTCCGCAGCAGCCGCTACCTGATCTGGCCTTTTTTCGCCAGTGCAGGATAGCTGTGATAGCTGCCGCTGCGATGAGGACAAGAAGGGCCCAATCTAACAGATGCATCACAGGATCCCCACCAAGGTATAGACAGCAAGAGCCACGATCCATGCCACGCAGCACTGCATCATCACGACCCCAACTGTCTTCAGCGCTGAGCCGAATTCTCGTCGAATCGTGGTTACCGCCGCGATGCAGGGAGTATACAGCAGCGTGAACACCAGAAAGCTGATAACGGAACGACCGGTAAACATCGTAGAAAGTGCAGCCCCGCCTAACAGGATCTGCAGCGTACTGACCACAGATTCCTTTGCGATAAAACCGGAAATAAGGGAGGTTGCGCAGCGCCAATCCGCAAAGCCCAACGGTGCGAACACCGGCGCGATCCATCGACCAATGAGAGCCAAAAGGCTATCGGCACTGTCGGTAACTACATTCAGCCTGGTATCAAAACTCTGGAGGAACCAGATCACAATGGTAGCAAGAAAAATCACAGTAAACGCCCGCTGCAAAAAGTCCTCGGCCTTTTCCCAAAGCAGCAGCGCAACGCTCTTGAGGCTCGGAAGCCGATAATTGGGCAACTCCATAACGAAAGGCACGGGCTTTCCGCGGAACACGGTTTGGTTCATGATGAGGGCCGCAGCAATTCCAATCAGAATGCCCAGCAGATACAGTAGGATCATTATGAGCGCGCGGTGCGTTGGAAAGAACGCTGCGGTAAAAAATGCATAAATTGATATTTTTGCCGAGCAGCTCATATAAGGCGTGAGCAGGATCGTCATCTTGCGGTCACGGTCACTCGACACCGTGCGCGTTGCCATAATTGCCGGCACAGAACAGCCGAAGCCGATGAGCATAGGGACGATGCTGCGGCCGGACAAACCGATCTTTCGCAGAGGCTTGTCCATTACAAAGGCGACGCGGGCCATGTAGCCGGTATCTTCCAAGATAGAGAGGAAGAAAAAAAGCGTCACAATGATAGGCAGGAACACCAGCACACTGCCAACACCGGAAAAAATGCCGTCAATAATCAAGCTGTGTACCACAGGATTGATCTCATAGGCAGTCAAAGCTTGGTCTACAAGAAAGGTAAGGCCATCGATCCCGCCTTGCAGCCAGTCGGACAGACGCTGACCAATAACATTGAAGGTGAGATAGAAAATCAGCAGCATGACAAGCAGAAACGTCGGAATGGCTGTGTAGCGACCGGTGAGAATTCGGTCGATCTTCATGGAGCGGGCGTGCTCCCGACTTTCATGGCATTTCACCACAGATGATGCCACCACGCCTTCAATGAAGGTGTAGCGCATATCAGCAAGCGCCGCGTTGCGATCAAGTCCTGCCTCACTCTCCATCTGCACGATGCAATGCTCAAGCAACTCGCGCTCGTTTTGATCAAGTGCCAGACGGTCGGCAAGGTCATCGCCGCCTTCGATCAGCTTTGCTGCGCAGAAGCGAGCCGGCACACCGATGCGGTCGGCGTGATCGGCAATCAGATGCGTAACGGCGTGGATGCAGCGGTGAACGGCGGAATCATCCGCGCAGAAATCTGTCACCTTTGGCAGAGTTCTGCTCCGAGCCACAGCAATCGCCTGATTCACCAGATCGCTCACGCCCTCACCCTTTGCGGCCGCGATCGGTACGACAGGGATGCCGAGCGAGGCGCTCATCTTCTGCACATCGATGGAACCGCCGTTGGAACGCACTTCATCCATCATGTTCAGCGCCAGCACCATAGGTATCCGCAACTCAAGCAGCTGAAGTGTCAGGTACAGATTCCGCTCAATGTTGGTGGCATCCACAATGTTGATGATGCCGTCCGGCTTTTGGTTGAGGATAAAGTCACGGGAGACGATTTCCTCCTGTGTATAGGGCCGCAAGGAGTAGATGCCGGGCAGATCCACCACGGAGCAGCCTTTTTCATCTATGATCTCTCCCATCTTCTGGTCTACCGTGACACCGGGAAAGTTGCCGACATGCTGATTGGATCCGGTGAGGGCGTTGAAGAGAGTCGTTTTCCCGCAGTTCTGATTTCCAACGAGTGCAAAGATCATTTCGGCTCGTCCTCCACTTCGATTTTTTGAGCCTCCTCTACGCGCAGCGTTAGCTCGTAGCCGCGCACGCGGATCTCGATAGGATCACCCATCGGCGCGACCTTCTGTAATGTCACGCGGGTGTGCGGGATCAAGCCCATATCCAGCAGGCGGCAGCGCAAGGCTCCATCTCCGCCAACAGTGGTGATCACGGCGGAATTCCCCACTTTTAATTGATTCAATGTCATTCGCTTTCCTCTTTTCTTGCCCAGTTTTAATTTCATGGTAGCATTCCTGCTGCGGACTGTCAATACAGCCGAACCGGCATAATTCAAAGTGTGTAATAGGAATATTTGGCCTTGTGCTGCAGAAAATGTTGAAAAGGTTCCTGCGGCAAGGAAAAGTCTTACAACTCTTTCGCAGTTTTAATCGATCCGCAGCAATTCGTCATCGTCGGAGCATCCGAAGCGGTTAACAGCAGAGTCAGGGAAAGACTGGTAAATGTGCACGTTCGAACGCGGAAAGCATTCTTGCAGAAAATCGCGGACCGGGAAAAGATCATGGAATCCGCTGAAATGCTTTTTGCCGTCTTCAAAGGAGATCGAGTTCACGACAAAATGCAGATGACAGTGCGCAGAGTCCGTGTGCAGGGCATATACGACTTGGTGCCCAGGGAAAAGATGGCAGATATCGTAACCTAAGGCAAGCATATCGTCTGCACTTAGACGGTAGGCCTCCGTCGTCGAAAAGGATACAATAAAATGCAGCAGCTGCCGACCATCGATATTCTGATAAGCGCTTTTAACAAGCATAAACTCACGGAACGCATAAACTGGATCGACGGCATATCCGCCTATCATTCCGGAGCGGCACACATAGTCAAGAACGCGGTGCAAAGCTGCTGCGTCTGGATACTGATTGCGGATCAAGATAACGTCTGGCACAGCCGGTTCATCTCCTCACTGATCATTTCGTTTTCAGTAAAACCCTGTTCTGCCAGTGCAATGCGCAGATGGCAGAATGCGGCGGCGTGATTCGGTGAACAGACGCCGGATGAAGAATTTGCGCGGATCAAACTGCGCAGGTAAGCGCTGGGCGTCATTCCTGCAGTGTGAGACAAATCATCTAATCGTTTGCGCTCGTCCACTGAGAGGCGGACAGATAAAATTTGATTTTTCATTTATTACTCCTTTTGACGTTCATGGCAGGAAGCGCAGATCGTATGACGCTTCTTTATTGAGATGTTTGCAGTGTGGTAAAAAATGAATAGAGATTATAGAAAAGTCTGATGAAGCGCACGCAGTTGTGCAGTCTCATCAGACTTTCCAAATGATGTTGACATGGTTGCCGTCGAGTTCGATCCGCTCGATAAATTCAGCAGCAATCAATTTTTTCTCGTCAAAAACAGAATGAGAAAAATCCAACCGTCGGATCTGAGACGAGGAATGCGGGGCGGTATGTAAGAGCTGTTCCCGCTCGGCGTGCAGTTTTTCAATCATTTTTGAGATATACACGACCGCCACATCGCTGCTCTCGGCGAGAGCGTTCACCAGACGATCGATTTTCTGCTCGATTTCCAAAACAGCTTTCGCCTGCGCGTGGTCTTCACTTACTGAGGGAAGCTCGGCGGGACAGGCATCGAGAATGCGCTGGAGCTCATTGGCAATATGGGTCTCCAGCTCTCTAAGGTCTACATCAATCGATTCATCACAGCTGCCGAAGTTGGACCGACCGGAGCAGACCAGCTTACAGCGTTGCTCCGACTTTATGTAGTTGACCTTGACGGCATAGCCGCATTTGCTGCATTTTAAGAGACCGGTCAGCCAGGAGTATTTACCCGCGTTGGCGCGGGGAAGCTGCATCTGTCCGGAGAGCTTGTCCTGCGCACGCAGCCAGAGGGATGACGGAATGATTCCCCCATGCGTGGACAGGCTGAGCATCTGCTCATCCTTTTTCGTGTACTTGCCGCGGCTGCGGTCGCGCTTCCCAATCAGAAGACAGCCATGGACGCCGTCAAAAACTTCGGGCATCTGGCGGATCTGGATGCCCTGCGCAAGGTAATAGCAGTAGACCGCTTCGTCAGCCTGCGCGTAGACGGGGTTCCGCAGAATACGGGACAGAGTCACGTTATCCCACGCCTCGCGCTTGGGGCCGTGAATGCCCTGCTCAGTCAGAGTTTTGGCAAGGGCGCGCAGCGATGTTTCAGACCGGACATATTCTTCAAAAATGTGGAGAACAGTCTTTGCGTTTTCATCGGCTATCAGAGATGAGACCTTGCGCCCGTCAAGCTCAGCTTTGGAAAGCGCATACCCGTACGGTGCGGGCCCACCCGGCCATGCACCGAGGGAAACGCGGTGATGGTAGTTGTCGCGCACACGCTCCGCGGTCGTTTCGCGCTCAAGCTGGGCAAAGGTCATCACAATGTTGAGCATGGCCCGTCCCATCGGTGAGGAAGTGTCGAACTGCTCGTTGACGGACAGAAATTCGACATCGTTTTTACGCAGAAGCTCCCAAATCTGGCTGAAATCCGCGAGGGAGCGGCTGAAGCGGTCCAGCCGGTACACGACGATTTTTTTGACGCGGCCCGCCTCCACCGCCTCCATGAGCTCGCCGAAAGCAGGCCGCTTGGTGTTTTTGCCGGAAAAGCCCTTGTCCGAAAAAACAAGGGCATCGTCCACAGTAAACTTCCGGCACAGTTCGATCTGTCCCTCAATCGAAAGGCTGCCCTTTTTATCGATGGACTGACGCGCATAAATGGCATCCATCGGCCTCACCTCTGCGCGCGGGCAGCCAGCAGCAGAAGGCAGCGGCGGCAGATCGCCGCCTGACGCGCAGAGCGCTCTATAGGGTCAACGGTTGAATAAGTGTTTTTGATAATCATAAGGGTTTCCTCCTTCGAGAATGTATGAGCCAGGGCCGGAAGTTATTCCGGACGGCTTTGCCACCCTGTTGAAGGCTGTGTAAAAATGTATTATTTTTCAGAAAATCTTGAAACCCTTGAAAATCCTAAAAAATCCAGACGACGCATGGCTTCCGCTGCGCTGATGGTACCCGCACGCCAGAGTTTTTCCACCGCATCAAAATTGCTTCGCTCAATCGGCTTACGACCGGTGTATTTCCCTTGTGCTTTGGCGATGGCGATGCCTTCGCGCTGACGCTGCAAAATATACTCGCGCTCTAATTCTGCAACAGCGCCAAAAACAGTCAGCATAAACTTCCCTGTTGGTGTCGTGGTATCGATTGCCTCTTTCCTGCTGACGAACTCCACGCCTTTTTCGGATAGCTTTTCTATCAGTTCCAGCAGGTCTCGTGTGTTGCGGGCAAAGCGGCTGATGGATTCGACAATGACGGTGTCGCCCTTGCGTACGTAGTCCATCATCTTTTTCAGCTCCGGACGGTCAGTGTTCTTACCGCTCAAGCGGTCGATGTAGACCTCATCAACACCGAGCTCCTGCATCAACACCTCCTGCCGCATGGTATTTTGCTCCTGTGTGCTGACGCGAATATATCCGATTTTCACAAAATCACCGCCTTTTAATCAATCTGAAACTAATATGTCCCAATGAAGCCGCCAAACAATTTGGCACGTGCCAAAATACGGAAAGCGGCTGCATTGGGACACTTTTTTACTGTTTCTGTAGGGTACACCCTAATGGGCTATTTCTTCCGCCCCTTGAGATAGCCCTTTCCGCCGCGGATCATAATGTAGACATTGGCACCCAACAGTGCACCCGCTGCGAGATCGTACAGCGGCGTGCCGACTGCCGCAAAGAAAATGGGCATCAGGAACCGCCTCCTTTTTCCCTGAGTGCGGTACAGATCCCTTCTGCGATAAATAGCACCAAAAGAGTCAGCACCATGCCGACCGTCACATAGCCTAAATCCATCTCGTACCCTCCCTTCATCTTTTTTTGCCGCGAGCACTGACCTTGCACCGTGATTTGCTGCGTGCTTTGGCTCGCTGCACATGTACGGAGCAGTACAGATCGACGCTGCTGCCACGCGCTTTGTAGTTACTCTTTGCTTTGATTTTTTGCTTCATAGTCACCATGTCCCTTCGTACAAAATTTCTTCGATATCGTCAGTCGTGAACCCCTGATCCAACAGCCGGTCAATCATCTCGCCTGTAAAGCCAAACGCTCTTGCCACCGATTTCAACAGCCGGATATGCTCGCTCTCCGTTTTCGGCGGCTCGGCATACAACGACGAACTCCAATATTCCCAAGACGGTCGGCAGAGCTTGGACGCGTCGAAGGTCGCGCGGGTGATATGTCCCCTGCGGTCAATTTTCAGGAGATCTCCCATCTCCACTTCAACCGTCCTTCTGTGCCCAAGTTGTTTGCCGCATCGGGTCAACGCTTTGTTCAGGATCTCGACAGTCGAGGCGTAAACGTAAACGCCACACTCCGGAAAGTAGGCAATGCTGAGCGGGCTGTCCCCCTTGACGATCCACAGCGCATCCTGCTCATCCAGCACCGCAAATGAAAAAGAGCCCTCGACCTGTTCCGCCATCTTTGCAAGGCTGTCAAAGTCGAGGGCTTTTTGCTGTTCCAGAAGCTGCACCGCCACATAGCTGTCGGTCTGGATTTTTGTTTTCGGCAAATGCTTGGTATGACGAAGTCCACGGTCATTCCACAGCACACCGTTGTGCGCCAGTGCAAAGCGCTTTCCCTTTACACAGCCGAAAAAGGGGTGATTATTATAATTCTTTTTCGCGCTGCCCTGCGTGGTCATCCGCGTATGCCCCATGACCACGTGGGCCTCCGCCGGAATACGCAGATGCAGCCGATACGCCGCCAGCGGACGTTTGTAAATTTGCAGTCCGCGCGATGTGTTGTAGGCGATACCAGTGGCATCGGTGCCGCGTACTTCTGCCGCGATAGAGAGTTCTCGGATGAGATGGTTTTTCTGCTTGACGCTCAGGGAACCCGCATAGTCAACGAACCCGAATAAGCAGCACATTAGACCTCACCCTCGCTTTCTACCGGCTCGTTCACATACAAGCGCCGCTCCTTCAAATACTGTACCAGCTCGGGCTGTGTGCAGCCGGAGACAAAGGTCGTCCAAGACATCGCTTTCAACTCCTCGTCTGACATGAAAAGAGCCACATCACAGATCCGGTCAAGGAGCTGTAATGTGGCAATGAGCGTGTTGTATTTGAGGGTTCCACGGAAAATGCGAAACTCAATGGTGTTCTTGTTGGTGAGGTTGACGCTGGTATAGCGACCGGCGTGAGCGCTCTTCTTGGCGTGGTCCAAGAGCTCTTTTGGCTGATCCTTGTAGCCATAACGGGCGGCCCACTGGTCGAGCTGGTACTGCGTTCTGCGGGAAAACTTCAGAAGTTCTTCCCAGTTCTTTTCGAAAAAGTACAGAATGCGGGCGATCACGGCATCCTGCTGTGCTTCTGTTTCGCCGAAAGCGTTGCGGTTGACGTGAACGTGGAGCCCGCAAGTGCCCGCCTGATGGCTCGTGTAACCCATCTGGACGGCCTTCTGTAAGATGGCTGCCCACGGCATTTCTGCCTGATGGTAGGCGAGCGTCATGGGATGCGTCACCATCTCAAAGCCGTCATCCAGTGAGCCGTCGTGCTTGCAGTAGAGATTTTCAAGACCGTTGCCGTTTGCAATGGACATGACCTCGACGGCGTTGTCATCGTCCTCACCGGCTCCGTCCACTTCCAGTTCTACGCCAAAATAGCGATCACCGTCCCCACGGAACAGCGGCTCAGGCTTGTAGTAATAGTCCTGAATCGGCTTGCGGGAAGTGCGGCTCGTGTAGCAGTCATAGCAGAACGGATACTCGTTGCCATCGCTCTCACAGGCGTAATAGGTCTGGCTGATGCGGATGATATCACCGCAGCTATGACAGTTTGTGTAGTGACGGTCATAGCAGTCCTGACAGAGCGGCGTGGATTCATCTCCGGCATTGTCATCCCGCCAGATGCGCTCACCGCAGTGAGAGCAGAGAACGGTTTTGGCTTCCAAACAGTCCGGACAGAAAAGTTCGCCGCTGAACGGGTAGAGTTCGCCCCGAAGGAATTCTTCACCGCAATTAGTGCAAACGAGCTTCGGTAGGGCAAAGATTTTGCGATACTTTTCAAGCAAATCGTCCGACAGTGACTCGAAGTTTTCGCTGTCAGATGGTGCGGAACATACGAAAAACGTACCATAGACAACATCGTAGACTTCACCTGTTTCGGGGTGTTTCAAGGGACGGTTCTGCGGCAGGCCGGTCAGCTTGCCTTCGTCGTTGCAGATCAGCGCGACGGGATCTTCGAACGGATAGACGGCCTGAATGAGACCGCCAACGAGGGCCTGCATGGATGCGAGAGAGCCATCAATTTCAATGGCGCGGGGGTCAGCATTCGGCTCGACTAAAAGGACTTTCATGTTGTATCTCCTTAAATTAAATTAGCATCGCAGACAACTCTGCGGTGCTTCATAAGGATGATATACAATTAAAAATAAAGCGATTTGCGATTTAGGAGCGTAACATAAGGTAAAGAAAGTCCCAAAGGAGAAATCAGATATATGAAAAATGAAGAAGTATTCCAAGAATCCGTGCGCTCCATGCGCAATCAGACCTTGCGTGCAGATCGTGCCGGAGACTACTGGACAGATGACGAGAAGAACCGATTGAAAACCTTATTTGACAGCGGCGTCGGTATCACCGAGATTGCGCTGGAACTGGGCCGGACAGAACCGGCGGTTTATCAGCAAATTGAGAAAATGGACCTGTATGGTCGTAAGCAAAACCCGCAGCGGCAGAGAAACGGCAAAAAGCCTCCCGAGTGCTTATGTGACCGGTGTATGGCTGATCCAGCATTGTGTCCGCTCCGGATACAGTGCGGCGTAGTGAAGGAGAGATGACGAATGTTTGAATCATATGATGATATCCTGACGGTTGAAGAGGCCTGCGAAGCCCTGAAAATCGGCTACAACGCGATGTACGAGCTCCTAAACACCGGTAAGCTTAGAGGCTATCGGAATGGCCGTGTGTGGAGAATTCCGAAGACAGCGCTGGTGGAATATGTTAGAGACAAGGCAAAGATGAATTGATGATTGCTTTGTGGTTGGACGGCGGACATGGGTGAGGCTTTGCAACACGAAATCCATCTATTGACAGAATGCGCACATATATTATAATTATAATAAATCCAATTTTTTTGGCTTTAGAGGTGGATGAGATGGCAGTCAGGTCATTTTGTGAGCGCTGGCTCGTGAACGGAATTCAAGAGGATTACAAAAATTGGTTGCCGCGCGGTGTAGAGGGGCATCAAAAAGCATCACGTATTTTCATCGAGTCACCAACAGGAACGGGCAAGAGCTCATTTGTTCTCAATAAACTGTTTCCCTTTGCAGCAGAGAACAATTACAATGTTTTATATCTGACAAATCGGTCTGCGCTGAACCAGCAGATGAGAAATACGGTAGCTCAAAAATTGGAGGGTAAAGAAGAAATCAAAAAAGATGAAGTTGACTTCTATTTACCTGGGTCATTTTGCCGCCTGACCGTTATAAACTATCAAGCAATCTCGTTAAATCCTACGGCACTTGAGACGTTCCTAAACGATTACGCGTACATCGTATTTGATGAGGCGCACTTTTTTATCGAAGACTCTCTTTTCAATGCAAAAACAGGCCTGTTGCTAAAGTCGGTTCTGGACGCATTGCCCGATGCGGTATGGATATTCCTTTCGGCCACGTTAGATGGGTCGGAGGAATTGCTGCTGGCGGCAGCGGATAAGATTCAACCGAACAACCTCGTCGATGCCAATTTGAATAAGGTGGTATTCAAAGAGCACTGCATTGTGTATAAAAACAACTACCAAAGTGCCGTGTACACGCCTTCTTTTTTTCGCGGTATCGACGATCTAATGCTGGTAATCAATCGAACTGTGGGAGAGAAGTGGTTAATCTTTGTTTCGTCTATTCAGCGGGGAAAAGCGCTGCAGCAGCGTATTAAAAAAGAAACAGGCCGCAAAGCGGTCTTTCTATCCTCAGAAAATAAGGCGGATAAGCGATGGAAAACGCTCTCTACTGAAGAACGCTATGACGAAGATGTGCTGATTACAACAAAGGTTTTAGACAACGGCGTCAATATTAGCGATAAAGGCGTGCGGCACATTGTCATTCCCTTTTGCGATCAGACCGAATTTATGCAGATGCTCGGACGAAGAAGAACAGATGAGGGCGAACGAGTTTGCCTTTATGTCGAGGTGCCGACAATTCAGAAAATTAACACTTTAAGGCATGGCGTGGCGGCCAAGCGAAATGCGATCAATAGAGTAAATAGTGTAAATAGATGCAATCTGAATAAGAGAAATGCCTTGTTAGCAAAAATGTGGGAGGCGGGCCGCAAAGACATTAACAGTCTTTTTTATATCAACGAGGCTGGCGATTTGGTTCCAAATTTTTTGGCAGAGAAAAAGCTGAAGCAACTGAGCGATTTTTACGGTACACTCGCGGCGCATTATAAAGAAGGTGCGTGTTATGAAAAGACTGTACTGACATGGATTAAAATGGAGGATTCCGAGCCAGTCTATCTCGGACAAATAGGATCAGAAGATATCATCGGCTTTCTCTCGCACTGGGACGGTGAGAAAATACAGATGGCGGAATGGGAAAACTTTTACAAAGAATTTGAGCGTCTGTACGGTCAGGAATGCAGAAATCGGTTCCCGATTGACAGCGCAGAGTATCAAAAAGCATTTTCCGTTCGAAAAGCACCACCGCGTCGAAAGTCGACGGTGAACCGTCAGATGCAAATACTTGGGCTGCCATACAAATTGAATAAAGAGAACAACTGCTGGGTCCTTCATAAGCAGAAGTTACAATAGGTTTCTTCGTATCGTATATAAAAGACCGCCATCTCGGTGAACAAAAGCTCCTTGAGATGGCGACCTTTTTATACGCGGGGAGGTTTGACGCTTACCAGGCATCTTATGGTGAGACGTCTGCGCCGCCGTCAATTATAACAAAGGAAATATTTGAGCTGTGTACAGAGGAAAGAGACAAGGACGCGACTTTCCGCTGATTGCCATTTGAAGGGGCACAGTTTTCAAAACTGTGTGGATTGCCTTCAGGGCGATTGAGGTTTTGATTTGCTCGTCGGCGGGCGTATAATCTGCGGAAAGAGAGACTGAATTTGTCCGGAAAGTGCAGGGGGCAGAGACCACGTCGCGCGCCCGATTTTGATCGGTTGTCATGGCTTTCAGTCACAGCGCATAGCCTCAAGGGCCAAAAACTGTGATAATCGACAAAAATTATGCATTTTTGCAAAATGCGTATTGCATTTTGACGACAGATAGATATAATAAAAACAACAATCGAATACATCTTGGTATTTACCAGATAAAACAAACTCTTTTATCGCAACGTAAATACATCGCGGATGTAAAAATTGGGCGGCGCAAGTCCGTCATGTATTTTTGCGGTGTATGGTGCTGCGGAAAAGGGTTTTTTTCATCAATATCGCCCTATTCCCGCTCCATCCCGAAGTTATGAAAGACTGGTGATCGATATGAGGGCGGTATAGGTGCTCGCAAGCAATGCAGTAATGATTTGGGGTTTATGCAATGGATCAGAAAAAAACGGCCGAATTGAATCTTGAAGAAATCCTGCTGACCGGCTTTGCCCGGCTTCCCGAAAAATCAGTTCTCTTCAGCAAGTATAACGGCACGATCGGCGTTACATTGCTGGTAAACCGATCGACTGGAAAGATCTTGGAGGTGGCCTCTGAGGACTTTTCCCCTTTGCAGATCAATTATTTTAACAAATTACTACGCGGAGAAGAGATCAGCACCGAAGACGGTATGTTTCGCATCGAACAGTTGCTTGCACGCAATTATCAGAGTTCTCTTCGCAAACCTTTTTATTCCGGCATCCGCGCGTGCAGACAAAAGCTCGAGGAACTAAGAGAAGACGATATCCGCCGAATGCTGCCTTTCTCCCAAGAGGATTAAGGAGGATCCTGCTATGAACGGAACTTCACTTGAAAAGAAGAAAAAAGGCTTCGCTCTCCCCGATACCTATGTCATCGTAGCAATTCTTGTTATCTTTATGGCACTGATGACCTATGTCATCCCTGCCGGCGTATTTGATACGGTCACCAATGAAAGTGGCCAGACAATGGTCGACCCCAACTCCTTCCACTTTGTTGAGCGGACTTCTGCCAGCTTAAAGGATCTGCTCTTCTCGTTCTATACCGGCCTCAAGAATAATGCGACGATGATCTTCTTCGTCATGCTCGTCGGCGGCTATATCGAGATCGCACTGGAAACGACCGCCATTCAGCGGGGCCTTCGCATTCTAATTTCCAAGATGGCCAATAAAGCGCTGATTCTTATCCCGCTCGTGATGCTCTTCTTTGCCATCCTGGGCGCGACCGGCGTTCTCATCAACGCGGTTGTGGCGTTTATTCCGCTGGGGCTTGCGGTGGCAGAGATCATGAAGCTCGACAGGGTTTCGGCAATGGCGTTCCTGTATCTCGGCACGTATGCCGGCTTTAACTCGTCGTTCATGTCTGCCAGCTCTGTGCAGATCGCGCAGCAGATGGCCGAGCTGCCGCTTCTATCCGGCATGGGTTTCCGTGTCGTTGTCACCGCGATTATCGTTCTCATTACGATCATCTATGTTATGCGCTACGCTGTCCGCGTCAGCAAAGATCCCTCCCGCTCCATCATGCCGGTTTCCGAGTATCCGTTTGACGAGAACCTCTCCGCAGAAGTGAACGATACCTTTACCGTTCGCGACGTCATCATCATTCTGCTCGTCTTCGGCGGCCTTGCCCTGTATGTGTATGGCTGCATCAAGTTCGCCTGGGGCTATGACTATATGGCTGCGATTATGCTCATTACCTGCGTCGCCGCCGGCTTTGTCGGCAAGATGAACGCCAACGATATTGCCAAGAACTTTATCTCCGGCGTGAAGAAGATGGTCTACGCGGGATTCCTGATCGGCCTTGCCAGCGCGATCTCCGTCATCATCACTGACGGTCAGATCATCCACACCATTATTTATTACATCTCCATGCCGCTGGTGCTGCTGCCCAAGACGCTGGCCGCCGTGTTCATGTTCCTTGTGAACCTGGTGTTCAACTTCTTTGTCTCCTCCGCCTCCGGTCAGGCCGCTATCGTTATGCCACTGATGGTTCCGATGGCAGACATCCTCGAAATTCCGAGACAGGTTGCAGTTCTCGCCTATCAGTATGGCGACGGCTTCTCCAACTGCATTATCCCCACCTCCGGCGTGCTGATGGCTGCGTTGGGTGTTGCGCGCGTGCCGTTTGAGAAGTGGCTCAAGTTTATGATGCCGCTGTTTCTCATCTGGACGTTGGTCGGCTGCTTTGCCGTGGCGACAGGCGTTTTGATCAATTTGCAGTGACTGGAAAATCCAAATAAACAGGTTAAAGAGCTCATGGTTATTTTCGAAGAAAAGCAGTTCTTGCAGGAACTGGAATATCTGGTGAATATCGACAGCGGCAGCGGAACTGCCGACGGCATCGGCCAGATCGCATCCTTCCTCATCGGCAAGTGCAGTCAGCTTGGACTGACCGTCAAAAAGTACGTATTTGACCCTGCCTATGGCCCCTGCCTTGAGGTGAGGAATCATCCGGAAAGTGAAGATATTGATCTTCTGCTCCTTTGCCACATGGATACGGTCTTTCCTGTCGGTACCAGCAAAAAGCGGCCGTTCTGCATCAAAGGTGATCAGGTGTACGGCCCCGGCTGTGCCGATATGAAATCCAGCATACTGCTGGCCTTCGCGCTGGTGCAGAATCTGCTTCGTGAGCGGCCTGACCTGCGATTGTGCGTCGCGCTGAACTCTGACAGCGAGGTCGGCTCTATCAGCTCCCGCGGCTGGCTTCGTGAGCTGGCCCGTAAGAGCACCTACTGTCTCGGCTTTGAGGCGGGGCGCAGCGACGGCAGCTTTGTCAAGCGCCGCAAGGGCGCCGCACATTATATCATCCGCATGTACGGCAAGTCTGCCCACTCCGGCGTGGATCCCCGCGGCGGCGCGAGCGCCGTGCTTGAAATGGCAAACTGGATCTGCCGCTTCGCCGATTTTGACCGTCTGCCGCTCGGCACCAGCCTGAATTTCGGCGTTGCCCGCGGCGGCACCATGTACAATGTTATTCCCGATTATGCTGAAAGCAGCGTCGACATCCGTTTTGAGACCGAGGAGCAGTACGAGATCCTCACTGAGGAGATCCGCAGCCTCTGTGATTGCCCTTATAATCCTGAGATCCGCGTGACAGCTGAATGTCTTGCCCGCTCTTATCCCATGGTCGAAAATCAATCGGGACAGGCGTTGATTGCGCTGATGGAACAGGAGGCCGCACAGCTCGGCATACCGGTGAACTTTGCCGCAAGCGGCGGCGCATCCGATGCCAGCATCCCTTCGCAGGAGGGAGTCGGCACCATCGACGCCTGCGGCCCCATCGGCTTTAATCTGCACAACGATGACGAGCATATCTTGCTCAGCAGCGTGCGCCCGCGGCTTGCATTACTTCTGGCTGTGTGCAATGCGCTTCCGATCGAAAAGTTGTCCGACGTCTCTTAACTTCTGCTGCAGGGGGAATGTTGGAATGATATTTCCCCTGCGGCGTTTCTGCTGCCGAACAGCGGCACAAGAAAGCAAAGGTAAACTATGAATCCATATTATAATGAAAGCGCCTTTTTGCAGGATCTGGCAATTCTTGTCAACACTGACAGCGGCACCGGCACTGTCGAAGGCATCGACAAGATCGCCAATTTCATGATGAAAAAGTACGCTGATCTCGGTATGTGGACGGAAAAGAAAACGTTCCGCGCCGATCTCGGCCCGTGTGTTGAAGCGCGCAACCATCCCAAAAGCAGGGAAATCGATCTTCTTCTGATCGGCCACATGGATACGGTGTTTCCAGTGGGGACGGCGGCTGAACGCCCGCTTACCGTGGACGGCAACCGCGTGCTCGGCCCGGGCGCCGCGGATATGAAATCCGGCACGCTGCTGTGCACCTGTCTTGCAGCCTTTGTTCAGGCGGAGCGGCCGGAACTCAAGCTCTGCATTGCGCACAACTGCGACGAGGAGATCGGCTCTCCAAGTTCCGACGCCTGGATCCGCGAGCTCGCCTCTCATGCCACCTACTGCTTTGATTTGGAACCCGGACGCAGCGACGGCAGCTACGTCAAGACGCGCAAGGGTGTCTGCCGTCTCAGCATCAAGCTGCATGGTAAATCTGCCCATGCGGGCGTCAATCCGGATGACGGCGCCAGCGCCGTGGTCGAGCTGGCAAAGTGGATCTGCCGCTTTGCCGACCCTGCGCGCAGGGATAACGGCTACCGTGTGAATTTTGGCGTTATCAAGGGTGGCACGGCCTACAATGTCGTCCCTGACAGCGCAGAGTGCGACGTGGATATCCGGTTTGACACGCCGGAGGATCTGCAAGAGGCAATGGCGCAGTTTGATGTACTTCGGCAGCACCCGTTTGATCAGAACGTTACGGCTGAGATCGCCATTACGGGGCAGACCCCGCCGATGGTCGCAACGGAAAACAGCAAACGGCTGATGCGGCTTCTGGAAGAGGAGGGAAGCTTGCTTGACGTCGACGTGAAATTTGTCGGGACCGGCGGCGGCTCTGACGCCAGCCGCGTCTCCAGCGGCGGCGCTGCGGCGATCGATGCCTGCGGCCCCGTGTGCTTCTATATGCATGATGCCAGGGAGTATTTCCTGCTCGACACGGTGGAGCCGCGGCTCCAGTTGCTGATGAACGTCATTCAAAAACTATAATGCGCGATACCGGCGCAGCATCCAAAACAAAAGGAGCATGACCATGCAGCCCCAAATACTCAATATTCTGGACATTATGAAGGACCTTGTCTCCGTGCAGAGTGACACGGGGACGAAAATGGAAGAAAATATGGCTGAGCGGATCGCCGCTTATTTCAGGGAAGATTCCTATCTTTCCGTTCATCCGGATCACTGGGGCCTTGCCGATACGAACGACTTTCTGGGCCGCCGTGTCGTCTGGGCATTGAAAGAGGGGACGAGCCGCAAAACGCTGATTCTGACCGGCCACTATGATGCCGTGGAGATCGACTGCTACGGCGAGCTCAAGCCGCTCGCTCTCAAGCCTGAGGCCCTGCGGGAGGAAATGCTGCGGCAAAAGCTCGGCGATGAGCTGATGCAGCAGGAGCTTGCCAGCGGCGACTGGCTGCCCGGCCGCGCGGCGGCTGACATGAAAGGCGGCCTTGCCATCGGACTTTATGAGCTTTTGACACTGCCCGAAAACGCTGAGATCGGCGTTCTTTTCGTCGCCGTCTGCGATGAGGAAAATGTCTCCGCCGGTATGCGCGGCGCGGTCAATGTTCTATTGGAACTCAAGCGACGCTTTGCGCTCGACTATCTTGCCACGCTTGTTTTGGAGCCGCAGCTTCCGCTGGCCGGTAAGGAATTCATGGTCTATAACGGCAGCATCGGCAAGATCATGCCCGTCATTGTCGCTAGGGGAAAGCTCGCCCACTGCGGTGAGCCGCTCAAGGGGCTCAACGCTGCCCATCTGGCCGCGGAGATCACCGCGCGAATCGACATGAACACCGACCTTGTCACGGAGGATTTCGGCCTGTCGTCCCCGCCGCCGGCTGTGCAGCAAATGCGAGATCTGAAGACCACTTACGACGTCTCGCTTCCCTCGCTTGCCGCAGTATGTGTCAACCTGCTCTTCCTCGGTGGGGAGAGCACGACGGAGACGGCAATGAAAAAGATCCGCACGATCTGTGAAGAAGCGGTCTCTGCCGTCATGGCAAGATACGAAGCGGCCTGCACCTTTGCCACGGAGCGAGACCTTTTACCGGAATCGGAAAAGCTGCACGCTGCGCCGCGCGTGCTTTTCCTCTCTGAACTGGAAGCCCTGGCTGCTGCCAAAGATGACGGGTTTGCCGGTTGGAAGGCCGAGCGTGCTCAAGTCCTGAGGACCGCGATCGAGCAGGGTGAGCTGACGCTGCAAAATGCAAGCATTCGCTATATCCAGCAGGTCATTGAATTTTCCGGCTGCGAAGAGCCGATGGTCGTCATCGGTATCGCGCCTCCCTACTATCCCGCCGTCTGCAACGCATACCTTGAAAAGAACGGGAGCGAGATCATCGAAAAGGTCCGCGATATCGTCGAGGGGACGTATCACACGCCGCTTTCTGTGATTCCATATTTCACTGGCATCGGCGACGGAAGCTATATGACCTGCACCGCCCCCGCACAGGAGCGGGCACTGCTGACCGACCTGATGACGCTGCCCGCCTCCATTTATGACATTCCCTTTGAGGCGTCGGCCCAGCTCAACGCGCCTGTGTTCTATCTCGGCCCGCGCTGCCGAGCGATCCATCAGTGGTGCGAGCGCGTTTATCTGCCAGACCTTGAACACACCATCCCCGATATCATCGACCACATTCTTGGTACAAGATCAAAATAAGACTTTCCTTACTCTACTTTCCCCCTAATATGGCAAGAGCGGGACACCAAAGCCACGGTGTCCCGCTCTTGCTGTTAGATGAGAGAGCCCGTGGGCTGATGCAATCTAACCGTTTGGGACAGCGTGGGCAAATTTTCAAATCTAAAAATAAAAACCAAAAGTGTGACTTTTGCAACAGAACATTTGAAGGAAAGCTGTTATAATTAAAGCATCTCAAAAATTGCTGCAACGGCAGGAGATGAAAAGACAGACAAAGCTTTGATGCAGCGGATGATCCGAAAAAGCTTTTTACACCATTTGGAAAACGACTAAAATGAAAAGGAGAATCTATCATGGAGCAGAAGTTTTATATTTGCAAGCATTGCGGCAATATCATTGTCAAGATTAAGGACAGCAGTGTTCCCGTTGTTTGCTGCGGTGAACCGATGAGCGAGATCGTTCCGGGTGTGACCGACGCGGCTGTCGAGAAGCACGTTCCCGTCTGGAGCGTGGAAAATGGCATTGTTCACGTCAAGGTCGGCTCTGTGGAGCATCCGATGCTGCCGGAGCACTACATTGAATGGGTGTCGCTTCGCACCAAGCAGGGTAGTCAGCACAAGGAGCTGCATCCCGGCGAGAAGCCCGAGGTTTTCTTTGCTCTTAACGAAGGGGATGAGGTCGAAGAGGTCTTCGCCTACTGCAACCTCCACAGCCTCTGGAAGGCGTGACAATATGGAAAAACTGGCGCTGAGATGATTGGATTGCCGAACAATAAGGACAGCTGAGCACATGTGCTCAGCTGTCCTTATTGTCGAGGGGATGCAGCGGTGAAATCTTCAATGCGGCGCAGAATAGAAACACCACATTGGAGGTTTACGCAGAATTTAGGATTATCCCGAACCTTGTTGTAAATCATCCTGAAAAGTGTTATCTTCTTCACTGGAATATACACGCGAAATTCTGCATTTTTCACGCGAAGGGGCTTTTTATGAGCAAGATTCAATGCTGGTGCCGTGCTAATGCTATGCTGGCCATTTCACTGCTGGCTGCAGCTGCAACGGCGTTCTTTGTCCCTCCCGATAGGGACTACTTGGGCTATTACGACCTTAAAACGCTTTCCTGCCTGTTTAGTGTTTTGGCGGTGGTAGGTGCTCTGCGAGACCTGCAGATCTTTTCTGCTCTTTCGCAGCGGATGGTACATACCTTTTCCACGGTTCGGGGCGCGTGTACAGCACTGGTGGTCATCACCATGTTTGGGTCTATGCTTCTGACCAATGATACCGCCTTGCTGACATTTCTGCCGCTTGGCTGGTTTGTTCTTTCCTCTACCGGTCAGGAAAAGCACGCCGCGCTCTTGTTCATTCTGCAAAACTGCACAGCCAATCTCTGCGGAATGATCACGCCCTTCGGAAATCCACAGAATCTTTATCTTTTCAGCTATTACGATCTTTCCGCAAAGATGTTCTTTTCGGCAATGTTGCCGCCCTTCATTCTGTCTACCGTTCTCATTCTTTTGTGCTGCCTGGCATTTCCCAAAGACCGGCTTTCCGTGCCGGAAGTGCAGGCCACAGTAGACTCCCGCCAGGCTGCCGTCTATGGCGGACTGTTCTGTTTAGCCGTTGCCATGGTGCTGCGGCTGGTACCCTATGTTCTTGGCCTGGCTGTCATTGTTCTGGTGCTCTGGTTTCTGGATCGGCACGCATTGAAGACCGTAGACTGGGGACTGCTGGCTACTTTCGCCGCTTTCTTCACCTTTTCCGGCAATCTTGCCCGGATGGAATCGGTCCGAGTGCTGTTTGCTCACCTTTTGTCCCACGGAACGATGCTGATCTCCGCGCTCACCTGCCAGATCATCAGCAATGTTCCTGCTGCCATTCTGCTCAGTCGCTTCACGCAGGATGCCCGCGCTCTTCTGGTCGGCGTCAATGTGGGCGGTGCAGGGACGCTGGTGGCTTCTCTTGCAAGCCTCATTACGTTTCGGGAATATACGCGCCATGTTCCCAATGGCGGAAAGCGTTTTCTTCTCCTGTTTTCCGGGATCAGCTTTGCATTTCTGGCGATTCTTTTGACTGTCATGTCCGTTCTAATGTAATAAGCCGTTTCCAACAGAATGCGCTTTTGGAAAAGCCTTATTAACTTCGGCAGTACAAAGGGGCCCACACCGCTTCACAGGGGCAGAGAAAGCTGGTTTATCCCCAAGACGAAAAAAGCCACCCGGTACTGTGACCGCACCGCCCCGAAATTAGTGAACAGTACTAAAGGGTCAGGAAAAGGTCAAGCGTGAGCCAGGGTGCGCTTTTGCAAAGGCGGCATGCCTGTGGCAGTCTGAAGGCGGACATGGTTATAAAACCAGATAAATTCATCGATCATCTTCCTGGCCTGCGCCCTGGTCTGAGGTTTTCTCCTGTAAATGCACTCGCATTTCAAGATGGAAAAGAAGTTTTCCGCCATGGCGTTGTCATAGAGGTCGCGAATCATGGACAAATACAGCACCCCCTCGCCGGTCTGGATGTAGGAAATGTCTGTTACCCACTTTTGATTGGGTTGTTGTGCGAATCTTCACCGCGCTGCTGTCCGTTGTCCACTTTTTACGGTTCGATGCATTTGCACTCTGATCCACAACAGGAAACAAGCGGGCGGAGGTAATGGAGGGGAAAGCACGATTGCTTCCCCTTTTTCGGAATAAAAGCGCCCCCAAAGCGCCGGATGGAGGCGTTTCGAGGGTGGGCAATCAGTTTTTGCGGATGCGCCCGGCCTGTTTTGTGGGAAAACCTTGCTTTCGAGACTGGAAAGTGTTAAAGTAAGCAGAGTAAATTCTGTTCCGAAAAGGATGATGATAGAGATGAAAAAAGTCATTGCTGTGGTGGGCCTCGGCCTGATCGGCGGCTCACTGGCCGCCGCCCTCAAGGGCTTTGAGGACTATGAGATCGTCGGCGTGGTGCGCCGTCAGGAGACGCTGGACTATGCCGTTGCACATGGTGTGTGTGACCGGGCGACCACCGATCCGGCCAGCGTGCTGGGGGAGGCGGATGTGACCTTCCTGTGCACTTCGCCCAGTGTGATCGTGTCTTACATGAAGGAGTACAAGGACACCTTCAAGCCGGGCAGTCTGGTGACGGATGTGTGCGGCATCAAGACTGCGGTCATGAAGGCGTCTCAGGTGCTGCCGCCGGAGGTGGACTTTATCGGGTGCCACCCCATGGCGGGCACGGAGTTCTCCGGCATTGAAAATTCCTTTCCGGAGCTGTTCCAGCGGTGCCACTTTATCCTGACGCCCCGGGAGACCAGCACGCAGGAGCATCAGGATCTGATGCACCGCATCGCCGACTACATCGGCGCGGCAGACGTGGTGACCACCACCCCGGAGCGCCACGACGAGATCATTGCCTACACCAGCCAGCTCATGCACATCATCGCCCTGTCCGTCTGCGACGACGCGGAGCTGTTCCGGTGCAAGGGCTTTGAGGGCGGCTCCTTCCGCGACTGCACCCGTGTGGCGGCGCTGGATGTGCCGCTGTGGCGGGAGCTTATGACTCTGAACGCCGACGCCCTCACCAAGGTGATCGTTCGGCTGGAGGAGAACATCCACGCCTACCGGGTGGCGCTGGAGCACCACGACGTGGAGCGCATGACCGCCAAGCTGGAGTACTCCTCCAACCGCAAGCGCCGCATGAATCTGCCTGGCCCCGGACAGGTCAGCCTGGATCCGGATCTCTTCTCCTGAGTGTCTGCCCTTCAGCCGGTCAGTACATTCAGTGCACACAGCAGCGCAAGTCCCGGTGCGCCCAGTATGCCCAGCACCAGCGCGTTGAGGGGATTCACCCCCAGCGTCAGCCCGGTGATGCCGGAGCAGAGGGACAGCACCGCCAGCGCGCCGCTGCCCAGCAGCGTGCGCAGCAGGAGTTTCAACAGCGCCGCCAGCCAGCGGTGGAAGATGACCGCCGCCAGAATACACCCGGCGGCCACTGCGCACCAAAGCTGGGTGTCCGTGCCGCTCATTCTGCTGCCGCCCCGCCTTGAGCGGCCTCGTCAGACGCCTGTTCCAGACGCTTGCGCTGCTTGAGCAGGTAGCTGTATCGCGCCCGCTGGGCGCTGATCTCAAAGATCCATGCCTCCACCAGATCCGGGTCAGTGACCAGATCGAAGGCTCCATAGGCCTGCCGCAGTCGGCGGGCCGTTTCATTCAGTGCCTGATCCAGCACCTGCACCTCCGTGCCCGGGCCGATTGGGCCGCGCCGTTTTCCCTCTCGTGTCATGTTGCGCGCCTCCTTTCTCCTATGTGGATTCTACTGGAAAGTGTGGACAAATATGCCGCCGGGTAAACGGGCCATGACCGCATTTTCTGCGCGGAAATGCCCATACTGAGGGCATACAGCGGCCTGGCCGCTGTGAAATAGAGCCGCCCGGGGCGGCACGGGCGGGATGACGCAGAGATGGGTGCGCCGTCCCGCCCGCCGAGGCGGCCTGCGTTCGCCTTGTGCATCGCGAGCTGTTGATGTATAATGTTGCTGAAAACGGCGGCTTTTATGCCGCTGGTGAACGGAAAGGACGCTTCTATGAGTTACGAATCCACATTGGCATACATACACTCCGTCCAGTGGCGGGGCCAGAAGCCGGGGCTTGCGCGCACGCAGGCCTTGCTGGAGCATCTGGGCCACCCGGAGCGGCGGCTGAAATTTGTCCATATCGGCGGTACCAACGGCAAGGGGAGCACTGCCGCCCTTGTTGAGAGCGTGCTCCGTCAGGCGGGCTACCGCACCGGACTCTATACCTCGCCCTATCTGAACCGCTTCAATGAGCGCATCCGGGTGGACGGGCAGGAGATAGCGGATATCGTGCTGGAGCAGATCGTGGACGAGATCCGCCCCTTTGCCGACCGGATGGAGGATCTGCCCTCGGAGTTCGAGCTCATCACCGCCATTGCGCTGGAGTATTTTGCCCGCCGGGAGTGCGACGTCGTAGTGCTGGAGGTGGGTCTCGGCGGCGAATTTGACGCCACCAATGTGATCCCTTGTCCGGAGGTCGCGGTACTCACCGCCATCGGGCTGGATCACACCGCCGTGCTGGGCCCCACCGTGGCCGACATCGCCCGCACCAAGGCGGGCATCATCAAGGAGGGCGGAGACGTGGTGAGCTATGGCCACCTGCCTGAGGCGGACGCGGAGATCGAGGCCGCCTGCGCGGCCAGACATGCCACCCTCTGGCCGGTGGATTTTGACCAGCTGGCGCTCAAGAAGCTGACGCTGGAGGGGCGTACCTTCGACCTCGGGCCCTTCAAGAATCTGACCATGCCCCTGCTGGCCAGCTATCAGCCGAAGAATGCCGCTGTGGCCGTCACCGCCCTCAGCGTACTGGCTCACAAGGGCTGGCACATCACGGAGCAGAACATTCGGGACGGCTTTGCCGCCGTCCGGTGGCCCGGCCGGTTCGAGGTACTGGGCCGCCACCCGGTGTTCCTGCTGGACGGCAGCCACAACCCCCAAGGCATGGCCGCCACAGCGGACAGCCTGCGGGAGCTGTTCCCGGATCAGAAGTTCGTGTTCCTGCTGTCCGTCATGGCGGATAAGGACGTGGACGGTATGCTGGAGATCCTCGCGCCGCTGGCGGAGCGGTTCTTTACCGTCAACGCTGACAATCCCCGGGCCATGCCCGCCGGGGAGCTGGCGGAAAAGCTCCGGGCGCTGGGCTGTGCCGCCGAGTGCTGCACCTCCATTCCGGAGGGCGTCGCCGCCGCCCAGGGGGCCGCGGGCTATGACGGCCGGGTGTGTGCCCTTGGAACGCTCTATTTCTCCGGCGACGTACGGCGGGCTTTTGAGCATTCACTATAAATAAGGAAGTGCGTTATGCTTCAGATCTACTACGGTGACGGCAAGGGAAAGACCACGGCAGCCTTCGGACTGGCCCTCCGGGCCGCCGGGCGGGGACGCCGGGTGGTCATCGCCCAGTTCTTGAAAAGCGAGGACTCCGGCGAACGCCGGAGCATGGAGAGCGTGCCCCATGTGCTGCTGCTGCCCCTGCCCGAGCACCTGAACTTCGTCTGGAACATGGACGTGGTGGAGCGGGCGGAGTACGAGGAGTACGCCGGCCGCCTGCTGGATGACACCGCCCTGCTGGCGGTCAAAAACAGCGTGCTCATCCTCGACGAGGTGCTGGGCGCCATTGAGACGGACATTCTGCCCGCCTCGGAGATCGACGATTTCCTCGCCAAGCTGCCGGAAAACTGCGAGGTGGTGCTCACCGGCCGCAAGGCTCCGAAGGAGCTGCTGGACAGGGCGGACTACATCACCGAGTTCAGGGCGGAGCGGCATCCCTTTGAAAAAGGCGTGCAGGCCCGCGAGGGAATTGAGTATTGATAGGTTAGCGCTCCTGCGCCCGGTCTGAAAAAGGACCGGGCGTTTTTTGCACTCGTTTAACTTCATAAACTATTTACAATTCCCGCTATTGACAACTATGGGGGGCAGTGCTATAGTTACATTAGCACTCAGGGAGAATGAGTGCTAAAGAACGAAATCAGAGAAACGGAGGGACAGATCGTGGAGCTTTCAGAGCGCAGAAAGCGTATTCTTCGCACTGTGGTGGAAAGCTATATTGCCACCGCAGAGCCGATCGGCTCCAAGGCCATTGCCGAGCAGGCAGGGCTCACCTGTTCCTCTGCCACCATTCGCAATGAACTGGCCGCGCTGGAGAAGCTGGGTCTGCTGGAGCAGCCCCACACCTCCTCCGGACGGATCCCCACTGCTTCCGGCTACCGCTTCTACGTCAACGAACTGATGGAGCAGCATAAGCTCAGCATGCAGGAGACCCAGACCATCAACAGCCAGCTCCACCTGAAAATGCAGGAGCTGGATCGGGTCATTGACCAGGCGGGCCGTATGGTGAGTCAGCTCACCAATTACCCCGCTTTTGCCATGACGGACCGCCGGGAAAAGGCCACCATCACTCGTTTTGATCTGCTGATGGTGGATCAGAACTCCTTCATCATCGTGGTCATGACCAATCTGAACGTGGTCAAGAACAAGCTGGTGAAGCTGCCGGTGGATGTGAATGAGCCTCAGCTTCAGCTTTTGAACACGCTGCTGAACACCTCCTTTGTGGGCAAGACCGCCGAGGAGCTGAATCCCGAGCTGATGCGCATGGCCGAAAAGGCGGCCGGAAGTGCGTACGGGCTGATTTCTCTGGTGGTATCCTTCGCCATGGAGGTGCTTGAGGACGCGGGTCGTTCCAGCGTACACACCGCCGGCGCCAACCGCATTCTAGAGCACAGCGAGTATCAGGATGTGGACAAGGCCCACGAGCTTTTGAGCTACCTGGATCACGATGCGGAGCTGGCGCAGCTCCCCGGGGCCATGGGCGACAGCGATACCAAAATTCTGATCGGACCGGAAAACGTGTCCGACGCTTTGAAAGATACCAGCGTTGTCATGGCAAGCTATGACATCGGCGAAGGGATGCGGGGCGTCATCGGCGTGGTCGGACCCACCCGGATGGATTACGCCAAGGTGACCGCCCGCCTGAATTACTTTGCCGAGAGCCTGAGCAAGATGTTTGGCAAGGGCGAGCCGGAGCAGCTTCCCGGTCGGAAGTCCGCTCCCGCGCTCCAGCCCCCGAAGCCTGACAGCGACTCCAAAGAATAGGAGGCCATTCAATGAGTAAGAACGAAGAAAACGCCGTGCAGGAAGAAGAGCAGACCACTTCCGAGCAGGTCGTCCCCGAGACTGAAGCGGCTGAGGCGGCCGCAGTGGAGGAAGAGGTCGAGACCGCCGCGAACACCGAAGAGGTTTCCGACGGCACCAGCGAGCTGGAGACCAAGTTGGCCGAGAGCGAGAAGGCACTGGCTGAAAAGGATAAGCAGTATCAGTACCTCGCCGCCGAGTACGACAACTTCCGCCGTCGCAGCGCCAAGGAAAAGACGGATGCCTATTCCAGCGCCAAGGCGGACGCCGCACTGGCCTTCCTGCCGGTATTTGATAACCTGCAGCGGGCTCTGGCCGCCCCCTGCACTGACGCGGCCTATGCCAAGGGCGTCGAGATGACCATGACTCAGCTCCGGCAGGTGCTGGAAAAGCTGGGCATTACGGAGATCGACGCACTGAATCAGCCCTTTGACCCCAATCTCCACAACGCAGTGATGCATGTGGACGATGACTCCGTGGGCGAATCCACCGTGGTGGAGGTGTTCCAGTCCGGGTTCAAGATGGGCGATAAGGTGATCCGCTTCGCCATGGTCAAAGTGGCCAACTGAATTTTGTAAATTCGCAAACTTGTTTCAATATTAGGAGGAACTTTATTATGTCTAAGATTATTGGTATTGATCTCGGCACCACGAACTCTTGTGTTGCTGTTATGGAGGGCGGCGAAGCCGTTGTTATCCCCAACGCGGAGGGCAACCGCACCACCCCATCCGTTGTCGCTTTTTCCAAGGACGGCGAGCGCATGGTCGGCCAGGTCGCTAAGCGTCAGGCCATCACCAACCCCGACCGCACCGTGATCTCCATCAAGCGTGAGATGGGCAGCGATTACAAGGTGGACATCGACGGCAAGAAGTACACCCCGCAGGAGATCTCCGCTATGATCCTGCAGAAGCTGAAGAGCGATGCCGAGGCCTATCTGGGTCAGAGCGTCACCGAGGCCGTCATCACCGTCCCCGCTTACTTCACCGACGCTCAGCGTCAGGCCACCAAGGATGCCGGCAAGATTGCCGGTCTGGACGTGAAGCGCATCATCAACGAGCCCACCGCCGCCGCTCTGGCTTACGGCGTGGACAAGGAGACCGCTCAGAAAATCATGGTCTATGACCTGGGCGGCGGCACCTTCGATGTCTCCATCCTGGAGATCGACGACGGCGTCATCGAGGTTCTGGCTACCGCCGGTAACAACCGTCTGGGTGGCGATGACTTCGATAAGTGCATCATGGACTATCTGGCCGCGCAGTTCAAGCAGGACACCGGCATTGACCTGACCGGCGACAAGGTCGCCATGCAGCGCCTGAAGGAGGCCGCTGAGAAGGCCAAGATCGAGCTGTCCGGCGTGACCACCTCCAACATCAACCTGCCTTATATCACCGCTGACGCCACCGGCCCCAAGCATCTGGACGTCACCCTGACTCGTGCGAAGTTCAACGAACTGACCAACCATCTGGTGCAGGCCACCATGGGCCCCGTGCGTCAGGCCATCTCCGATGCCAAGCTGCAGCCCAGCGACATCTCCAAGGTGCTGCTGGTGGGCGGCTCCAGCCGTATCCCCGCCGTGCAGGAGGCCGTGAAGGGCATCACCGGCAAGGACGGCTTCAAGGGCATCAACCCCGATGAGTGCGTGGCCATGGGTGCAGCCCTTCAGGGCGGCGTGCTGCAGGGCGACGTCAAGGGCCTGCTGCTGCTGGACGTCACTCCTCTGTCTCTGGGCATTGAGACCATGGGCGGCGTGTTCACCAAGCTGATCGACCGCAACACCACCATCCCCGTGAAGAAGAGCCAGATCTTCTCCACCGCTGCAGATAACCAGCCTGCCGTTGAAGTCCATGTCCTCCAGGGCGAACGTGAAATGGCAGCCTACAACAAGACTCTGGGCCGCTTCCAGCTGGACGGCATCGCTCCGGCACGTCGTGGCGTTCCTCAGATCGAAGTCACCTTCGACATCGACGCCAACGGCATCGTCAACGTCTCCGCTCAAGATAAGGGCACTGGCCATGAACAGCACATCACCATCACCTCTTCCTCCAACCTGTCCAAGGAAGACATCGACCGCGCTGTGAAGGAAGCAGAACAGTTCGCTGCCGAAGACGCAAAGCGCAAGGAAGAAGTGGATCTGCGCAACAACGCAGACCAGCTGCTGTATCAGTGTGACCAGGCTGTGAAGGAACTGGGCGACAAGATCACTCCTGACGAGCTGACCAAGATCGACGACGCCAAGAAGAAGCTGGAAGAAGTGCTGAAGGGCAACGACTCCGACGCCATCAAGAACGCAAGTGCTGAACTGGGCGACATCTTCCAGGGCATCTCCGCTCGCGTCTATCAGGAAACTGGCGCAGCAGGTGCTGCCGGTGCAGCTGGTGCTGGTGCTGGCGCCGCAGGTGCAGGCGCTGCCGGCGGCAACGCAAACGGTGGCAAGGACTTCTACGATGCCGACTACGAAGTAGTGGACGACGATCAGCAGTAATTTGATCGCCCCGTCTGCTCCTGACAGAACAGAACAAATACCCGTGCTCCAGAGCCGCCTGCCCGGCGGCTCAGCGGGGTTTCAGACGGACGGCGGAGGCTTTTTCCGCCGCCCGTCTCAGAGCGTTGAGGCGGCCCTTTGGGAAGCTGCCGCCTGGATAAGAAGGTGAATTTATGGCAGATGCAAATAAGAGAGATTATTACGAGGTACTCGGTGTAGAGAAGAACGCGACCCCTGAGCAGATCAAAAAAGCATACCGAAAACTCGCCAAGAAATATCATCCCGATATGAATCCGGGAGACGATGAGGCCGCCAATAAATTTAAGGAAGTCAACGAAGCCTATGAAGTGCTCTCTGACGAGGACAAGAAGGCCAAGTACGACCAGTTCGGCTTCGACGGATTAGACCCCAACTTCGGCGCCGGTGGATTCGGCGGCGGCTTTGGCGGCTTCGATTTCGGCGACATCCTCTCCTCCGTCTTTGGCGGCGGCGGGTTCGGCGGCTTCGGTGGCGGCGGCGGTCACGACCGGAACGCCCCCATGCAGGGCCCCAACCTGCGGGAAGTGCTGCGGCTGACCTTTGAAGAGGCTGCTTTCGGCTGCGAGAAGGACATTCCCATCGAGCGGATCGAAGCCTGTAAGGAATGCCAGGGCAAGGGCACCACAGACCCCAACGGCGTGCAGACCTGCCAGCGCTGCCACGGCACCGGTGTCATCCAGACCCAGCAGCGCACCCCCTTCGGCGTCATGCAGACCCAGCAGGAGTGCCCGGAATGTGGTGGCGATGGACATATCATCAAGAACCCCTGCAAGGTGTGCAGCGGCCGTGGTCTCGTCCGCCGTCGTACCACCGTCCATGTGAAGGTCCCCGCCGGCATCAACAATGGCCAGGCCATCAATATGCACGGTCAGGGTCACGTGGGTCGGAATGGCGGCCCCAACGGCGACCTGATCATCAGCATCGCCGTCTCCCCCCATCCCATGTTCACCCGTGACGGCTTCGATGTACACTACACCCACCCCGTCTCCTTCGTGGATGCCACGTTGGGCGGCGAGCTGGAGATCCCCACCATCGACGGCAAGGTCAAGTACACCCTGCCCGCCGGCACCCAGGGAGACACCACCTTCCGCCTGAAGGGCAAGGGCATCCCCTCCATCAACGGCCGGGGGCGGGGCGACCAGTATGTCACCGTCTACATTGAAACCCCCAAAAATCTGAACAAGGAGCAGAAGGAAGCGCTGAAGAAGTTCGCCGAGACCATGGGCGAGAGCAATTACGAGGAGCAGAAGAAGTTCTTCAAGAAGTTCAAAAAGTGAGGCACGTATGTATTTAGCCGACTACCACGTCCACTCCCGCATCTCACCGGACGCCTCCGCCTCCATGCAGGAGATGGCGGAGGCGGCCATCCGGCTGGGGTTCCAGTAGATCTGCTTCACAGACCATGTGGAGCCCATCCGGTTCGGCACCACCGAACCCCGGGGGGCCTATGACTGGGATCCCATGATTGCGGAGTTCCGCGCCGCCCGGACGGCGGTGGGGGACCGGATCACGTTGCGCCTGGGCGCGGAGCTGGGAGACGCCGTGTGGGGCATCAGGCGGATGGAGTCCATGCTGGCGGAGGCCCCGCCGCTGGACTTTCTCATCGGCTCCATCCACACCCTGTCGGAGAAGATGGAGGGCCGGGACCTGTATTTCCTTACCCCGCGGGATGAACAGGAAGCGCGGGACTGCCTTGCCGACTACCTGGGCCAGGTGCGGAAGCTCGCGGAGTGGGGGCGATTCCAGGTACTGGGCCATCTGACGCTGCCCCTGCGGTATTTGAACGAGAACCGGGGGATGCATGTCAGCTTCGACGGGTTCGAGGAGGAGATCGCGGAGATCTTCCGCCTTATCATCCCCAAGGGCATCGGGATCGAGCTCAACACCAACCGGGGCAACACCCCGCTGCCGGACGAAAAGTGGCTGCGGCTGTACCGCTCCCTGGGCGGCGAGATCGTCACCCTGGGGACGGATGCCCACACGCCGGGGTTTGTGGGCTGTGCCGTCCGGGAGGGGCAGGCGCTGCTGCGGGCCTGCGGATTCCGCCGTTTTGCCGCCTTCCGGCAGGGGAAACCGGTGTGGCATGAATTGTGATTTGCTTTTCAGGGGAAAACTGGCTATAATAAATCCATTCCAGCCCCATTCCTCTCCGAATGGGATGACTTGATTTGAAAAGGAGAACGATCACCATGAAAATCGCTCTGGGTTCTGATCACGGCGGCTACGCGCTGAAATGCGACATCATCCAGCTTCTGGAGAAGCTGGGCCATGAATACAAGGACTTCGGCTGCTACTCGACGGAGAGCTGCGACTACCCCGACTTCGGCGAGGCGGCGGCCCGGGCTGTGGCCTCCGGCGAGTATGATCGGGGCATCGTCATCTGCACCACCGGCATCGGCATCTCCATTGCCGCCAACAAGGTGCAGGGTATCCGCTGCGCCCACTGTGCCGACTCCCTGGAGGCGGAGATGACCCGCCGCCACAACGACGCCAATATGCTGGCCATCGGCGCGGGGTTCACCGGCAAGAACCTGGCGGAGCGGATGGTGGAGGTG
>OGCO01001516.1_pt1 | contig 34342 bp, 33 predicted proteins | sample 1570171 | NCBI WGS metagenome assembly OGCO01 (sample SAMEA4370583, study PRJEB24528) | human gut metagenome
ACAACGCCATCAAGTTCACCCCGGCGGGCGGCACCATCCGCTTCAGCGTGGAAAAGCTTGGCCCCGAGGCCGAGATCTCCATCTGGAATTCCGGGCAGGGCATCAGCCCGGAGGCGCTGCCCTATGTGTTCGAGCGGTTCTACAAGGAGGATCGCTCCCGCGGCCTGCACGCCCGTGGCTCCGGCCTTGGGCTGAATATCTGCAAGGTGCTGGTCAATCTGTCTGGCGGGCAGATCCGCGTGGAGAGCCAGCAGGGCGAGTGGTGCCGCTTTGTGTTCACCCTGCCCACCTGTTCCCCTAATCCCGGCGGCATGAAGCGCCTGCCGGACGCCGCCGGTCAGCCCGGCGCGGTGGAGGACCCCGCCAGCATGAAGCCGGTAGAATAAGACCTGCAGCCAGACTGCCCCGTCCGGGCGGTCTGGCTGCTTTGGCGTTGTCGCCCTCTCAGGCGCTCCCGCCTTATGGACTTTTTACGCTATTTACGACTTTTCGGTGAAAAAAACGGCTGCGGGTTTGATTTTTTGGCCGTTTTCATGTAAACTAAAAGGTAACCATGCCCGCGTATTTTTTGCCCGGCAGAACCCTGCAAAACGCGAAACGCATGGGATAAAAAATGCTAAAAATAACGGAGCGTAATGAAATATTATGGCCATCGTAAGTCCTTCGATTCTTTCTGCTGATTTTGGCAAGCTGGGTGCAGACTGCCGCATGGTGCTGGACGCCGGCGCACAGATGCTGCACTACGACGTGATGGACGGGCATTTTGTGCCCAACATCAGCTTTGGCGTGCCGGTGCTCAAAAGCCTGCACAAGGCGCTGCCGGATGCCTTCTACGACGTGCATCTGATGATCAGCCACCCGCTGCAATACGCCGAGCCCTTCATCAAGGCCGGTGCGACCCTGTATAACTTCCATCTGGAGTGCGAAGATGATATTCAGGCCACCATTGACGCCGTGCGTGCGCTGGGCTGCAAGGTGGGTCTGACCATCAAGCCCGGCACCCCGGCCGAGGCGCTGGCACCGTGGCTGGAGCAGCTGGATCTGGTGCTGGTGATGAGCGTGGAGCCCGGCTTCGGCGGGCAGAAGTTCATGCCCTCGGCGCTGGAAAAGCTGCGCTGGCTCAAGGCCGAGCGGGAAGCACGCGGCCTTTCCTACCTGTTGGAGGTGGACGGCGGCGTGGATGCCGCCACCGCACCCCTGTGCGTAGAAGCCGGTGCCGACGTGCTGGTGGCGGGCAGTGCCGTGTTCGGCGCTGCCGACCCCGCTGCGGCTGTGGGCGCACTGGCCAGCCTGTAAGGAGGGCTGTATATGGATGAAGCTTTGATCCAAGAGCAGGAACGACAGCTGCAAAAGACCGGCCGGTACTACGAGCACGTTTTCTGGCTGTGTGTGCCGCTGCTGTGCATGGCCTGCTATTTCTACGGCGCACGTCCGCTGCTGCTGTGCGGTATCGCCCTGCTTACCGGCAACCTGTGCGACCGTCTGGTGGCGCTGCTGCGCCATCGGGTGTACACCAATAAAGATCTCTCCAACGAGAGCTTCAGTCTCATCATCGCCCTGCTCATGCCCGCCACCGTGGACATCTATGTGCTGGTGGTGGCAGTGCTGGCGGGCGTGCTCATCGGCAAGGAGGTCTTTGGCGGCTACGGCAGCTACCCCTTTAACCCCGCTGCCGTGGGCTACGCCGTGGCGGCGGTATCGTGGCCGGAGCAGGTGGTGCGCTACCCGCAGCCCTATACGCCGCTGCCCCTGTGGAACGCCTCTGCCGTGCCGGTGAGCAGCACCATCGAGGATACCCTGCGCAGCGGCGGTATCCTGAACCTGAACTCCCTCGCCATCGCGCTGGGCGAGTTTGCCGCCCCCATGGGCACCGGCGCGGCGCTGGTCATTCTGGCCTGCGGCCTTGTGCTGTGGACCCAGAAGGACGTGCACATCGGCGCATCAGCGAGCTTTCTCATCACCTGCGGGCTCATCGCTTTCTTCTTCCCGCGGCAGGTAGGTCTGGCAGACAGCACCCTCTTCAACAGTCTGATGCCCCGCTTGCAGGGCATCCGGGACGAGCTGCACACCGGTGCAATGCTGTTCTGCGCGGTGTTCCTGCTCAACGAGCCATACACCTGTGCGCATCACCGGCTTGGGCGCATCCTGTACGGCGCACTGGTGGGCATCGCCACCATGGGCTTCCGCTATTTTGGCGTGTACGAGACCGGCGTCTGCTTTGCGCTGCTGGCAGTCAACAGCGTGTCCGCGCTCATTGACCGCACCGAGGAGCGGCTGTACCGTCTGCTGCACCGTCTGCCGTCCGAACGAAAGGAGGCTGCGGAATGAAAAAGCGTACTGCGGAGCTGATTTTAAAAGATCCCGAAAAGTTTGCCCATCACGACCGCGTGTTCCTGAATAACCCTGTGGTCATGCAGGGCATGGGTCTGGCACCGCTGGTGGTCGTGGCTACCACCGGTCAGAACAGCCTGATGCTGGCGGCGGTGGTGGCGCTGCTGCTGGTGCCCTCCCGCGTGCTGGCCTGCCTGCTCAGCCGCCTTGTGCCCCTGCGGGACGAGGAACCCTCGCCCGCACAGCTGCAGAAAAAACTGCTGCCCCGCGCTATACTGTACGCAGCCAGCGCTGCTGTGGTGTATCTGGCGGCGTATCCCATCCTGAACCTTGTGTTCGGCACGGGTCTTTTGAACCTTGGCATCTACCTGCCCATGCTGGTAGTGGAGCCGCTTCTGACCTACCGCTTCGGCCGCGTGCAGGAGACGGTGCACAAGGCGGTTTCCAAGGGCGTGCGCATCACCGTGGGCTACGCGCTGCTGCTGCTCGTGATCGGCATGGTGCGCGAGTGGCTCAGCCTTGGCACCGTGTTTGGTGCCCCGGTGGGACGCTGGGCGCTGCTGCCGCTGGCTAAGATGCCGGCGGGCGGCTTTATCGTGCTGGGGCTGCTGTGCGCCATCTGGCGCGCTGCCGCTGCAAAACGCAAGGAATATCTGCAAAAGGAAGCGCGGGATACCCTGACCGTGCACTACCAGAAGGAGGCGGACCGCGAACCGTGAAGGAAGTTGTAAGCACTTCGGCGGTGTTTTTCAGCTATGCACTGCTGGCTATTTTTGCACAGAACGCTGTCTTTACCCGTGCACTGGGCGTGTCCCGCATGGTGCAGCTGGTGGGGGACGACCGCACCAGCAGCGCGTTGTTCGGCATGATGCTGTGCATCACGCAGGTGCTGGTAGCACCCGTGGCTTTCCTTGCCGGGCGTTTCATCGCCCCGCTGGATAACCGCGCCCAGCTGCGCCCGCTGGTGTATATTGCCAGCATTGCCGTGGTGTGTCTGGCGGAGCACTTGGTGCTGTGGCTGCTGCGCAGCCTGCCCCGCCGCGCCCAGCTGCTGCGCATCGTGCCGCTGGCCGCGCTGAACAGCGGCGTGCTGGGCACGGTGCTGGTGGCGCGCACCCAGAGCTTTACCCTTGGCGAAAGCCTTGGCTTTGGCCTTGGCAGCGGCCTTGGCTATGTGCTGGCGGTGCTGCTGGTCACCGAGGCGCGCCACCGCCTGCGCAGCAAAGCCATCCCCAAGGCATTCCGCGGCCTGCCCATCACGCTGGTGTATATCGGCGTGCTGGCGCTGGCAATCTATGGCTTTACCGGACATTCCGTTATCCTGTAATGCAGACAGGGAGGAAAGAATACCATGGCTAAGTATAAACGTCAGAAGGTCAAGCATTATCACCGCAGCTTTTACAGCCGGGAAATGCGCGTCAAGCGCGGCATCGGCATTGCGGTGCTGGTAGTGGCAGTGCTGGCAGCAGCATGGTTTGCCGCACCCCATGTGCTGGATTGGGCCACCCACACATGGTATACCGTGGTCAAGGACCGGGACCTCGAGGCCGAAAGCGCTTCCCGCGCCGAGGCAGCCGCCTCCTCTGCGGCGGCAAGCAGCGCTGCCGCCTCGCAGGCAGCGTCTGAACCGGAGCCGGAGGAGGAAAAGCCGCTGGACGGCAAGGCCATTACCGGCGGCAGCTGGGCAGAGCTGGATGTGACCGCCCTGACCGATGATGCCGCCATCCGCGCCGCCGCCCGGCAGCTGAAGCAGCAGGGCGCAGACTACGCCCTTGTCACCCTGAAGGACGCCGCTGGCACGGTGTATTATGCTTCCGGCGTGGCAGCTGCTGCGCAAAGCATCACGGAGAACCCGGTGGATGCGGCCAATATCGCCGCCATCCTGCGGGAGGAGGGCATCATCCCGGCGGCGCAGCTTGCCGCCTTTACCGACCCGGTGTCGGTGTACACCGACCGCAGCATGGGCGTGCACTACGACGGCAACAGCCTCTGGCTGGACAACGTCAGCGCAGCCAAGGGCGGCAAGGCGTGGATGAACCCCTTTGCCGCAAGTGCGGTGCAGTATATCGGCGACCTCATTGAGGAGGTGCAGGGCATGGGCTACGAGCAGGTGGTGCTTACCGGGGTGCAGTTCCCCAACATCATCACCCGCAAGCAGGACTTCGGCGCTTCCGGCGGCAAGAGCCGGGAGGGACGCGCCGCCCAGCTGACCGCTGATATCGCCGCATGGCAGACCCGCTTTGCAGGCAGCGTGACCCTGTGGGTCAGCTACCCTGACGCACTGTGCACCGCTGCCACCGATGCCCTTGGCACCACTGGCACGTCCCTTGGCATGGAAAATCTGCTGGTCACCAGCAGCACCGCGCTGGACGCGGACAGCCGCGCTGCGCTGGAGCAGGCCGCTGCCGACGCCGGTGTACAGCACCTTGTGGTGCACGATGCCGCAGCATTCCGCTGAGAAGCGGCTTTTGAAGAGGGGAGGAAACGACTATGAAACCGACTACCTGTTTTGCACCCGCACACATCCTGCTGCCTTCGGAGCAGGTGCCGCTGGAGCAGTGGGGCTGTATTGCCTGTGACCAGTTTACCAGTGACCGCAGCTACTGGCAGCGGGCAGAAAAGACCGCTGCGGGTGCGCCCAGCACTCTGAACCTGATCCTGCCGGAGGTGTATCTGGAGGACGGAGACGCCGACGCGCGGGTGGAAAAGATCCACGCCACCATGCAGGATTATGCCCAAAACGTGCTCACCCGGGCGGTGGACGGCTTTATTTATGTAGAGCGCACCGAGCAGAGCGGCCGGGTGCGGCAGGGTCTTGTAGGGCGTGTGGACTTGGAGGCTTACAGCTACCGCCGGGGCGAAAAATGTGCCGTGCGCCCCAGCGAGTGCACGGTGGAAAGCCGCATCCCGCCCCGCATGAAGGTGCGCACCGGCGCTGCGCTGGAAACGCCCCATATCATGATGCTGGCGGACGACCCGGACTGCACCCTCATCGAGCCCATTGCCGCCCACAAGGACAGCCTGCCCAAGGTGTACGAGGGCGAGTTGATGCTGGGCGGAGGCCATGTGGCAGGCTGGGCGGTGGAGGACCCCGCCCTCATTGCACAGATCGAAAATGCGCTGACCGTGCTGGGCAGTCAGGAAGAATTTGACAAGAAATACCCCGATGCCACCCGCCGCGACCCGCTGACGCTGGCCGTGGGCGACGGCAACCACTCGCTGGCCACTGCAAAGGCCTGCTGGGAGGAGCTGAAAAAGACACTCACACCGGAGCAGGCAGCAAACGATCCGGCCCGCTGGTGTCTGGCCGAGGTGTGCAATGTGCACTCGCCTGCGATCGAGATCGAGCCGATCCACCGCGTGCTGTTCAATGTGGACTGCGCAGCGGTGCTGCTGAGCCTGATCACCTGGAGCGATTCCAATATGGCCGGCTGCAGCTTTGGCGGCAGCAAGCAGCAGCCCTTCACGCTGGCCGGGCCGCACATGTCCAACGTGCTCAGCTTTGAGGACCCAACCGCACCGCTGACCGTGGGCACCATTGACGAATTTATCGAATACTATCTTGAGCACCACAAGGAAGCCCGCGTGGACTATGTGCACGACGAGCCTGCTGTGCGCGCCCTGTGCAAAAAAGGTGCTGTGGCATTCCTGATGCCGCCGTTTGCCAAGAGTGACCTGTTCAAAGGCGTTGTGATGGGCGGCGTGCTGCCGCGCAAGACCTTCAGCATGGGCCACGCAGAAGAAAAGCGGTACTATGTGGAGTGCCGGAAAATTACGGAATAATTATTGGAGAACCATGACATTTAAAGAATTGAATCTGTCCGCCCCGCTTCTGCGCGCTGTGCAGGAGGCAGGCTATGAGACCCCGTCGCCCATTCAGGCGGCGGCGATCCCGCCGGTGCTGTCCGGCCGGGATCTGATGGGCTGCGCCCAGACCGGTACCGGCAAGACGGCTGCTTTTGCGCTGCCCATGCTGGACCGGCTCACGGCCAATGCGCCCCGCAGAAAGGGTGCCATCCGCGCCCTGATCCTGACCCCTACCCGTGAGCTTGCTTTGCAGATCGGCGAAAGCTTTGATGCCTACGGCAAGTATCTCAAGCTGCGCAGCACCGTCATTTTTGGCGGCGTGGGCCAGGCACCGCAGGTGGAAGCGCTGAAAAAGGGCGTGGACATCCTGATCGCCTGCCCGGGACGGCTCAATGACCTGATCGGTCAGGGATTTATCGATCTCTCGAACCTTGAGATCTTTGTGCTGGACGAAGCCGACCGGATGCTGGATATGGGCTTTGTGCACGATGTGAAGAAGGTGATCGCAAAGCTGCCCGGGGAGCGTCAGAACCTGATGTTCAGCGCCACCATGCCCACCGAGATCGAACAGCTGGCCGCAGGCATCCTGCGCAAGCCCGCCTTCGTCAAGGTGGACCCGGTGTCCAGCACCGTGGACCGCATCCAGCAGAGCCTGTACCATGTGGAAAAGGGCAACAAGAAATTCCTGCTGCCGTGGCTCATCAAGAACTTGCAGCCCCCGGTGGTGAACGCGCTGGTGTTCAGCCGCACCAAGCACGGCGCGGATAAAATTGCAAAAGACCTCACCAAGCAGGGCATCCCGGCGGCGGCCATCCATGGCAACAAGAGCCAGACCGCCCGCGTGACCGCGCTGGAAAACTTCAAGGCCGGTAAGACCAAGGTGCTGGTAGCCACCGATATCGCCGCCCGCGGCATCGATATCAGCGAGCTGTCCCATGTGTTCAACTACGACCTGCCCGAGGTACCGGAGACTTACGTGCACCGCATCGGCCGCACGGCCCGCGCCGGTGCCGACGGTACGGCGGTCAGCTTCTGTGCACCTGAGGAGCAGGAGTATCTGGCAGGCATCGAAAAGCTGAACCGCCGCAAAATTCCCGTGGTGAGCGGCCACCCGTGGGACGGCGTGCCCGCGCCGGTGCGCCCGGAGCCGCCGGTGCGCGGCAAAAAGCCCAAGGCAGCCGCCGCTGAACCGGCAGAAAAGCCTGCCGCAAAGCAGCCGAAGCCCGCAAAGGCCGAAGCAAAAAACGCAAAACCTGAAAAAAAGGCTGCACCCGCACCCAAGGTGCAGGCAAAGCCCGCAAAAACCGAAAAAGAGGAACCACTCATGGATGATACCAAGCGTACTACCGGCGGACGCAGCAATGACCGCCGTTCCAATAATAACAGCCGCCCGCGCCGGGAGCAGAATGCTCCTGCCCGCGGCAGCAATGCGCAGCCCAAGTTTGACCCGCATTTTGTGAGCGCCCCGGAGGCCACTCCGCTGCGCCCGGCCAAAAAGACTCCGGCTGCACCCGCCGCCCCGGCCATCCGTACGGCTGCACAGCCTGCTCAGCAGAACAGTAGCACGCAAGGCCAGAAGAGCCGTCGCAATGACCGCAGCGACCGTCCGGCCCGCCAGAACAGCCAGCCTGCCGCCCAGAGTCAGAGCGCAGAGCAGGGCCGCGGTGCAAACAACGGCCAGCGCGGCCGTCAGAATGCGTCCCGCAATGCACAGCCTGCACCGGCCCGTGCCCCCAGAGCGGAGAGCAGCCGCCGCGGCCGTGCCGCTGCTGCAAGGGACGAAGACCCGGGCCTTATGCTCATCAGCCGTCGTCCGCCGCAGCAGAAGTTCACGAACTTTGAGGAGTATATGAACGCCCACGGCGGTGCAACTGCACCCATTGAGGACCACAGCGACGAAGTATGAGCAAAAATGAACCGTTTGCCCCATGGCAGTGCCCGCTGTGCGGGGAGAAACTGACCGGCGACAGCACCCTGAAATGCACAAAAGGCCACTGCTTTGACCGCGCCAAGGAGGGCTACTGGCATCTGCTGCCGGTGCAGAGTATGCGCACCAAGGCCCCCGGCGACAGCAAGGAGATGGTCGCCGCCCGCCGCGCCTTCCTCAACGGGGGGTACTACGGCATCTTTGGTCAGGCGCTGGGCAAGCTTTGCCTCGAATACGGCCAGCCCGCCGCGCCGGATGCGCCGCTGCACCTGCTGGATGCGGGCTGCGGCGAGGGCTGGTATGACCGGTGCATCGCCGGGCAGTTCGAAGCGGCGGAACAGCCGCTGGCGCTGGCCGGGTTCGACATCGCAAAACCGGCGGTCCGCTGGGCCGCCAAAGCTCTGCCCGCGGCCCGGTACGCCGTGGCGTCCAGCTTTGCCCAGCCCGTCCGCACCGGCTGGGCCGACCTGCTGCTGAACTGCTTCTCGCCCTTTGCGCGGGAGGAGTTCCTCCGCGTCCTGCGCCCCGGCGGGCGGATGATCTATGTGGTGCCCGGCGCGGAGCATCTGTACCAGATGAAGGCGATCCTCTACGATACGCCCTACAAAAATCCGGTGCAGCAGGTGGCCTATGAGGGCTTCCGCCCCATTGGAGAGCGGGAAGTCTCCGGCACCATCACGGTGCCCGCTGCCCAGCTCGAAGCGCTTTTCGCCATGACCCCCTACTACTGGAAGACGCCCCGCGACGGCGCGGCCCGCCTCGCCGCCCTCCCGGAATTGACGACGGACATCGCCTTCCGGTTCTTGGTGTTTGAGAAAGAATAAAACGCAACCGCCCCCGGTGCTGCATGAGCGTGCAGCACCGGGGGCGGTTGCGTCAGAGACTTGTGGAGAGGTTCGAGAAATGCTTAGTGCTTCTTCTCACCCTTGGGCAGGAGATTGGCGCGTTCCAGCGCCGGGCGCAGGGCGAGGTAGAGGATGACGGCGCAGACCGTGGAGGCCACGCTGTTGACGAAGGTGACGCCGCCGGCGATCTTGGAAAGAGCCTGTGCGACGGTGTACTCCTGACCGAAGATGTAAACGTTGCGGAAATAGCCGAGGAACGGGTCGGTGACGACGTTCAGCAGCAGACCGGAACCGGCAGCCACGATGACCTTGACGAGGTAACCGGCGCTGTGGCGGTCGAGGTCGCGGAGCTTGAAGGCCTTGTGTGCCACGGCACCGCAGGTGATGCCGATGATGAACTTCAGCACAAAGGTGGTGACGGCGTAACCCGGATCACCGGCCAGAATGTCGGCCAGCGCCAGACCGATGGCACCGGCCAGACCGCCGGACACGCCGTCCAGCAGCAGGGCAGTCAGGGCCGTGAAGGTGTTGCCCAGATGGAACGAGGAGCCGCCGTAGAACGGCACCCGGAAGAACAGGTAGGCCACAAGGCTCAGCGCGGCCATGACGCCGGTGAGCGCCAGCTCGTGCACGGTAAAGGTGCGCTTATACAGCACACTGGCAAAGAGGATAACGATGACGACGACTGCCAGCAGCAGCCACATTGCGGTTGTTGACATGATGTATTCCCTCCATTTTCACAAAACCCATAAAACCGATTGACTTTTTCGGCCTCGGCGGGTATGCTCTTATTATACGCAGAACTGAACCCGTGAAAATACCCAGAATAGAGTTTTTTTATGGGGTCAGTTTGGGAGACTGCCCAAAAAGAGGAGGGGTTTTGTGTTCCACTTGACAACAGCGCTGGATGCGGCCTCGGCGGTGCCGCTGTACGAACAGCTCTACGATAGCCTTGCGGAGGAAATGCGCACCGGGGCCATCCCAGCGGGCACTCGGATGCCCGGCAAGCGGCGGCTGGCGGCGGAATTGTCGGTGTCGGTCAACACGGTGGACGCCGCGTATCAGCTTCTGGCGGCGGAAGGGTATCTGGAATCGCGGGAGCGCAGCGGTTTTTATGTACAGGAGTATCTGGCCCTGCCCGTCCGGCCGGAGACTGTGCCCGCCGCCCCGGCCCCGCCGCCCCCGGCGGCCCAGCCGGAGCGGCCCGTCCGCTATGATCTCTCCACGCGGGGGGTGGACCCGGCGCTCTTCCCGTTCCGGACATGGGCGCGGCTCCAAAAAGAGCTGCTCTATTCCTCGCCGGAGCTGCTGACCCACGGCGACGCGCAGGGCGATCTCGAACTGCGGCGGGCGCTGGCCGGCTACCTCGAAGAGTACCGGGGCGTGCGGTGCAGCGCGGAACAGATCGTGGTGGGAGCCGGATTGGAATACCTGCTGGGGCTGCTGGCCCCGCTGCTGCCCGGTGCGGCGGCGGTGGAAAACCCCGGCTACCCCCGCGCCAAGCGGGTGCTGGAAAACAACGGCGTGCCCTGCTGCTGTCTGCCTGTGGACGAGGACGGCCTGTCCATCGAGGCACTGACCCGGTCGGGCGCGGCGGTCTGCTACGTCACCCCAAGCCACCAGTTCCCCACGGGGGTCACCATGCCCGCCGGGCGGCGGGCGGAGCTGCTCCATTGGGCATCCCGCAAGCCGGGGGAGCGGTACATCATCGAGGACGACTACGACTCTGAGTTCCGGTTCGACACCCGCCCACTGCCCAGCTTGCAGGGGATGGCCGGGGCCGACGGCCCGGTGATCTATCTCTCCACCTGCTCCCGGAGCCTTGCCCCCAGCATCCGCATCGCCTATATGGTGCTGCCGGTGCAGCTCCTCCCGGCGTGGCGGGCGGCTTACCGGCTTTATTCCAGCACGGTCAGCCGGTTCGAGCAGCAGACGCTGGCCCGGTTCATCACCGAGGGGTACTTTACCCGTCATCTGGCGCGGGAGCGGGTGGCCTACAAGGCCCGGCGGGACGCGCTGACCAAGGCGCTGAACGGGGCTTTTGCCCCCGGTGAGCTGACCTTAGCCGGGCTGCACACGGGGCTGCACCTGCTGGCTGAGGTGAAACAGGCCCCGCCGGACCCGGCCCTTCGGGTGGCGGCGGCACAGCAGGGGGTGCGGCTGAGTCTGTTGAGCGATTTTGACCTGACCGGCGAAACGCCCGGCCTTGCGGGAACGTTCGTGCTGGGTTACGGCTCGCTGGCGGACGATGCCTGTTCGTCGGTGGGCGAAACGTTGAGGAAAGTCTGCACCGCCGCGCGGGAGGCTTCCGTGACCGAATAAGTGCCGCTGGCCCGGTCCCATGCGCCGGGCAAAGCGTCGGCCCGGATGGGGGCTGCGCGGTTGGCGAGGAACTCCAGAATCTCGCCGAGGCGGGCGTAGTCCTGCGCTGTGAAGTCCGTCAGCAGGGCGGAACTCTGGGCCCGGAGGGCGTCCGGCAGGGAGGCGGGGAGCAGTTCGAGATCCTGCCGGAAAAAGGCATCCCACACTGCGGCCCGTGCCGCGGCCCGGTGGGCAGGCGGGATGCGCCCGGCTTCGTCGAGGCCGGTCAGAAAGGCGGATGCTTCCCGCATGCTGAGGGTCTGGACATTGCCGGTCTGGCCGAGGGCGGCCAGCTCTTCGGTGGTGAATGCCCCGGAGAACCCCACCCGCACGGCCCCGTAGCGGGACGCCAGCTTTTCCAGCACGGCGGGGGAAAGAGCCAGATAAAAGGTATCCTCCGGCAGGGCCAGCGTTTCCAGCAGGGCTTGGCGGCACCGCGCCGGGCCCGCCGCCGCGTAGCAGCGGGTGAGGGACGCTTCCCCATCCCCGAAGGGCACAGTCAGTTCCCCCGGCACGGCCAAGAGGCCGCAGACGTTCTGCGGGGCGTTCAGGTAGAGGAGCAGAAAGCCCGGCTGCTCCCCGGCAGTGCAGAGCAGCACCGTCATCCGGTCGTCCTCCTTGGGCAGCGTGATGGGCACGCCCTGCTGAGGTTCGGCGGTCTGGGCAAGGAGCTGGGTGTGCAGCATCCGGCGGGTGAGCAGCACTGTGCCGCCCACAAGGGGCAGCAGCACCAGCAACGCCGCCCCCAGCGCAGCCCAGAACGGCCTCCAACCTCCCTTGTGCATCCTGTGCCCTCCTTTTTGCAAATGATACCGAAAGGATGGCCCGGCAAAGGGCGGATTATACAAAAAACGATCCCGGCGCATACAACGATCCCCTCTGCCATACAGTGTGGCAGGGGGGATCTTGCGATGTTAGAGACCATTACTGCCGTCAACGGCGCGGTCAATGGGGTCGTGTGGGGGCCGCTGGGGCTGGCACTGCTCTTCGGGGCGGGGGTGATGCTCTCGGTGCGGATGGGCTTTTTCCAGCTCGTGCACTTCCGGTACTGGATGCGGCAGACCATCGGGGCCATCTTCACCGACCGGAGCGTGACCGCCCATACGGGCACCGACGATCAAGCTATCAGCCAGTTCCAGAGCCTGTGCACCGCGCTGGCGGCCACCATCGGCACCGGCAACATCGTGGGGGTGGCAACGGCCATCCTCAGCGGCGGGCCGGGGGCGGTGTTCTGGATGTGGGTCATGGCCCTCCTCGGCATGATGACCAGCTTTTCCGAAAACGTGCTGGGCATCTTTTACCGGCACAAGAATGAGGAGGGCGCGTGGCAGGGTGGCGCGATGTACTACCTCGCCGACGGGCTGGGGCGCAAAAAAGGCTGCAAGCAGCTGGGCCGGGTGCTGGCCGTGCTGTTTGCAGCCTCCTGTGTGCTGGCGTCGTTCGGCATGGGGAACATGAGCCAGATCAATTCCATCGCGGGGAACCTGCGCGCCGCCTTCGGGGTGCCGGAACTGGCCACCGGGGTGGTGCTGGCCGGATGTTCGGCGGCGGTGATCTTCGGCGGGCTCAAGCGGGTGGCGTCGGTGACGGAGCGGGTCGTGCCGCTGATGGCCCTGTTCTACCTCGGCGGGGCGCTGGTGGTGGTGCTGGTCCACGCTTCTGCCGTCCCGGCGGCCTTCGCGGCCATCTTCCGGGGGGCCTTCGGGCTGGCCCCGGCGGGCGGCGGGGTGCTGGGCTGCGCCGTGACGTGGGGGTTCAAGCGGGGGGCCTTTTCCAACGAAGCGGGTCTCGGCGCGTCGGTCATGGTGCATTCGTCCTCCAACGTCACCGAGCCGGTGCAGCAGGGGATGTGGGGGCTGTTCGAGGTCTTTGCGGACACCCTTGTGGTCTGCACCCTGACAGCCCTTGTCATCCTGACGTCGGGTCTGGTGGATCTGGAAACAGGCCGCGCCGCCGCCGGGGTCGTGGGTTCCGCGCTGGTGGGCGAAGCTTTTTCCACCGTCTTCGGCAGCTTCGGGTCCAAGTTCATCGCGGTGTCGATCTTACTGTTCGCCTACTCCACAGTGTTGGGATGGAGCCAGTACGGCACCAAGGCGGTCAGCTACCTGCTGGGGCCGCGGGCCGGCGGGGCGTATCAGGCCGTGTTCGTGGGGATCATGGTGGTGGGCGCGGTGATGAAGCTCGACCTCGCGTGGGACCTGTCCGACACGTTCAATGGGCTGATGATGCTGCCCAACCTCGTGGGCGTGGCGGGGCTTTCCGGCACGGTGGCACGGATCACCCGGAATTACGCTGCCCGCGTTTTTTATGGGCGGGATGTCGCGCCGCTGACAGCCAGCGCACCGCGTCCCGCCCGGCGGTGATGCCGCTGCCGAAGGCCCAGTGGAGGTTGAAGCCGCCGCACATTCCGGCGCAGTCCAGCGTTTCGCCCACAAAGTAGAGGCCGGGGCAGCCCTTGAATTGAAAACTGGGTTCCAGTTCTGTCAGGCTCAGACCGCCGCCGGTGGTCTGGGCCTGTTTCCATCCGCAGGGGGTCAGCCCCTCGAAGAGCCAGTGCTTTGCGGTGTTGGCCAGCACCTGCCACGCGGCATCGGGCAGGGTGTTCAGGGGCTTGTCCGGCAGATGGGCTGCGGCCCAGAGCGCCTTGCCCAGCTTCGGGTTCAGCAGCCCCGTCCAGAGATCGGAGGGGGTCTTGCCGGGCAGCAGGGACACCCGCCCCGCGAACAGGGCCGTCAGGGCCGCTTCGTCCAGCGCGGGGAAGAGGTCCAGCTCCACGGCCGGGCGCTTGGGCCCGCGTTTGGGGGCCAGCAGGCCGGAAAGCTGCATGATGCAGATGCCGGACAGGCCGTATTCGGTGAACTGGACCTCGCCCGTCTCGGCGGCGAGGGTGATGTGCCGGTCGAGGTCCAGCAGGGAGGCTGTGGCCTTGGCCCGGATGCCCGCAAGGGATCGGTTTGGTTTTGCCACCTGCAAGGCGGTCAGGCAGGGGTAGAGCGGCTCCAGCTTCCCGCCGCACTGGGCGGCGAACTTGGTGCCGAAGCCGTCGGTGCCGAACTGAGGGCCTGCGTTGCCGCCCAGCGCACAGATGACGGCATCGGCGTGGAGGGTCTCGTTACTGTGCTCGGCGCTGTCGAAGAGGACGGTGTAACCATTCCGGTTCTGGCTGATGGTATTTACGGTGCAGCCGGTCCGCACCTCTACGCCGAGGCGGGCCATCTGCCCTTCCAGCAGGGCCAGCACATCGGCGGCTTGATTCGAGTAAGGGTAGACCCGCCCGGCCTCGTCGGTGCGGGTGTAAAGGCCCAGCGCCCGGAACCACTCCAACGGGGCGCTCCGCTCCACCGCCGCCAGCAGCGGGGCCAGCGCCTTGGGGTCGGCGGTGAAATAGCACTCCGGCGCGATGCCGGTGTTGTCGAGGTTGCAGCGGCCGTTGCCGGTTGCCAGCAGCTTTTTGCCGCAGCGGGGGTTGCGGTCCAGCAGGGTGATGCGGGCCGCGCTGCCCGCCGCCTGTGCCGCCGCCAGCGCGGCCGCCATACCCGCAGCACCGCCGCCTAAAATTACGATCTGTTGCATGAAACGCTCCTTGGTTCGGGGATGTCCCGGATTCGATCCCAGTATAGCATAAACCGAAAAAAACGACCAGTCCCTTCGGGAAAACAGGAAAAATGCCATTGACAAAAATCACTGGTTTTGGTAAATTTTTATTGAAAAAAAACGGTAAAGAAATCTTAGCCATCCTTCGAGAAAAAGTTGAGGCAGTAAAAAATAAACGAAGCATCGCAGAAGAAGGCGTGAAATATGAAGAGGAGCAAAGAGAAAATTACGCTGTCGATCCTGCTGGCTGCCGTGCTTGTGGTGGGCATCGTGGGGTATATGATCTATGTCCAGCACCAGTTTTACACCGAGAGCACCAAAAACCTGCTGGAGACCTATGAGCAGGTGGACAAGACCTTCACCATGTTCGCCCAGCGGAACTGGAATGTGCTGAGCGAGTGGGGCAGCAACCTGCAGGATGACGCCGACGGGGAGGCGGTCCGGGCCAGTCTGTGCCTGTCCAACCAACAGAAGCCTACATGGAAATACAGCGGCCTGTACTTGTTCAACGAAGACTGCACCTATCTGGATGCCGAGAGCGGCCATGGCTCGGCTAAGCACATCTGGGGCGCATTTTCCGAAATGTACACCACCGGACATCCCTGTGTGGGCAGCTATACCATGAAAAACGGGGAGCGCCGGGTCGTGTTCACGGTACCCATTGAGCCGGTGGAAGTGGACGGCGAGACCTACACCTGCATCGCTGTCAGCTACGACAACGAGACGCTGGAAGAGATGATCGGCGGGCACGCCTACAACGGCCAGAGCGATTGCTACATCATCTATCCGTCGGGTGATATCATGCTCTCCGAAGAGCCGAAGAGTGAGATCGAGCCCCGGATGGAAAACCTGTTTGATTTTCTGGAGCAGAACGCACAGGTCAACACCAATGCCTTAGCCAAGATGCGCGAAGACGTGCAGAACAGCGGCCGGGGCAGTGTGGCGTACCGTTATGGGGGCAAGAGCTATTATCTGGTCTATCAGCCGGTGGGTTTTCAGAGCCTGAGCATCGTCGGCATCGTGGACCGGAGCGTGGTGGACGCCGGGATGCGGAAGATCCAGACGGCGACCATCCTGCTGCTGATCGCATTGATGGCGGGCATTGTGTTCACGCTGGTGCGGTTTGTCCGGATCAACGCCCGGCAGGAAGTGGAGGAAAAGGAACACGCCCTGCGTGCGGAGGCCAGCGAGCGCAAAAAGATGGAGGGCCTTGCCAACAGCGACGGCCTGACCGGCCTGTTCAACGAGCGGTGCTTCAATAAGACCCTGAAAGAAAAGGAACAGCAGGGCAAGCCTTTTGTGCTGTTCTACCTCGACCTTGACCGGTTCAAGCCGGTGAATGATACTTACGGCCATGACGTCGGCGACCAACTGCTCAAAGCGGTGGCGGGTCGGCTGCGGAGCTGTGTGCGGAACACGGACTACGCCTTCCGCATCGGCGGCGACGAGTTCGCCCTTATCGTCAACGGCGAAGTGGACGCAGAATGGTGTGCGCAGCGGATGGAAACAATCAAATCGATCATCCGCCAGACCTATGTGCTGGAGGGGCAGACCATCGACATCAGCACCAGCTGCGGCGTGGTCTGTTACCCGGCGGACAGCGCCGACGTGCGGGAGCTGCGCATCCTTGCCGATCAGCGGATGTATGAAGACAAACAAAAAACCGGGAGCAGCCGGAGCATCAAGCAGAAAATCTGAGATTGAATAATTCTCTTTCTCTTACCACAAAATAACCACAGAAAACGAAATCTGGGAACAAAGGAAACGCCGAACAGAGAAAGGGAGAATGTGCTATGAAAGCGACAGGCATCGTGCGCCGCATCGACGAGCTGGGGCGGGTGGTCATCCCGAAGGAGATCCGCCGCACCCAGCGTATCCGCCGGGGCGACCCGCTGGAAATTTTCACGACCGGCGAGGGAGAGGTCATCTTCAAAAAGTATTCGCCGGTGGGGGAGCTGAGCGGCGTGACGACCCAATACGTCGATGCGCTGAGCAAGAGTTTCGCACTGACGGCCTTCGTCTGCGACCGGGACCGCATCCTCACGGCGTCCGGTGCCGGGCGGCGGGACCTCATCGACCGCAGCGTCAGTCAGCCGCTGGAAAGGCTGATGGACGGTCGCAAGCCCTACGCCAGCGAGGGCGAGGCGGAGAAGACCCTGCTGCCCTGCGAGGGGGCCCAGCGGGTGCTGCTCTGCGTCAGTCCCATCATCGCGGCGGGGGATGTGACCGGCGCGGTGGGGCTTTTGACCGAGGACAAGAGCGCCCAGCCAGACGCTGCCCAGCAAAAGGCGATAGCCGTTGCGGCGGCGTTTCTGGCCAAACAAATGGAAGAATAACATTATAAAGGAAGAAGGCCAAGCCGGAAAATCGGGCGGTGCGCCAGTGGGCGCAAACGCTGATCCGATTTTCCGGCTTGGCCGATTTTGCTTTGAGAGAGATGTATAATTTGTGAATCTTTCAAAACTTTTCTGCGAACCTATTGACAGCGCCGGAAAATTGAATATAATGGTCTTAGCACTCAGGAAGATGGAGTGCTAAAGAACGAAAAGCAAACAAAGGAGGCAGGCGCTATGACGATGGATGCACGCAAGCAGCGAGTCTTGCAGGCGATCGTGGCGCTGTATGGTCTCGAAGGTGAGCCCGTGGGCAGCAGTGTGCTGGCAAACTACTTTGACATGGCGGTTTCCAGCGCGACGCTGCGCAACGAGATGGCGGCGCTGACGAAGCTGGGTCTGCTGGAGCAGCCCCACACCAGCGCGGGCCGCGTGCCCAGCGCCAAGGGCTACCGTTATTATCTGGATAATCTGCTGACCGACGATCAGCCGCTGGACCGTGTGACCGGTGCACGGGTGGATGCCGTGTTCGCCAGCCTTGACCATGAGCCTGAAAAGCTCGCGCAGGGCGCGGCGAAGGCGCTGGCCGCCATCAGCGGCTGCACGGCCGCCATCAGCACCCCCTGTGCCGAGGATCTGTGCATTGCGCATTACGAAGTCGTGCAGGTGGGCCGCAGCGCGGCGGCGGTTCTGGCCGTCACCACAGCCGGTTACGTCCGCACCCGTGTGGCGCGGGTCCGCACCGGCCTCTCCCGCGAGAACGCGGCGGCGCTGGCCGCTCTGCTCAACCGGAACCTGACCTTCGTGGCTCCCGTAGATCTTTCGCCCCGGCTCCTTGCGGAGCTGTGCAGCCAGATCGGCCCGGAGCTGGTGCCGGTGGTCTCAGCGGCGGCGGCGATTTTGCAGGATTCCACCACGCCCCATGTCTATCTGGGCGGTGAGCAGTACCTGCTCGACTGGCCCCAGCTGGAAGGCAAGGTCGGCTCCATCCTCTCGCTGCTGAACGACGAGGAAGAGGCCGCCCGGCTCATCGCACCGCCTGCAGAGCGCAGGGAAAGCGTGCTGCTGGGTGAGGATATTGAGCCGCAGCTCCCCGGCCTGTGCATCGTCAGCGACCGGTATCTGGTCGGCGGCGGGCTGTGGGGTTCGGTGGCACTGATCGGACCCACCCGGATGCCGTTCCAGAAGCTGATGCCGCTGCTCCACGCCTTTGCCGATCATCTGGGCGAGGGAATGAGCGGCCGACAAAAAGATACCCCGCAGGCAGCCGCACCCCGGCGGACTGTGATCTATAAGGAGGATCTCGAATGAGCGAAGAAACCAAGAAGACCCCGCAGCAGGAACAGCCCGCTGCGGAGCCCAAGACCGCAGAACAGGCCGCACCGGAAGCGGCTGCGGAACAGGCTGCTCCCGCCGCCGAGGAAAAGGACGGCAAGAAGGACGGCTGGTTCAACAAAAAGACCCATGAGCTAGAGGCCGTGAAGGCGAAGCTCGAAGCCGCCCAGCAGGAGGCGGGCCAGACGAAAGACAAGCTGCTGCGGATGGCTGCCGAGTACGACAACTACCGCAAGCGCACGGCCCGCGAGGCTGACCAGAAGTTCAACGACGGCGTTTCCTTCGCGGTCAACCAGATCATCCCGATCCTCGATACGCTGGAGATGGCGGCCAACGCCCCCACCACCGACGAGAATTACAAAAAGGGCGTGACCATGACGCTGGACAAAGCCGCCAAGGCGCTGGATGTCCTCCATGTGGAGGAGATCGAAGCACTGGGCAAGGCCTTTGATCCCAACATCATGAACGCCGTGCAGCAGGTCCCCGCAGAAGAGGGCCAAGAGAGCGGCACGGTGGTCACCGTTTACCAGAAGGGCTACAAGCTGGGCGACAAGATCGTCCGCCATGCGACCGTTGTGGTGGCTGAATAAGCCAAACCTCCCGCAGGGGAGTTTCAATAAACATCCGCTTATCCACTTTGAGCATCATATAAACAATACGTTCTGAATTGAGAGGAGCTTTTATTATGAGTAAGATCATTGGTATCGACCTTGGCACGACCAATAGCTGCGTGGCTGTCATGGAGGGCGGCGAGCCCGTCGTCATCGCAAACTCTGAGGGTGCCCGCACCACCCCGTCCGTTGTTGGCTTCACCAAGACCGGCGACCGTCTGGTCGGTCAGGTCGCAAAGCGTCAGGCCATCACCAACCCGGAGAACACCGTTTCTTCCATCAAGCGTCAGATGGGCACCGACCATAAGGTGACCCTGAACGGCAAGGAGTACACTCCCCAGCAGGTCAGCGCCATGATCCTGCAGAAGCTGAAGGCTGACGCCGAAGCTTATCTGGGCGAGCCCGTCACCGAGGCCGTCATCACCGTTCCCGCCTACTTCAACGACAGCCAGCGTCAGGCTACCAAGGACGCCGGCACCATCGCGGGCCTGAACGTCAAGCGTATCATCAACGAGCCCACTGCCGCTTCTCTGGCATACGGCATCGATAAGGAAGACGACCAGAAGATCATGGTCTACGACCTCGGCGGCGGCACCTTCGATGTCTCCATCATCGAGATGGGCGACGGCGTTACCGAAGTTCTGGCCACCAACGGCGACACCCATCTGGGCGGCGACGACTTCGACCAGCGCATCATCGACTGGATGGCGGATGCCTTCCAGACCGAGAACGGCATCGACCTGCGCAAGGACAAGATGGCCGCTCAGCGCCTGAAGGAAGCTGCCGAGAAGGCAAAGATCGAGCTGTCCAGCGCAATGAGCAGCCAGATCAACCTGCCCTTCATCACCGCCGATGCAACCGGCCCCAAGCACCTCGATATGACCCTGACCCGCGCAAAGTTCAACGAGCTGACCGCTGATCTGGTCGATCGCACCATGACCCCTGTCCGCAAGGCTCTGCAGGATGCAGGTCTGCGCGCTTCCGACCTGAAGAAGGTCCTGATGGTCGGTGGTTCCACCCGTATCCCCGCCGTCTACGACGCTGTGAAGAAGGAACTGAACTGCGAGCCCTTCAAGGGCATCAACCCCGATGAGTGCGTGGCTGTCGGTGCTGCCATTCAGGGCGGCGTCCTGCAGGGCGACGTCAAGGGTCTGCTGCTGCTGGATGTCACCCCGCTGAGCCTCGGCATTGAGACTCTGGGCGGCGTGTGCACCAAGATCATCGAGCGCAACACCACCATCCCCACCCACAAGAGTCAGGTCTTCTCCACCGCAGCGGACAATCAGCCCTCGGTCGAGATCAATGTCCTGCAGGGCGAGCGTGAGTTCGCACGCGATAACAAGAGCCTCGGCGTCTTCCATCTGGATGGCATCGCTCCGGCTCCCCGTGGTGTGCCTCAGATCGAAGTCACCTTCGATATTGATGCAAACGGCATCGTGAAGGTCAGCGCAAAGGATCTGGGCACCGGCAAGGAGCAGAACATTACCATCACTGCTTCCACCAATATGTCCAAGGACGATATCGATAAGGCCGTCAAGGAAGCCGAGCAGTTCGCTGCCGACGACAAGAAGAAGCGCGAAGAGGTCGATATCCGCAACGGCGCCGACCAGATGGTCTTCCAGACGGAGAAGATGCTGAAGGAGAATGGCGACAAGATGCCCGCTGACGTCAAGAGCGAGGCCGAGGCCAAGCTGGCCGAGCTGAAGACCGCTGTGCAGTCCGGCTCCATCGACGACATCAAGGCAAAGCAGGATGCTCTGAGCCACGTCTTCGAGAAGATGTATCAGGCAGCCGCAGCCGCTCAGCAGGCCGCCGGCGCACAGCCGGGCCCCGATGCCGGTGCGAACAACAACCAGCAGAAGCCGGGGGATGACGGCGTCGTGGATGCCGACTTCAAGGAAGTCTAATGTTTGATACAAGCGGCACACGTCCGGCCAAACCGGCGGATGTGGGCTGAGGAATAAGCAAAAGCCGCTCCGGTTTTGCCGGAGCGGCCTTTGTGGGTTTACGAGGTTAGAGGGATATGGCACAGGAAAAGCGTGATTACTACGAGGTGCTGGGGGTATCCAAAAGCGCTACCGATGCGGAGATCAAAAAAGCCTACCGCAAACTGGCAATGAAGTACCACCCGGACTACAACCCCGGCGACAAGGATGCCGAGGAAAAATTCAAGGAAGTCAATGAAGCCAACGAGGTGCTTTCGGACCCGAAGAAGCGCCAGATGTACGACCAGTACGGCTTCGCGGGTGTTGACCCCAGCTACGCGGCCCAGAACGGCGGCGGCGCGGGCGGCTTCGGCGGCTTCGGCGGTGCCGATGGCGTCGATCTGGGCGACATCTTCGGCGATATCTTCGGCGGCGGGTTCGGCGGCTTTGGCGGCTCGTCCCGTCGGGCAAACCCCAACGCCCCCCGCAAGGGGCAGGACATCCGCGTGCGGATCACCCTGAGCTTTGACGAGGCCGTGCACGGCTGCAAGAAGAACATCACCATCACCCGCCAGCAGGAGTGCACCGAGTGCCACGGCTCCGGCTGCGCGGCGGGCTCCAGCCCGGAGACCTGCCCCGACTGCGGCGGCCGCGGCTACGTCATCCGCCAGCAGCGCACCCCCTTCGGTGTGATGCAGACCCAGCAGCCCTGCTCCCGCTGCGGCGGCAAGGGCAAGCTGGTCAAGAACCCCTGCAAGGTCTGCCACGGCTCCGGCAAAACGGCCACCAAGAAGACGCTGGAGGTGTCCATCCCCATGGGCATCGACGACGATCAGAGCTTTGCGCTCCGCGGCATGGGCGACGCCGGCACCAACGGCGGCCCTTCCGGCGATGTCATCGTGATGGTCACTGTCCGGCCCAGCGAGGTCTTCCAGCGGGATGGTTACGATGTCTGGGTCACGGTGCCCATTACCTACAGTCAGGCCGTCCTCGGCGACAACGTCACCGTGCCGTCCATTGACGGCAAGGTGGAGTACACCGTCCCCGAAGGCACCCAGAGCGGCACCACCTTCCGGCTGCGCGGCAAGGGTATCCAGTACCTGAACGGCCGGGGCCGGGGCGATATGTACGTCAAGTGCGAGGTCGAGATCCCCAAGAAGCTGAACAAGGCCCAGCGTGACGCCCTGAAGAAATTCGAGGGCACCCTGAAAGAGGAAAACTACGAAAAGCGCAAGGGCTTCTTTAAGAAGCTGAAGGATATGTTCGCCTGATCTCAGGGCAAACGAAAATCCCGGAAACCGTCTGGTTTCCGGGATTTTTTTGCTGTCGGGAAAGGATCAGCCCATGTAGCTGATGTTCACATCGATCTGGCCGCCGTAGCCGGGGATGCGGGCGGTGCAACTGCCCTGCCACATGTTGCAGGCGATGGGGCTGCTGGCAACGTTGTAGTGGGCGTTCCAGATGTTGTACTTGGTCAGCTGGCTCATGTCGAGGCGCTTGCGGAACCATGTGGTCGAAGCGTAGACGCCGGGCTGGTAGCCGAGGGCCTTGACCTCCTCGCAGAAGGCGACGGCACACTTGGTGCGGTCCTCCACGCCCAGACCGTCGGCGCGGCCGGAACCGGTGCCGGTGGCCTCGGTGTCATAGTAGATGGGGTAGTCGAGCTGGCGGCCGTTCAGGACGTAGACGCACGCCTGAGCTTCCTCGCGGGCCTCGTCCTCATTGACGGCCTGTGTGAAACAGTAGACGCCCACCCGCAGACCGGCGTTCCGCGCGTTGGTGAAGTGCTCCTCGAACTTGGGGTCCTGCACCAGCGTGCCGGAGCCGTAGCCACGGTAACCGAGGCGGATGATGACGAACTGGACCCCGGCCTCTTTGACTTTTTCAAAGTCCACGCTGGCCTGATATTTGGAGACGTCGATGCCGAAGGTGGCGTCCCGCTTGACGCCGTTGGCATCGAAGTAATAGAGCTTGTTGTCAATGGACTGGATGCCGGTCACCCGCTGGTTGGTGGTCTGGCTGTAATAATAGGTGTTGCCGTTTTCCACACGCCAGCCGGAGTAGACAGGCGCAGGGGGGGCGGGGGTGTCGTCCTTTTTGCCGAAGAGGAACTCCCACAGCCATTTCAGGAAGCCGTTCTCACTGTCAAGGCACTGGGTGTCTACGCTGCTCTCGTCCAGCGTACCGGCGTCCAGCGCGGCGCGGATCTCTTCCGGTGTCAGCAGGATGGTGCCGTCCGTGTCGGTGATCGCAGCGGCGGAAAGATCCCCGCCGTTTTCGGAGGCGGCAGGAGCCTCGGCGACTTTTTCCGAGACGTCATCTGCGGTCTCTTCCGGGGCGCGCAGCGGGTCCTCCGCGGCCAGCTCTTCCGTTTCCTGCACGAAGTGGGGGAAGGCGGCGTTTTCGTGGTCCACCTCCTCTGCCGAACCGGCCATGGGGTCGTCTTCTTCCGATTCGGTTTCAGGGGCGGCGGGTCCCGGCTCAGCAGCCGGTTCAGAAGGGGCCGCCGGAGCGGCTGCTGCACTGGACGCAGCGGGCTCTGCGGTCGTCACGCTGGCGGCAGGGGCAGAGACGGAAGCGGCGGGCTGCTCTTGCTCGGCAGCTTCGTCCTCTGCCGCAGCCGGTTCCTCTGCTGCACTGGACGCAGCGGGCTCGGACGGGTGCTTTTTGGTGTTGTTGTGCTTGAGGGAACTGCTCTCCTCCCAATCGACTGTGACGGGCGCAACGGTCAGGCCCGCAGGCTGGGAAGCCAGCAGGATGGTGGTGCCCGCGCCGCCGATGGTCAGCGCCAAGGCCATGACGAGAGCCGCCACAGCCTGTCCCACGCCGCGGTGGGACCGCTTTGCGGATGTATCATTCGAAACAGATGAAAATTTATGTTTCATACCGTTAGCTTTTCCTCCAAAAATCATCGGGCAGCGGCCGCCGCGCGGCAAAAACGGACCCGGTTGAATCGGAACGGATCTGTAATCCTAGTTTCACTCTTCCAGTATACACCCAACCCCCGGTTCCCGTCAATCTTCTTTGCAGCGGTGCGTCGGGAAAAGCACGAACGGAAAAGAGAAAAATCGCTCCATGAAAGATACGGTTCATCCGGCGCAAAAATTGCGTCTGCCGCTAAAAAATTTGGTCCTTTTCACGAAAAACGAGAATTTCACTTGCTGTCTTGACAGGTGTATGGTATGATGATGGACATGCAGTCCCGTTGCAGTGAGATGCCGGGAAGAAAGGCGGAAATTTCTATGTCGAACTTCAAGGAGTTTTTGAAACGAAAAGATATCGTCATTACCCCCCAGCGCTACCTGATCGAGGCGCTGGGCGCAATGGCACAGGGCCTGTTTGCCAGCTTGCTGATCGGCACCATCATTAAGACGCTGGGCCAGCAGACCGGGCTTGAGGTGCTGGTGGATCTGGGCGGCTATGCCACAGCCATGAGCGGCCCGGCTATGGCGTGCGCCATCGGCTGGGCGCTCCACTGCCCGCCGCTGGTGCTGTTCAGCCTGATCACGGTGGGCTACTCGGCCAACGCCTTGGGTGGAGCGGGCGGCCCGCTGGCCGTCCTCATCATTGCCATCGTGGCCGCGGAGCTGGGCAAGGCCGTGAGCAAGGAGACCAAGGTGGATATTCTTGTGACCCCTCTGGTGACTATTTTTGTCGGCGTCGGCCTCTCCATGCTCATCGCGGCCCCCATCGGTGCGGCGGCAAGTCAGGTGGGCACCCTGATCATGTGGGCTACCGAACAGGCCCCGCTGGTCATGGGCATCCTCGTGTCGGTCATCGTGGGCGTGGCGCTGACCCTGCCCATCTCTTCGGCGGCCATCTGCGCGGCACTGGGCCTGACCGGCCTTGCGGGCGGCGCGGCGGTGGCGGGCTGCTGCGCCCAGATGGTCGGCTTCGCCGTCATGAGCTATCAGGAAAACGGCGTGGGCGGTCTGGTCAGTCAGGGTCTGGGCACCAGTATGCTCCAGATGGGCAACATCATCAAGAACCCCCGCATCTGGATCGCCCCCACGCTGGCCTCGGCCATCACCGGCCCGCTGGCCACCTGCCTGTTCCACTTTGAGATGAACGGCGCGGCGGTCTCTTCCGGCATGGGCACCTGCGGTCTGGTGGGCCAGATCGGCGTCTACACCGGCTGGGTCAACGACATCGCCGCGGGCACCAAGGCCGCCATCACCCCGATGGACTGGGCTGCCATGCTGCTGCTCTGCTTCGTCCTGCCCGCCGTGCTCAGCGTCCTCTTCTGCGAGATCGAGCGCAAGCTGGGCTGGATCAAAGAGGGAGATCTGAAGCTGAATTAAGACTCCCTCAGTCGCGGCGTTGCCGCGCCAGCTCCCTCGGAGAGGGAGCCTATTCGCCTCCCTCTTTGAGGGAGGTGGCATCGCGAAGCGATGACGGAAGGAGTTCCCCATCAAGGACCGCTTCCGTTAGATCATCCCCCTCATATTTCAGCTTGAGGGAGAAGAACGGGCGGTCCTCTTTTAATAAGCGGAAGAAAATTTTATCCCCCTCCCAGACGGGCAGGGCCTCGACTTCGCTCTTCGGCACCCATTCCAGCACCCCTTCGTTCCGGGCGGCGTCCTTCACCAGCTCGCCGGTCCAGCCGTCGGCGGTGTAGAGGAACATATACTCGGTCAGGCTGCCCAGCAAAAAGGTCACGATGCCCCGGAGGCGGTGGTTCGTCAGGGTCAGGCCCGTTTCCTCCCGCACCTCCCGCAGAAGGCAGTCTTCCGGGCTTTCGAACTGCTCGAACTTGCCGCCCACGCCGATCCACTTGTCGTGGTTCATGTCGTTTTTCTTGGTCACGCGGTGGAGCATCAGCCACTTGCCGTCCTGCTCCAGATAGCACAGCGTCGTGTTCAGCATGGGGAATTCTGCGTTCATGGGAGGTCTCCTCTATTTTTCATTCAAAAAGGCGTCCCGCAGTCTGCCCCGCGGGACGCCTTTTGTGTTGTTTGGTTATTTGCGTGCAGCGCGGCCTTTGCCCGCGTTGTTCAGCTTCCGGACCAGATCGTTCTGGTGCTTGCGCTGGGAGGGCGTCGGCTCCGGGTCGTGGGCTTCATCGGCGCGGGCGTTGGTCTGCGCGGCGGAAGCGTCCACCCGGACGAGGTTCCACTCCTGATTGCCGCCGGAAACGTAGTTCCAGATCTGGGCCTGTGCGCCGTTCGAGGTATTCATGGCCACAAGGTCGATGTACTTGTCGGCCAGCACGTTCCGAATGCGGGTGCGGCCGTTGCGGGTGGGTTCCAGCGCCCAGCACTGGCTCAGCCCGCTGCTGCGGCTCCACTGGTGCAGCCACGTGCCCTCTACCACGCCGCTGAGGGCGAGGTCGATGAACTTGCCGGTAAAGCGGTTCTGGATGCGCCAGCGGCCCTCGCCCGCGTCCACGAACTGCCACTGCTGCCACGGATGGCCCGCGTAATCCCAAAGCTGGATCGCAGCGCCGTTCTCGGTATTGAAGTTCTTTACCTCCAACACCTTCCCGTTCGGGGCCTTGATCAGGTAAAATTCATTTTCCATTAAAACGACCTGCGATGTTTTTGCCATAGCGCTTGTTTCTCCTTTCCGGTATCCGCCGATTGAATGATTCTATTATAGCGCATTTCCTCTCAGGCAACAAGAATGGGAAATCACAATTTTTTGTCGGTTTCTTGTGCGTTTTGCTTAAAAAGACACGCTTTTCCCGCCAACTTGGGCACCGTGTACCACAGGAACAGGGCCGCAAGGCTGAGCCACCGGATCTGGGCGTTCGTCAGGTGCTCGTTCAAAAGCCAGCCGACGCCGAACGAGAGCAGGTTGGCCGTCAGGGCGTAGAGCACCGGGCGGGGCGTTTTGCCCTCCGGCCATGGCAGCCAGCGGCAGTAGGCGGAGGCTTCCACCGCGAAGACCAGCACTTCCATTCCGGCGTAGAGCGCAAAGCCCGCCCAAGGGCCCAGATAGAACAGCCCGTAGTGGAGCACAAGGTTCAGTGCAAGCTGCGTGGCGAGGTTGACCCCGCCGATGAGGTTCTGCTGGGCTTTTTCCCGCAGCCCGAAGACGGCGGCACCCAACCCCAGTTCCAGCATCAGCGTGATGAGTAACCGGGAGGTGAACAGGGAAATCTGGTCGCTGTCGGTCCGGTTGGTGTAGACGTGCATCCAGCCGTCCTCCGGGTCGAACAGCACCTGCCATTCGCTGTCGAACGCATACCGCTGGACCGGCTCTTTGCTAATGAAAAAGACCCCGGTGTCCATATTATAAAGGAGCACATAGAATTTCTGGGGCGGGTAGTACCCCCAAGTAAAGGTCTGTTCGGTGTCGCCGAAGTATTCCTCGAAGTAGCCGAGGAAGTAGTACCCCTCCGGCGCGTCGTAGTTCTTGAAGGCTTCCCACACGTCGCGGGAACCCATCCAGTCCCCGTATGCGCTGGGGGCGCTCCATGGGCCGGTGGATTCTGTATTGCCCAGCAGAGTCACGGCGTAATTCTGGTTGTTGTAGATGTAGAGCCTGAGCGTGACCGACGGTTTCGGCCCCATATCCGCGAAGGCAGGCGGCGAAACGGTCAGCAGGAGCAGGGAGGCGAGTAGAAAACCCAAGATTTTTTTGCAGAGTTTTTCTTTCATGATGGGGACCTCCGGCTTTCGAAAACAAAAATTCCGACACGACTTTCCTTAACTTGTAAACGAGGAAGGAACAGCTGTTATTGCACGGCGTTCTGCACAAACTTCAAACAGGACTTTTGTGCAGCATTTCCTGTACTTGCAAAGAAAACAAAACGCCGGTTTCCGGGGCGTTTTGACCCGAAATATGAACAAAGTGTTTCCGCGCTGCGGTCAATTCAGGGCAATGACTTCACGTTTATAAAGCAAAGCGGACTTCAACACTTTGTTTCGATGAGTAAAAGAAACTTCAACAGATACTTTCGTTTGTTTCATGATTTCGGCTATTGACTTTATATAAAAACTGCGGTATAGTATGAGTGCGGAGAGCGAAAAGACGCCCCGCCGACATTTGAACTTCGGGCTATGACCCGTAGAAAAATATAGGAGGTTTGATTATGTACTATTACATTCTGGGCTGCGGTATCGCTTGTTTGGTTCTGCTTGGCATCAACAGCATGGACACGGTATGTGTCAAGCCGGCCGAGATTCTGGGCAAGGTCGTTCTGTGGCCTCTCGCCCTGATGGAAGCAGTTGTTCGTTACAGCTCCACTCATCACAGCATCAAGACCGCGCTGTAAAACACACTCGTTCCAATGCAAACGGCAATCAGGCGGCTGCGCTTTTGAAAGGCGCAGCCGCCTTTTTGTTTTGCACTTTTGGGCGGGGTATGATACAATAAGAAGAACGCCGCCGCAGCGGCACAAACCCGAAACCGAAGGAGAACTATGAAACCGGATTACAAGCTGGTCGCAAAGGCCAAATACATTCACACGACCGCCGACCTTGCCAGCGAGCTCTGGCACGAGGTCTACAAGCGCTATTACCCGGCAAAGCAGCTGGACACGCTGGTGGAGGCGCTGCAAAGCGCCGAGGCCATCGAGGAGGACATCGACAACGATGTGAACTACTTCCTCGTTTTTCTGGGCGATAAGCTCATCGGCTACTTTGCATGGAAGATGGAAAACACCGTGCTGCACCTGCTGCACCTCTACCTCAAGCCGGAGTACCGGGGCAAGGCCATTGGCCGGGACATCGTTATGTCCTGCGAGCGGCTGGCCCGCGGCGAGGGCCGGGGCCGCGTTTGCTGTGAGGTGCACACCAAGTGTCTGCCCGTGCAGCAATTCTTCAAGGCGCGGGGCTACCGCATCCTGAAGCCGGTGGAGAATGTGGCGGCGGGCATCTCCATGCAGCTGACCGAAATGGAGAAAATGCTCTGAAATTCCCCATTGCAATTTTCCTGCGTTTGTACTACACTAAAGTAGTGTACTGAAGTGCCCCTTGCGGGCCAGACCAACCCCAAATCATGAGGGAGGAAAAACGCTATGGCAAAAGATCATCCCACCGGAGAGTCCGGTCTGTATTCCGCACTGCTGGAGCTGAAAACGCCGGAAGAGTGCTACCGCTTTTTACAGGATGTGTGCAGCTACGCCGAACTGAGCGCCATGGAGCAGCGCTACAACATCGCGGAAAAGCTCGTCAGCAAGCAGAGCTACACCAGCATCATGGGCAACATCGGGGCGTCCAGCGCCATCATCAGCCGGGTGAGCCGGGTCATCAGCAAGGATGACAGCGTGCTCCGCCGTCTGCTGGAGGAAAAGGCAGACGCCGCCACCGAGGAATAACCGCAAGACCGCGCACCGCGGGGCCGGGAAGCACCCGCCCTGCGGTGCTTTTTATCGCTTTGAAAAAGGAGTATCGCAGTATGAGCAAAGCAGTTGTCTTTTTCGCCGACGGCACCGAGGAGTGCGAGGCCCTTCTCGTCGTCGATCTTCTTCGCCGCGCCAAGGTCGAGGTCATCGTGGCGTCGGCCATGGGCCGCAAAGAGCTGGTCAGCAGCCATAAAATTCATCTGACCGCCGATGCGCTGGCCGAAGAGGTGGATTATTCCGATGTGGATCTGGTCGTGCTGCCCGGCGGCATCCCCGGCACCCCGAACCTTGCCGCCAACAAGACCGTCACCGACACCTGCGCCGCCTTCGCCAAGGCGGGCAAGAAGGTGGCCGCCATCTGCGCCGCCCCCAGCATCCTTGCCTCGCTGGGGCTGCTGGAAGGCAAAAACGCCACCGCCCATGCGGGCTTCCAAGATCAGCTTGCCGGTGCGGTGGTCCACGATGAAGAGGTCGTCGTGGATGGGAACATCACCACCAGCTACGGTCTCGGCGGCGCTATCCCCTTTGCACTGGAACTCGTCCGCCAGCTTGCCGGCCCCGCCGAAGCCGACCGTATCCAGAACGCCATCGCGTATCGGCACTAAAAAATCACTTGCTATTGACAAAATTGCACGTTCCGCATATAATAGAACTAGAAACAAACAACTTGAGTGTTTGTGCGAAGCGTTGAACTGTAGTGCCGGTCAAGCGGTGACGACAGGGAGCTTCTCTTAGGGGGTTGCACAGATTCCACGACTTGACTCAGGCGGTGTGCCGCTGAAAGAAAATGTGCTGCGGGAGTTCAATTCGAGCTTCCGCATTTTTTATTGCTGAAAAAGGATGTGAATCAATGGACGCCCTGCAATCGTGTGCTCGAAAATATGCCGAACTTTGCGGTTATACATACGACTGCACGATCGCGCGGAAAAATGCCCGCGTTTCGCTGACTTTTTCGTTCTCAGCGTATGAATTCCGCCATCTGGCCGGGCTACACCGTCTGAAGCATCCGCGCTTGCAGACGAACTCGGAACGTTTGTTCAAAGACATTCTTGCGGGCAAGATCACGCTTGTGGATTTGCGGAAAGCATCCAATTGGGAAGAGGAGTCCGAAAAGTTTCTCAGCCGATTGAATGCGCTGGCGCAGTTGGATGTGCTGATGGACGAATTTCTGCTCATCTATGGATTTTCCGGGGAAAAGCTGGCCCGGCAGATCCCGCCGATCCGGACGAAGATCGATGCAGATTACCTGATCAAGTTTGAACTGGAAGAAGGAATTACGTTCTTCTTTTCGGTAAAGCAGAAGGACACTTTTTGCGGACGTTCGATTTTTGTCAATAACGACCGAGACTACAGCGCAGGACAAACAAAATTTACCCTGCTGGAAAAAACAAAGACCAAGGTACAGACCGGAGAGACGACTCTGCTGTACCGCAGAGATACTTATCGGAAATAAAGGAGGCCACTATGCGTTTTATCACGTGCCGTTTGCCGGACGGCGTGGAAGATCCGGCGATCTTATCGGAGGACGGGCGGCAGGTCTGGCCGCTGAGCTGGCTGGGGCTGAGCTATGAGACCCTGTCCGACGCCATCCCCTTTCTGACACCGCAGGTGCGGGCGGGGCTGTCGCTGGCCGTTGCGGGCATCCCGGCCCTGCCCATTGAGGCCGTCACGCCGGAAAGCCCCATCCCGGCCCCAGCGCAGGACGTCATCTGCCTCGGCATCAACTACATGGCCCACTCGGATGAGGCGGAAAAATATTCCGCCGATGCCTTTGCGACCCAGCATCAGGACGCCATCTACTTCTCCAAGCGGGTCACACGCGCCGTGCCGGACGGCGGGGCCATCGAGGCCCACACCGACCTTGTGAGAAAGCTGGACTACGAGTGTGAGCTGGCGGTGGTGCTGGGAAAGGACGCCAAGGATGTGCCCGCAGGGCAGACGCAGGACTACGTTTTCGGCTACACCATCCTGAACGATGTGTCGGCCCGCGACGTCCAGACTGCCCACAAGCAGTGGTACTTCGGCAAGAGCCTTGACGGCTTCACCCCCATCGGGCCCTGCATCGTCACGGCGGACGAGTTCGCCGACTATCCGCCCAAGCTCGGCATCCGCAGCTTCGTCAACGGCGAGAAACGGCAGGACTCCAACACGACGCTGCAAATTTTTGATATCGACCATGTCATTGCCGAACTTTCGCAGGGGATGACCCTGAAAGCGGGCACCATCATCGCCACCGGCACCCCGGCGGGCGTCGGCATGGGGATGGATCCGCCGCAGTTCCTCGTGCCCGGCGATGTAGTCCGGTGCGAGATCGACGGCATCGGTTCGCTGACCAATCCCGTCCGGTAATGCAAAACGGTACCGTCCAAAGCGTATCCGAATTGTAATATGAATTCACGAGTATCCCATACGTTATCAAAAACAAACCGAAAACCATCTTGTTCATAAACTGTTAAAAATAAATTCATGTATAGTTCATTGACTTTCGGTATACATAGGGCAACGAAAGGCGCATGCTGCGCCGCACCCCAGAACAGCACAGCATGGGAACTGAAAAAAAGGAATGCCCGTGTTGGAGGAAAGGAATTGGAACGCTATGAAAATTGGTTTTACTGAACTGATCCTTGTCGTGATCGTTGCGTTCGTGGTCATCGGGCCGGACAAGCTGCCCGAATACGCACGCAAGTTCGGCAAGATGCTCCGGGAGCTGAAAAAGTACACCGGTGCCGCTTCGGAGGAGATCCAGAAGAACGTGGTCGAGCCGCTGAATGAGATTCAGGCTCCCATCAAGGAGGCCGTCGCCCCGCTGACCGATATCAAAAAGGATATCGACGACAGCATGAAGGACGTGACCAAGAGCTTTACCAACATTGGCAAGACCAGCAAGGAAGAGGCCAAGAAGGCCGAAGAGGCCGAGGAGGTCGCTGAGCTGGAGGATGCCGTAGAGGAGCTGCCCGAAGAGCCCGCGAAGGCCGAGGAACCCGCTGCTGAAAAGGCGGAGTCCGCTGCCGAACCGGTGAAGGCCGTGGAGCAGCCCGCCGAAAAGGCTGAGGCACCCGCCCCCGCTGCCGAAGCTGCCCCTGCGGAGGAACCCAAGGAGGCTGCCCCCGCCGAGGAAGCCAACGTCTAATTTTTGGATGCACCCGCGCCCGCGGTTGTACGATACATTGTAAATCAGCCCGCCAAAGCGGCGCGGCAAGGTAAAAAGGAGATTATTATTATGAGAATCGGACCTCAGGAGCTTATCATCGTTCTGATCATCGTTCTGGTCATCTTTGGACCCAAGAACCTGCCGAAGCTGGGCAAGATGTTCGGCAAGACCATGAAGAACTTCAAGGAAGGCATGGAGGACGTCGAGGATGACGGCGAGACCAAGAAGACCGAGGCCAAGTCTGAGGACAAGGCCGAGAAGAAGGACGAGGAGTAATTCGTGGCTACAAACGTAAAGCGCAAAAAGAAAGCCGAAGTCATGTCAGAGGACGGCAGCATGACGCTGACCGGCCACCTGAAAGAGCTGCGGAACCGGCTGATCATCTGCGCAGCGGTGTTTGTGGTGGGCGTGATCGGATTTCTGGCGATCTCCGATAAGCTGATCGACCTGCTGACGGCGATGGCAATGAACGCGAACTATACCTTCGTGTTCCTTGCCCCGCAGGAAAAACTGATGCAGTACTTCCGCGTCTCGCTGATCGCAGCCGTCATCGTAACCATCCCAGTGGCGCTGTATCAGATCTACGCCTTTGCAAAGCCCGGCCTGAAGCGGAGCGAGAGCTTTTTCTTCCGGCTCGTGCTGGTGTTTGGTCTGGCGCTGTTCTGTGTTGGTGTGCTGTTTGCCTACAAGGTCACCCTGCCCTTTATGCTGAACTTCCTCGTTACGCTGGAAGGCACCGACTACATCACGGCATCCATCAGCATCGAGAGCTACATCAACCTCTGCCTGACGATGTTCATCATCTTCGGCTGCGTCTTTGAGATGCCGCTGGTCACCATCATTCTGGCCAAGATGGGCATCGCAAACCCGGAAATCATGAAGAAGGGCCGCGGCGTTGCCATCGTCCTGATCTTCCTGATCGCAGCCATCATCACCCCGCCGGACATCGTGTCCCAGTGCTTCGTGGCAGTGCCTATGTGTCTGCTGTACTTCGTCAGCATCTTCCTGAGCGGCATTTTCTACAAGCCCAAGACGGACGAGGATGACGAGGACGACGAAGAGGAAGAGGACTCCGACGCGGAGTGAAATCCGGCTTTTTTAGGAAACTGAAAACGCGCTCTGCCTTTGCGGCGGGGCGCGTTTTTACGTGGAGGAACGGGCAGATTGCAAACACTCCGGCAATATGCTATACTGTTCACAAGGTAAAAATCAGCGGGAGACCGCTGCGAAAAAAAGGGGTAAATGAATCATGAAAGAATACGCATTCGGCATCGACCTCGGCGGCACCACCGCGAAGGTCGGCTTGTTCACCACCTCCGGCGCGCTGCTGGAAAAGTGGGAGGTGCCCACCGATACCTCCAACGCCGGTGAGCACATCCTTGAAAATCTGGCCAACGCCATCCGGGGCAAGATGGCCGAAAAGGAGATCCCCGCCGAGCAGGTCGAGGGCGTGGGCATCGGTGTGCCCGGCCCTGTGCTGAACTCCAGCGTGGTGCCCATCGTCTGCGCCAACCTCGGCGGCTGGGGCGAGCGGAATGTTTCGGCCCAGCTGTCCGGTCTGCTGGACGGCCTGCGGGTCCTCGTCGGCAACGACGCCAATGTGGCGGCGCTGGGCGAGATCTGGATGGGCACGGCGAAGGGCTGCCGCAGTGCGGTCATGGTCACGCTGGGCACCGGCGTCGGCGGCGGCGTCATCGTCAACGGCAAGGTCGTTGATGGCACCCACGGTGCGGGCGGCGAGATCGGCCACATCACGGTCAATCCGCACGAGACGGCGGTCTGCGGCTGCGGCAAGCGCGGCTGTCTGGAGCAGTATTCCAGCGCCACCGGCG
>OGCO01001518.1_pt1 | contig 34323 bp, 48 predicted proteins | sample 1570171 | NCBI WGS metagenome assembly OGCO01 (sample SAMEA4370583, study PRJEB24528) | human gut metagenome
CAGCCCCAGATAATCGGTTCATGGATATACTTCCAGTCAGTTCGGGTGAGAACAAAACTGTCTTTCTTCCAGACAAGTCCTGCACCGACCTTGAATCCTGCATCTTCATACGCATCATGAAATACGCGTGCCTTGGAGGTGGCATAAAACACATAAATGCTTGCATCCTTCGCCATGGCATCTTTGAATCTTTCAAATGCAGATTTTAGAAACGCATATCCTTTTTCATCGTCAAGGTCATCATTCTTGATTTTGCCTGACTTGTTTTCCAGATTGACTTTTGTATCGCCCAAAAGTGCTGTATAGGTTTCAGGCAAAGTAGAATCTCCACAGACAATGGTATGTTTTCCAAGATGCCAGATGTCACCTGTTTTGGATTTGCAGGGCTTTTCCAGTTCTGCATCTACATCAAAATCATCCTGTTTTGCTTCATCACTGTCAATATCGAAAATGTCAGCAATTTCAGATTCATCGAAACCAGTCAAACCAAGGTCGAATCCGAGCTCCTGTAGTTCCTGCATTTCAACGGACAGCAGTTCATCGTCCCAGCCGGCATCCAATGCCATCCGGTTGTCAGCAAGAATGTACGCTTTCTTCTGTGCTTCCGTCAGATGGTCGGCATACACACAGGGGACTTCTGCAATGCCTTCTTCTTTTGCCGCCATAATGCGTCCATGTCCAGCCAGCACATTGTATTCCCGGTCGATAATGACGGGATTCACAAAGCCAAACTCACGCAGAGAAGAGCGAAGTTTCAGGATCTGTTCCTTGTTGTGCGTTCTGGCATTGTTGGCGTATGGCACTAACTTGTCGATATCAACAAGCTGAAATTCTGTAGTTGTGGTCATTCTCCATTCCTCCGTTTCTGTGTTTACTTTTTTCCGCAGTGCGGGCATTTGAGATTATCATGTCCTGCTCCTTTTCGGGTTTTTGGGATTGCACATCTCCGCCCCACAGTTGGGGCAGTACTTCGTCATCTCTCGTCCTTGCGGCTCCTTGTGGCAGTTGCTACAGTATGGATAATAGCCGTCACAGCAAATCTCCCATTTTGCCTTGTTGGGAGCAGCACCGGCTCTTCGGTTCCAGGCGGCGATTGCTTCTGGTTTTGCTGCATATGTTGCGGATAATGGGACAGCTTGAGTACAGCAACCGCAAATCGTACAGCCTACGAATACGCCGCACTCTCCGAAAAGTATTTTTAATTCGTCGCTTCCGCAAAACGGACAAGGTTTCAGTTTGCTTTCATCCATTTTTCATTACCTCATTCCAGCATTCTTCGCAATTTCCTTCGCCGGCTTCGCACAGCATTTCCCCGTCCGTCAATCTATAGCCAAAAACGCTTCTTCGGCAGATACTGCTACGGTCAATGTGCGGGAACGCATCTTGCGGGATATTTTCTTCAAAATATTCTTTGTATGTTTGGCTTCCGTTGCGGCGGTTCCACGCCTTAGCCGCCGCTTCTTCGTTTTTGGGGAAAGAGCGTGTGCGTACATAGCACTTTGTGCATGATATATAATACTTCAATTCGCCTGCTTCAGTTTTTGCCATGTTCTTTTTCGCTTCCCCGCCGCAAAAAGGGCACGGTTTTAATCTCAACTCTGCCATACTACCACCCACCTTGCTAAAATCACGGCAGCAGTGCAGCATGACATAAGCACGATTTTTGCCGCTTGTCGCTTACCAGCTGCCCGCAGATACTTTGCGATCAGCAGACCACTCCCAATCAGCAGCAGATATGTAACAGCCACCTTTGCCATTTTTCACTCCTCCTGCTCCGTGTGATCTCCAGCAAATGCTGCGGCGATCTTTTGGGCTTGCTCGTAGATGTCCTGCCGTGTCAGTGGCTTTTCTGTGTCAGCTGCTCCGTCATCGTCGCTTTTGTCTTTTTCAAAAGCTGTTGCATAATCCTTTGCCGCATTCCACAATTCTTCCCGATCGTCTGGGGAAAAATCGCGTAAGTAAGGGGAACCGGTCAACGCGATATACTTATCGATCATATCATCGTGCAGCAAATCCAGCTTGCCTTGCAAGCTTTCGATTTCCGCGAGTGTCGCTTCCGCTTTTTTGCACTTGACCGCCCGCCGCATCATATCATCGACGAGGTTTTGACCACCGATCTGCCAGATCAGGGCGACATCTGCATCGCAGCAGATACCGGGATAGTTCTCACGGATAAAGCAGAGTGCTTCAAACTGCTTTTCTGAAAACGGTCTATCAGTCATTCTTTTCAACTCTTCTTCGTTCATGCTTCTTGATCTCCTCTCTCCGCATGTCTTTCTCGTAGTACTCCGACATATACTTGCCGTAGCTTACGCCGTGGGCTGCTGCCTGCTTGATGCACCAGTCCAGCGAGCCTTTTTTGAAGTTCTTTTTCCGTGGCGGCATTTTATCTTCTCCTGTGCTTGTGGTTTTCCCACTTGATTTTTGTCGCGTTGCCAGCTAAAAAGATACTGGGGTCTGTCTGTGCATCGTGCAGGCGTTTTTGCCGTATGTCCTCACGCTGCCGGTTATACTCCGCGTATCTGTCGCACTTGCTGTGGCAGCCGACCTCTCTATCCTGACAGTCTTTGCATGGTGCTGTCCTGTTGTTTTCCTTTCATTCCATTTCATTCCGTATTCTCCGATATAACCTGTGTCTGGGTTTGCATCTCCTGCCCCCAGAGTAAACGGCATATTGATTTCGTCTAGTATACAGCTTTCCTCGTTGGAACTGTCGTAATCTTCGTGCATATAATACTGTTGTGTAACTTGGTGCTCGTATTTATTTGTGTGCGTTTCTCTGTAGAAAACCATTTTTCTTCCGCAAAATGGACATGGTCTTAGTTTTTCACCTAAATTCTTTATTGGTTTCTCGCCGTCCTCGTTTTCTATTTGCCGCTTGTTCCAGTCCAGACAAGCCTTGTACTTGCTTTCAAACCAATTTCCGCAGCTGTTGTGTACTCCACATTTGCTGCAAAACAGCTTGTAACAATGCTCAGGGTTAGGATCTTTGTCAATATTCGCAGTATCTGATATTTTCGGAACAGCACCGCATACTGCACACCGCATCAGATGTTCCACCAGTTTTCCCACGTTACCACCTCTCTTGTCCTTTTGGGCTTGATGCCATTGCTTCTGAAATATCCACGATCCGCACATACAGTCCGGGGTGTTCCTTGTGCCAGATTTTTTCGATGTGTTCTCTGGCTACCAGTGCATCATCTTTCCAGTATCCCAGATTGGTCATGACATCCTTCAATGCTTTGTTCAGATTGTCTGTGTCCGGTCGGGTGGTCTTATACTCGCCGTCAACGTGCGTCTTTCCCTTGTACGGAAATCGCCATGTGACATACAGAGCCACTGCTCCAGTCAGCGGCTCTCTCGGTGCATGCGGTGCAAGTACCAGCCGCAGCAGCTGTTTCGCCGCTTTTGCGTTCGCTGTTTCGTACACTCTGACTTTTCCATTTTTTACCGTGTACTGTTTTTCTTGTGCCGTCGATCTTGGCGGTTCAAATTTCACGTCAATCTCCATTTTTACACCTCCTGCTCCATTGCTGCAATCGTGCTTGCGGATAGGCGTAAAAAAATCCATACGTGAGCCAAAAGTCCCAGCCGCGGGGCTACGACAGCACTTATAACACGGATCATCATAAAGCGACAAATTGTCATACTTGCAATTTTCACATGTCATGTAAACCACCTCCTGCTCCGCCCCACTGCTCCGCCATTGCTTTTGCAATCCCCGGAAAAGTTTTGCTCCTGCTTTTTGCTCTGTCTTTTGTAAAAATCCCTTTATGCTTGGCATCGTGCTTATGGCTGTAGCTGCCAGACGGGCACCATGTCCCCACAGGCTCCACGATGTCCGTCGGCTGTAACGGCGGCAGATTTTTAAGCCACAGACACGTCCGCTTGCTATATGGGTGCCCGTACTCATACGGCTGTATCGTCTGCGTGTACTTAGGCAACTCATATATGCGGCTTGGGACGGGATTTTCGACACAGATTCTTTGGCAATCCGCACCCAAAAAACGCATGAAAAATGCCTTGCCTTCCAAGCCTTTTTCGTACCTCTCTTGATTGAGTACATGACCTTTCCAAAGGTGCCGTGCTCCGGCATTGCTGAGATATGTACACGGCGGATGTGCTATCAAAAGGTCCCATGTGCCGTCAATCCGATGTTCCACACCGTCCATAGTTGTGACGATACAGCTACCGTCAATGTACGGCAGCACATCGCCTTGTATATGCCACTCTGGGTGTCCACCAGAGCACTCCTGCACGTCGCAGCTGTATGCCTCGTGTCCAAGCCGCCGGAATTCTGTGCAAACGCGTTGCGATTCTTCGCACGCCACTAAGACTTTCATTTTTCACCACTCCATCCTGCTCCGTCACCGGATACCGGTGGTTTTTGATTTTTTTGCCATGTACATGCCGTAAGACAAGCCGGCAGCATCTGCACTTCTGATGTGCTCGGCAAGCCGTTCCGCCGCCTCTTTGGCATCACTCTGGCGTGTCTGCTTTTTCTCTTTTTCGTCTGCTTCTTTGCTATACCACCGGCTTCGGAATTTTGCTTGCTGCTCTCTGTGCTTTTGCCGCTTGCGAATCGCACTGCACGCAGCACACCGCACTTGGCTGCTGCTGCTTTTGATGTAGACAGTGCCGCAGTCTTGGCAGGTTGCTTCTTTCGCGTATGGCTTTCTACGCATTTTCATCACCCCCTCCCGCGATGTCACTTTAGCCGGTAGTTCCTGCCGTTGCCGTTGCTGATCTGCGATACAAACCCGCCGCATCTCTCGCGGATACGACCGGCAAGGGCAGCGTCCAGACTAAACAAGTCGCTTAAAAATATCTCACTGGAAATGATCGTGACCTTGTTTTTTGCGTATCTGTCGTTGACGATCTCAAAGGCGGTGTTTAACTCTTTTTGCGTGTCCCTGTCCGGTCTTGCAAGCTTGCCGCCCTCTGTATCTGGCTTTACCACCGCGGATTTCAGAAAATCGTCTATGTAAAGCACGTCACAGTCAGAAATCTGCTGAAACTTTTTATCTCGCGTATCAAACCGCTGCATCTCCCTGTAAAGCGTCCGCCACATCTCGTACCGAACCGAAACGCCGCGGTCTAGGAGTACGCCGCATACTGCCGTGCACAAGTGCGTCTTGCCTGCTCCGGACTGTCCGGACATGTACAGCCAACGCCCGTCTTGCTTGTCCGCAAAGTTTCTGGCGGTCGTCTTTGCTCTCTCCTGCCACGGTTCCGTGCAGACGTAGCTGTCAAAGGTCATGCTCTGCAACGCACTCTGCAAGCCGGATTGCAAAACGTTTTGCCGGTTCCGGCGGATTGACATGCACTCGCACTCGACCATGACCTGATAGCCGTCCTTTGCTACGGCTACGCTTCCACGGTTTTTGCACTTGGGGCAGTCGTAGCCGGTAAGGCTGCCTTGCGTTGCGTTGTACCAGTCGCACTGCATCTGCACATAGGCTTCCGGCGTTATGCCGCCCCCGTCAGATCGTGCCGTCATAGAGTGCGGTAGGCACTCCCTCATATCCTCCATTTTCGCTTCCTCCGTTCTGCTGCTTGTCGTCATATCTGCCTTCCATGACTTTTTCGAAATTTCCGTCTTTCATCAGCCAGTCAAAGTCGGCTGACCAGTCGCGGTTATTGCTGCCTTTCAAAAAGCTTGATGCTTCCGCCTTTTCAAACAGCTGCCGGAAGTCCTCCGGCGGGTGTACCCGTGCCCGTGCCTTTATCGCCTTTTTGCGTCTGTCTGATAAGCCGCGTAGTTTAGGATAGCTTGTACAGATCGCGTGATACATGTCGGCTATCTCCTGATAGCTGACATTCATAGTCTCCGTAGGAGACTTTATATCTCTATCTCTAATATCTAATCTCTTATCTCTATACTCTGTATCTACATTTTTACCCTCTTCGGGTAACTCGCCGGTAACAATGTTACCAGCATCTGTAACACACGCATTTTCGGGGCTTTTTAGCTTCTTGCGTTTGCGGCTCTTTCGCATCAGTTCCGCCTTGGTGGTTTCACTCCCTGTCAGGCTTCGCACTTGGTTTATGAATAGTTCACCATTTTCTAATATTTCTATTAGCCCAATTTTTTTGAGTAAATCCATGGCAACAACTACCGTGTCAAACTTGGTTCTGGTGATTTCTGCCAGACGTTTTGCGTCATACGGAACCAGCATCGCCCCCACGTTCCGGATTAAAATGCCGTCCGTTTTGAGTGACTTCAAGCACAGTTTGAGGTAAAAAAGCACATACTCTGCACCGTGCTCCTGCTCCTCAATCCAGCTGATAGCGTCATCGTCGAAAAAGTCATTTTTGAGTTTTAGCCAGTAGTACTTCTGACTTTGCGGCATGGTGTTCACGCTCCTTTTCTGTGATTTTTTGGTCAACGTTAACCTTTGGGGTGGCACTGTTTAGCACAATGCCGCCAGAAGCTCCTGCGGGCTGCTGTCCCGCTTGTACAGGTCTTTAGCCGCCTGTGGTCGCTGTTGCTGTGTGTGCGTGACAGATTCCGGTCTGTATGTGTCGGCAACTCGACTTGTGGAGCATGCCGGAGTTGCACCGGCAAGACGCGAGGAACGACTTGCATCTTGACTGCTTGCCCCGTATGCGGCAGCTGCTACACTACCGCACGGAAAGGAGTTTTTTTGCCCTATGGCATTTGATGATGTTGGTAGGCACTGATCTGCTCAATGCCCAGAAGCACCGGCACACGCATATCTCCTGCGGGGTAGTATGTACTATGTGCTTTTACAGGTTTTCAGCCGCCTGTGGTCGCTGCTGCGTGTAGACCATAATCCGACAGTGCCAATCTTTTAGCCTTCGAATGATTTGCCCGCAGCTGGGCTGGTGGAGCGTTCAGGGGTTGCACCTAAAGCTGCGGGAGATTAGCCCGCGGCATGACTGCATCGCTCCATCTACGGCGGCAACGTACCACCGCCGCAGATCGAAAAATAAAAAATGGAGGTCGCCCAAGTGGCGATGATGTAGATGTTGGAACGGCGTGCCGGAGTTGCACCGGCAGTCTGGGGTTTGTCACTCCCCAGATATGACTGCATCGCCGTATGTGCGACGGGTCGCCCCGCCGCGAAAAATAAAAGGAGAAATAAAATGGGGGAGTACGCCCTGACCAAGGGCTAAGCGGTTTAACGTCATGCTTGGGACACGAAGCTGCTTATCATCTCCCACACTCTCTCGATAGCCTGATCGAGTGTCAGATACTCTTGCGGCTTCGCAGGCGGTTCTGCTTTCGGTATGCGTGACGGCTCATAGTAAACCCACCAAAAAAGCCGGAAATCCGGTTCACCGTCGCCGATAGCATAGACGGTGACACTCATCTCATGCTTTGAGTAGTCAAAAGAAAGCCTGTCCTGCTCCGGGAGCAATTCGTTTGCGATCAGTACGAGATCAAAAAGCTGCATCAGCTTGCTGCGGTTTGCTATCGTCATGCCAGCACCTCCTGCCAGCATGCAAACCAGTTCTGTATGTGCTGATAGGCTGCTGCGGGTGTGTGCTCCTGCTGCTCGTGTATCTCCGAGCCGACGATCACCGCCAGCGGTGCACCTGTGACCTGTGGCACTCTTTCCGACCACTCGTAAAGATCAAATCCGGATTCCCAGACATGATATACTTTTTCCTCACGATTTTCCATGATTTTTACTCTCTTTCCGTTTATCTTCCCTGTAGTAGGGGTTGTACTTTATGTACGCGGTGCAGAGCATGCCGCGGGAGCGTTCCGGGCAGCTGCACCAGTTCTTGCACTGCTTGCAAGGGTTTTCGTTCATTTTGCCAGTCGTTCCTTTTCTTTCCGTTTTCTTGAAATTTCGCCCGCCCACGAGTTGAGGGCAATGTCGGCACATCTCCGCAAGATCGCGTCGATCTTGTCTTTATCTTTAACACGATCAAGGCAGTAGTTATCGGCTATAGAGATTTTTGTGTTGCCGATCCGAAACTGCTCGACGATGTGCGGCTGCTCTCTCTGGTCTGTCATGCTATCATCTCCTTGTGGTCTAGCTTATGCCGTGCCGGCTTGTCTTTTGCCGGTCAGGCTCCCGTCTTTTGCGATTCCCCGCCGTCGCGGATACCGTCAGCGTATGCGATAGCACGAAGCACGCCCTTGTCAGACAGCCCGTACATCTTCATCACAAGTGCCAGCAGTTCTTTTACTTCTTCCTGCTGTTCAACTCTTTTTTCGTTCATTTCGACACCCTCTTTCGTGCTTTTGTTACATTTTAGTTACAAAATAGGGGAATCCATTGCAAAACACGTCAAATTATGCTATGATGTATACAAATAGCTTTGGAGGTGTTGTACAAAAATGAATTGTCCCAAATGTGGAAGCGATAACGTCAGCGTGCAAGTTATCCAGACCGCGGCGAAAACGTCCCAAAAAGGAAACGGTTGCTTGTGGTCGCTTGGTCGCCTGACACTCATCATCTGCACTTGTGGTCTGTGGCTGCTTGTCGGTCGCCATAAAGGCACCGGCAAGACAAAGGTCAAAAATCAGACCGTCTGCGTGTGTCAGAACTGCGGAAACCGCTGGAACATCTGACGCTATCCCTTATCTTTTCATCTGCCCCGCTGCTCCGCTGGAGTGGCGGGGTTTGTTGTCCGCCAGCTGCGGACGTGTGGAAGCGGTCAGTTTAGAGCCGTACCGCCGGACGGCTGCGGGTTTACCTCACCGCTGTCATATACTCTACACGATACGTATAGCCATACTGCTGGCAGTATGCAATGCACAATTTTTCTTCATTTCCCATAAAACAGCCGCCGACTTCGTTTATAACGAAAATTTTAACTTTCATTTCTTTTTCCTCCGAATTTTTATTTCTTGTGATTAGCGTGTCTTGCGTTAATCACTGTATATATAATACTACTTTTCGTTGCATTTGTCAAGTGGTTTTGCTACTTTTCGTAGCGTTGCACAAAAAAGAAGCTACTTATTTGTACATTATTGCAAACTTTTAGTAGTAATACGGGCACCCTCTTGACTTTTACTACTTTTTGTTGTATAATAAATACTACGAGAGGTGGTGAGATAGTGGACGCTAAAATAAAACGCGGACAAATTTTGAAAAGCTTACGAAAAAGCTATACCAAACGCAAGCTAAATCAAGCAGATGTCGCAGAAATCATCGGAGTATCTGTGCAAGCTTATCAAAAGTATGAGTACGGCACGGCGGAGCCTACTTTTGATACTATAGATAAGCTTGCGGATTTTTACGGAGTAACCGCTGACTATCTAATCGGTAGACAATCAAAGATACCAGACAGCCCGCTGGACGAGTTTGCCCAACGAGAGCACCTGAAAATGCTGGAAAAATTATTTTTTAAAAAGTATTTTAGCTTGACAGATGACCAGCGGGACAAGATACTCGTCTTTTTACGGGAGTTAGCCGCCGACGTGGTATCGGCGGAGGAAGCCCGAAATCAAATGGAAGCCGTCAGAGTGGCGGCATACCGAAACCCCGCCGGCGGTGTGCCGCGGGAAGCGGAGTACCCGCAAGAGGTGCTGGACGATATGGACAAAAACGCCCAGCAGACAGACCTTGACCTGTAGCCCATAATAAAAAATCACCTCAATGGTATAATAAACCGTGTTGAGGTGATTATGTATGGAGTATCAAAAACAAATCGCCGCGAACGCTAGCATGCACTGTCTGCTTGCGTGCGGCGTGTCCTCCTTGCCGGTAAAGCCGGTACGTATCGCGATGCACTACGGCGTGCCGTGCTTGGACTACGCTCCACTGCTGCAACGCGGCGAGGTGGGGCGGATTATCCAACGGGCAGACGGCAGAGTGCAGATCGTGCTTGACCCGTCGCAGCCTGCTCAGCGGCGGCGGTTCGCCGTCGTCCACGAGCTGGGGCACTATCTTCTGGGGCATCTGGACAGACCGCCACAGCCCGCCGACGAGTACGCTGCGGACTGCTTTGCCGCTGGCGTACTCATGCCTGCATGCGTCCTGCGAGGGCTCCACGTGCATAAGGCAGACGACATCGCATATCTATGCAGTGTCACACGTGGAGCCGCAGAAACGCGAGCAGGACATCTACAGCGGCTATATCGGCGGGGAGAGTTTTCGACACACCCGCTGGAGCCGCAAGTCCTCCGGCAGTTTGAGGGTTTTTTAGAAGCCCATGGAAAGTAAAAAGCCGCACCTGCTCCAACAGGTGCGGCTTGAAAAGAGAGTATATGCTATGATAGCACTAGACCGTGTCTATTATAGCATACTTCTGCATTTTTTGCAAGGGGGAAATTTTTATGGACACATACTGTATATATCTAAGAAAGTCGCGTGCGGACGCAGAAGCCGAAGCACGCGGAGAGGGTGAAACTCTGGCACGACACGAGCACACGCTGTGCGACGTAGCCAAGCGGCAGAAGCTCCACATATCTAAGATATACCGCGAGATCGTATCCGGCGAAACGATCGCCGCCAGACCGCAGATGCAGCAGCTTCTGCAAGACGTGGAAAACGGCATATACGCCGGTGTGCTGGTCATGGAGGTAGAGCGACTTGCCCGCGGTGACACCATAGATCAGGGCATCGTAGCTCAAGCTTTTAAGTACTCCGGTACAAAGATTGTCACACCTACTAAGACATATGACCCCGACAACGAATTCGATGAGGAGTACTTTGAGTTTTCGCTTTTTATGTCACGGAGAGAGTACAAGACGATAAAGCGGCGTATGCAGGCAGGACGTGCGGCAGCGGCGAAAGAAGGAAAGTACGTCGGAAATAAACCGCCTTACGGATACGACCGGAAAAAGCTTGACCATGACAGCGGCTTTACACTGGTACCAAATCCGGAAGAAGCAAAGGTAGTCAAGCTGATCTTTGAGTGGTACGTGCACGGTGTCGTCATGGACGACGGCACCAAGCAGCGGATCGGCAGCACGACTATAGCGAACCGCCTGCACCTTATGGGCTGTAAGACACGCTACGGCGGGCGGTGGAGCCTGAACACTGTCCGCGGGATACTGACAAACCCCGTCTATGCCGGCATAATCCGCTGGGGCTATCTCGCAGAAAAAAAGGTCTTAAGCGACGGCGTGGTCACTAAGAGCCGCCCTATCGCAAAAGATGACTATATCATGGCGAAAGGACTGCACGAGCCACTCATCACCTTGGAAGAGTGGGAAACCGCCCAAGAGCTCGGGCACCAAAAACGCACGATACCAAAGGTCAACTGCAACTTCAAGCTGCAAAATCCGCTTGCCGGCATCTTGGTGTGCAAAAAGTGTGGCAGGAGCATGACCCGCCGACCATACGGCAAAAAAAACCGTCAAGACACGATACTCTGTAAAACTCCCGGCTGTCCAAACGTCGCATCTGATCTGTACCTAGTGGAGCAGCGGCTGCTTGATAGCCTTGCAGAGTGGCTGCATCAGTACGAGGTACAGTGGCAGGAGCACACGCTGCAAGCCCCAGCCACCGAACCGGAGGACGATCAGACCGCCGTCTTGGAAAATCTCCGGAAAGAGCAAGCAAAGGTAAAGGCACAGCTTGCAAAGGCTTACGATCTGCTAGAGCAAGAGATATACGACACCAACACTTTTGTGGAGCGTTCCGGTACTTTAAAGGCAAAAATCGCCGACTTGCAGGATAGTATAGACCGTATAGAGGAGAGCGTTCGGGAGATGTCATCGCGTGACGATGACATGCAAAAGATCATGCCAAAAGTAAAGCATCTCCTAGAGGTATACGACACGCTGCCGGACGCGTCCGCGAAAAACCAGCTCCTTAAAGAAGTACTGGAAAAAGCCGAGTACAGCAAGGAGCACGGCACCCGCTGGCACGGCAATCCGGACGATTTCGAGGTCGTCATATACCCAAAACTCCCGAAGATGCGTTGATTTTTTTATAGACACCATAGGTACGCGAACGAATCCGCCTACACATGATATACATAATAAGCCCACTTGAAGCACGTCTTTGAGTGGGCTTTTGTGCTGTATGTTCAACTTGCACAAGTCCTATATGCTTGTTTTGTGTATGTATACAAATGTGCTCTGATTCAGAGTTTTTTTATCAAAACCTATTGACAAATGCTCCGGAATGATGTATAATAATTACAGAGGTTAGGGAAAAGCCCGAAACCAAAAAATAAAAAAATCGGAGGAAAATAAAATGAAAAAGTATGATCTGGCAAGCATTATGAAGAGAGCATGGGAAATCGTTAAGACTATGGTAGGCGACACCGTTGCAAAGCTGTCCTACGCACTGAAGCAGGCATGGGCAGAAGCTAAGGCACCGGCTGACGAGATCGTGAACGGCTGGAACCTCACCAAGCTGGAAGAAGCAGGGGCAAACCGCTGGACTAAGTACGGCAAAGACCGCGTATACCTCAGCCGCATCGGTGATGCCCTCATGGGTTTGGAGCTGGACTTTTACAAGAGTGGCAACATCTGCGGTGCATGGTTGAACAACGAAAAAATCAGCAACCGCGAAAGCTTCCGCGTAGGCGAAGCTTACTCCAGAGCCTATATCGACCTTGCAAGCGGCAAAGTGTATGAGTGCGTAGGCAGATATGCAGACGACTTCATGGACAAGCTGAACGCTACTTTTCACGCTTAATCTTGACAAGTGCTCCGATTAGGTGTATACTAAATCCATAACAAAAGAAACAGAAAGGAAAAAATTGAAAATGATCGATTTTAACACATTTTGCACCCTCTACGAGGACGCGAAAGCATGCGATTCAGAAGTAAAGTACGTCATGGAAAGGGGGTGGCAGGAGTGGATGAGTGAGATCGCGGACACCGACAAGATCGCCGATGTGCTCCGGAGAATTTACATCATGGCAAACGACGGCTTTTCCGCGGTTGTAAAGCAGTATAAGAACATGCGGCAGATGTGCCGATTGCTCGGTATCCCATACTCAACGGCTCAGAAGTGGAGCCTCGGGAAGCAGAAGCCAGCATCATATCTCTTGATGCTTATGGTGTATGCCACTGTAAACTATAACAAAATGCACAAACCAGAATAATTCGCTTTGTGCAAGTATACAAATGTGCACCGATTCAGAGTTTTTTTATCAAAACCTATTGACAAACGCTCCGGAATGGTGTATAATAATTACAGAGGTTAGGGAAAAGCCCGAAACCCAAAAATAAAAACATGGAGGAATTTATCATGAACAAAATCAACGTAGAATTCAAGGGCGGAGAATCCAGAGTTAACCCGTTGCAGGCTTGCACTTACATGCTCGCAAGCTGTGAAGTGGACGGCGAACCGGTGGAGCTGTACAGCGAGATCGTTGTTAAGGACTGGTGCGACGAGCACGACATCGACTTCGAGGACGAAAACTTTGATCCGGAAGACATTGACGAAGATGTTTATCCGGTTCTGCGGGAAGAAATCGTGAAGCAGGCTGCAAAGTACGGTATTCCCGAAGATGCACTGCATTTCTGGTGGGACTGATTAATTTAAGTTAAATTAAGAAACAAAAAACGGCACCGTGGGGAAGCCCCTGCGGTGCCTTTTGTTTTCGTTTTACTTTGCTTTACTTTACTTCTTGGAAGTTGTCCACGCTTACGTAGCCGGTGACGTACTTGCCTGCCGGCTTTTTGCCGCAGTACTCTTTACGTGTCGTGATACGGAACCGCCCCAGCTTGCACTGCTTGCCGTCGTAGATGTAGTACACACCAGCCGGAAGAGTAGCGGCGGGGGTGGTCGCCGTGTCGTTTGCGAAAAGCTGTGTCTTAGCCTTGTACAGCCGTACCGCCTGCCCTTTCTTCCAGTCGTATCGCAGCGGTGGCTTGCTTGCAGCGGCGTTCGATGCGGTACCGCTGCCGCCCATTTTGGCAGCGACATCTGACAAAAATTTTTTCCAGTGCTGCTCGTCGGCAGTGTCAGAGCCGCCCTTGCTTGACGGCACAAACCACTTCGGGCAGACCTTTCCTGTCACGTCATAGTGCCGGATAACGCCGCCCCTTTGCGGGTGCAGCCCGTACTTTTTGCAAAGGTGTGCTGTCAGCTCCACAAGGCTTTTGTATGTGCTGTCGGAAAATTTCCCTGTCCAGTCTGGGTGACAGGTTTCGATGCTGACTGTGTAGGAGTTCGCACGGTTCGTGCACCAGCTGACCTCGTTATCTGGGATACAGCAGATAATCTCGCCTTGCAGCCCTATGATATAGTTGCTGCTTACCTCGCGATCAGTCGTCTGAAAATAATTTCGGTTGTTGATGGCAGATGTACCGGCGTTTCCTACCCAGTGCACAGCGATAGCGGTCGTCTTTTTACGCTTGGTATATGGGCGGTTGTGTGTCAGTAATTTTTGCAAAATTTTCATAGCTTACCCCTCCACTTCCGGCAGTCCTGCGATAGATGTCAGCACAGACAAGATACCGGCTACCAGAGCAGTGCTGCCTACCACTGCCCAGCTGATGTCTTGCATGGTCGCAGCTACTCCGATAGTAGCAACTGCCGTTTGTGCCATAGTCTTAACGGCTCTGATTCCTGCGGCTTTCGCCCACTGCTTCCAGTCACGATTTTTCATGCTTGTGTACCTCACTTTCCAGTTCTTGTATTTTGCATTCTGCAACCGTCATTCGGGAAATCAAATTGTTATGCTTGTCAACACGCCGCGAGAGCGTGTCCACATCGCTTCTGAGTGCGTCCAGCTTTACCTGTAAAACGGCGGTTGCTTTACTCTGCATCAGTGCAGAGCCGCACACAGCACCAAGTGCAGCAATTCCGGCGGTGATGATCTCTGTCCAGTCCATGCGTTTCGCTCTCCTTTTCAGTCCACAAAAAAGGTACAGTGGATATAGTAAGATGATGTGGTGTCAAAAAAGCCTTGCGTCTTGCCCACAAAGCTGACCTTGCCGTCTGTGCCTATCGTGGTCAAAAAAGATGCTTGCGAGGAGCTGTCAACGGCACAAAACTGCTGCATTTTTGCCGGAGGTCTGTATCCCTCTGGGAGTGTAAGCACTACCTTTGCGGACACCGCTTCGGAAAAAATCACGTATCCACTTACGGACACGATCTTGCCCTGCTTGCGGTATCGGATAGTGCTGTTTTTGATGCCGCTGGGAAATGTTGGGATTATCCAGCCGCTATCTGTCAGGGTTTCGGCTTTTTTCGCCGTTCCGTCTTTGGGTAGGGCATAGCTTCCGAAATTTCTGCTATCCAGCAGCACAAAATCATCTGTCCATTTTCCTGACGCAGTTTGTTTTCCCCATTTCAAACTCCCATTAGCATCAATCAGGTCACTAAAAATGTACATTCCATATGCGTTTCCGTCACTGTATCCATTTTGATGTCTAACCGATATTAAACTGTAAAATTTATCGATTTCGGTATTGTGGAAGGATCCAATAAATGAACGCATCTCAGAAACGGTATTTGTTATTTTTGCTGCTCTTTCAATGACACCTCCCGCGATCGCCGTTGCGTCAGATGACTTCGCTTTTTGCGTTCCGATCAAAATATCTTTTTGATTTGTCTGCATATCAATCTCGCCCGCCATTGCACCGCCAGATTTAGGCAAGTATGCTGCCAAGTCGGTTTTTTTAGCATACGGCGTAAGGTCTACAGCTGTACCGTCCTTCCCAGGGTCCCCCTTATCTCCTTTTTCACCTTTGGCACCAACTGCTCCAGCCGCCCCTGTGTCACCTTTATCTCCCTTTTCGCCTTTGAGAGATGCAAGCCACGCCTGCTCCGTGCCGTCAAAGCCGCTGGCGACTGCGATCTGATAAGCGGACTTTCCGGCGGCTCCGTCTTTACCAGCAGCACCGGTCGCTCCGGGTTCGCCTTTATCCCCTTTCTCGCCTTTGGCACCAGTCGCCCCGGTGTCACCTTTTTCACCAGCAGCACCGGTCGCTCCGGTGTCGCCTTTTTCGCCTTTGGCACCAGCTGCTCCAGTGTCGCCCTTTTCGCCTTTGGCACCGGTCGCTCCGGTGTCACCTTTATCTCCCTTTTCGCCTTTGAGAGATGCAAGCCACGCCTGCTCTGTACCGTCAAAGCCGCTGGCGACTGCGATCTGATAGGCAGATTTGCCGGCGGCTCCGTCTTTACCAGCAGCACCAGTTGCTCCGGGGTCGCCTTTATCCCCTTTCTCGCCTTTGGCACCAGTCGCCCCGGTGTCACCTTTATCTCCCTTTTCGCCTTTGAGAGATGCGAGCCACGCCTGCTCCGTTCCGTCAAAGCCGCTGTCAACGGCGATCTGATAGGCAGATTTGCCGTCGGCTCCGTCCTTTCCGTCATGGACATCTGCAATCTTTTTATCAATCTCTGCGATCAGCTGGGCATACAAGTCCGGCGTTGGAGGGATAGGCGTGTCCCCGTCCCCCGAAAAGCCGGAACGCTTGATGCCGATGCCGACCGTGGTCGTGGTTGCCCGCACAGAGCCGTCCACAGCGTAGCCAAAAGCACTGACACCGACGCAGCCGGTCTGCAACTCCGCCGGGAGCAAGCAGTGACACACGGTATCATCACCCAGGTGCACGTTGTAGGTCTTGTCGCCCTGTTCAAACTGGGCGGTTTTGTCCAGACCGTCCCAGTCAGGCGAAAAAATGAAGCATATATCTACGAAGTTTATCTGCCGATCAGCGACTTGCTCCCGAAAAAGAAGCTCCATACGCTGACCAGTAACGCAAAATTTCAGCATATCGTATCACCTCCACATCAAAAGTTATATGTAGCGTTGATATGATACTTTTGTCCAGCTATCATACTTCCAACGCTCCAAACCACAACTTTTCCAGTTGTTAGCAGTGCCGCCATTCCAGCCACCCCTGAATCCGAGTAGATCGGAGTGTATGCATTTTTTTTGGGCGGGTAGTGGTTGTATATTTTGGATTCATCGACATTGCATAGTAAGTCACAGATGACTGTCCCGTTGCCAATTTCCGCATCTGACTTTATAGTAAAATCTCCAGAAACGGTTACAACACCTGCACCAAATTGTATACCTGCTCTTTTGTCAAGCAAAATACCGCGGACGGTTAAGTCAGAGGAGGTACAAACGGCATCATTATAGTAGACCTGCCACGTATCATTAATGGGGATTTCTTCACTTGTGGCGAGTTGATACCATTCGTTCCAATCCGTGGTGTCATTGGGAATGTCTTTATCTGCAAGATATGCAGATCTGACATACACATAAAAGCTTGGGTCGGAAATGGCAAAAATTTGCACAGCAAATTCATCTCCGGAGATGACGATCAATGTGGTGCTTCCATAATCGCGGTTTTTTGGACTATTTTTAATGTTTATACTTCGATTTGATGCATACATACCTGTTTTTACAATGTCGTTTAAATCCACGTTGTTTTGCAGTACTATTTTTGACAGTCCTTTTCCTGTGCCGTTTTCTGCGATTTTTTTTAGCATCTCGTCTATGACACAGATCGGCTGTGGCAAGTCATCGCCGGCACCGCTTGCGATTTCTGCGAGATATTTTTCGATTCGCGTTTTCGGTTTGTTCATTTTGTACACTTCCTTTACTGCCAAGTACCGTCGGCGTTACGTGTCAGGCTGCCGTCTGTGCAGGTGACTTTACTCAAAAAAGTGTATACGCCGTCGGTGTCGCTGATAGTGTCCCAAGCATCACCAAGCGACGGTGTATCCTCTACGCTTACCTTGTCCACAAGCTGCCACTTTGCTTTTGTGCTTGCATAGTGCAAGTCTGTAAGCTGTGTACCAAAAAAGGCATAAATTTGCAGCTGCTTGATAGATGCCGGCAAGAGCATTTCCGCGATTTTTGTGCCAGAAAAAGCATTGGATTCAATGGTCACAAGTGCTGCTGGCAGTGCTAAGCTGGTTATCTTTCCGCAGCCAGAAAAAGCATGGCTGCCGATACGTGTCACGGTGTCAGAGAGCAGCACGTCTTGGACGTTGACAAGTCCCATAAAAAAGTTAGAGCCAAGACTTGTGATACCGTCGTCAACAACGATTTTTGTAGCTGCATCTGTGATGCCCTCTTTTGTCCATATGCTGGCGGCATTTTGATCGTAAACGGAACCGCTGCCGGAAATTTGCAGAACGCCGTTGGCGTACATGGTATATGTCGCAGTGTCCCCGCACTTACCTGTGGCGATGACTGCCGGAGTGCCGATAACGTCCAGCGTGTCATTGATAGACTTTACCGCCTTTTCAAGGGCGGCTACTCTGTCGATCAGATCGGTAACGCCACACTTTCCAAGGATACACTTTACCCAGCCACAAAGGGCGGTGTCATCTCTGGTGTCCTCTACGCTTTCGATTGCTCCGCCAGCAGACATCTTGACATAGCAAAGAGTGAGTACCTTTTTTGTGTCGGTGCTCTCAAAGACAGGCTTGTCACTGCTTCCTGAAAGTCCCTGCATCACCTCAAAAGAGCACGCCCGCACAAGCGGTGCCGTGTCGCAGGAGATGCCGACCGCGAGCACACGGGACAGTCCTGCATCTGCATAAGGTGACAAGTCAATTTTTTGCACGCTGGATAGTATCGCATAGTGCCCGCCTATCCATGCATACCCTGTGCCTACAGTCAGCACCGTGCCGCTGTAGGACAGCGAAAAGCAGTCGCCCCATGTGTCAAGGATACCGTCGCAGATCATAGAGGACAGGTATCCGGTAAAATTTTCCGCCGTGTATGTCCGGTCGTTTCCACCGTCCAAGCAGTTGAAAAAGCCGCCGTCAAGCGGGGTGTTGATTTTTATCGTGTCCATGCTATCCCTCCAAAGTCTGCATCACCGGCGTTAAGCTGTAGCCGTCCTTGTCAAAGCTTTCGATCATGCCGATCAACTGAATTTTGTCCAAAGTCAAGCCGAAGCGAACATTTTTCACTGTCACATAGTCACCGACAGCATAGTCAACGCCGTATATATACTGCCGCCCGTCAGATGCGATTGTAGCCTGCGTTTCGGTTTTGATTTCAATCAATTTTTCTGCGGCTCTGGTGACCAGAAGCCTTTTGTACTCGTCCTCTGGTATCGTGACTTCTGTCCCGCCGTTGTTTTCGGTTTCTGAAATGTCGTTGGCGTCCACATATACTTCGTACCGGTCGAGCCGTTGCGGTTCTGCCTTGCCAGTATAGTATGTGGCTTGCTTGCGGTCTTTTCCGGTTCCTTGCCCAAAAGCATAAGCGAAGTTTGTATACTCCATAGCATCTGTGGAATAGGTATAATTTAACAGATTGTCGTATGCGTCGGAAAAGACTACGGCAGTCCGTTCCGTTTGCTGGGTGCTTCTGTCCACTCCCGCCGAAAGGTTAAACTGGAGCTTAAACTTCCCGTCTGCTGTCCCCGCAGAGTATGGCACAAGCGAAATTTGTGCGGTTCCGCCGACTTGCTTGCATATGGTATACACCCACTCCATGAGATTTGCATAGCTGATCTGCAAGACGCTTTTTTCGTTCCAGCAGGAGCCGGAAACGGTGCCGATCTCTAAGGAAGGTATCACGCGTTCTGCGGCTGTCCATGACTTGACACAGTTTTTTTTGACTACAGTCTGGACGATCTCGCTGTATGTGCGGTAAGCAGTAAAGGATACTGTAGGATATATGATACGACGCTCCAAGAGCGACATCAAAAACCGCCCTTTCACTGTCAGATAGTCGCCATTTTCCGCATCAGTTTCAAGAGTGATTTGCTCTATAATGCCGAAATTTTTTGTGTCGTCTGATCTGCCGATTACTCTGCCCCGCCGGAAAGTTTGCACACTCTCGGGGCTTGCACCGATATAGACCTCAAAAACGCCACACTCGTAGTACTCCACGTCCCAGATAAGACTTGTAAAAGTATCACAGACAGCGACTTGTGTCAGTGGCTGATAGTAGCTTCCGCTTTCGTCCAGTCCGGCAAACTCGTAAATGCTAAGATACATAGTATCACACCCCCAAGTATGCCGTTCGCAAAATGACTTTTACAGACAAAAACATCACGCCGCTGCCGGAGATATAAAAGACGTTTTCGCCAGGTTTTGCCGTCAGCCACTCCGTCATTTTTACCTTTCCTATCCAGTTTTCCTGCACGCCGTTTTTGGTCATGATACAGGATTTTTTGCCCGTATGCGTGGTGATCGTCAACGTTTCGTTGTTTTCGATAGGCTCGTCGATCTGCATATATGCACCAGATTCCGCGTCATAAATCCGGATATTTTTAGAGGTTGTCCCCTCACCTCCAACGCCAGAGATGACAAAAGTCAAGCCTGCATCATCGCCGGCATTTACAAGCTTTATATAACTTTGGCTGTGGTGATGACCAAGCGGCACCCCTTTGCTGTCGATAGCAAAGGGAAATTTGAAGCCGCCTGTAAAGTAGCGGTACTCTCCGACTTGCTCCGCCAGTCCATACCAGTAAATATCTGGGCAGATGATGCTGATCTGCCCAGTGGTTTGATCGGAAAAGTTGTCCACTTCGCACGTTTCCACGTATCCCTCAGTGTACACACTGATTTTGCTCGTCTTATAGTACACCTTGATATAACTCGACGGCTTTACTACACGATACAGAGCATGGCGGCGTGATTCGATGTCTACGCCTTTCATGCGGTAAGAGATCACGACATTTCGCTTTTCCAGAAATGCCCTATTAAGATAGCTGCCGTTTATACCAGCATAAGCGGAGGTGTTGATCGTTCCAGCTGGCGTGGCAAGCCCTTCCACCTTAGACACCATGTAGCGATTTGCTGTCGTGGTCATGTCCAGCTGTTCGCCGTCCGCATTTTCCAGCACCAGTGTAAACCGCATACATCATCACCTCCGCTTTACAAGTTGTTTGCATTTTTAGTCTGCCGATAGATTTCCAGTCGTGACAAAGCCTTCGGGCTGTTGTTGGTCTGGTTGACTGTGCGGCTGTTATCATAGTAGTTGTTGACCTGTCCGCCGGGTGCCGGAGTATTTAGCATAGCAGGGCTTATGCCGCCCATGCTCCCCACAATATCCGGTATTTTTTGCTGTGCTGCTGAAACGATTGAATCCGATACTTTGGACACTGCCCGCAGTGCAGACTTGGTGTTGTCCAGCATGCCGACACCGATGCCGGCAGGAATCCAGCGTCCGACATCTTTGCTCATACGCCGCGAGGGGCTGTGGCTGTCAAGCCCTTTCTTGCCCGTGAAGCCGTCCACGATACCGTCAACAAAGCCGCTGACTTTATCCTTTAGCCACTGCGTTGCACCGGTGATGCCGTTCCAGATGCCCGTGACGATATTTTCGCCAATTTCCAGCATTTTGTCTGGCAATTCTTCCAATGTGTTTTTGATATTGTCAAAAATGCCGCTGGCTGCTTCTTTTGCCTTAGACGGGGCAGAGGTAGCAAATTCAACGATTTTCCGGAAAGCACCAGAGAAAAATTCTCCGATTTTTCCGGGGAGAGCCTTGACCGTTTCAACGATGTTATTCCAGATATTGGACGCAGCTTCTTTTGCCTTTGCAGGGGCACTTTTCGCAAATTCCACGATTTTCCGCAGCATCTCACCGATAAAGTAGCCCACATTATAAGGCAAGTTTTTGATACCCTCGACGATAGCATTAAAGATGTTAGATGCGGATTCGCTGGCTTTTGCCCAAGCGTTGGAAGCCCACTCTATCAGACTTTGCAGCATCTGGTCAAAGACCGAGCCCCATGCTTCCAGCAGTGACGATACATACATCATGATGCCGGCAAGGATAGCTTTAAGTATATCCATGCCAAGCTGGAGCCAGTTTGTCTGCATAACGCCGTTGACCATAGCTGCCACCAGCTGCGGGATTGCCGCCACCAGCTGCGGAATCGCCGACACAAGACCGGTTGCGATTCCGGTCACTAGCTGCATAGCTGTCGTTATCAGCAACGGGATATCGTTAAGCAGCGAGTTTGTGATGCCGGTTATCAGCTGCAAGGTTGCCTGCAAAATTGCCGGAAGATTTTGTATAAGCCCCTGCACCAGCCCCATGACGAGATTGATGCCCGCTTGTACCAGCTGCGGCAAGCAGCCAAGCAGCCCTTGCACAAGGCTGTCTATCATCTGCAAAGCTGCATCTAGCAAAGCTGGGAGGTTTTCAAGCAGCCCGTTCACCAGCTCCAGCACGATCTGAACCGCTGCTTGTATCAGCTGCGGCAGATTTCGTATCAGTCCATCGCACAAAGACTGTACCAGCTGCAAAGCCGCGTCGATCAGTACCGGGAGATTCTGTATCAGTCCCTGTGCCAGACCGTCTACCAGCTGCAAAGCCGCATCGATCAGTGTCGGCAGTGCCGCCAGCAGACCGGTTGCAAGCTGGGTGACGATTGTCAGAGCCATAGAGAGCAACAGCGGCAGATTGCCTGAAACGAAAGTTACCACAGACTGCAAAAGTGCATTGACCGCTGAAACGATTGCTGGAGCATTTTGCTCTATGGTAGAGATTACTTGCTGCAATGCCGTTATAACGCTGCCCAGCAGAATCGGGGTTGCTGTGGAAAGATAGCTTGCAAGCTGGGTTATCAAGTCTAAAAAAGATGCGAGCAAAATCGGCAGCACCGTCGTGATTAAAGGCGGTATCAGCGTACCGATTGACTGCACAAGAGTTACAAGCAAAGCATTAAAGCCACTAAGCAGATCGGGGAGTATCGTCGGCAGCTGTGTCGTGACGACAGTCGCAAGCTTTTTTACGATTTCCTGCACTTTTTTCAGTGCCGCATCAAGTCCGCCGGTGTTAAAAGCATTTACGACATCAGTCGCAGCCTGTACTGCTTCCTTTGCCGCCGGTGCTAAATTATCCCCTATGGCGATTGCTGCTCCCTCGGTTGCCGACTTAAAGAGCGTGATTTTACCTTTGAGGTTGTCAAGCTGTGTCCCCGCCATTTGTGCGGCAGAGCCGGTGCTGTCGGTGATCGTCTGCTGGAGATTGTCCCATGTGTCACCAGTATTTGCAAGCAAAGAGTTGACAGCGGCGAGGTCGGTTTTGTTAAAGATCGTCCCGATTATATCATCTTTTTGTGCTGCGGTCATGCCGTCCATGCTGGCGTTTAAATCACTCAAGATGTCGTTCATCGACCGCATGTTTCCCTCGGAATCATAAGTCTTTACGCCGAGTTTTTCCATTTTTGCTGCTGCATCGTCCGTGGGACTTTGCAGCGACAAAATAATATTCCGGAGATTCGTGCCGCCCTCTGCTCCCTTGATGCCGTTGTTGGCAAGGATACCAAGGGCAGTGTTTAACTCTGCCGTTCCGCCCTTTATCGACTTCGCGGTTGCACCTATTGTCAAGATGCCCTCGCCAAGCTGTGCTACAGAGGTATTCGTGGTTGACGCAGTTTTTGCCATTTGGTCAACCATTTTTTCAGATTCGTCCACTCCCATGCCGAGGGCAGACATCGCATCTGTCACCATGTCCGATGCAGATGCAAGGTCAATGTTTCCGGCAGCCGCCAGATCAAGGACTGTCGGGAGTGTATCGCACATCTGCTGGGTGTCATATCCAGCCAAAGCCAAGTAGTTTAACGCGTCCGCACACTCCGTGGCAGAGAATGCAGTTTCAGCACCCATTTTCTTCGCTAAGGCGTTTAGGGTGTCCATGGTGTTGACGGATTGACCGTCAACGGTAGACATAGCATCTTTTGCAATCCCCATGGTTGCTTGCACTTGTGATATAGAGGATTCAAAATCGCTGTAGCTGTCAAGTGCAGATTTTCCGACAGCGGCACCGGTTGCCGCAGCAGCAGTCGCGTATGCACCAAAAGCTTTTACTCCGGTTTCCACGCCTTTCGCAACGCCGCCGCCCATAGACTTGGCAAGGGTTGCAAACTTCCCGCTGCTTGCTTCAGCGTCACTGCCCGATTGCTTGATACTGCTGCCGGCTTTTTTAGCACTATCCTCCAGCTTTCGGAGGTCTTGCTCTGTGGCGACGATCTCACGCTGCAAAGCGTCGTACTGCTCCTGAGTGATCTTGCCATTGCCACTTTTCATTTCTTCGGCAGCAGATGCGGCTGCCGTTTTGAGTGTTTTTAGCTTGTCTTTGGTATCAGATACGGCACTCGCAAGCAGCTTCTGCTTTTGGGCAAGCAACTCTGTATTTTTGGGGTCAAGTTTTAGCAAGCGTTCGACATCTTTCAGCTGTGTCTGGGTGCTTTTGATTTTGCCGTTGACACCCTGCAACGCTTTTTGCAGATCGGTAGTATCGCCGCCGATCTCTACCACGATGCCTTTTATCCTGCTTGCCATGATCTCACCACCTTAAAATTTGTCAAAATCGTCTTGCGTTGCTTTATAAGCATAGCTGCACTGATCGTTGCCTTGCTCTGTAAACATATCCTCAACTAGTCCTATGGTCAAGTACTCTAAGTCATGGATAGAGATGCCCACTTGTACACACCTAAGCAAAAAAAGCGGTGTTGTCATTTCGCGGTCAAGCGGGCGTGATTTTTTTTTGACTGTACTTGCGTTTCCATGTTGCACGCCCACAAGTCAAGCAGCTCCGGGAGCACCTCGTAAATGCTAAAAGTGGAGAAGCCGTCGAGCCACTCGTCAGGGGTGTTGGGGATAGACGGGTCCGCATGCTTCGCCATGATGTAGGCGATATTTTCAAAGATTTCGAGGTGGTCAAGCAGCAGTGCAGAGGTTTCATCGTCGCTTTTTTCCGCAGGAGCTTCTGCGGCGTTTTCCGTGTCCGGCTGTTCCTTGTCACCGATTGCCTTTTTAAGCATCAAAAGGTCTCGGAAAATGTCCCGCCGGAACCGGATACGATACTGCCGCGGGACGGCAGCACTTGCCCGAAAAGGCACTTCTCTGCCGTCAATTTCAATGGTCTTACAGATAGCCATGATATACCTACCTTTTACTCGCCGTTAGATACCGGAACGGAGCTTGTCAGATCAGGCATATACGGCTTTTTGTACCAGTCCGCATAGACAACTGCATCTGTTTTTTCACAAGATTTTGCTTTTGCCACGCCGTTAACCAGCGGGGACGCTGTAAGCGACAGCGTTTCCGTTTTTACCTCCTTGCTATCCTCTACAGTTCCGGATTCTGTGGTCGGGCGGGAAGCAGAGCAGCGGTGGAAAATATGACGAATTTTGTTTTTATCGCCGGTAAACTCAAAAAACAGGGCAAATTCCGACATTTCCGCATCGCTGGTTTCTACGAGTACGCCCTTTGCGTCCAGCTTCTCGCCCAAGACTTCCGTCGCAAATTCGGTGGTAACGAGGGCGATTTCCAGATCGCCCTCATAGCCAGCGTTGTTGCTGCATACATAGTACACGCCGTCATCAGCGTAAAAGGGTTCATTTTCGCCGTTCGGGTCAAGCGACAGATTGACTGCACCGGGCAGCTTCTTCACTTCGCCGTAGATCGGCATTTCGTCCTCGTCGTATCCGGTGATTTTTGCCCAGTGGACATTCTTCAAGCCAAATTTGACCTTGTTCTTTTCCATAGCCATGATAAAAAGTCCCTTTCTTTTTTTATTTTATTGCTTTTCCAAGCAGTTCCAGAAGCATTTCTTCGCCGCGGTTTTCTGCTGGTCTGATATGAGAATATGCCCGAGTTCTGCCGCCGTTTCGCAAAGCGTGACCGTTTTCCAAAAGATGTGTCAAGCGGTAGTACTTTTTTGAGTGCACAGTGATGACAAGGCGGTGATTGACTTCCTCGGTTTTTTTGGTTGCCCAGCTTTTCGCATATTTTCCGGTGTCCTTTGGTGCACCGGAAGAAATCTCTTTTTTGACAGAGTTTGCAGTCTTACGGACAGCCTTTTTCATGTTTTCCGTGGTAAGGTCTGCATACTCTTGTAATCCTTTTACGATCTCCGCTGATATCTGGTCAATTTTTACCTTCCTGCTCATCTGTACCCTCCAAAAGCACCTCAAAAGTGTAAACCTGTTCAAAAAGCTTCTCCGTGTCGATGTATTCTTCGTACTTTTCATATACGATTTCATTCGCATCTAAGACACGCTCCACTTTTTCTTCTGCCGCAAAATTTTTGCGGTTGCTGTATAGCTCCAGCTGTACACTAAGGATTTTTTGGTACATCACATTATCAGCCGCAAAGTGCTGCATATCGTCAAACCAGTATACCAGATAGGGCAGCGGCGGTACTTTGCCGGGTTGCCAGTGGTGATAGGTCACAGGCAGACCCATGCTTTTAATCAATGCATTGATTTCCGCATAAGTCATCTTGTACGCCCACCTCCTGCTGTAGGTACAGTTCCAAGCAATCCGCCGATTTTTTGTAAGTACGATAGACCGCATACTGCCGCCCGTTGTACTCTGCCACCGTTTCCCCTCGATACTCTATCGGGTGTATATGCATCATGTACTCCGGACTTAATCCGGCTTGCATGCCGGCAAAAAATTCTGCACGATTTGCGGACTTCACATCGCACATCACTTCCCGCCGCCGTTCTTCGACGATCTGCTGTACACCAAAATCATCATTTTTGTAGATACGGGCTATCAGAGTTACAACGTCATTCATTTTCTTTCGCCGCCCTCATTTTTTGTGAAAAGATGCGATTGTTTAGACGATACCGCAGCATGCGTGGCATAGCGTCGCCACTCTCACGAGATCGCCAGAGCCACGCCGCATACTGTACGACAAGCTGGTTATCCTCGACGTTATCCTCTAGCTGGACACCCTCGCGGGACATATCAGCACTTGCGGCTTGCAAGTACTCGGTCAGCCGGTCGTTGTACGCATTTGCGGTGATGCCCAAGTCCACCTTTAGCATCGCCAGCAAATCTGCTGTAATCATACGTCACTTACTCCCCGCCCTTGTCCTTGTTGGCAGTGTCCTCTGCAAAAGTCATGGTTGCAGTCGGCTTCGTGCCGCCGATGCCGATAGCCACAAAGCCCTCGGGGATTACCGGCAGACCGTCATATCTGGCAGTACCACGGAAAACGGTCTGATCTTCGATAAATCGCACATGCTCCGACTGTGCCAGTGCCGTGCCTGCACGCTCCGCCAGCAGATACAGATCACCGTATCCGCCGATGATAACATCGTCAGGGATAAAGGACAGCTTTTCGATAGTTCCGCCAATTACCGGCATGGTGCCGCCCTGACCGGATACGATTGCACCGCTGGCGTTGATAGTCAGGGCATTTGCTACCAGCTTGGTAAAGGTCTTTTCGTTCATCGCCCAGAACATGTCGCCGTGGCTGTAGTCCGCCTTTGCGTTGCCGGCTGCCAGTACTAACTCCTTAAAGAGTGCCGCATCAGTTTTGCCGGTGATCGCAACGACGTTAGAAGTAGACAAATCTTCCCATGTTCTGGCAGTTTCCGAGTATCCTTCCGGCTTGGTTGCCTGTACCAGACGAGTGACGATGCCCAGCGGCATTTTTGTGCCCTTACCGTACAGGATAGCCTTGTCCAGTGCGTAGCCGATAGACTGCCCAATGGCGGTGATGACCTCGGTAGCAAGTGCGATGTCGCTGTCCTCCAGCACTGCATTGCTGATTGCCACATAGCCGCCGACCTTGTAACCGTCTACTTCGACATTGTTGAAATTGATGTTCAGTTCGTTCAGAAATCCGCACATCTCCGTCCAGAATGCTTCGGGGATTGCACCCATGACGTTCTGCCGTGCCTTACCCGGTACCGGCTTCACGTTTACATGCTTGTACAGCTTGGAGTACTTCATAGTGACTTCCTTGACCAGATCAAGAGCCACTTCCGGAATCAGCAGTTCTGCACCGGTGATAGACCGCTTGCTCTTGCCAATTTCGCGGATTCGGGACAGCCAAGACTTGACGTTTTCGTCGGCAAAAAATGCGTCACTCTCCCGCACGGTCATGCCAAAAAACTTCTTTCGGGTTTTCATCTCTTTTTTATCCTTTCTGGTTTCGTCGGGTTCGCCGGTGGTATCTGCCGCCGGTGTATCCTGTTTCTTTTCCACTTCTTCCAGTTCCTGCTCCATGCCGGTGATCTCCGTTTCCAGATCACCAATTTCCTTGTCATTTGCCGCCTTGTCCTGCTCGTACTGGGTGACAGCCGCTTCCACGGTCTGCTTTTCTTCTTCGGTCTTTGCTTCGGTGATATCGGTTTCCAAGTCCTTTTCCCGCTTTTCCAGTTCCTTGGCGGTTGCCCGCAGGCTTTCCAGTGTAGCCTGCTTGTCTTGAATTTTCTTTCGCAGCATCAGTGCTTTCAGCATTACTTTCCTGCTCCTTTCAATTTTTGCAGAAGCGAGGTTTTCCACGCTTCTGATTTTCGCTTTTCGATCTGCTCCCAGTCCTTGCGGCGGGCAGATACGCTTGTATCCTCATACGCTGGGTAAGTGCAGCACGACACCTCATACAGCTTGACTTTTTTGATCGTCCAGTGGATTTCGCCGTCTGCCGGAAATGTGGTTTCTTCGCTTTCCACCTCAAAGCCAAAGCTGCACTGGGACACATCGCCACGCTTTACTCTCTCGTAAAGGTTCATCGCTTCGCTGTCCCGCGGATTGATATGGATTCTGCCCCACAGCCCGTGTGCATCTTCCCGAAGTTCCAGTGTGTGGGCAATTGTTCTTCCCAGCACAAGGCGGGTGTCATGATCTATCAAAGCCCGCACATCTCCGGAGATTGCTTCTGTAAAAGCCCCCGGTGCGATACTCTCGCTCATGCCCCAGCCCATGTCGTAGTTGGAGTTAAAAACCGCAAAGTACCCCTCGATCACTGGGTCGCTATCTTCCACGCCGTCGCGAGTGGTAAACTCTGACTGCATAGTGCGATACATAACTTTACTCCGTTCCATCGTCTTTTGCACCTCCCTGTATCAATTTTTTCTGGTATGCTGACATCTCATACGGGATATAGTTTTCCAGTACCCGCAGTTCGTCAAGTCCGTCCCGCGGCGACAAGCCCAGTCTGTCGCGTACTTCGTTACCGTCAACAAATCCGCGATCTGACAAGCCGCCGAAAACGTCCGCCAGCGTTTTGATGTCCCAGTCATACAAAGACAGGACGTTAAACCGGACATACATATCCGGTGAGATTATCACAGCACGCGTGATTTCCTGCTGTAGCCCGATAACGATATTTTTTACTTTGTTGTTGATAAAGGCGTTCCATTCTTCTTTTTTGTAGTCCCCGACACCGAGGACAAAAGCCGGAACGCCAAGGATAGCAGCGACCATGCGACGATTTAGCTGCACGCTATCGTTGATCGCAAGATCAGACAAAGACAGCGGCTTTACTTGCTGCACGTCAAACTGTTCCGCCGGTATCAACCAAGGCTCTCCTGCGTCGCTGGATTCCACATATTCGCCAAGCAGTCTTTTCCGACCAGCAGCGGAGGAAAATTCCTCTGTCAAAGCGTCTACTTTTACGATAACAGAGGGCTTCCATTTGCTGGACAAAAACGCTTTTTCCGTGGCGGCTGCCTGTTTGAGATTGTTGACGATCGGCAAAAGTGATACTTGCAAGCCTTGCCCTCTCCACAAGCACTGCGGGTCTGGATTATACACAAAGTGCATGATCTCGTCCCGATCGTAGGGGATTCCGTCAATCAACACTTTGTACTCCCGCCCCTGCGGGATAGACACGCGGCTTGCTTCAATCGGTTCCAACTCCTGCAAGTAGCCGTTTCTGGTGTGGATTTTTACGACGCTGTTTCCTCTGCCGTAAAGCAGAAGATTCATCACAATTGCTTCAATCCACGTCTTTCGCGTCATACTTGGAGAAGGGTCAATGTCAAGCTTTCGGCTCAATTCGTTTACGATGCGTTTGTCGCCCTTGTCGGTGTTCGCCATAAGGTGTATCGTAAGCGAGCCGATAAGTTCAGCGATTCTTCGGCAGCCGGCAACGACCTCAGGACATTTGTCCAGTGTTGTATATCCCGGCACGCATAGCGTTTCCGCTGCTTCGTCGGTCACCAAAAAGCCGACCGGCGATTTATTTCGCGTTTGCTTTTTTCTGATTCTGTCAAAAATCATGTTTTAACCCCACCAGTTCTTAGCTTTTTGCTTCTTTTCCATGTTTTGCAAGTACCGGACGCAAGCAAAGACGCTTGCATCAAAAAGGTCTATGCGGTTTGTCTTGCCGATCTTCTCGTACTGCACCATGTCGTCCGTCTTTTCGACTGCCGACACGTTTTCCACACAGTACTCATACGCTTCGCTGTGCAAGTAGTACAGCTTTCCGTCTTTCGCCCTCTGCTCGATATGCCTAAACCCTTCGGATTTTAGGTAGTAGTACTGGGGCTGATCGATAACGTTAAACTTTTCGCTTTTCATGCCCAAAAAATACTCTCGGGCAAATTTTCTGTCATGACCGACTTGCTTGATCTTAAAGCCACGCCGCCGCATATTCACGAACCAATTTACCACATCTGCCGCATTTACGGTGGGGCTGTTGCACATAGTCAAAAGCCCGTCGTCTGCCCAGCCAAAAAGCGGTATATCGTCCTCATCTGCCTTTTTTGCCGCCATTGTCACGGGGAAAAAGGCATGCGTGATGATGATGTCCACGTCCTCTTTTGCATAGTGTCCATATAAAGCACCAGCTGTCAAGTCATACATGCGGGACAAGTCCGCCCCGCCGTACCAGTCAATCGGCAGCTTTAGCAAATCTTGCAAAGTCCAGTTGTACCGCTGATCTGATGCCCGAAACTCTGCAAGGTCAAAGTAGGCTTTCATCGCACTTGTGTAAATGTTCAGCGACCGGCTCAAAAAGTCCTTACGCTGCTGCGGGTCGTTTTGGGCTTGTATGGATTCTTGCATGATGTCTGCCGGTCTGATCGTCACACCGTAAGAGGGGTTTGCTTTTTCGTGCTGTACTTGTGATGTATAGTCAACATTTCCCCTCTCGTCTTGGTCAGCTTGGGACACAAAGCAAAAAAGCGTGTCGTCCTTGACCGTGCCATTTAAGATTTTTTTAGCATACTCTAAGCGGCGATAGCAAAAACTATTGATGTTGTCGCCGGCAGTAGTGATACCGATCATCAGTTTGTTTGTATAAGCTTTCATCGCTTCTTTAAAGCGGTTGTACTGGGCGGATTTTTTGAAGGCATGCACTTCGTCAGCTATTGCGATGTTGCAGTTAAAAGAATCCTGTGCATCTGGATTGCTTGCCAGTGCTTCGATGTGGATAGAGCCGTCCGGTCTGCCGTCTGCATCGGTAAACTGATAGTTGATAGAGTGCTCCGCGTTATTGTTTAGCACTCTAAAGTCATCGATCATGCCGCGATACCGCAGAGTGTACAAAATATCGTTAAACGATTCGCAAGCTTGCTTTTGTGATGCGGCTACGATGTAGATGATAGAGCCAGACCGCCGTTCCAAGATTGCAAGTGCAAAGGACAGTGCCGCGATAAACATCGTCTTGCCAGACTTACGCGGGATAAAGATAAACGCTTCCTTGTATCGGCGTTCTTTTGTGCCTTTGTAGTAAAATCCGATCAGGTTGTACACGCAAAAGATTTGCCAAGGCTGCAGCATCATCGGCTTGTTCATCAGCGGTTCACCGTCGATACTCTCGCCTTGCTTGTGTACCATAAATCTTTCGATGATATTGCATACAAGATCAGGCTCTTTGGTGTGCAGTTCCAGATCATCGCGTTTGAGGTCGTCCAAAAATCGCTTGCATTCCAGAGCGTTGTTTCCGGCGATAATTTTTCCAGAAACGACATCTTGGGCATATTGGACAGCGATTTGCTTAAAGCGTTTAGTCGCCAAGGCTTTTTAACACCTCCGCGAGAGCATCTTTTTTTTGTGGCTTCATCGCCTTGTCGTCGATTGCCTTTAGCCCTTTTGGTGTCAATCCCAAGTCCCGCCAGTACGTCAACGCCGTGCGGTTTAAGTCATCAATAATCACAAGTGCGGGGTTTTTTTCGATAAATGTTCCGCCGCCTTTGTTTACATGTTTTACGATCGTATTTCCGCCGGACTTTTTAAAAATTTCTTGGGCATTGTCCCGCTTTTCCAAAATGTCCGCTAGTGTATCGATTACTGTGTCAAAGCATTCCCGATAGGTTCCGGCTGCCTGACAAGATTTTTTTATTCTATTTCGCCATGCAGCTTTTTTCACTTTGACCACCTCCGATTGCTATTTCTTTTTATCCCGGTAAGGACATGGTATAACCCCCCTCGCCAATTTTTTGCCCCGCAGTTAGAAAGAGTTCCCTACGCCGTTCCCGACTTGTGAACGAATTATTAACAAAATAGGGGGGGAGTGTCAGAAAGAACGCCCGCCCTTTTCCGGGTGCCGTTTGTTGTGGCACTTTGCACACAAGCTGATAAGGTTGCTGCTAGTCAATGCGAGCTCCGGTGCGTCCTCTAAGTGCTGGATATGGTGGACGGTCACAGCTTCCCGCTGTCTGCCGTACCGCTTGCAATCCTGACACTGGTATCCGTCCCGCCGCAGAATCATCTCCCGCTTGTGTCTCCATTTCTTTGACTTGTAAAATTCGTCTAGCTGCATCTCTCTCACCGTCTAGGCATAAAAAAATTCCGGCATGCCTAGGGCATACCGGAATCCATCTGTTTTATTATGCTATCATTATACACCCAAAGCAGCCGCTTGTCAAGTGTTTTTTTGCTGATTAACCTGCTCTGGTATGTATATCATATACAGCCTGCTCTATCACAGCATAGCATAGGCAGCCTGCTCCGTGTGGCAAGTCATCGTTTCATACTTCCCCCGCTTGCATCTGCATCTATCGGCAGCTTGTCACAGTCTACGCCGTACTCTTTCCGTAGGTACTCCACGGCGTTTGCTGCCGTGATGTCCTTGTCCAGTATCGACAAGGTAAGCATACCTTCGATAGCATCTAACGCTCGCTTTAAACGCACGCCACGCCAACCGAACACTCGGTCAAGCGTTACGAGCGCTACAGCGATGCCTTGAACTGCACCGTCACGCAATGCCTGCTCCTGCATCTCTGTGTATGATGCTTCGGAGATGCGAACAGTATAGCGGTCTTTCTTTGCATTCATTTCTCCACTTCCTCACCGTAACCGTAAAATCTCATAGAGCTTGTCAAGCGGTGTTAAAGCCAACCATAAAACGCCGGTTACAATATCCCAGATTTGCAGCACCACATACAGCAGCATCTCCATAGCCAAGCAGCTTATAAACTTTACCTTGCTGTCGATATAAGTCTGGTGCTTACGCCATACGTGCCACATCTGCGACACCTCAAAGATTTGATCTGCGGCATGATAGCAAAACAGCCGCCGCTTGATTTTATGCTCCTTGCCGCAAAGAGTGCACCGCATCTTGATGTGGTTTGAAATTATCATGGCTTACTCCTTTCCGCCATTTCCACCAGCTTCTCACACATCGCCGCCAGCTGGATTGCTTCGTATGCCGCGTATATCGCAGAGCCTTCCAAATACTTTGCGTTTACAACTGCACCAGCTTCATCGTCCTGTCTGGTGTCGCTATGTAAGTCCTCAAAAAGCTGCTTGCAAGATTCCACCTGCTCTTCCAGTTCTTCCAACTCCTCGCGTATCACGCTTTCTGCTTCGTGCAGGCTGTGGAACTTTTCCTGATGCTGTGCCTTGCTGAACTCTAATTCATGATTAACCAGCTGCGGCACGGCGGTTCTTGTAAATTCACTTGTCATTTTTGCCCCTCCTCGTTTTCGTCATCGATTTTTGCCCCGCAGTTGGGGCAGTACTGGAATGCGTATTGATAGTACGCCATGTCGTCCTCATCGTCGTGGTATCTCACTTTTACCCAGTCCTGCAAGTTAAGCCGACAGTTGGAGCAGATAAACTCGTCACAGTGTGATACCCTGCTTTCGTTTTTGGCATGCAAATCCGCCTTGCACTCATATGCCACTTTTCTTTGATTCCAAATTTTCGCCGCCTCATCGTTTGCACAGTACTTTACCACCGCCGGTATCTCGCGTGTTCTTACGTGGCATTTTTTGCATGCTACGTAAGCAGTGATTGCACCGTTATCGTAAATTTTTTGGTAAAAGTCCGCTGCCGTCCCGCAAAAAGGGCAGGGTTTCAGTTTCAATTCAATTCCCATTTACACTCCCTCCGTTTCTGTATTTACTTTCCTGCCGCAGTGCGGGCAGTAGTAGAGGTTACGCATCAGGCACCTCTACTTCCGAATATTCCATTCGCTTCCCATCCCGAATCAAATGCACATCATCGGAATTTCCGTCATGCAGCTTGATGTAACGTTCTACTGCCACATCTACAAACTTCGGTTCCAGTTCCACACCGAAGCACACACGATTTAGCTGCTCACAGGCAATCAATGTAGAAGCACTTCCCAGAAATCCATCCAGCACCATTCCGTTTGTCTGCGTACACTGGGAAATCAGATAGGCGATCAGCGGAACCGGCTTACTGGACGGATGTCCGCAGCCCTCCTCTTTGCTTTTTTTGATGCGGTCAAACTCAAATACCGTTTTCTGTTTCTTGTCACCATACCAGATATGCTTTCCGTCTTTTCTCCAGCCCCAGATAATCGGTTCATGGATATACTTCCAGTCAGTTC
>OGCO01001531.1_pt1 | contig 34120 bp, 38 predicted proteins | sample 1570171 | NCBI WGS metagenome assembly OGCO01 (sample SAMEA4370583, study PRJEB24528) | human gut metagenome
GAAGCGATGTAGTCCATGTTGATGGCCCCGACGGGCACCCCCGAGACTTCGCCGTTCACAAAGACGGGTTCGCCTAGGAAAAAGGCGTAATACCCTTTGGTACGCGTGATGAGCGGTCCCTGCACGGAACTTTTGCCGAGCATGGCCTCACGGTAGTACTCCCTGTCGGAGCGATTCTGTCCTTCGCCCATGTTTTCCGTGGAGGCCTCGACCGTCCCCTGTTTATTGAGAAAAATAAGGGAGTCCACGTAATTATAGATAGCGACGCTTTGGTTGATCTGCTCAAGGAAGATCTTTTGCTCCGGTGCGCTGCGGTCTGTTTTTTTTTGAGTGAGGAGCCATTCGGCGTATTGCTTGACGATCTGCCGCTGTGCGGAAAGACGCATGTAGTTGCGGGTGGATTCGAGCATAAACTCTATTTCACGGCTGACCGCTTCCACCACAGTGGCTTCGATGGTGACGATGTTGGATGAAACGATTTTTTTGGCGTTGTCGTAGGCGCTCCCGGCCACGAACGCCAAAGCGATGCTCATAATCAGGGCAATGGGAGCGAGCATCCGGGTTGTAAGCGACATATGTATCCTTTCGGGGAATTCAAAAAAAAGCGTTCAGGGCACGAAAATTTTTTTGTGGTCTATCCCCCTATCGACAAGTGATTTTTAGAAACGTATCTTCTGTCAAGATAACGTCTGTCCATTGTTTTTGTCCAGATTTTCCTCATGTTCTTCAACCTCAACCTCTGTATCATCGTTAACTTTATATTTCTTAGTCTTAACAAAATCATTATCCTGACTCTTCTCTATAACATTTGAAATATGGCTTGTTAAGTCTTTCCCCGTTGCCGCATATGACACAATGTTGAATGCAAAAAATGAAAGCACCAATGTTGCAAAAACAACTGCGTATTTTAATCTGAATTTTTTTATTTTTTTGTTATTATTATTCATACTTTTCACCTTTCTTAAGCACTGGTCTGAAATATTTATTTCATCCATTGCTTCCTTATATAAATTATTCATTTAACCAATCCTCCTTTACAATTTCCCTTAAAGCATTTCTTGCTCTCATTAATCTGGTTTGAACTGTTGTTTCTTTTATTCTAAGTATTTCGGCAATTTCTTTAACCGAATACCCTTCATAATAATAAAGCTGCACCACTATTCTGTTTTTCTCTTTTAGTTCCATGACAGCTCCCAGCAAAACAGCTTTCTCATCAGATTTGTCCCTTGTATTAATAATTGGTTCGGAGTCCTCCAATGGAACAATTCGTTTTCGCCAAAATGATGTATTCATATTTTTCGATTCGTTAATTGCCACCCTTATAAGCCATCTTTTAACATGCTCATCATCCTTAAATTTTTCTTTTGATTTAAGCAATTTAATAAATACATTCTGCACAATGTCTTCTGCATCCGACCTGTTATTACAATAGGAAACTGCAATTTTGTACACATTGTTTGCATACATATTTACTAAATCAGCGTACCTGTTTGTATCCATTGTTTTCCTCCCGTGTTACTCTGAAAGATCTTTCTATCTATAAAACAATTCAAAAAGCAAATATATCACATTTTTATTTATTTTTTTAAAAATCATATTCTACCCTTTTCCATATTTTTCAAAGCATTATTTTCATGCTTTATATTAATACTAATTAGGAAAAATAATTTAGGAGGATTTTTATAATGGATTTATCAGAAAAAGAACTTTCAGTTATTCAGGATTTATTAAATGAAGAGGAGTTGTTGGTCAAAAAGTTTCAGATGCTTGCTGAGCATAGTCAGGACGAAACAATAAAACAGCAAATGCTTGATATTTCACAGAAACATCAGGGACACTTTAACTCAATTTATTCTTATGTAAAATAATTTGATTTTTGAAAATCAGGAGGTTTAACTATGAATGAAGTATATACAGAAAAAGAAATTTTAGGCGACGCTCTTAATTCAGAAAAGAACGCGACTACACTTTATAACCTTGGAGCTAACGAATGTGTTCACGATAATCTTCGCGAAACAATGTTAGACTTACTTGCCAAAGAACATGACATCCAGGTTGATGTTTTTAATCAGATGCATACAATGGGCTACTATCCTACACCTGCCGCTGAAGCAAAAAAAGTGCAGGAAGCAAAAACAAAATTTGAATGTGGTTTTAAGGCTGTGTAAATATACAAGTTGAATTCAAGTAACAAATAAGTAATTCCCCCATAGAAGCAAGTTTATGCATACTATGGGGGTAGATTCCAAGCTTTATTCTCATTGAAACGCGATTTTTTCAATTCACTTTCCTTCCCTTCTCTCGCATTTTCTCTATTTTGTAAGTAAAAACAGTTCAAAAGTTGTGGTTGGATATTGATTGTAACGTTGTGCTTATTGTTATGTGACGTGAAATGCCACAACATTTGGCTTTTGGGGGTATAAAAATACCACCTGTCAACTAATTGTGTTGAAAGGTGGCACCCTTTAAATTACTATTTAACTTTTATTGTTATTGTAACTTTCTTCTGATTATAGTTCTTAGTTGCCTTTAAAGTTACTGTTAATTTAACTTTTCCTTTTTTAAGGGCTACTAACTTACCTTTCTTGATTTTTGCAATCTTCTTGTTAGATACTTTGTATGTAACTTTTCCATGACCTTTGTTAGCTTTTATTTTAATTTTAGCCTTTGCACCAACCTTCATTTTCTTCTTAGGTGATTTAATTTTTAAACTCTGGTTAGCCTTCGCTATTGTAAACTTAGTTGTTAAGCTTCCTGTGTAGTTGCCCTTAAATGTAACTTTCACATCATATGTTCCTGCATCTTTTCTGCCATTAGCATATGAAATATCATAATTAGCAGAATCAACTGTTTTGCCATCTGCACTTGTAACAGTAACTGTTGGTGTCTTAACCTTGCCATCATAAACAAAATTGCTATTATTTAAAACTACCTTTGTTGGATGTGAAATAATCTGTGCAACTTTTACATCTCCACAACGGCCACATTTATCAATTATCTTTCCATCCTTAAATGTGCTAGCTTTTTCAATTGTGCTGTCATACTTATGGTCCCCGGCTTTTTTTACAACAATATGACAAACTGCTTTTTTGCCATTTTTAGCTGTTACTGTAATATCACATTCGCCTTCTTTTAAAGCTTCAATATTCATAACATTACCTACATATCCAAGTGATACAATGCTAGTGTCTGAAACTTTCCAATCAACACTTGTAAATGTAGCATTATCAGGATTTATAGTGTGCTTAACAGCTTTCTTTACACCTTCTTCAATTTCAATGTAATTAGAATCTAAATTAATGCTGTCTATATCAACGAGTTCCTCATTTTCTACTTTAATATTATATTCTGTTTCTTTATCAGAAGTGTTATTAAGATTAATGTAATATGTTCCTTTTTTAAGATAAATCTTGTAAGTAACATAATCTACTTTAGGTTCATTATTTTCATTGTATGTTACTTTTGATTTTTTAATACTATTAGTAGATATATTATTTAAATCATTATCATATATTGAAAATTCTTTTACATCTTCTGATACTTTTGTATCTGTGAAGTTATATACCTTATCTTCTGTGGCAACAAATTTGTATGTTGTGTCACTTGAAGCACTTAACTTTCCTTCTGCGCTTTCACCTAAATTTTTTGCGTTCTCAATATTAAGATTATTAATAACTATTTTGTAATTAACTCCACTATCTAGCGTGTAATTTGAAAATCGCAAATAGTATGTCTTTCCTGCTTCTAATTTTACTGTTGTATAAATTGAACCGGTAAGCTTAATGTCATTTATTTCTCTTTGTCCTTCAACTTCTGAAAGGTCTTCATTTAAAAATCTTAGTAAAGCACTATATTCTTTTTCTTTATTGAAACCAGTTACCTTATATACATAATTTGTAGTTGTTGGAACTGTTACTTTGTAAAGTCTGTTACTTGGATACCAAGCTTTTCCATCAAATCTTTTCGTTCCTTTTCCTATTGTACCTGAACAAGGTGTTTCAAGAGTATTTACATCTTCCCATATATTATCATAGAAACCAACCCGTACGCTATTTTCACCTGCTGCAATAGGCACATAAAGTGTATATTCCTTTCCTGCTTCTAATACTGGTGTTACCAATCTAATTTTGCCATCTACATCATACATCATATTTTTCCATGTTTCATCAGTTCTTCCAATTTGTGGAACTCTATCACCATTGTCAGAAACTGTAAAAAGATATGACTGTGTTTTTTCAGGTATAAAATGATAATAGAAATAATCTCCTATTTCATTCCAATTTAACGTTTTTTCACTATTTAATTCTATGCCTAATTTTGTTCTCGATAATGTATACTCATATGCATTGTCAACTGAATAGTTTGCCAAAACAAGATAATAAGTTTTTCCTGCTTCTAAGTTGGCAAATGCACATGCATCACTACTGCCACCCCAGTTAGGTACACTGTCCTGATTACTATTCCAATTTCCATCTTCATCATAAATATCCACATCAAAATCATAGTCGTCATCTGCAATACCTGTAGGGTTTAATCCTGATACTCTGTATTCGTATGCTCCATCTTCCGGAACTGTTATTTTATAAATTTTACAACGTGAATAATTAGTTCCATCATCGATATATCCTTTTTTCATTATGCCTGTTACAGAATTGTCCATTTCTTCTGCTCCATGCCAGATATCATCGTAGAAGCCAAACTGAATTTCTGTTTCACCTTCACGTGATGTAAAATAAATATCATATTTTGTTCCTGCTTCTAACACAGGTGTCTGAAGATACATCTTTCCATCTACTGTTGAATAATAACTAAACCAACTTAACTTGTCATCTCCCTGATATAAACCTGGAAATCTGTCATCATTATCTGTTAAAACAAATAAATATCTCTTGTTTTCTGTTGGTGTAAAGTAATAGTCAACTGTACTACCATTCTTTTCCCAATTAATTGTAACTTCTTTGTTAAGTTCAATGTCTTCCTGTGTGCCGGTTAATTCCGCCTGTGTTGCTGTGCCTGCCCAAACAGGTGCATTCCATACAACTGCCATTGCGGCAATAACAAAACACACTGTTAAAATATGTTTGATTTTGTTTCTCATATTCTAAATCCTTTCTTCTTTCGTTTTTTAATAACACCTTTGCTTATTTTACCACTTTTTTTCTAAATATTCATTTACAAATATAAATCTTTTTAAGATTTTTCTTTTTCTTCGCATTCAGGCAATCCTGTTAAACTTGTAGCTATGCTCAAAAATCCTGCCAAAACTGTAGCTGAAATTACAACTTTCCAGTTTACTTCTGACATAACTGCTGCTGTTCCCACTGTTGCAACAAAGGTCTGGGCTATGGTTCTGATTGCTCGCATTATTGCCGCTTTCATCCATATTTTTGTATTTTTACACATAAAACTAATCTCCGATTTAATCTTCTACTATATATATACGTAAAAAAACTTATATGGTTCAAAAGAAAAAATGTGAATCCGTAAAAAAAGAAATCGGAAACGCAAACGCATCTCCAATTTCTGTATATTTATAATTCTTGTAATTCTAGCCCTGCAATCCATTAGACTGTCTTATCATATCTTCAACAACAATATCGTAAATCTCGCCTATGCTGTTGCAATATTCCAAAACCTTCCAAGGTTCATTTGTATGAAAATGTATTTTAATCAAATCTTCATCACCAACTGCTATTAAACAGTTTCCTTCAAAATGCTCTGTAATGTAATCTGATATTTCATCTTCATCCAAATCTTCATCTCTTCTATCTATAAGAAGCTGTGTATCGTAACGATATGCAAACTGATCTTCTTCCACATCAATACTGTTAATTTCTGACATTATTAATCTCCCTTCCATAATCAAATATTCAAATAATACTAAGTAAACTGCTATGCTGAACCTAATTAACTTAGTTTTTATATATATTCTAATCAAGTTAGTTATATAAAACCAGTTAATATAATACAACTTTCACTAACTATGTCAAGATTATTTAATTTAAAAATCTCGTTAAAAATTTACCAATCATTTCGATATTATTTTAAATTAGTTTTCTATTAACTTTTATTTTTTATTTCAATTTAAACTTTACATAAACCGGATCGTGGTCTGAATAAGTATAGCCTGTGTTAATATTATCATATTTTACACATTCTATATTGTCGGAAATAATAAAACCATCCAGCGTAACTGTATAAGTTACTCCCGGCTTATACTCCATATCTGCATTTCTTGCACTATTCCAAAGATTGTCTTTTTTCTCATCAGATAACTGATCTATACAGAAAGAAAAATTACTTGGAAGTTTCTTTCTTGGAAAAGGATAAGCCCATGATTCCCTGTTTTCTGAATCATCTTCAGAGGCTTTCAAATCGTGGTTAAAATCCCCACCGCATAAAACATAATTGCCTGCCTTGTACTCTTTTTCCAAATCAGAAACCAACATATTAATCTGTCCCTCACGTATTTCATCACTGTTTCCGTAAGCAGACATATGAAGTTCAAAAATAACTAATTCCTTTCCATTGTCTACAGGAACCCTTGAAATACTATAGCATCTGTCCAAATCAAAAAACTTGCTAAAAGATGTTGAAACCGGAAAACTTCTTCTTAAAGAATCCGTAATGCTATATTTTGAAAACAACGCAAGTCCTGACTTACTGCTTCCGTGAGGCTGGGTAAACGGATAAAACAAAAATGCTGAATCATAATTTTGTGCAAACACACAATCATAATCTTTCATAACATTTTTTAATAATGAATACTCATTTACATGATAACTTCTGGTCGAGTTTAAATCCACTTCCTCGATTAAGGCAAAATCAGGATCATATGACTTAACCAGCTCACCTGCACCGTTAACAGTTGAGATAACACTTTTCTTGCTCTTTGCCCATGATGACTTACCGCCATCCATAAAGAAACTGAAATCCGGTGTATACGCACCAAAACCAATGTTATAAGTAAGTGCTGAATATTCCTTTCCTGTAGAAAGTTTTTCGCTAGCTTTAGACTGCTCAATACGGCTTTCAACCTTTAATTTCTTATTGTCTTCAATGCGATGATAACTTGCATATAAGTAAATAATATATCCAATTAATACAACCACAATTACTGCTATGGCAATGCCAACTATCTTTAAAATTCTCTTCACTACTTTATTCATTTTTTGTACCTGCTTTTTCTTATTTAATTAGAGTGTCAAAACTCCTATGGCTTTATTAAAAACATTTGTCCAAAATATCCGGATCCAAACCTTTTCTTCCTGTTACCATTCCAATTCCAAAATACAAAATTCCACCTACAAGAAGTCCCCAAACAACTGCGTTAAGTCCTGCAATATTAATAAAATATGTTGCAAAAATATAAGTTGCAATTGCGCCTACGCTACTACAAACTGCCGCCTGCTTTGTTCCTTTTTTCCAGAACAAACCGCCAACAAGTGGCCAGAAGAAAGTACATTCCAAACCACCAAATGCAAACATATTAAGTACGAAAATAATATCAGGTGGATTAATTGTAAGAACCATAACTACTATACCTAATATAATTGTAATAACTGTACTTATCGACTTAACATTTTTCTCGTATGACTTATTTTTTTCAGGATCATCTTTTACAACATAATTCTTCCATAAATCCTTTACAATTGCGGCTGTGGCAAGAATCAAAAGCGAATCAGCCGTAGACATTACTGCAGCCATTGGAGCTGCAAGGAAAATTGCCGCAACTCCTGTTGGCATAATTTTTTGAACAATATATGGAATAAAATAATCTGATGTTGGAAGGTTATCCACATCAACGAATGCTCCTGCCCAAGTTCCTGCAAGATGCATGCCAACAATTACAAAGCTACATGTTAATACACCAATCCACATTGCCTGATGCATACTCTTCGTATTCTTAAATCCCATGGCACGAACTGCAGTCTGTGGAAGTCCCAATGTTCCAAAACCTACCAAAATCCAGAAACTAAGCAATCCTCCCGGTGTGTATTTTGAAAAAATATCATTATAAACATTAGGCAAATTATTGGCAAGTCCTGCATCAATTGATGCCAAGCCTCCACCTGCTTTAAGAACAAAAAATATAAATAAAAATGTTCCCACACACATTACAATTCCCTGAATTGTATCTGTAATTACTACAGCACTAAATCCGCCAACAGCTGTGTACAATACAACAACGGTTCCAAAAATCAAAAGCGAAGTTACGTGGTCCAATCCTGTTATTGAAGCAATAAGTGTGGCTCCACCTGTAAACTGGCTTATCATCTGCGCAATAAAGAAAGCAATAAGACCAACACTTGTAATAATTACAAGAGCTGAACTTTTGTATCTTGCCTTAAAATATCCAACTACAGTTACTGCTCCTGTTCTTCTTGAAACCAGCGCCAACTTGTTTCCTAGCACTCCAAGCACTAAAAAAGTAACCGGCACCTGAATTGCAGCAATCCAAGCCTGAGCATAGCCATATGTAAGTCCTGCTGCGCCCGGTCCTGAAATAAAAGAACTTGCTGAAGTATAAGTTGCCATAATAGTCATGGCAAGAACTATACCATTCATATTTCTTCCACCAATAAAATACTTCTTCTCCTCAGAAGTATTCAAACTCTTTTCTGCCTTTCTGCTATAAACAAAACTTACTATAACATTAAATAATAAGTAGCCCAGAAAAACTGATAAAATTATAATCTGATTACTGTTCATCTTCGCATTCCTCCTCATCATAAGAGAAATCTACAAACACAAATTTTAACAACCAGAACACCCCAATAATTGCCAAAATTATTGTGCCAAACACAGAAACCACGAACCATAAAGGCATATGGAATAAAGTGCCTCCTTTAGAATTCAGTAAAAATGCTGTAAGCACGTGCCACAAAAAGCATACGACCACAACTAACATTGTAGCTTTAATCTCCTTAAGACACTGCTTATGCTTCTCTTCCTTTGTTAATTTTTTCATTATAAACTCCCTTTTAATACTTTTTATAATATTACTTTGCAATTCATCTACTTGAATCTTGCAATCCATAATAAAAAAAATCATTATGTTTTCTAACATACATTCTCAAATTATACCATTTATACGTTTTAAATGCTATTATTTGAGTTATTATTACTACTGTAAGCCTTTTTGTAAAGGAATTTCTGTAACAATCCACTTTTTCCTAAGAAAAATGTATTATCTTTCATTTTCTTTACTTAGAAGATTTTTATTTTCGAAATAATCAATTTTCATAGAATGTTTTACTTCTTCAAGTGTATTTGCTGCTACTGTTTTAGCTTTCATACTTCCCTGATACAATATATCATAAACATCCGGAAGACGTTGTTCCCACATTTTACGACGCTCTCTTATTATTTCTAATTCTTTCTGCATTACATTATTTAGGAATTTTTTTACTGTTACATCTCCTAATCCACCCCGCTCATAATGAGCTTTTAATTCATCTAAATTCTTATAATCCGGCATAAACTCTTTAAAATGTTCCGGATTACAAAACGCCTCCAGATACGTAAATACCGGATTGCCTTTTGTGTGTCCCGGATCTTCTTTTCGAATATGTGTAGGATCTGTATACATAGACATAATTTTAGATTTTATAACATCCGGTTCATCAGAAAGATAAATACAGTTTCCCAATGATTTACTCATTTTTGCTTTTCCATCTGTTCCTGGTAAACGAAAACACGCCTGATTCTCCGGAAGAATAATATCAGGTTCTGTCAATGTTTCACCATATGTATCATTAAATTTACGTACAATCTCTCTCGCCTGTTCTAACATTGGCATCTGATCTTCACCTGCTGGGACTGCTGTTGCATGAAATGCTATAATATCTGCAGCCTGACTAATTGGATAGCAAAAAAAGCCCACTGGTATACTTGCTTCAAAATTTCTCTGTTTTATCTCAGATTTAACAGTTGGATTCCTCTGTACACGTGATACTGTAACAAGATTCATATAATAAAAAGTTAACTCTGTTAATTCTGGTATGGCTGATTGGATAAAAATACATGATTTTTCCGGATCTATACCACAAGCCAAGTAATCAAGTGCAACCTGCATAATATTTTGTCTTACTTTCTCCGGGTTATCTGCATTATCTGTAAGCGCCTGTGCATCTGCAATCATAATATATATTTCATCATATTTTCCTGAATTTTGTAATCTTACTCTCTCTTTTAATGAGCCTACATAATGTCCCACATGAAGTCGTCCAGTAGGACGATCTCCTGTTAAAATAATCTGTTTCATTTCAAAATCTCCTTTAGTTAAATTCTTTTTCCAGGCATGATTGCCACTCATTGTTACATTGTACGTTATCAGAAATAAGAAAAGCTGTCAGTCCATGCAATAAAGCCCATAATCTTATTAACCTAGTAAGTGACTCCTCAAACGATATTCCAATTTCTTCTGCCAATCGCCCATACTGCTCACGAAAAACATTATATGGAGGATAATTTTCCTCCTTTTTTTCCATTGTAAATTCTATTTTTATATATGTATTGCGATACATAAAACTATAATATGTCGGGTGTTCAATATAAAAATTAATATAAGCGTATGAAAGTGTCCTAATATTCTCCAATGCATTCCTCTTTTTCTCAGCTTCTTTTGACTTTAAATATAAGGTAAATTCTTCAGTAACATATTTCTGACATTCATAAATATATAAGTGAATGTTACCATTGTCAACATTTGTCTATCTCAATTTATAAACTTGCGTCATCCCATTCTTGACATAGAGCCTTATATAAGTCCTCTTTCTTACTTTTAGATGAATTTTGACGACACTTATGACGACACTTTTACAAAATATCCTCATAAACACGAAAAAAAGGCATTCCCGAAAATTTCGGGAATGCTTATATTTTTGTATTTTCAACTTTTTCCAGTACCATTTTAGTACCATTTAAAGTAAGTACTTAGCTTTCATATATCCAACTACACCATAATACTCAACTTTTGCATATCCTTTTTTAACATACATTACATTGACTTTGGTTTTGTTTGGAAGTTTTTTCTTTAGGACTTTTGTTCTTGTTTTGTTCCAGATGTTCAATCCTTTCTTTGTTCCAAAAACTTCCTTAGTCCAAGTCTTTTTGAACTTTTTAAACGTTCCGTAAGTACTTTTCAACTTAGCCGGAGTATCGCCCCACTTTCCAAGATAGAAATGTGGAGTATCTACAGGGCTAACCCAGTCACCACCCCAGGCAAGCCCTACTTTCTTTGACTTGGCAATTTTTGCCACTTTTCTAATTGTTGCCTCGTCATACAAAAGTTTCTTGTCATTTATCGCAATATCAAAAGCAATGCCCCACTGGTGCTGACTGGAATAATCGCTTTCCTTTGCATTGGTTACAATGTTGCCTTTCTTGGTTCTTCCCTGAGCATAAAGTTCATCCTGCTGTGCCTTGCTTCTAAATCCCTGTGTAATAATAAGATATATTCTTTTCTTTGCACACTGCTTTAAAAGTAAAGTTAACTTGTAATTAAGCCAAGGGTGTAACTTAGTTCTGTCAATTCTAATATCATGTGTTTTGTTCATTATTCTTCCTCACTTTCCACTTCCGGCAATCCTGCAACACTTGTTAACATACTAACCACTCCTGCTGTTGCAGAAATTCCAATTATTGAAACCCAATCAAGCTCTGTGATTAAATTTCCAACAGTAATTAATGATACTGCTGTCTGTGCCATTGTTTTTACAGCTCTGACACCTGCTGCCTTAATCCATTTCTTTGTCTTGTCACCACTCATTCGTTTATTCCTTTCCCTGTTTCATTGGCAGTTCCTTTACTCTCTTATAAATCTCTGTTCCTGTTCCATTTCCGCCCAGTGCGTGATATGCCTTGTATAAATGTTCAAAATCATCCAAGGCTTCAACTGATATATACTCCTGAGCTATGTACTGTTTTCCCAGCGTGTATATCTTGTTATGCAGAATTGCAATAACTCTGTCCTTAATTAATTTATATGATGAATTTTTTAATTTGACATAATTAACTGCACTAACAAAAATTGCACCAATTAATGAAGGTATCCCACACAAAGATAAAATCTGATAAGGTGTCATGTATATCTCCTTTCTTATTCTTCTATTGTTTCTTCTGATTCGTTGTAAAGTTTATAGTCTACATAGACTGTAATTGTAGGGTCGTGATAATATTCTGAATAACAATATAATTCTTTTTCTGATGAAATGGCATATTTTCAATTTTACCTTGCGAAGTCTTATTAATAGCATTTATCTGGCTTAAAGCTGTGTTGTTAATATCTTTAATCTTTCCTTGTGCTGTTTCGGTAATTCCTTTTTCCTTTGCATTTGCAACTGAATTAATTCCACTAATCTGTGCTTTAGCGGCGGCATTAACTACATCAGTACCCGATACTATGTTCTGATTAGTTACATTATTAATGTTGCTAATCTGCGCAGATGCTGTATTATTAATATCTCCAATCTTTGCATTCGTGACATTAGCTATGTCTTCCATCTTTGCAGTTGTAATTGTTGCTATGTCATTGCTTTTTGCTTCTGTCAAAGAACTTATTCCTTTTTGGGAGCCTATGGTTAATGAATCAATTGAATTTTTTGATTCTGTGGTGGCATTATTTATTTCTGCTATGCTGTCTACTCTCTTCTGGTCAAACTCAGCTATTTTATTGACGACATACTTTATATGTTCCTGCTCTATTATGTATATCTCTGCTATCGCACTTCCCAAACATGTTACTTCTGCCGTGCTGGCATTGTTTGTAAAAATTCTAATGTATTTAACATCATATTCTGTTGTTCCATATTTACTCAAATCTATGATTTCATCAATGCTTCCTGAATAAAATTCCTTATTAATCGTTTGCTGATACTCGTTCTGAAATTCAATTCTAGCGTCGGATGATGATACCTTTACCCTCACATATGGTGCATTAACTTCAATTGGTTGTGTTGCACTACTTGTTTTTACAGTCTGTTCATTATGATAAAACAGTGACATTGCCACATTCTTTGCATTTTCAACATTATTTACTGCTTCATTTACAGTACTATCAATCTGCTCTATTGCTGAATCCCTTGTTTTCTCCATTTCCTGTATTTGTTCATCAATTTTGCCATTGATTTCCCTGACGTAGTCCTTAAGATTAATTCGAACCACTTCACCACCCTGTTCGATTTCCAGCATAAAACCATCTTCTATTAATTTTTCAACCTTGGTACTAACTTCTTTAAACATATACCTGACATATTCATCTATGGTCATTCTCTGAACTACCGCATATGTAATTTCAATTGTTCCCGATCCATTAATCCAAAAACCTACCGAATCGTCAGAGCTATCATATGGGATTAAATAAGGTACTTCATCTGTACTGGCAATTAATGTTTTCTTCCCATCTTTTTCTGTATAATATCCTGCATTCAAGTTCTTTGCGTTTGTATCAGTTATTAAAACCTGTAATCCGGGATTATTCTTTACATTAAGAACTTCTTCATATGCTGTTGCTCCATTACTTGTTGAAAGTTCCTTTTTCCCTTCTGAAAACCTTGCAAGAACGTGAATTGAATCATCTATCTTCTCAATCGCTTCCGTTAATGCTCCATACTCGTTTGTCGAGGTAATCTTTCCATCTTCAACCAGTTCCTCACCGACTTCAATTTTCCACTGTGCTGAATAAAGAACCCTTGGGCTTTCTCCTTCAGTGTCGATTACCATTACCTCATACCAACTGTTTCCAACTGCTGCTGCGTCCTAACTTCCCAGTGCATACTCTATCTTTCCCTCATTTGTAATAGTTCCCGGATTAATCAAGACTGTCTTGTCTGCCTTAATTCCCTTAATCATTGCCCAATGTCTCTTTGGATCTAACACTACCAGGAATGTTCCCCTGCATAATTCTATTCTTATTGTTCTTGAATCAACTTCTCCCTTCTTTATCTGTAACTGTTTTCTACAGCCTGACAAGTCAACATCAAGAAGTAAATCATAATACATCATATATCGGTCCTCCACTGAAAAAAGCATAGCAACAAAATAGGGGGGAATTCTATCCCCCCTTAAGCTAATCACTTATTCAAGACTTAAGCGTTTTGTTAAATAATTTTTCCACTTTCCGAGAGGAGGGTGCGGACATTTTCTTGGACTATCTAAGTGACCAATCCAAGTCTATGTCTGTACTCTATAGGACTCAATAATGTCAAATTAATGTCACAAAAGAAAAAGGACTTAGGAAAAAACTCCTAAGTCCCTTTATTTATAGGCTATTCGCCGTTATATCGTATTATTCGATAATTGTAGCAACCTTACCTGATCCTACTGTTCTACCACCTTCACGGTCCAACCGGAAAGAAATAGTAACATTTTTGTTTCTATTTTATATTCTTTAATTCACTTATTTTATTAAGTATTCTGTATTAATCTTTTTTCTTTGACGAAAGTGTATCAAATGTGTATCAGTGTGATTCGTTTGATTGTTCACCTGAGAATATTATAGAATGTGGTGTAGGATTTGTAAATGGAAATGTAAAAAAATTAAAGAAAATTAATTGTCGCCCTTTATTACTACTTTTAATCAGCCTATTTCTTTTTACCGAATATCTTATACCAAAAACTTGATTTGATTTTTGTATTTTCTTGTTCAACATTTTTTAATTTTGTATCAAGATTTAGGATATCCCCCTTATACAAATTAATATCTTTATTAAGCAGTCTTATCTGTTCTTTAAGTTCTTTATTTTCGTCGATAACTAGCTCATACAATTTCTTAACATGATGCAGTTCTGTTATCGTTTGTTCCTTTTCTTTCTTTTCTTCTTCATACAACTTAGTTCTAAAATATTTTCTGGAAATAGGATCTACCAATAGTTCACCATAGATATATCCCGCATTGTCACCTTCTAATTTATTTTTTATATCAATAATCTGTTTTTCTTCATCTTCAGCATCACTAAAGTTTTCTCTAATCCGCCACTTATTGACAGTAAATTCAAAACATGCAAGTCCCTTCTGTTTCATTTGATTTATCTTTTTATTATCTACTGGATGAGTATCATTAATTTCAATCGCTAGCTGCCCTTCCCATTTTTGTACATAAATGGATGGTTCTGCGTGTTTAAAATGTACAAGTAAATCTACAATACGCCTACTTCCATCATCCATAATGACAGTTTCCTCTTGCAGTATTTCGTCAGGATATATTGTCAATGCTTCACCTTTCCATCTAATTTCAAGATGCTTGATTCTAGAAATACATTCTTTAAAAAATTCATGTCTATAGGACTCTTCACTTCCCTCTCCTCCATGTTCAAAATCCGCATTATAATATCGAAAGTAACTATTCTCAACTATCCCATGCTTTCCTGTTTGAAAAATCAACCTTACCTTGTTTTCGGATTTCTTACTTATACTAAATATTTTATCTTTATATTTTTCCCAAAGTACTGGACGATTTTGTTTCATATCTAAAGCATCCCAGATAGTAATTCTTTTATATTTTCCGTCTATTAGCAGATCTGCTCTTGTTTTCAAAAATAGTCATCTCCTTTTGTAAACTCTTCTTCACAATCATTACTATAATACATTTCTCTTCAATGAAAATCTCTTGTCAATATGTTCTATATTCATCTAACATCTTTTTTAATACCATTGCATTTTCATATTCCTCTTTAAAAGCATTCTCCCGATAATTATCAGGTAGTTCCATATATAGTAAATATACATCTTTCAAATACTCCTTCCCATTTGCCCATTTTGAAACCGCATACTTCGTAAAATTTTCTTTCTCTTTCGATGATGAAAACAACAATATGCATTCTTCAAATTTTTCTCGTGCATATTTTTCTCCGTCGTTTGTAAACATTTAAGCAAATTTTCTCTTAAGTTCATCGTATCACAATTCTTATAACCGAAATGTAAATCCGAAATAACTACCCAATGCACTAATCTCCACTTTCTTTCCTACATAGTTACCTCAAAACCACATTCTTCAAATTTAGCTCTAAGTCTTCTTTCAAAACCAACTACATCCTTCCTATTAATAATGACACATAAATTTTTCCTTGCTCTAGAACATCCTACATAAAACAATCTATACGCACTTAATGGACCATATACTAGATTTTCCCTAAGGCATTCCCTTGCTTTAGTCACACCTTTTTTACTAAAATATGTTGTAAAATTAGGTTGTAATAAGACATTAAAATATCCATTATCAGAATACTTATCTTCAAATTGTTTTAACTTTGCGTATATATCGTTCATATAAATATTATATTCATTGCTTTTCATATCTGTACATTTCATTCCAACCACTTCACTTATTTCTTGTATTAAATTTTTATACTCATAATAAAACTTTTCAAATTCGGACAAATTAACTTCTGTTGAACTCCATAGTTCAAAAAACTTAGTCATATTTACAACGGGATTACGGCTACTATTTGCTGCCAGAAATATAACCGTATCATGACTCTCTCCTTTTACCCCATGCTGTGTAGATATATGAGGTTCTTCAAGATATTTCACTAAATTATGAAATTCTTCCATTGATACTCCTATTACATCAGAATAGTCTTCTTCTCCAATAATTTCATCTAAGTATTCATCGTCAACAAAATCCATTTCTTTGATATCTATTAAAAATTCGGCAATGCTCTTTTCTCCATCTTCATATTGCATCATTACATTTTCCAATAATTCTTTTACTTTCTTTTTATCACCATGTTGTTTTACTGTGTATTTTGAGACGTTTAAAATCTTTTTATTATTCTTAATGAGTCTTATAACATTTCCATATAGACCGCATCTATAAGCCACATCTATTCGCTCACATAAGAACAGCAAAGAAAAAAGATTATCCGGATTTTCCTCATCATAATTTGATAATATATCTACTGCTCCATATTTTCTACCAAAACCATACTTCTCCATACTTTGAACTGCTTCATATAGCTTTCCTGCACCAATACTGTAAAACCGTTCCCTATTAAGCAAATACAAGACTAATGCTTTTGGATATTCTTGCTTTATCTTCATACATATTTCTTCTGGCGAAGACGAAATAATAACCTTTGGTAAAAAACTCATATTCTCATCTTTGTTCTTTCCATAAGGAATTTGCTCATATGATTCGTCATTATAAATATAATTTAAGATGGATACTATATATGGTGTTGTTCTATAATTTGTTTGCAAATTCATCTCCCGATTTAAACTCAAAAATTCTTGTTCAAAACTTCCATCATATGTCTTATATATCTGTTGCATTTTGTCGCCAAGCAAATATAGTTTTCCCTTTCCACCTTTCATAGCTTCGTAGAAAATATGCAAAACATCTGCTGATGTATCTTGATATTCGTCAATAAAAACAAGTTGATATTTATCTCTTATTTTTCTTTTTACGATAGGAAATTTTTCAACAACTGCTCTGGTAAATGTTATTAAATCATCATGAGATAAAGCCCCTCTATATAATGAATTATAGGGAGCCTCAGTATAAGAGATTTCTTGAATATTTCTATACACAGTCTCAGCATCAAGTTTCCCATATTTTTCTATATATCTCTGATTACCTTCTTGTATATTTTCTTTTCTCTCTATATTTTCAATTCTTTCTTGAATTTCATTTTTATAAATTTCCCAATAAAGTTCAATAACCTCCTTATGAGAAAAGAAACTACTTACAAAATAATTAATAAATGAATGTATTGTGCCAAAAAAAACATTCTTGCTATCTATATCCTTCCCCAATTCTTCTGCTGCTCGGTTGGTATATGTCACACATAAAATATTATCATTTGGATTTTCTCGTAAATGTCTTTCCACCATTCTTCTTATTGTTGTGGTCTTTCCGCTACCAGCCGGAGCATTTACTAAAAAAATATTATTCTTTATTCCATCAGCCATTTCAATCCCTCACTTATATAATTAGGTTCCATTTTTTCAACGAAACCATTTAATATTACTGAATACATAAAATCTGTTTTATTTCCCGATGTTGAATTCAATATATTTCGTAATGAAAATTCTGAATCTTTTTCGACATTCAAATTATTAGGAACAGAATATTTTAATTTTGATTCCTTTTTCTTTTTTTCCCATTCACTTCGTCTCAATTTCATTGAAACATCAAAATCAAAGAACTTTCCCAACATGGCTTCTTCAAGGGTTCTGGAATATCCATCAACAGCAGCTTGATATGCAACATATATTAATCCATCATCTAGAATATTCTGCTTTTCCTCATACCATTTATATAGTTTTTCAACATTTGGATCGTCCGAATTAAACTCTTGATAAAAATTCTTTATTGTGGAATTAGTAATATCTGATTTTTTGATTTCATCTGGATTTATTAACTTTTTATTATAGTCTAAATCGGTTATAATAAGCGTTTTTATATTCAACAAATTAATTAACTTACGATAATTGTATGCATACGCACCTCCCACCTGAATATAGGCAATGTATTGTTGACTTAATTTTTTATACTTTGGCAGTGTCATTAATTTTTTTATTAATAATCTTTCCGTGTCTCCTTCATACAGAATTGCCTTATCTGCAAATACAATTTCCGAATATCCAATTTCAAAGAACCAGTCAAAAAAGTTTGCAAGTTCTTTATCTTCTGCATCGTCTGACTGTTTTAATGTTTCAACCAAAAGCGCTGGATTGTATAAATTACTTGTAAACGTTCCAATTTTTCGTATTACTCTCAAATGGGATATTCCAGCTACTCTTACCATTTCATTAGAATGAGTTGTTATAACTCCTTGCAATATTTTTTTTTGATAATACTCTAATAGGTATTTTATAAATACTTGTTGCATTTGAGGATGCATGTGAGATTCTGGTTCTTCAATAAAAAATATGTTTACTTTCAGAGGATCCATACTTTTTTCGTATTCTTGTAATTGGAGATGCATATAAATCATATTACTATATCCCAATCCCTGAGAAGCTTCCCCTAAAAAATAACCGTCAACATTATAAGTTGTTTTCGTAATACGTTGTAATAAATCACTTATATCCTCCTCTGAAACATTCATATCAAGCATCAGTTCTCCTGTCTGTCCCCCATTTGTTTGTTCCAATGCTGTAATAGTATCTTGTAAAGAGTTTAACGAAGTTTCCCTCACTCGTTCCTGTATTTCTTTCTCCTGTATTGGCTGGAGTAATTCATCTGGCAAATTTCCTATCAAATCATTCCATTTATCATCCATTTTGACCATCTTAATCATTTGTTTACTTAGCATATGTGAGTGATCAGAGTCTTCATCATCTAATGGTCTGCTAGCCATAATAGATTTAATATTAAATAAATTCTTTAATTCCTTTGCGTCATCCATTTTACACTTATTGGCATATGAGCTATCGCAAAAATAACAAGTAGGCTTAATAGAGTTTATATATAGCTTCACCAATAATTCTTTCAAGTAACGTTTTTTTAAATCAATATTTGGATCTGTCAATTCCTTAAAACGCTTTTTTATTTTTTCAAAATTTTCTGCAATATTCTTTCCGAATATGTTCCTGCTTATTTCATAACAATAAATAAAATAGAACGAATGCTCATTTTCATCTAAATCCATAATATAATCTGCAAACAGCTTAATGTCATCTGTATTTATATCATAGTCCACCTGAATATATATTTCCGTGGTTTCCAATACTAACTTTTCCTCTTCTTCAGATTCAGGTAATATTTTATCAAGTAAATCTGTTTCTATCTCTTCTACATTTTTCTCGTCACAAAAAAATTTTTCAAACAAAGGATATACTTTATCAATCCATTTTTTTATATTTTTTGCTGAAATATCTGTCTCTTTATATATTGTTTTTTCACTGGAAAGCACATTTTTTATCAATGTAATCAATGATGTTTTTCCACTATTATTAGCACCCGCCACAATAGTTACATCATTATCAAATTCAAGTTCAGCATGCTCGAATTGCCTGTAATTTTTTATAATCATTTTTTCTAGTTTCATTTGTATACCTCCAATATTTCTACGCACTCGAAAGATTTTTTAGTTTATTGCCTATGCTCTAACATAAAAAAGCAATAGAACAGCACCCAAATCTACGAGAGACTATTTCTCGTTAGATTCAGATACTGTCTATTGCTCTTAAATAGAAACTTTATTAATTAACCACTACCTAATAAACAGCATCATCACACTACTCCCCCGCAAATTTTTCTTTCATCAATTGACTTCATTTTACAATATTTAGCTAAAAGTGTCTACCTATGTGATAAAATTTTTCAACTTATTTTTGATAAGTTCAGATTACATTTTCTTTTTACAAAATGTAAAAATATATATCCCTTTCCTTTAACTAGCTAGATTATTTGAAATTCTTTCATCATCACTTTTCCTGCATTACTGATTTCATAATCCAGAATCTCCATAACTTCCTCCATCCAAAGACTTGATTTTCATCTAATACTTCAAACAACTTCACAATATTATTTTTCATAATTCGTGTTGTTGCAGAATTTTCTAATACGGAATTAATTTACCAAATAACACTTTTTGCTGAGTATTTGACACTTTTATAGTATCGTTTAACACTTTTTCTATTCCAACAGGCACTTTTTTGTCATTTAAAACAACACTCTTATTTTTTACCGTCATGTAAAACATAAAATCCTTCTGCTAAAATTCTGATACTAGCAATCCTTCTTTTTCCAATTTCCGATACATACGATCAACACCTTCTCCAAACTCCTTGATATACTTATATGCCTTACAAAACTCTGCAATTTTCGTATTTCTTGAAAAATAAGTGGTGAGGACATTTGCTTTTCTGAAACTTACAGAAACTTAAATTTTTTTCAATATTTTATATTTCCCCCTATTTTAAGCCCTTTTCACGTTCCCATTTCACGATTTAAGTATTTTTTGCAACTTAGCGAAACTTAATGAAACTTAAATTACGCCCAATGAGGTATATATTTCATATATCTCGGTGCCGTATTAGGATCTAATGGCTTAATCAGACCTTTTTCAATAGTATCCTTAATAACTCTTGATATTTTCACTTTATCTTTATCAGAAAGTCCAAAAATTTCCCTTATATCTGCATTACTAATTGCTGAAAAATTGACATATGCTAAGCATGCCTGCATATAGCATGTCCTAATTCTATCTTCTTTTGTAGTAATATTAAACGGAACCTTTGCAAATAGGACAACTTTTGTAAATTGATTATTTTGATTTTCTATTCTCGGTGCCAGCATCTCGTTATGACTTGTAGCCGCAACGATTTTGTCAAATCCACTTCCACGTTCTTCGCAAATACCACATTTATGCATAAACCCTGCCATATTCTCATTTCTCGATACCGGAACAGTATCAACAATACGCTCAATAGACACCAATGGCGAACCTGCATTAGAGAATTCAATTCTGTCACTAAAAATCTCAACCATAGGATTGGTTCCCCTCTGTTCCAGTGACTGGTGTATCATCGTATTTGCCAACAATTCACGAATCGCAATTTCTGGGAAACTCAGAACAGACTTTCTTGTAGATTCAACTATCACTTCTTCCTGTGGGATAATAGTCATAATATACTGTATAATATCTTCATATGCTATTGCATATCCACTAACAAATTCCTTTTCCCGCACCGCTTCTAAGCGAGTATTATTTTTATACCAAATCACACGAACACTTCTTCTTGACAGATTTTCAAATTTCTTCAAATCCTTTCCAATCATCAGTGCTCCCAAATTTGTAATATCCCAGTTTCCGGCATCATTCTTTTTGATAAATTTTTCATTCTGCAAATCTTCCAACACCTTATCTCTGCTTCGTGGTATAGGAAGTTCTAATTTATCATAGTATTCAGAATAATTTAACAGCATAACAGTTTCATCTTCTGTTTTGTTGCTTGATGCAATGCGCAATTCATAAAGCGTGTTATCAAACATCCGCCATAATTCTGCTTCCTTTTCCTGATACTCCATTAAAGGTTTTAAGTTTGTACCAACGCGAATATAAGCATTTGATTGGTATTTTGTCGGTTCGTTTTCAGCACACGGAATTTCTGCCAATATTACCTTAAAGTTATCATCCATTGAAACTTCGTAGAATTTAAAATTAATCCTTGGGTTCATCATTCTGGATAGCCAAGCTTCTAATTCTTCATTTCCTTTTTTCATATTTCTATAATCAAAGTCTGTTCCAACAATTTCATGTGTATCATTATCAATTCCCCATACTAAATAGCCCTTTGGTTTTTCCCATAACGTTGCAGAATTACTCAACCCGGAAATATATTTAGCAATCCTTTCCGGATCTTTATTATTACATTTGAACTCAACCCATTCTGTTTCACTGTTCATTTTTGATAATTCTCTTACTAGACTCTGCAAATATTCCGTTGTTCTGGTTGACATTACGCTTCCTTTCTTAATATTTCAAAAAATATCATTAAAATGTTTTAAAATTATTTCTTTTAATCTTGTTTTAGTATATCCTAACTGCCAGATAAAAACAAATTGCTTTTTAATTTTTCCGCTAAAAATAATGTTCCTTAAAAATTCAAACCAAGTTCATTATTTCTTGCCTATTTTATGTGAAAATCTATCCAACGTATCTTTCCAACTGTCTAAATTCGCAATTAAAGTTTTACATTTTGCAAGTTTTTCCTTAAGCATTCCTTAATATATAATTTTTATTCTTTCAATATCTAACCGGAACCTTTGATTTTACAATTTTCAATTCATGAAGCCTGTAATCTAATGATTCAATAAATTGCCTAATTCCCTTTTCCCTTAATTCGTAGTTTACACATGGTCCCACTACTATTTGACTAGTTATACAATTTTCTTCGGTGTTCCAACCAAATAATGGCATTTTAATATATGGAGTAATCACACCATTTACGCTTCTAAAATCATACATTTTAACTCTTGTGCCATCTACCCTTTCATAATAAATATCTTTCAGTATACTTTTTGGCACAATGGCAACAAATCTCATTTCTTTTTCTGTGGAAAAACATTCATTTTTAAAAAATACAGATGCATAGGATATTCCTTGTCTATATTCCTTAATTATCTTATTGTTTAACGCATCAGATTTCTTATATGTACACCAAACATCGTATAGGAGCTCGACTATGTTATGTATTTTTTCCTGTTTTTCATTTGTATTGTACACCACTAATCCTGTCTCAACAGCTACTTTTGTTTCTCTATCTATCCACTCATCATCCAATGCTGGAATAAAAAGATTGATATTATAACCATCATAACTACCATTTTTTGAATAATATTTCCACATACTGAGACTATCACTATTCACTGACGCTGATAAAATAAAATACCTACATGATTCATTAGCAAATTCATCATCAATATACATATAATCATTATCTTCATATTCATTCATTCTAAATCCTCTGATAAGATTATAGAAGTCTTTATCATATTCACTACAATGTTCTTTCCAAAACTTTTCTAATTCACTATTAATACCCAGACGTTCTTCATAATCATTTAAATATTCAGAATCTGTAAAAAATATTTCTCGATTCTTTAGAATGCCAATAACCCCTTCAGGTGATGTATAATGATATACATCTGTGGCATATGCCCCAGTTATTTTACTAGGATGAACAATTCTGTTTTCCAACGTATTCTTTCCAAGTCTTTTTTTATGTAACTCATCTATGTTTATTCTATATTTATCCATGTTCTCACCACCTTCTCCGTAGTACTCTTTATCTTGCATATAACTTCATTTGATAATCAATAAAATCCCTCTGTCAAAATCACTTATTTTTCTAAATTCAATACACATATGTCGTCCTTACTAACTGTATTTTTGCAACAACTATCATAATTAAAAACTTTTATTCTGAATCAATTTCTATTGCTTCCCCAATTCTTATAAGCCTTTGGCTTCCGAAATTTTCCCAAATCTTCTCTTTCACGACAATCTCTAATCTTGTCCATATCAAATTAGCATAGACAATGCCTTCGTAGTATTCTTCCGCTACGATCATTGTATTATCTAAAACTTCTCCGTTTTCTCCCCAGACCATAGGACTAAATGCACAAGATCGTCCCATCCCCTCTGCCGGTGGATTTGCCATTGCCACACCAACCATATTCTCCATTGCCCGCACGGATAATTCCTTCAATCGTGGTTTCATTCCGCCGCAAGAATTTGGATTGAATATAATCTCTGCTCCCTGCAACATCAATTCTCTGGCACTTTCCGGATATTCCCGATCATAGCAAATCATAACTCCGATTTTAACTCCATCAAACTCACATACTTTAAATTCCTGCCCGCTTTCCAGATATCTTTCCCAATCAAAATCACAAGTATGGACTTTGGAATATTTCAAAATAATCTCTCCATTTCTATCAATAACAAATGCAGAATTTTGAGGATATTTTTCTCCTTTTGTAAAGGCTGTAATAACAACACCGACGTTTAATTCTTTCGCCAATTCTCTGATTTTAAGTACATGTTCTTCATTTTCTGTCACAGCACGATTGCACCAGTCGATAAACTCCGGATTATCCTTGATTTCTTCTATCGAATATAATTCTTCACAGATATCCGGTATGCAATATGCCGACAAAAAACACTCTGGAAACAAGACTATATCCGCTCCGTTACTTTTTGCTTCTTTGATATATCCAACTGCCACATCCGTATTAAAAGCAATATCCGGTTCATTTGCATCCTACTGAACGATTGCCACTTTCAATTTCATAAATAAACTACTTGTCCTATTTTAATCCAATGTCTACCAACACATCATTTGTTTTTAACCTCTCCCCATTACACTTTAATTCCTCTAGCATAAATGGTATTTCCGCTCGATCAGTCAATTTGATTATCTGATAATTTTTCTGAAGTCTATCCTTACTTTCCATAATAGATTTTCGAATACTCGGCTTCTCAATCTGTTCTACATTCCCTAAAATATTTTCCAAATTTCCAAACTGATTTAACAATTTCGCTGCTGTTTTCAATCCTACCTTATCTGCACCTTTAATATTATCCGCCTTGTCACCTGTTAACGATTTAAAATCTTCATAGACTTCCGGTGCAATTCCAAATTTATTTTGAATAAAATCTACATCACACAACATTGTTTTCTTTCCTCTGTAACGCAGAACATTCACTGACTCATTGATTAACTGAAAATAATCACTGTCCCAAGATGAAATCAGACAGGAAATTTTTCTACTATATCTTATCACATAACTGGCAATCACATCATCCGTTTCATACCCAATGACCTCTGTGTGTTTGATTTTCATAAAGTCCAAAGCCTTATACACATATGGTAGTTGAGAGAAGGGATTTTCTTCCTCTGGAACATCTGTATAATCAATTCGATTTGCTTTGTACTCCTCCACAATATCTTTGCGGTCATTATGCTGCTCACTATCAAATAAAACTACAATGTGTGTTGGCTCTATCATACTGATAATCTTATTTAATGCACCTACAAACCCAAGGACACCTTGTATCGCAATACCATCTTTATTAACAATTCTTGCAGGCATCCCAAAGAACATCTGAAACAGTAGGTTATGCCCATCTATAATCAACAATTTATTTTTCATTTGTTTTTTCCTTTTTCATAAAACTTTGTCATCTAGGAAATTTGTTTTCTATAATTCTTTCATCATATGCCGTTCCTGATATTCCACATAGCCGTGTTTTGGATAGAATGTCCATGACTCCACCCAATCTTTTCCTCCTAGATGAACTTTTGCGATTTTCTTTTCCTGTTTGCGAAGATACTGCTCTGCTGTTTCTAACAATGCACTTCCTATACCCTGCCTTTTCAAGTTATATTTTACAAACAACCTATGCAACCAAACCTCATCCGTATCCTTGATAGAATTGTATCCGATACTTCCAATCACTCTGTCATTATCATCAATTGCCAGCCAAAACATATCTCCGACCTCTAGGTAGTTTTTCCGAACATCCAACAAATCCTCATTCAATCCCGGAACTCGTCCTAATGCATTTTTCGCTTCTAATATCATAAAAATCATATCGTCACGATATTTTTCTTCATACTTAATTATTTTCATCATCTAATCCTTTTACCGTAAACCATTACTGAAAACCCAAGAATAAAACAATTCTTTTTTAGGTTTTACATAGTCATACTCCATTTTTATTTCCTTATATTCAATTATCTCTAACGCTTCTATGAAAACCTGCTCAACTGTTTTTCCTGCAATATCCAGTTCAAACTCATTCACCAAGCATTTTCTTGCATTAATTTTTTGACTCATTTTCTCTAACAATTCAAAATCTATAAGTCCATTTCCTCTATTTTTCATCTGTTCATAATTTTGTCTATAATCACTGCAAACAAGTTTTATCGTAATATAATTAAATCCTTTGAACACCTCTGGAATATCTCTTGTTCTTAAATCGTCAAAGTCTAGGGCAACAATATTTCTTATGCCAAGTTTCCACAACTTCTTCACTTGAGTCACACTGGACTCCCAACAAACCCGCTCTTCAAACAAACCCTCATCAACACCTTCAGGCACTCCGAACTCTGGAATCATACTCATTTCAACATACGCTCCCTTGTAATGTTCATATAATTTCTTTGCTAGTGTCGTTTTTTCAATACCACTGGCTCCTATAATAAATATAAAATCTCTCATAGTAAAATCATTCTTTTTGTTCAAAAACTAAAACTAACTTTTGTAACATCTCTTCTGTCAGATTTTTTGTTGATGGAATATGGACAAAGACTACATGTCCATTCATCTCTTTCAACATATAAAAGTAGGCTTCATTACATAAATAATGCGTCGAATTGTGCGATACACTGTATGGGATTGCATTATTTTTCAAACATTCTTCTATTCCCGATAACTGCATTTGCGTATAAATTCGTTCTCCATCTTTCTCAGCACATTTTTCTATACGAACCGAATCCTTTAATGCTTTATCCAATCCAAACATATAAACCTGTTCATATTCTCCCACCAGATTTTCAATATCCCTTTTTAATCCCTCAAAGGAGTTTGTCAGAAAATATTTTTCTCCTTGAAGATTCTGAACTAATTTGTTAGAAGAATTATGAATACCTTTAAATCCTACATATAATGTTTTCAAATAACCTACTCCAATCTCAACTTTTTTGCAAAATTTATCTGCTCCTTCTTCTTTTCAAAGCCAATACTACTATAAAACTTGTGTGATTCTTCTTGTTCTTTTCCAGATGTAAGTCTGATAGCATCTGCACCAATATTCTTCGCCCATTCTTCAACCGAATCCATCAGTTTTGTTGCAATTCTATTGTGTCTATATTCCTCTAACACTGCCTATCCCATAATGTTTACCATTGAATTTGCGTACAATAAATCATACTTTGTTGCATGAACATAACCAACCACTAAATGTTCTATTTCAGCCACAAAAATTTTTGGGTTACCATCACACAAAACTTTCTTCAATTAATATTGTGTCTTTTCTTCTGGATAGTCATATCCCATTGTATATTTATTGATTCTGCAAATAAATTCCGTATCTTTGTTCGTCGCCTCCCGAATGATATATTTCATTTTGCAATTTCCTTTTTCCTTATTTGTACCATAATTTTCATAAACTTCAAATCCTCTGAATTAGGATTGTCAATTCTAAAAGTACATCCACAAACTTTTTCAAACTCTTTTCCAAAAATCACTTTACGTGTACCACCACTACACGAACCGCAATTTCCACATAAATCTACATGTTTCCAGGCAAGTTCCTTAATTTCTTCATCCTCAGAAATTTCTTTCAACCATTTTGAATCCATATCATCTGACCATACAGTCCAATGATTTTCCGGTTCTTCTGATCTTTTATTACAATAAAACAGATACCTTCATTCTTATATTTTATCAGATAATAAATTTTATCTTTCCAATAGCCATTGTCCTTAACAAATATAAATTTTTCTTTTTCCAAATAATCAACAAAGTCTAGGACGATTTTTTGTTCATCTAAAGACAATTTTTCACAGATATAATCTTCAATCTTTATTTCATTCATTTATTATTTCTCCCATTATATGTTAAATTTTCCTTTTCAAATATCCACATGTAAACGGGAAGAATTCAAATCCTTCTGGCAAATCTTGCAATCTCTTCCACAGTTTCATCAATCGTCAAATCTGTATTATCTATGTAAAACTGAAATTTTCCCGCATTCTCTTTAAACCAATTATTATACTGAATCTGCCCTGTGATAAACTCATCACTTCCGCACATTCTCTCTGCTGGTCTGGCTTTTAACCGTCTCGTAATTTCATCATCAGAACAGGTCATCCCAATAAAGAACGTAGATGCTATTTCCGATGGAATATGAACCTTTCCATAGAAATCATAGGGATTCATACAAGTTACAAAAAGCAGATTTTTCTCGCCTGACATTCTTACTGCCTCGGCAATACAATCATCACTGAACTTTGCTTCATTTTCCGTTCCTGCATAATCCCACCAATTAATGCCAACTTCATCGGTGTCAATACAGGCATAATTTTCTAATAATTTTTTCTTATTGAGTTCCTCTTTTATTGTGGATTTTCCAACACCACATGCAGAACTTAGCACTATTAATTTCTTCATAATTTTCCTTTCAATTTCGCATTTACTTCACTAAAATATCTAACGTATGATTACTTAACCCTATCACATCACTTCTTTCGCATATAGAAAAATGGTATTTTAAATAGATCTCATATACTTCATCGGACCATTCCTCAATCCGCTCTTTGATATAGTTCGAAAACATATCTGTTCCAATAAACTTAATTCTAGTTAATTCACATTTTTCACTTAGTCTTTCAATATCTTCTACTCTAACTAATTCAAATAAATCAGCTGGTTTGGAAATACAAGCAAAATCGTCCGTCAACATATTATTTGACAAACTCTCCAGCATATTATTGCCATCGTCAGCAAATGCCCATTGGATTATCGTTGGTTCATTCATGCAATAAGCCACGAAAATATATCCATCCTTCTTCAAAATCCTTTTTGCTTCTTTCAATACTTGTACTTTATCTTCTTCGTTGTATAAATGATACATTGGGCCCAAAATAAGTACCGCATCAAAGGAATTATTGTCATAGACTGATAAGTCCAAGGCATTTCCCTGTTTGATATCTATATGTTCATTATCCGTCAACTTAGATTTGAAAACTTCAATATTATGTTCTATTAATTCCATTGCCTGCACCTGATAGCCTTCACGTGACAATGCAATAGAATATCTTCCGGTTCCCGCTCCAACCTCAAGAACTTTTGCTCCCGGCTTTACATAATCATGTATGTATTTCATCGTAGTAATGAATTCAACCTTACCATGCTTTGATGCCAATCTTCCATCTTCATCATATAAATTATAATATTGCTCCAAAAAACTATTTTCCATCATTCGTCTCCTGCAATTTTCAAAGTGATATTTTTTGTTTTTCAACATCATTTATTGTTTAATCTATTTCTTCCGATATATCTTATACCCCTTGCAAAATAATTCGACTACATTTTCTTTTCTCACAGATACCTTCCCTGTACTTCTTGTAGCATCTATAATAATTATTTCTTTTTTCTTATCATCTACAAACTCTTTGAAAAACATAACATGACTTCCTACTTTAGCAAGCACATCTCCCTGCTGAATTTCATCAATGCTTTCAATTACATTTGCGTAATCAGGAATAATTCTTGTAGATATTTTTTTAGGTAACTCCCAACACACAGTCAACAAGCCAGAGCAATCTACTCCTACACAATCGTAGCTTACGTGTCTTGATTTATCTTCCGGAACATTTCCGGCATATTTTCCTTCGGAAATTCCTTTTTCAAACTCCTCTATGGTAGAAGCTAATCCCCATCCGTATGCCATCCCTACATTTTTTTGATTCGGCTTCCACCAACCACAATCAAGAACTTCACCTTGCCAGGTAGTATCCGGTGTATCCACTTCTACACCATTAGAATCTGTCCCATGCTTTATATTTTTTTCTTTTGCAGTCCATTCATAGTTAGCATATTCTAATGCTTTCTCAATAACTTTTTTACCCCATTCCATATAAATATCCTCCAGATAATAAAAATCTTTTACTTTTGTATTTCCTTTCTTGCAATCAAACCATTAGGAATATCAATAATATCAAATCCCTTATTTACATACATTGATACTGGACCACCACAATCGTTTATAGAAAACTCTCCCCTTGACGGATACCCTTCAATATAATCGTATCCATTTTTCTTTGCATACTGACAGGCACAATCCAGCAGTGCTTTTGCAATTCCTATCCTACGCATATCCGGCTCAACGGTAAAGCATACAATAGAAAGTATTTTATTCCTTTCATCAACACCATTCCAACTATATGGAGCCGTTTCCCTGCTTAATCGAAAATAATTATCTTTTGTGTCTGCATTACAAAATCCAACAATTTGATTATCATAGACGGCTACAAAGCCATTCAAGATACCATTTTCTATCAATTCTTTTGCATAATCTCTTTTACAATACGGTCTTTCATTCTCTGGCATTAGACTCCGCTCCTGCTCATGCTTATCCGTCCAATGATGCCAGACGCAATAACAGCCTTTTTGAATGTTTCCATCATAAAATGCTCTATGCTCAAAATAGTCAATGTAATCATCTGACATATCTTTTGTGAGTTTGCACACTTTGAAATTCATAAAAAATACCTCCTTGCTTGGATATTCATGTAACAAACTAATTCTTTCCATTCTCAAGAAATGATAGGTAATTCAAACCATTCCATATCCACTGCTTCAATTCTACCATACGCATTAATACATTCACACCCTAAATTTACCAATCTTGCATCTTCATTTCCCAGTTTTTCGCTTTAATAAAATTTTTCAAAAATTACCCATTTTTCCCCTTACTGTCCTTGGCAAGATACGCACTTTGTAAAGCAAAGTGCCTCTTGCCAGGGGAACAGCCCCTAATACCTGTTAGAGTCAGGCGAAAATAGCCAAATACAGACAGGTTAAAATAACCAAAATAGTGATGGGCGAAATTAGCCATAAAAAGTCAACTAAAAAAGCCACTACGATTTATTTTACATCCTTTATACTGATATCAGCCAATGTACCAGTAAATCAAAATGAATGAGGGAAATCGTAATGACTTACAAGAAATTTTAACACAAGCACTTAATGAAATGAAAGAAGAATCAGGTGAAAAATTTAATATTAATAAGGTTAATCTCGCTGAACTTGAAAGAAGAACAGGTATATCCAGAGGAAAACTTAGAAGATTAAAAGCTAACAAATTTGTGGTTAAGCCCCATGGATTGAGTGGCAGAACATCCAACAACAATGTAACAGAGGCATTTTCAGGTGTTCTCGATGACTTGTTATCTAAAGGTGTAACCAATGCATTTGCATGCTATGACAGAATCTGTGAAGTTGGATATGCAGGAAGTAAAAGCGCTGTCAAAAACTATGTTAAAAACCCTAAGTATCTGATACCGGCCAAGAGACAAATATTAAGGATATGGAATCAAGATATAAGGAAAGTACCATAGACAGATATACGTATGTATTTAATCTTCATATTCTTCCCTACTTTGGAAAAAGACCTATCAGCGGTATCACTCCAAAGGACATCAGAGCATGGCAGACGGAGCTTATTGATTGCGTAGCAATCAATAAGCTCGCGGCATTCCTAGAATGCCTTCAAACCCTATAAATAAAGGAAAACCACGGTTTTGCGTAAACACGACCGTGGTTTTCTTTATTTATAGTGAGTTTGCGCTCTACTCCGAGAACACCTCGATTTCGCTAACGCTTCATCTCGGTCGGGACTGTCGTCCCATAAATAAGCAAAAGAAAGTCCATTTGAATGCAAGCACTCAAATGGACTTATTTTACTTATTTATTGTTCTCTTAGTAAAACGAAAATTATTCGATAATTGTAGCAACCTTACCTGAACCTACTGTTCTACCACCTTCACGAAATCTTTGGCATATTTATCTTATTTTTTCTCTTTAGATTTTCTATAATAACGTACTATTCAGTGGTAAGTCAATATAAATATTTCTATGTATTTCTTATTATGTAGCCAGAAGATAGCCGTTGTTTTTGACTATAGTCTTGTTTTAATGATTCCTTGTTATCAATTTATGCCTATTTATGATTAATTCCATCAACATTTTCAATTTACACTTTTATAAAAAATAAAAGACCTAAAGCTGGCACTCTGAGGTTCTTTTACATTATATGCTCGAATCATCACGTATACAATATTCAACTAAATTTCAGGCTTCTTCACTAACTCTGTAGCTCGACAAACTGAAAGTTGTCATTATAATTCTTTTTCCATATACCCACAGGTAAATGGAAAAAAATCAAATTTCTCTGTTCCTGTATGCACAAATCCATATTTCTCATACCAACTACGTAATACGATATTTTCTTCAACAATACCTATGTTCATTTTGGTACATCCTAGTTCTTTAGCCCTTTCAAAAGAATGCTCCAACAATGAATAACCTATCTTGTTATGCCTATATTCAGGCAACACACTTAGATTATTTAATTCGCATTCACCGTTGTCCTTAATCAACAAAGAATAATAGCCAATAAGATTATTCTTTTCATAATATCCATACATTGGTCTATGTTCACCAAACATATGCCAATTGATTCTTTCTTCATCAGTTGCAAAAGCAGTAAATCTTGCACCATTTTCCTCCGTAATTCCAAATTCATTTGCTACTGTTGCGAAACTTTTCCTTATCACCTCTACGCTCTGTAATATATCTTCTTGCCTTATTTCTTGAATCATAAGATTTACCTCCTTCGCATCGAAAATTTGAATTTACCACCCCTACAAATTCTAATTTTGTCAGACTACGCATAAATATGTTACATCTAATATTCTACTTTTTGATAACTTGACATAAACGCCACTTCTGAAATATCGCTCATTTTATGTTCTTTAAGTATAGTTCTATTTACGTATATATCTTTAGGCTTACATTTCAACATTTTTTTGATATACTTTGCACAATTCATTTTCCCTCCCAAATATTTATAGTCATCAGAAATATCACATATATTGATAGATTTGAATCGACTATCTAAAGTAACCATTCCTTGTTCTTCAATAAGAATATCACTCAATAACTTATTAGGATTGCTCAATGCACAAAGATTACTTTTTAAAACAGGCTCTATCCCCGCATTCAATTCACCTTTATATTCAATACCAGTTTTCCCTAAAATCTTCACCTCTCTTGGTATTTGTTTCATCATTCCATTTTGTATTCTAGGGCAGTCATATGCTATTATTCTAAATTCATTTTCTATATCCGTAAACTTTTCATTCTGTTCTCTACATAAAAGCGCAAAGGCTAATGTATTGTAAATTTGAAGTGACATGAGCATATCCTTTTTATCTGTAAATAGATTTTCTATCGAACACATGCATGCCGCATAAAAACCATTAGTGCCATCTTGACTAAGTTCACGAATACTATCTACATATGACATTTTAGCCCCAAAAAACTCGTTACCAATCGCAGTCTTGGTGATTTTATCAATTTTAACATTCAATGTAATAAACTGATAATCATCATCAAATTTATCCAGCCATTCTAAAGAACGCTCATTTAAAATATGAAAATATGTCAAATAAATGTGTGGGATATAGTAATCAATTAATATAGAGTGCAAAAATCTAGGATTATGCAGGCTTTTCACATCTTCATTTGTAAAATAAGTTAATGCTTTCACTAGGTTCTTTTCATAATAATCCGAATATTCATAACCTGTTACTGGTGGCTGCAGTAAAGCTGACAAAACATCTCTACAATCAACAATTCCTTTTTCTATTCTTCGAGCGTATGACTCGCCTTTTATTCCCCGAATAAGAATCATTAAAACACCATCCTTCCTATGATTGATTATCTCTACAAGTTTCGATTTGTATATTTCTATTATACCATAATGATAGTCAGTTTTGCAAACTTGAATTGAGATTTGATTTCATATATTCCAAGGGATTTAATAATTGTTATATTTTATTATCAAATATCTCTCAAGCCCTTGAAAAC
>OGCO01001533.1_pt1 | contig 34109 bp, 30 predicted proteins | sample 1570171 | NCBI WGS metagenome assembly OGCO01 (sample SAMEA4370583, study PRJEB24528) | human gut metagenome
TACCGGGCTGTTCATCCAACTCCTGAAGGATCTCATAGGCGATGGAACCCATCATAATGGCCACCGCCAGGTTGGACAGGAACGAGGACAGCAGCGCAGTCGCGATGCCGACAGCGAGGATGATCAGAGATGGGCTCTTACCCAGCTTGGAAAGCAAAATGTACGCCAGACGCTTAGAAAAGTTAGTCTTATTGGCACCCATGGCAACCACGAAAAATCCAAGCATCATCAGAAACGACGCAGTACCTGCATTTCCCATAATAGCGCCGAAATTTGTACATCCAGTGATGAGCCAGATAAACACCATCGGGAAGATGACCTGTGCAATGGAAAGGAAACCAGTGACCTGGGCCACAACAACAAACATGACTGTGGCCAGAACCATATTAGCGTGGGGATCTTCGATTCCGTGCATCGGGATCAGCAGGCACAGCAGAAATACTGCGACTGAGATAATTAAGCCTCGAACTTGCTTCTTACCGAAGGGCATACCATTTTCTTCGCCCTTAATGTCGATGATCTTCATAACTTTCCTCCCTCTGTGAAAACTGTTTCAATTTTGTTTTGCGGGGGATTCTCTTTTGCGAATCGGTCACGGATGCTGATCCCAGTATGCCATGACCTCGGTGATTGAGGCGCGGGCCTGCGCCTTTGCGCGTTCAAAGCGCTCTGCTTCCGCCGGCGTCAAGTCCAGCTCTGCCGGCGCGGTCACGCCGGTTCGATCCAGATAGACCGGCCATCCGATGGACAGGCCGTCCTCTGCAATATAGGAACAGCAGATTGGCCCGGTCTGCTGACCGGCCAGATGCGCAACAGTCAGGCCGCAGCTGCTGCCGGTCGTCCATGCAGCGGTGCGTGCACCGCTGACATCCAGGAATCTCTTCCACCAGCGGTCGGCGTCCTGCAGAATCTCCTGCTGCTCTGCCTCGGAAAAAGCGACACGCTTTCCATCCACGGTTACGGTACTGAACAACCGGATCTTCTGCGGATTATGCTCTCCGATAACAAAGGCATCCACCCGGTCAGCCGAAATGCCAAGATGCTCCGCCAATGCCCATCGGAACCGCAGGCTGTCATTGACAGACATGGCGATGAACTGCCTGGCAGTCAGCCCGCTTTCGCGGTACAGCATATAGTTGAACGCGTCCAGCGGATTGGTCATGGACAGCACCACCGCCTCGGGGCAGTACTGCTTCACGCCCGCCGCAATGGATCGGATCAACGGCCGCATGGCCAGAATGTCCTTGCAGGAATCATGGGTAGCTTGAAGGGCAGGCAGTCCAGCTGCGATCACAACGACATCCGCGTGCTCTGCCTCCGGCCAGCCACCGAACCGGATCTTCGCCGGGGAATCCAGGAAGGCCGCCTGAGACAGATCCATCGCGTGGCTTTGAGCCATATTTTCGTTCAGATCCTGGATTACGATCTCATCCGCAATCCTGCGCATGGCCAGATAGGCCGCACTTGCGGAACCGACAATACCAGCGCCGCCGACAATAAATACCTTCACTTTTTCACCTCCTCAATACCAGATTCTCATTCAGCGGTCATTCAGGTCGACTTGAGAAAGCAGGGGCTGTCCAGCCTGAAAACGCATTAGATTCTTTGCCGCCAGAGCAAAAGCTCTGTTCATGTAAAACGGTGTGTCCGCCGCCAGATGCGGTGTAATAAGTACATTGGGCATATCCCAGAGCGGGCTGTCCTCCGGCAGCGGCTCCTCCTCAAAGGCGTCCAGTGCGGCACCGCCCAGATGGCCGGAGCGCAGGGCGTCTGCCAATGCGGCCTCATCCACCGTCTGCCCCCGGCCCACATTGATAAAATAGGAACCGGGCTTCATAGCGGCAAACCGCTGGGTGGTCATAAAGCCGCGGGTCTGCTCATTGATGGGCAGCAGCATAATGGTGAAGTCTGCCTCGGTCAGCACCTCATCCAGAACTTCCGTCGGTCGGATCTCATCCACAAACTCGACAGGAGTCTGCGTGCGGCGGATGCCGGTGACAAACATATCGAACGTCTTGGCGACCCGGGCGATCTCCTGCCCGATATTTCCCATTCCAATAATACAGATACGCTTGCCTGTCGCTTCATCTGGCATGGGCCGCACCCAGGTGTGCTTTTTCTGGTTTGCCGCCAGCTCCGGAAATCGGCGCAGAAAAGCAAGCATATAGCCCATCACATGGTTGGCCATCGGCACGCCGTGGATTCCCTTGGAGCACGTCACCAGCAGGCCGGGCCGGGCAGAGACGGGATCACGCATCAGCCCCTCCGTACCGGAAGACAGACAGTGAATCCATTTCAGCTGCTGATCAAAGCGGCAGTAGTCTCCGCAGGAGAACTTGCCTCCGGTGGCCCAGCAGATCAGGACATCCGCCTGAAACTCTGCTTCGATCAGCTCTGCCGGATCTTCGGAAAAACGGATCTCCGCATCCGGGCAGGCAGTGGAAAGCTGCTGAAGGTGATCTTCCCTGACCGCCATCGGCCCGGAGGCATCGAATATGACAGCTATCTTCATTCACATCACTCCTTTGGGGTGAATTGGCTTAACCTTCGGTCTCTCCCGTTCTCTCCGATGGGGCGCGGAGGTGTACTCCCCATCGGAAGAGAAAGAGAAAAGGGGGAAGGAATTGGTCAGACATCCAGCTGGAAGATCTTCTGTGGCGTACGGGTCAGTCGGACAGCGCCCTCCTTTGTAATGCGGAAGTTATCACAGCAAATCGCAAAATTATCCATGGCAGTCAGTTCCGGGTGGATGGAAAGGAACATATTCTCCTGAAACGCTGCTGTCTCATGGTCTGCAATGGCGGGAGCCTCCATCATATCGTAGCCCTGGCTGTGGCCCGCATTTCTGGTGTTATGTCCGATTCCATACTGATCGACAAAGTCGTTGAACACGCGACTCAGCTCACCACCGGTAACGCCGGGCTTCGCAGCGGCCGCAACGGCTTCCTGGCAGCCCTTGGCAATGTCAAACAACTTGAGAAGCTTGTCGGAGGGCTTGCCCAGTGTAAAGGTGCGGGCGAGTTCGCCATACATACCGCCCGGCCCGGCGACCTCGATCATGACGGCAACCGTATCTCCCTTACGGATGCGGCGATTGCCCGTAAAATGCGGGACGAACATACAGGGATGATCCGGCTCCGCAGAACCAACAGCCACATTACCGATGTTGTCACAGCCCATATAGCGGGCCAGATGCTCCAGATCTGCACGCACCTCGCACTCCAGCTTGCCGGGAACGATTAGCGCCGGAAGGGCATCGAACAGCCGCTCATGACAGCGAACAGCCAGCTCAATGAGTTCCCACTCCTCCTCGCTCTTTACTGCGGCAATGGCAGCCATTTCAGGGGAGAAGTCCACAAATTCCACATCCGGAAGATTCTCCTTCAGATAAGAGCCAAAGGTGAAGCTGATCATCTGCGTGCCATATAGGCCGACCCTGCGATAGCCTCTGGCCTTGATCTCGGCAGCAATGACCTCAGCAGCCATGGTATCCGAAAAATGGAAGGTGAGGCAGTAGGGCTTCAGATACATCTTTTCGACGTTCCTCGCACTGCCGGGAATTGGACCATCCAACTCCGGCCCGTGATTTACAACGACCATCTTTCCATCCGCCGGAATCATCAGCGCCGTGCTATATGCACCAGTCTGAGTATCCAGATAATAACGGATGCCGCCGTCAAAAATCGGGCTGTGGTTCTGCGTCACAACGCAGTCAAGGCCCGCGTCCTGAAGCGCTTTCTGCGTGACCGCATAGCGGCGGTCCAGCTCCTGGTCGGAAATCGGATACTTATAGCGACCAGTAATCTTATTCGCCTGCATGGAAAATCTCCTTTCTTGGCTCACGCCCCGGCCAAGTTTTGAAGCACCGGCCGCCGTGATTTGTTCTGGCCTTACTATAACCGATGGCGCATACAAAAGTGAAATTGCAAAAATGGATGAATCAGCTCGATTTATTCGTTGTGCAAATAGAAGCATTTTTTATCGTCCATTTCATTTGTTTTGTACATATTGAACGAAAATAGATTCTGGCAGCCAGGATCTCTTGCGCACGTGAATGGGATATGTTACCGTTTTGTAGAACAAAGCAGCCAGAAAGGCAGTGTGCATGATGGAAAAAAGCACAAAATCAAATCAATCCGTGGAACGGACCTTCCAGATCATTGAGGCCATGGGCGAGGCCCGTCGGCCTGTCCGCCTCTCGGAGCTGGCTCAGAAAACCGGACTGTCTGCCAGCACTGTGCTGCGTATGGTGCACACACTGGTCGATCTGGGGTATGCATTTCAGGATCAGGAGACCCTGCAATACGGACTGACACTTCAGTTTGCCCGCATCGGCAGTTTGGCCAGCAATGGGATCGGACTGCGCGATTTTGCTCACCCCGTCATGGAAGCGCTGGCCCAGGAATGCCATGAAGCCTGCTGCCTGGCCATCGAGCAGCAGGACGAAGTAGTCTATATTGACATGGTAGACGGCCCGGACAATATGCTGCGCATCATGCAGCATATCGGAAAGCGCGCCCCCATGCACTGTACCGGCATTGGAAAGCTGCTGCTCCTCAATCGAAATATCGACGGGGTGCGGGACTATATCACCCGTCATGGTCTCCCCCGCTTCACCGACCATACACTGACGGATGAACAGACTCTGCTGACCGAACTGGAACAGGTGCGCCGCCGCGGCTGGGCGGCGGATAACGAGGAATGTGAAATCGGTGCCCGCTGCGTGGCCGCCCCTATCCATGATTATACAGGTGCTGTCGTCGGCGGCCTCAGCATTTCCGGCCCTACTACCCGCCTGAATGAAAGAACTGTGCCTGATATTGCCCGCCGTGTCAAGCAGGCAGGTGAACTGATCTCTCAGCGCATGGGCTACCACCCGGAATAAACAGAACAAAATTTTGAATCAATAAAGAGGCTGTACCCTAACCGACCGTCAGGGTACAGCCTCTTTTATTCATACGATGAATGAATCCGTTGTTTCATTAAGATCCTTCATAACCCAAATACCCGAAACCCGTTGCTTTTGGCCAGACGTTATGCTAAAGTCGAACCATAAAATAAAATCGGATTTCACCTAGTGAAGTAGAAGGAGAGTGTACTATGACGATCGCGGAAGAAAGTCTGGCCATGCACGCGGAAAAGCGCGGTAAGATCGAAGTGGTCTCTACAGTTGAGACAAAGACCCGAAAAGATCTGTCGCTGGCCTATACTCCGGGTGTTGCCCAGCCCTGTCTGGAGATTCAGAAGGATGTGGATAAATCCTACGAGCTGACCCGCCGTTGGAATCTGTGCCTGGTGGCTACGGATGGAACTGCAGTACTCGGCCTGGGCGACATCGGGCCGGAAGCGGCCATGCCAGTCATGGAGGGCAAATGCGTTCTGTTCAAGAATTTCGGTGGTGTGGATGCCTTTCCTCTGTGCATCAAGTCCAAGAATGTGGACACGATCGTAGAGACGATCCGCCTGATTTCCGGCAGCTTCGGCGGTGTCAATCTGGAGGACATTTCGGCTCCCCGCTGCTTTGAGATCGAACAAAAACTGAAGGAATGCTGCGACATTCCGATCTTTCATGACGATCAGCACGGAACGGCGATCATCACGCTGGCCGGCCTCAGGAACGCTTTGCGCGTGGTCGGAAAGCAGCTTGATCAGGTACGCATCATCATCAACGGTGCCGGCGCGGCGGCCATCTCAATCTGCCGTCTGCTGCTGTCCGCCGGCTGCACGGACATCACTCTGTGTGACCGGCAGGGCGCAATTTACACCGGCCGCAGCACTGGCATGAACCCGGTCAAGGAGGAAATGGCCCAAGTAACCAATCCCACCCACCAGCAGGGCTCCCTGCACGAAGCACTGTACGGCGCAGACGTGTTTATCGGTGTCTCCGCCCCCGGCGTACTGACCCGGGAAGACATCAGTCACATGAACAAGAAGGCCATCGTTTTTGCCTGTGCCAACCCGACTCCCGAGATCTTCCCCGACGAGGCCATTGCAGGCGGTGCGGCAGTGGTCGCTACCGGCCGCAGTGACTTTCCCAATCAGATCAACAATGTGCTGGCCTTCCCCGGCATCTTCCGAGGTGCTTTTGACGTGCGTGCCAGCGAGATCAACGAGGCCATGAAGCTGGCCGCTTCTCAGGCGCTGTCCGAGCTGATCTCGGACGAGGAACTGACCTCTGAAAACATCATTCCCGCAGCCTCCGATCCCCGCATTGCCCCCGCTGTGGCCAAAGCGGTCGCTGAAGCGGCACGGGCCACCGGTGTCGCCCGGATCTGAAAGGAGTCTGCTATGAAAAATGCGCTTGGTATCGCGCTCCCGGACCAGATCCCAGGCTACGGCGTGGTAACTCCCTACAGCGGCGTGTTCACTCGGCTTGCTCCCCGCGCCAATGTCGGTGGACGGGCAAAGCCCCGGACTCCCGGCGAAGATAAGGTGCTGCCCAATTTAAAAACGGCCATCCTGCGCTCCGGCCTGAAGGACGGCATGACTGTCTCCTTCCACCATCACCTGCGCAATGGCGATCATGTGGTCAATCAGGTAATGCAGGTCATTGCCGAACTGGGGCTCAAGGATCTCTGCGTCGCGGCTTCCGGCATTTTTGCCGTACATGAGCCGTTGGTCAAGTTGATTGAGGCTGGCGTAATCACACAGATCATCACCAGCACCTTCAACAGCGGCCCGGTGCCAAAAGCTATCACCGCTGGCAAGCTGAAAAAACCATGTATCATGATGACACACGGCGGACGGCCTCAAGCGATCATGAACGGAAGCCTCCACATTGATGTGGCGTTTATTGCCGCGCCCACTGCCGACACCCAGGGCAACCTGAACGGTACAGATGGGCCCTCCGCCTGCGGCTATTTGTCCTACGCCTACGCCGACGCGGAATACGCGGACTGTGTGGTGGCTGTGACGGATCATCTGGTTGCCTATCCTGCCTGCCCAATAGAGATCTCGCAGGAAAAGGTGGACTACATCGTACCGGTCGCCTCCATCGGCGACCCCGGCGGCATTGTCTCTGGCACGACCCGAATCACTACTGATCCGGTCCGCCTGAAAATTGCTTCGGACACTGCGGAACTGATGGAACAAACCGGAGCCATCTGTGAGGGTATGTCCTTCCAGACCGGCGCCAGCTCCACAGCACTGGCAGTTGCCGACGATGTGCGGCGCAGAATGCTGGAGCAGCACATCACCGGCTCTTTCGCCCTTGGCGGCATTCACGCTTATATGGTCAAAATGCTGGAGGAGGAGCTGTTCCACGCACTGCTGGACACCCAGTGTTTCGATCTGGATGCCATCCGCTCCGCGCGTGAAAACACCAATCACATGGCCATCAGCGCCAGCCAGTATGCCAATCCATTCAGCGGCAGCCCAGTGGTCAATTGTTTAGACACCGTCATTCTTGGTGCCACAGAGATCGACGTAAATTTCAACGTCAATGTGACCACCGGTTCCAACGGCGTCATCATGGGGGCCGCAGGCGGACACAGCGACTGCGCGGCGGGCTCAAAGCTGGCCATTATTGTGGCCAACCTGACCCGAAAGAAATTCTGTGTCGTGCGTGACCATGTCACTACGATCACTACTCCCGGAGACACCATCGATGCTCTGGTCACAGAATACGGCATCGCCATCAATCCACGACGCACCGACCTGCTGGAACAGCTCAAGGACAGCGGCCTTCCGCTGAAGACCATAGCGGAGCTGAAGCACATCGGCGAGGAACTGGTCGGGCCGCAGGGGCACGCAAAAGTAACCGACCATATCGTCGGTATTGTGGAATACCGCGATGGCAGTGTCATTGATCTGGTTTATCAGCCGGAGGCATAAAGCTCAGGATATATGAGCAAATGCTCAAAATATATTAAAAAGCAAACAAATTTCAAAACAGGAGTGATTCACTATGGCAGTTAGAAGATCCGATCTGTATTTACCCGCAAACAACGAACACATGATCCTGAAAGCCCCGACCCTGGGCGCTGATGTGATCACATTGGACATGGAGGATTCCGTTCCCCCCGCAGAAAAAGAAGTTGCCCGCCAGATGGTCAAAAAGCACATCAAGAAGATGAGTACCACCGGCTCTGAAGCCTGGGTGCGCATCAATGCATGGGATACTGACCTGACGCTGGCGGATCTGGACGCCGTCGTTGTGGATGGTCTGGACGGCATTACGCTGCCCAAATGCAGCGGCCTGGCCGATGTACGCAGGCTGGACGATGAGATCACCCGTCTGGAGAAGCTGCGCGGCCTGCCTGTGGGTAAGATCAAGATCGCTATTCTGATTGAGACCGCTCTGGGCGTGCTGACCGTGGATGAATCCGTCGGCGGCTCCAGCCGTCTAGTAGCTGTGATCTTCGGCGCTGTGGACTACACCCGCGATATGCGCGTAACCCGCACCGATAAGGCGGACGAGCAATTCTATGCCCGAGCTAAAATCGGTGTGGCCGCACGCGCCCATGGGTTGGTTGCCGAGGACGCCCCCTTCCCAAATTACTCCGATGTGGAGGCCTTTGAGGCGAACTGCCGCAGCGGTGCCCAGCTCGGCTTTGAGGGCCGCCAGATCATCAATCCCCGCCAGATTGCCGCCGCTCATAAGGTCTACTCCCCTGATCCCGCCCGCGTTGAATGGGCAAAAAAAATCACCAAAGTTTTTGAAGAGGAAGGTCTGGCCAAAGGTTCCGCATCCGTCGGCTTTGAAGGCAGCATGATCGACATCCCTGTCTATCGTGACGGCCTGAATATCCTGGCCCGCCAGAAAGAGATCGAGGAAAAGGAGTCCGCACGCGGCGCAAAGGCGTAATTTCTACTTGACACGCGCCAAATAATGCCGCATTATAAAATTGTATTTTACATAGTGAATGCAGTATCAATGACAGGAGTGATTTCAATGAACATTGTTTTGATGGAGCCGCTGAGCGTCTCCGCACAGACGCTAGAGCGGTTTTCCGCTCCACTGAAGCAGGCTGGCCACAGCTTCACTGCCTATGACACGTTCGCGGTTGAAACCGAAGAAATGATCGCCCGGGCGAAAGATGCTGATGTGCTGATGATCGCCAATCATCCTCTGCCAGATGCCGTGATTGAGGCGTGCCCTAAGCTGAAATACATTTCTGTCGCCTTTGTCGGCATTGACCACGTTGGTCAGACGGCGTGTAAAGCACGGGATATCCATATTTCCAACGCCGCCGGTTATTGCCGCGATGCCGTTGCCGAACTGGCGCTTGGTCTGGCGCTGGACTGCCTGCGCAATATCAGCGCCTGTAACAACGTGGTCCGCAAAGGCGGGACCAAGGTCGGTCTGGTGGGGCATGAACTCAGCGGCCGCACTGTCGGCATTGTCGGCACCGGTGACACCGGCATTCGCACCGCCCAGCTTTATAAGGCCTTCGGCTGCCGCGTGCTCGGCTACAGCCGCAGCCAGCGTCAGCTGGCGCTGGATTCCGGCGTCGAGTATGTCTCTCTGGAACAGCTGCTGCAGATGAGCGACATCGTCTCTGTGCATACCCCACTGAACGAAAACACCCGAAACCTCATCAATGCGGAGCGCGTGGCCATGATGAAGCCCGGCGCGATCCTGGTCAATACCTCTCGCGGTCCCGTCGTGGAGTCTCAGGCTGTGGCAGATGCCTTGAAGGCCGGTCACCTGGCGGCACTGGGTACCGACGTATTTGAAACGGAGCCCCCCGTACCGGAGGACCACCCCTTCTTCGGCGCCCCAAATGTGGTCGCCACACCTCATGTCGCATTCGCCACGATCGAATCCCTGGACCGCCGGGCGGCGATCACATTTGACAACGTAGTCAAATGGATGGCCGGTACACTTCAGAATCAGATGCTATAAATACATATGCCTTCCGGGTCTGGCTGTATCAGCCAGACCCGGACTGTGTAGCTATGGAGGATGTAAGATGAGTATTGAGGAACTGAACATTTTTGTTACAGTTGCGCAGACCCTGAATTTTACACAGGCGGCGGAAAAGCTCCATTTCAGCCAGCCCACGCTGAGCCGGCATATCTCCGAACTGGAACGGGAGCTGGGCTACGAACTGCTGATCCGCACCACCCGCAAGGTGGAGCTGACGGAATTCGGGCGCTATTTTCTGATTGAGGCCAAGCGTCTTCTGCGCAGCTATAACCAGCTGCTGGATCAGCTCAGCAATCTGGGCAAGCAGAGCTTCGGCTCCCTCACCATCGGCACTCCGGATCTGATGACCCGCACCTTCCTGCCCGCAGTGATCCGTTCATTTAATAAAAAATATCCGGGTGTAATGATCGACGTGCGCATCATTGAACCCGGTGCCTGTATGAACCTGTTGAAAAATGGGATCATTGATCTGGGCTTTTTCGCCTCCACCGATTCTGAAGCTCCCCAATCCAACCACATTACCGTAGAAACGGTAAGCTCCGGTCATCTGCTGCTGGTAACCGGGCTGTCTCACCGGCTGGGTGACCGCGCAGAAGTCTCGGCGGAAGATCTTGCCGGAGAGCGCATCTATATCTCCAACCGGAACAATACACCCTACCTCTGGAACACAGTCAACCAATTTTTGACGCGGCACGACCTCAATCCGGATATGCTGGAGGAGGTCGATCCCCCCGGTGCCCTGATCATGCTGGTAGAAGCGGGACTGGGCGTGACCATCCTCGCAAGCAATATGATGGAGGAGTACAGCAATCTGGAACACCTCCATCTGGCCGAGCTGGATACGCTCTCCTCGTCCAGTCACCTGCTGGCAGCATGGGACCAGGCCTCTGCCAATCCGTGCCTGCCACAGTTTGTTGACGAGCTGCACCGGATGCGAAAAAGTCGAGGCTGATACAATAAATGCATCAACCTCCCGTCTGCATTCATAAATCGGCTGTAGGACGGTGATCCGCCATCTGTCTCATGATTTTACCCAATATGCAGTTGAGCCCGGCGCATTTGAAATGCGTCGGGCTCAATTTTACGAATGGATTCTCATAGAGCTTCTGCACAACACCTGCACACTGTGTTCACTCCACACCAAACCGGTGCTTGGCCGCCTGGCTGAGGTACCACGCAGTACCTTCCACGCCGAGAAATGCAGAATCGATTTGAATATCCTTGTTTTCATCCGGCATATAGCCTGCATAGCGCATATGGTATGCAATACGGGCCTGATCCACATCCCGGATCATTTTTTTCGTCTCACGGGGCGTCATAGACAGATTATTGACACAGTTGTCGTACTTGTTCTCATAGCGGGTGTAAATATACACCCGCATGAGATTTTTCTTTTCCCGCAGCACATAGTCCGCACACCGTCCGACGATGATGCAGCTCTCCCGATCCGCAAGCTCTCCAGAAGGCCTTTACCGCTGACCGCTTTGAAGTGGTCACACTGGCCACCCCCGGCGCGCCCCAGTACATCGACACCTGTATGGATGCGGCAAAAGCGCTTTCCGGTATGCTGACGCTGGTGGAGCAATGGGAAGAAAAGGCAGATGCCTTTATCATTGCCTGCCACTGTGACCCGAACCTGACCGTTCTCCGGGAGGCCAGCGCCCACCCGGTACTGGGCATCGGCGAGAGCTCCATGAAGATGGCCACTATGCTGGGTCACAAGTTCTCTGTGGTGTCCACTGGTGAGCGCGGCATTCCAAACAAGGAGGCCAATATCCGCGCCTATGGGTTGGAACCCTTTACCGCGTCTCTCCGCGCCCCCGGCCCGGAATGCCGCTGTGCAGATATGGCGGGCAAGCTCAGAAACGCCGCTGCCCACGCCGTAAATGACGACGGGGCAGAGGTCATTGTGCTCAGCGCTGCCGGTCAGTCAGAACTGGCTGCGGCCATGGCGAAGGGACTGGGCGTGCCCGTGCTGGACGGCGTAGACTGTGCGCTCACTCTGGCGGAGGGAATGTGCCGTGCCGGCTTTGCCACCAGCAAAAAATGCCGCTATCAGTAACACCCACGGACAAAAGCCGGAAGAGAGTCGTTCTCTTCCGGCTTTGTTGTTCGGGAATTTTCACTTTTTGTTATCCGCCCAGTTGTGCATTATGACCCTTGGCCTGAAACAGCTCCAGGATCTCCTGCCGCTGCTGCGCAGGCATACTCTCCCCTTCCACAGTGTAGGTCATGCCGATCTGGTCGTACTTCGTCGCCCCAAACCGGTGATAGCCGATGAGATCGACCCGCTCAATGCAGGAGAACTGGGTCAGGTAGTCGGCGATGGCCTCCGCCTCGTCCAGGTTATAGCCTGGGATCATGGGATAGCGGATAATGACCGACTTGCCCAGCGCATCCAGCCGCCGAAGATTCTCATGGATCACACGGTTGGACACGCCGGTGTTGGCGATGTGCGCTGCGTCGTTCAGTCCCTTGATGTCAAAGAGAATGAGGTCGGCCTGTTCCAGCACGGAGAAGCGCTTCTCACCGATCACATAGCCGCAGGTATCAATGGCGACATTGATGCCCGCCTCATGGCACAGCCGGATCATCTCCAGACAGAAGTCCGGCCAGCAGGTGGCCTCGCCGCCGCCGATGGTCAGGCCGCCGCCGGAGTCGGCAAAAAACGGCTTGTCCCGGATGATCTCATCGAACATCTCCCGGGCACTGGTCTCCCGGCCATAGATCTGCAATGCGTCAAACCAGCAGGCGGAGGTGCACTTGCCACAGCCGGTACACTTGGCCCGATCGACCTGCACCAGACCATCCGAGATGGTCAGCGCCTTTTCCGGACACAGCGGCACGCACTTACCGCAGCCCCGGCAGCGGTCGATGAGCAGCCGCAGCTCCGGCGCAAAGCTCTGCCCCTCCGGGTTGCAGCACCACTTGCACTTCAGGGGACAGCCCTTCAGAAAGATCGTGGTGCGGATGCCGTAGCCGTCCACGAAGGAGCCCTTTGTGATGTTGAACAGCAGGGCGGTGGGGGACGCCGCATCATAAGTCGTCATACCGATTCAAACTCCATTCTGCGAATGATATCGTTTTGCAGGTCTGATCCGAGCTCGATGAAATAAGCCGCATAGGTCGCCACCCGAACCACCAGATCCCGGTGGTTTTCCGGGTGGATCATGGCATCCTTCAACGTGCCCGTGCCTACGATGTTGAACTGCACGAGGAAGCCGCCCGCTTTGATATAGCTACGGATGAGAGAGGCAAATTTCTCCAGCTTCGCATCAGTGTTCACCGCATCCGGGTCAAGGCGGATGTTCAGCACCTCGCCGTGGCGCAGGCACTGGTGGGGCAGATGGGCGATGGACATCATCGTGGCAGTCATACCGCTGTCATTTGTGCCGCAGGTGGGCGAAATGCCGCCGTCCGCCAGCGACTCGCCTGCCAGCCGTCCCTCCGGCGTCGCGCCCAGGCACATTCCCAGGCCGACGTTGGCCGTCACGGCCGCCGCCGCAATGGTGGACTTTGCCCCGGCATAGCCCGGGGTCTCCTCTACCACCTCGCTGAACAGCCGCACCGCACGGTTCACCAGTTCATCAACATAGGGATCGTCATTGCCCCACTTGGGTGCGCGGCGCATCAGGAAGAGCAGGTCCTCATGTCCCTCGAAGTTGACGGCCAGCGCGTCCAGCACCTCCTGCATGGTGACCTTCTTCTCCTCAAACACCCACTTTTTGATGGCGGCCAGAGAGTTGCCCACATTGGGAAGTCCCGCCACCGACATGGCAAACCACTGGAACGGTGCGGTTCCGCCTCGGGTAATGTCCCGCCCCCGCTGGATGCACTTTTCGGACAGCGCGGACTCAAAGGGGCTGGGACGATAGGCGGCGAATGCCGCCTTATCCGCATTTTTGATGGCGTGGCAGAAGGGGATCACATGGCGCACCTGAGCCTCAAAGGCATCCCAGACCTCCTCAAAGGAGTTGAACTGTGATGCATCGCCGGTCTCCAAACCCAGTTTCAGGCCGGTAAGCCGCTGAACGCCGTTGTTCAGCGCCAGTTCCAGAATACCCGCCGCGCTGATGATGCCGCCGGGCACATTATGCGCCATGCCGCCCACCTCCGGGGAGGTGCAGCCCGCAATGGCAAAGTCCCGAGCGAGCTCCGTAGGCACCCCGTCATATTCCAGATTGGCAATGGTGGTGGCATCGCCGACAAACTTCAGCTTGCCGCTCAGCGCCCGGGCCAGCCGGACTGCGGCGGTGAGATATTCCGCTGACGAGTTATCGTTGATGCGGATGACCAGATCCTCGGCAGAGAGGTTTACCAGTTCTTCCGCCTTCAGGAACACATAAGTCAGCCCGTTGACCGCCGTCGTGCCGTCTGGCTTTACGCCGCCCAGCGTAACGCTGGTACCGCTGTTCGCTCCGGCAAAGCCGTGGGAAGACTGTTCACTATACACCACACAGCCAAAATTGAGGTCGACATAGAAGCTGCACACCAGCATCGTCGCCTGCTCATCGGTCAGCGCGCCGCTCCGGATGTCCTGCTCATAGTAGGGATAGAGGTACTGATCAGCACGCAGCAGGGTGTTGCCCGTGCCCCAGTTCTCGATCATGGCGCCCAGGAAGGCAAACCAGGTGCTCTGCAGCGCCTCGTGGAAGGACCGGGCGGGATGGCGGGGCACACGGCGGCACACGGCAGCGATCTGTTCCAGTTCCTGTCTGCGGTCCGGATCCTTTTCCACCTTTGCCAGTTCCTCCGCCTTTTCAGCATAGCGCTCACCGATGACCATGAGCGCGCGCAGGGTGATGCCCATGGCAGTCAGCTCGTCGTGTTCCTCTGTGCCGGGGGCGGTCTCCGCAAGGCGGGCGTTCACTTTATCCAGAATGCCCTCCGCGCCCAGCCGGAGCAGCATGGCGTAATCCACGCTGATGTGGCCGTAGTGCTGGTTGTTGCCGCAGAATGCGCCGCCGCCGAAGATAACGCCGTCGTACCGCTGGGCTTCGGCCGGACAAGACGCCTTCCACTTGGTGTAGACGGAGTGCTCCTCCCAGTAGGGCACGACGTCCCGCAGCACGTTCTTTTCCTCCTCTGTGAGGGGAACGTAGGGATCGATATCCCGCTCCGAAACGGTGTCCATCTCGGCCAGGATCCAGTCGCAGCGCACCTCGGGGCTGATGCTGCCGCCCCGCACCTTGCTGCTGGGCTGACCGACGATGAGATCATCCGGGTAAATGATGACGGAGATATGCTCCAGCTCGTGGAGGAACGCCTTGGCGCGGCGAATGACCTCCGGCTCGCCCTCGGTGGCACGGTAGGACTCGGTCATATACTTGATGCGCTCCACGCAGATGGACGGCTGCACGATCTTGGACTGGCGCATACGCTCGATCCGTTCATAGTCGATGTTCATGCTGTTTCCTCCTCAGATATAAAAATAGTCCCGGGCGTTCCGGCGCAGTTCCGCCCGATCATCCGGGTGAGCCAGTGCGATGTGCGGTCTGCGCCGCTCCCGGACGGAGCGTCCGCGCAGCCGTGCCGTATTCGGTCACAATACAGTCCGCATGGCATTCCATTTATATTTTATATTAGCAGACTTCCGACCCACGGGAAAACAAAAAAACGCCTGTTCCCACAAGCGCCCACTTGTAGGAACAGGCAACGCGCACTGCATCAAAGGCCGCGCAGAGCACCTCTCCGCTGACCGGCCCGGGTCATTGACCCCTATGCTTGCAGTTTCTCTTTCATCATCTGAATGAGCTCCGTCAGGCAGGGATGCCGATACCGCTGCCGCCAGATAATGGCCAGGGGGATGGAATCGCCCTGCGGGAAGCGGAGCAGGCTGCTGTCCCGGTAGAGGATAGAGTGCTCCCCGCCAAAGCCCATGGCCATACCGGATTTAATGAGGATAAGCTCTGCGCCGCAGGACATGCCGGGCTCGCTGTGCATCCGCACCTTCGGCCTGTCCCGGAACAGGTCAGCCATCTGACGGTAGATGCAGTTCTGATCCGGCCCGGCCAGAATAATGCCCTCTTTCACATCGTCCAGCGTGCTCAGATCCCGGGCATTCGGAAAACGTTCGCCGTACAAGACGTAGGTGGGGTCAAGGCACAGAGTGGCGGAGGCAAAGCCGTCGGGCAGCTCCACACTCATGGGCAGAATGGCCGCGTCCAGACTGCCGCTGGCAAACTCCTGAAAGATAGCCGAAAAGGAACGGATGCTCAGTATCTGCATTTTCAAATCACTGCGAGTCCGCTGCAAGTGATCCCGGATCTCAAACAGCATCGGCCCGATGTCCATGTTCTCAAAATAGGCCACCGCCAGTGTGTCCCCGGACTGTCCCTGATACTGCTCCAGAATACGCTGAATGTCGTGCTCGAGGCAGCTGAACAGCTCCGCAAATTTCTTGCCTGCGTCGGTCAGCCGGAGGCCCTTGGCATCCCGGATAAACAGCTGCACCCCAAGATCCTTTTCCAGCGACGCGATCTGATAACTCAGTCCCTGCTGAGAGATATACAGCCGCTTGGCCGCCCGGCCAAAGTGCAGCTCGTCCGCCAGTGTCAGAAAGTAGCGCACCTTTGTCTCTGTCACCATGCCCTTTGCCCCTCCCGTTTTGTGCTGATATTCCTTATCATTATAATGCAAACCGGGCAAATTGAAAAGCCATCCCCGCCGTCTATGACAGCGGGGATGGCCGTTTCCGCGAAAATATCGGAGTAAAGAGGATAAGAGGGAGATCTTCGCGGGAGGAAATTGGGGTTATGCCCGGTCTGCGGCGTTGGCGTCCTTGACCTTCAGCAGCGGGATCAAGGACAGAATGCCGATGATGATCAGCACGATCATGGCGATCCAGTACTGGACGCCCAGTCCACGGTTGATGAAGAAGGATGTGATCGTGGCAGAAAAGGCCATGGGGATCAGCTGAATGGCCATGATGATGCGGTTGGCCGACTGATACTCCCGGCGTCCATAGGCAAAGGCCGTGATGCAGGGATGCATTGTAGGCACGCCGCCGGTCATGCAGGCCACGCCAAAGCCCCACAGAATGAGCATGGGCACGGAGCAGGCGCCGGTCGCGCGAACGGCAAAGTGCTGATACATCAGGCCGATGACCGGCAGCAGCTCAGTCACGCCCAGGATCATGGACGTTCTGACAGAACCGATCTTATCATCCAGCACGCCGAACAGGAAGGACATGGGAATGCCCAGAATGGCGCCGACGGACAGCCACTTGGTCGCCTGGCCAAGGAACAGCACCATGGCGCCCTGACCCGCCAGTCCGCCCATACCGGCAAACATTTCACCCATGGGGCCCGCGGCAACCATGTCCGCATTGGTGACCGCCAAATAGGTGAACCACGCCACCATGCAGGCCATGCAGGCGTTGATAATAAACTGGAAAATGCCGTAGGAGATGATGAGCCACCATGCCTTGGCCTGGGACAGCACCTGACCCACGGTGAGATGGACTTCATCCTCCACATTCTCCTCGGACTTCGGGGGAGTCGCCGCACCGTCGGGGTACAGACCGGCCTGCTCCGGGGCGTCCTTCAGCAGAACGGCCACCAGAACGGCAATGACGATCAGCACAACGCAGATGCCCACATAGAAGGGGCGATAGTCGCCGCCCAGCTGCTTGGCAATGAAGGAGCTCATCATAGAGGTGCCGATGACGGAAAACAGCGGGGAGCCGAGGGTGATAATGCCCATGACCTTGCCGCGGTTCTTGATGAACCAGTTGGCCGCCAGCATAAAGCCGGAGAGCTGGAAGCACATACAGGTGCAGCGGATCACAAACAGGCTGACCGCATACAGGGCATAATTGCCCGCGATCCCCGCCGCGCCGGGGGCAACGGAGTTGATGACCGCACCGTTCACCGAGGCGATGCCGTTGGCCGCCGCAATGCCAAGACAGCCCAAGGCCGACAGACCGATGCAGGGGATCAGCGTCTTTTTGATGCCCACCTTGATAAACAGGGTGCCATAGATAAAGGTCAGTACGATGCAGACCAGATTGCCGATGGTCAGCGGCAGAAGCGTCGCATTGTTGTTCCAGGCGGAAAACGCCTGAATGATGTTGATCTGGTCATTCTGTAGGCCGGAATACATGAAATTGAACACAATGCCAAGGAGATTGAACGCGATGGCATAGCGTGCGAACTTTTTGTTCTTCAACATACCGTGGTTTCTCTCTTTCCAGTTTCAGTGGTTTCTTCTCTCAATTTTGTCTGCTCTTCGATCTCGGCCAGCAGCCGGGAGATCCCCTGCTGGCGCTGGCTGGTAAACATCTCGGCAAGCCCCATGCAGGCGGGAATGTCCCACCGGGCGAGAGCCTGATATTCCTCCGGCGGCAGGCCGTTCAGCAGACGCATCAGCACCAGTCCCACCCCGCGCAGCAGCATAGAATCACTGGTGATGCGGATGTCCGGCTGTCCGTCCATCCGGCGCACGGACAGCCAGACCTTCGTCTGACAGCCCCGGAACAGATGCTCATCCGTCGTAAAATCGCAAGGGGGCTGCGGCGCATAGGCCGCCAGCTGGAGCAGGAGCGAATAGCGCTGGAACGGCTCGTCGAGCTCCCCGAACTCCGCTTTCAGCTCTTCAAGACGTTCCTCCAACAGCATGAATCTTCCCTCCTCTCCTCAGCGCTTTTCGGCCAGAAGCTCCGCCGTCAGCGCAGCCAGTTGACCAACGGTCTCGCACTTCGCCCCCCGCTTCGGGGGAATGCGGATACCGAGATCTTTCTGGAGCGACAGCTGCAGCAGAATCTTCTTATGGGTGGCACTGGACGCACTGCCGCAATGGGGCAGGACGTCCATGCCCGCCACGGAATTTCCGTTTTTGCGCACATATTCCAGGCTGCGCTTGCCCACATCCTCCAACAGCTCATCCGCACCCACCGCGCCGGGCAGCAGATACTTGAAGCCGATATAGGCGCACATCAGCGGCGCGAGTTCCTCCGCCGTCGGCTGCTGCATTAGCTTCATCTCCTCCGCTACCGCGCCGGACAGAGCATCCGCGTGCTTCAGCGTCTCTTTGATGGCCGCCGCTTCCGGGATCAGAGGCATACGACGGGCTCAAGGCCGAAGATATCAGCGACAGTCTTGAGTTCCTCAACATAATCGCCCAGCACCAGCGGCATATGCAAACCAAATCCCTGCTGGGTGCGCACCAATGCATCGGGATCCTTTACGGAAAAGATCAGGCCCAGTGTGCAGTTGGCCTTGTCGTAGCCAAAGCCGGTCTCCACTACGCCGCGGGTGATCATCATCTTCTTGCAGTTCGGGTCGATGCGGCACTGGGTCACATACTGACCCTTGTCCTGCGTGAAGTCATAGCGCAGGGTGGCCGCCCAGCCGCTGTAAGCAAAGGGCTGGATGCCGTACTCGCTGGCCTCGCTGTCAAAGCCGTGGAGCTTGCGGTTGGGCACGGAGTGATAGGTCAGCAGCAGATCATCCCGACCGGCGACAGAGGCCAGATCCTCCTTTGTCAGGAACGGGCAGGCAGGGAACATTCCCTCCTCGTCCGTCTTGCAGCGGATGGTGTTGCTCATATAGGGCGCCTTGCCGGACACGCCCATCAGAATTGCCAGGCAGATCAGCGCGGTGATGTCATACTCGCAGGCAGAGGGCAGGCCCATCTCATTGTTCAGCGAGTGGCTCAGGCACATGGTGCACCGCTCCTCGTTGAGCCGACGGGTGGAGCAGGCATCGGGACAGGGGGCGACAAAGGCGTTGCAGTCCTCGTCCTCCATGTTCTTGCGGATGACCTGAACCAGCTTGAAGGTGTTGATCACTTCCTCCCGGGGCAGGACGTTGTCCTTTGCTCCGGCGATAAAGGCGTCCGCCATGCGGCCGATCTCTGCCATATCCTCTTCCGTCAGATTGAGGCGGGCGCGGCCCGGCGTGGAGGGATTCTGATCGTTGGGGCCGACATGGAGCATATCCATCAGCTCATGCAGGTTGAGGTAACGGAAGCGCACACCGAACAGGTCGGTCACCCGATTCAGGTCGTTGAAGGAGTCGGGCGCACTGGGCATGGACTGGCTGGCATTGAAGCGATAGGTAGAGAGCACCCTCATCTCGCGAAGCATCTTGCGCACCCGAACGGCAGTCAGGATCCGCGTCAGCTCCGGCCAGCCCTCCGTGACGGGATAGATCTCGCAGCCGTGGGACAGCAGCGCGGCGTTGATGATGGTGTCGCCCCGGCAGTCGGACAGGCAGGCGCAGGCCTTGGGATAGCGGCGGATAAACTCCAGGATCACGTCGCCGCAGCGGGCGCCGTCAGCAAAGATGTAGAAATCCGTCTCGTCATAGCCTTTGGCCATGGTCTGGATCATCTCCTCCGGGATGCGCCAGTCGTCATTGCGGTAGACATACACCGGCTCCAGAACATTCATCCACTCCGGTGCATGGTCGCGGATGTCCTGTAAAAAGCGCTTGTTGTTCTCCTCGTTCATGGCGCGGTCGAACTCGTAGGTCAGTTCCTCTCCCTTGCCAAAGCGGCAGGGACCCTCATAGACATAGAGGTGGCTCATGTCGATATAGATGGGGCGGACATTCAGCTTGACGTCCTTGATGGCTTGCATACTCATACGTTGTTTCCTCCTTGCAGCTTCGCGGTTTCCGAGCTTGAACTACACTCATCTTAACATCTGCCCTCCGGAATAGGAAGTGACATTTTCTCATCGTTATACGCAAAAAAGGCACACAATCCCTAGTAAAATGCTCATATATCTCCCAAATACTGATTTGACAAGCAGAAGAAAGTAGTTTATTTTATATAAAACAGGTTATTTGCAGGTTTTTTGTTTTGTAAAGAAAGAAGGCCGCTATGACTACCACGCAGATCCGCTGCTTTCTGGAGGCTGCAAAAAGCTTAAACTTCACTTATGCCGCCTCCAAGCTCTACATTTCTCCGTCTACATTGAGCAAAAGCATTCTCGCACTGGAAAAGGAACTGGAGCTTCAGCTCTTCATCCGGGACCGGCGCGGCATCCGCCTGACGCCCGGCGGCGCCCTGCTCTGCCAGCGCATGACCCCGTTCCTAGACGAGATGCCCAATTGGATCCATCAGGCGCAGTTGGCAAACCAGGGACTGAACGGCACGCTGCGCATCGGCTATCTGGCCACCCAGCACATCAATACCGACTGTGCCCAGCATATCGCCGCTTTTGAAGAAAAGTATCAAAACATTCATGTTTCCATCCAGTACGAAAACTTCAACAGCCTGTTGGGCAAGCTTCGTGCCAACGAGCTGGACATTGCCGTCTCCGCCACCTTTGATGTGCAGCAGCAATATGACCTGAACTACCAGGAGTTTGTGCGGGTGGAAAACCATCTGGTCATGCCCGATTCCTATACGCCAAAGCGGTCGGCGCTGCTCCGCATGGAGCAGCCTGCGCTGGCCGACTTCGCCGACGAGACCTTCCTGACCGTGGCCGACAGTGAGTCAAGCTGCATCACGCCGCTGCTGCTGCACTCCTGCGCACAGGCGGGCTTTACGCCGCACCTGCTTCCCGCTCCGAATTTTGAGACGCTGTTACTCTGGCTGGAGATGGGGCGGGGGATCTTTGCGCTGAACAAGGAGCATATGATCTACTCCTCAAACAAGATCCGGGTATTCTCCCTGCCGGAGTTCCCGCCCATCACCCTGTCTATCGTATGGCTGAAGCAGACGGAAAATCCCTGCGTCTCCCTGCTGGTAGGAGAGTTGCCCAAGCTGTAAAGAAGGAGCGAACACGATGTTTGATGTCAATTCCGTGCGGCAGATCTGCCCGGCGCTGGCCGGTCAGGTACATGGTCGGCCGCTGATCTATCTGGATAATGCCGCCACGGCCCAAATGCCCCAGCCGGTATGGGACGCGGTGCGCCGCATTGAGCTGCGCCGGGCCAATGTGCACCGGGGCATTCACGCCGTCAGTGAGGAGTGTACCTCCGCCTACGAAGCCGCCCGCACGGCTGTGGCGGCCTACCTCGGCGCACAGCCGGAGCAGATCCGCTTCACCTCCGGCACGACGGATGCCGTCAACCAGACCGCAGACTGGCTGCGCACTCAACTCCGCCCCGGTGACCGGGTCGCCGTCACCCGGATGGAGCACCATTCCAACTTCGTGCCGTGGCAGCAGATCTGTCTGGAGACCGGCGCGGAGTTCGTCATCCTGCCGCTGACAAAGGAAGGCGACCTGGATCTGAGCGCGGCAGAACAGCTTCTTGCCCCCGGAGTACGGCTGGCCGCCGCCGCCCACAGTTCCAATGTGCTGGGCACGGTAAACGATATTCCCGCGCTGGCGGAACTGACCCATAAAGCCGGTGGACTGCTGTTCGTGGACGGCGCTCAGGGTATCTGTCACGAAGCTGTCGATGTGAACGCCCTGAACTGCGATTTTTATGCTTTTTCCGGCCACAAGCTGGGGGCTCCCTTCGGCATCGGCGCGCTCTATGCCCGCACGCCCCTGCCTCCCACCCGGTTCGGCGGCGGTATGGTGGACGAAGTGCTGGATGACCGCACCACCTTCGCGCTTCCGCCGCAATCCGGAGAGGCCGGGACGCCCAACGTTTCGGGAGCTGTCGGTCTGGCCGCCGCGCTGGACGTTCGCCGAACCCTGCCGGAGGGCTGGCAGGCTTGGGAGGATGCACTTCTATCCCGACTGGAACAGGGACTGCGCACGATGGATCACATCCACATTCTGGGCCAGCCCAAACGCCGAAGCGGCTGCCTCTCCTTCACGGCAGACGGCGCGTCCCCCTATGATGTTGCCGTCCTGCTGGATCAGCTGGGCATCGCCGTCCGCTCCGGCCACCACTGTGCTCAGCCGCTGCTGCGCTCACTGGGGCAGGAATACGCCCTGCGGGTCTCCCCCGCCTTCTACAACACGCCGGAAGAGATCGACGCCCTGCTGGACGGACTGCGGCGCGTGCTTCCGCTGTGTACAACCTGATCGCCCCCCTGTTCTGTCTCCGGACGGTTTTGCCAAAAAGCAAGTCTCTCTTGACGTTTTGTCAAGAGAGACTTCTTATTTTCCGTATGGATATATCCCGCGTCAGATGAGCGGCAAAACGACCGTTGTCCAGAGCCAGCTCAACGGCATGACGAAGGCCATAGCCGGGATGAGGTCGGCAATGGGAAAATTTTTGATCTCGGCAATGCGCAGACCGGTAGCGATCATGATCATGCCGCCGCAGGCCTTGAAGTCGCCGATCATGGTCGGCGTGGTCAGCGGAAAAATGAGATTTGCCAGTCCAAAGAGCAGAAGGAAAATGACACATTGCGGGACGGCCACCAGCGCCACCACCGCGCCGATGGAGCAGGCAAAGATGGCCGCAGTGAAGAGATCCAGAATGGACTTGGCCAGCAGGACGCTGTGATCTCCGCTGAAGCCGGACAGCAGCGCCCCGTAGATGCCGGTGCCGCTGGCGCAGAACAGCACGATCACCGTCAGGAACATGGCCGTGCTCTCCGCATCCGCGCCGTCCGAATGGGAGAAGCGCCGCTGGAGCGCCGCCGCGCCGTCGGAGATCCTCTGTCCCAGATGGAGGAGCAGACCCACAATGCCGCCCAGGATCAGGGCAAACACGACCGCCGGCATATTTTCCATCTGGGTTGTGGCGCTGACACCCATGCCAATAGAGCACAGGCCGAAAATTAGGTTCAGGTTTTGCTGAAATGACTCGGTAAGCCTGCCCTTCAGCAGACTTCCCAGCGCACCGCCCACTGCGACGGACAGTGCATTGACGATCACCCCGATCGGCATACCACATCTCTCCTTTTCAAAACGCAAAACGCGGGCCGCCGCAGATCAGTGCGGCGGCCCGTAGCCGGAACATCCCTTTATTCCAGCACTTTTTTCAGAAATACTGCCAATTCCCGCTGCCCCGCTTCCGCTTCGGGAATGTCATGGAGCAGGAAGAACACATGGGGCATAAACTCCCAGCTGTGCAGCGCCACATCCACGCCCTCAGCCGACGCCTTCCGGGCACATTTCAGGCTGGCCTCAAGGCAGAAGTCGCAGCTGCCCGTCTGGATGAACATGGGGGGCAGCCCCTGATAACTGCCCTCATTGGGGGACATATAGGGCTCGTCCCGCTTATGGCCGTTGGTATACATGGTGGAAAAGGCGATATTCTGGAGCAGGAACGGATTTGCGGGATCCGCGTCCAGTGCCTTCTGCACGTCCTCCGGCATCTTCATATCCGCACCGGGAGATACCAGGCACAGGCCCGCAGGCAGGGGCAGACCATGGTCTCTCAGATACTGGGCCAGCACCAGGCAGTAATAGCCGCCGGCGGACTCGCCGATAAGCGCGATGTTTTCCGGCTGATATCCCTGCTCCAGCAGTGCCTGATAGGCCGCTACGCAGTCCATAACACCGTCCGGGAAGGGGTGCTCCGGGGCAAGGCCGTAGTCAAGCGACACCATATTATACCCTATCATCTGCTGAACTGCAATCATTCCCTGCAATCCGGTGCAGGGCACGCCTCCGCACCAGCCTCCGCCATGGATGTGCACCACCAGCTTATCCTGCGGCGCGCCGGCATAATTCAGCTTCGCCGTGCGCACGCCGCCCAGTTCGACCCACTCCACGGTGATCTCGTCAGGCAGACGGCCGCCCTCCAGGTCGCTCTCCGCCAGCGCCTCCCGGTACCGGCGCATGATGTCCGGATCAAAGTAATCATGTGCCTCATCCAGAAAACCGGATGTGGACATATTCAGGGGTTCCTTCCGTCGTTTCATAAAAACAATCCTCCTATGGATAAGATCAGGCATCCTCTCTGCCGATGCAGCGGTCATCCAGAGTGACCACCAGAATAAAGCCGATGACGGCGACCACAGTCAGCACGATGTAGGCGGCCACATAGCTGCCCGTCAGCGACTGGGGCACACCGACGACCGTTGTGGCAAAGGCGACCACAATGTTCCAGATCGGCATGATGACGGCCAGCGCCTTGGAGAAGTCGTAACGGCCAAAGACCGTGGCGATGATGGCCGGGGTCAGGTTATTGCCGGCACCGATGAAGCAGCCTAGCAGAACCGCGGTGACATAGGCCGTCCAGGTGCCGGGGATCAGCATGAAGGCGATCATGACAAAGATAACGGCATAGAGCAGCATAGTGGCTTTTTTCGTGCTGAACTTGACGCCCAGATACCCCCAGAGATAGCTGAACGGGATGCCCAGCACGGCGGCAATGGTCATAATGCTGATGGCATTCATCTCAGGCAGGCCCTTGATGATAAGGGTGCTGACCAGCGTAGACAGGATACCCACGGTGATGAGCAGGATAATGCCGTAACCGAAGGCGATCTGCCAGCTCTGGCGCTTCTTCAGGATGTCCCCGGTGGTCAGGCCGCCATTTTTGCGGTATTCCTCACCCTGCCGGAACTGTTCCTGCACCTGCTCCTGTGTGAGGCTGCGGTCGTTGTCCGGGAACTCACCCAGCTCCTCCGGATTGTCTCTCAGCAGAGCAAAGGACAGCACGCCAAGCACCAGGTAGATGACGCCCCAGACGAGGAAGGTACCGGTCAGGCTGACCTTTGCCAGCAGGAAGCCGATAATGTACAGGCACAGCGCCGTGGACAGATTGGAGCCCATGGTCACATAGCCCAGCACCAGGTCCTTCTTGCGGGGAAACCAGTTGGTAATGATACCGTTCAGGCCGATATAGGTGGCGCAGTTGGCACCCACGCCCATCAGCACACGGCCGATGCAGTAGATGGCCAGATTATGAGCCATCGCCAGCACACCCATGCCGCAGGCAGCCACCGCCCAGCACAGCAGGATGATCTTCCGCGGGCCGATCTTGGACTGGAGCGCACCACAGGCGGCCACACCGGGAATGGTGATCAGATTGGCTACCGTTGCAATGCCATACAGTGCAGCGGCCGGCACGGCGTAGCTGGCGGAGAACGCCGGAATGATGAGGTTTGCACCCTCCACATTCATGGCCGCGGCAAAAAACCACATGGCCATGCCCAAAAAGACGATCAGCCACCCTCTGGCGCTGAATTTACTGCTGGCATTTTTCTTGCCCGCTTTTGCATTGGTCGGAACACTCATACTCTTTCCCTCCATATTTTTCACAATTTGTTCCGGGTTTTTCTCTCTGAATTTGTTATATCATACTACCCGTGAAAAGAGAAACAAAGTTTAGCCGGGCATTTACAAGGCTAGCCTTGTAAATGCCCGGCTATATAGAACCGTAGGTCAAAATTGTGCCAGCAGACCCCTGATATAGGGGCGGATCACAGGGTTGCTGTTGTCTCCGCACCAAACCGCCCCCAATGCACCGGTCATTTCCAATGGAAGTCGGCGCAGATCCGGGTTGCGATAGAGCAGAGAGTACTTCCCGCCAAACCCGACGCCCTCGCCGGATTCAATGATCATCCGCTCGGTAAATATCGACATCCCGGGATCATAGTTCAGATTGGCCTTGACACCCCTGTGCTGAAAATAGTTGTGCAGATACTGCCACAGGCCGTTGTACTCCGGTCCGGCAAACATCACGGCATCCCTCAGATCCATCAGCTCGTGGATCTGCTCTGCATTTGGAAAGCGGGGTGAGAAAAAGGCATAGGTCACGTCATCGGTCAGCACCTGCGCGTGAAATCGCGCCGGGGTCTCAATGCCCAACGGCATGACGGCCAGATCAATGCTCCGCTCCTCCAGCTTTCGCAAAAGAGCGGAATAATTGGCCGACACCGAGAGCTGACAGCTCAGTCCGGCATACTCCTGCGGCAGCGCATCCCGCGCCTGAAACAGCAGCGGCCCGAGATCCAGATTCTCAAAGCAGCCGATACGCAGGAGTGTCCCAACGGCCTTTCGATAGGCGGCGGTCAGGCTCTGAAGCTCCGCTGCACTCCGACGGAAAAAGTCAGCTGTCTGCTCTCCCGCCTCTGTCAGGCGCACGGATTTGGTCGTGCGCACAAACAGCGGGAACCCCAGGTCGTTCTCCAGCGCGGAGATCTGAGCGCTCAATGCCTGCTGGGAAATATAGAGCTTCTGCGCCGCCCGGCTGAAATTCAATTCTTCTGCCAACAGCAGAAAGCTGTTTACCTTCTGTTGCGTGATCATCGCCGCCCCCCCCTTACTATGGGGACATTTTATCATAGCGCGTCTCTTTTGTCAGGTAATTTTAATGGTAGTTTCGTGTGTATTCTGTAGGAACGGGATAGGCCGCTCCGAATTGGGTCGGCGGGGCTTCACCGCACCTGTCCGCGCAGGGCGAACGCGGTGATTGCCGCCTGGATGGGCACGGTCAGGATGACGCCGATGGTGCCGCACAGGCCGCACAGAATCTCGATCACAATGGAGTTATAGCCCATTACCTGCAAATAGGGCATTTCATAGGAGTAGAGGGTCATCAGCGCCCCGGTGGCGGAGCCGGTATAGGCGAGGATCAGCGTGTTGGACATGGTGCCGATCATGTCGTGGCCGATGTGCATACCCGAGCGGAACAGCTCCCGGACAGGCAGCTTCGGGGCCTTTTCATGGATCTCCTCAATGGCCGCCGCCACAGAGACGCTGACATCCATCACCGCACCCAGACTGGAGATCAGAATACCGGAATAGAGCAGCTGCCCCACGTTCAGCCGGATGGAGTTGGCCAGCTCCACCTCCTGCCCCTTCCATGTCCCGCTGATCAGCACGGCGCGCATCTGCTGGGGGCCGTTGAAGGGGGTATTGTCGGAATAGTCGCTCAGAATAGCCGTCACTCGGGCCTTTGCAAAGTTGTGGTCTGTGCCGGCCTTGATCTGCGCCCTGGATATGCCAAGGCTTCCGATGATGATCCCCGAAAGGATCACCACCGGAAGCAGGGCGCGGAGCATACGCTGGAGCATCTGCTGCCGCTTATTCAAATCAGTTTTCCTTCTTATTTAAACGGACGGATGTAAAATCCGCGACCACCAAGCTGTAAATCCTTTTCGCCCAGGCGGTTAAGACCGAGTTAAATGTGAGGTTTTTTACGAGAACAGCCCGTGTCCGCGAGCCGGGCTCTCAAAAACATGAAATCCGTGTGAATACGGCGTCAAATATCTGTTCTCAGGCAAATATAAAGAAAGGCGTACCGCGGCCCTTTTATGCCGCTTCCATCTGGAAATCAGTTTGAACTGGGGCTATAATCTATCTATCAAACATCAATGTGCGCAGCTCATGGCAGGCCGGGAGAAGGCGGCGGGCTGATCTTATTGAACAAGGCGGAGACAACCGCATATCGGCGGCAAAACCCTTGGAGGTCACTTATATGAATTATATCCGAATCACAAAGGACAACATTGAGCGGGAGCACATCTGCTGTGCCATGTCCGGCAAGCAGAGCCTCTGTAAAAAAGAGTGGCTCAAAGAGCGGTTGGAAGAGGGTCTGGTCTTTTACCGGAGCGAGGAGCGGGGCAAGTGCTTTATTGAGTATATCCCGGCGGAAAACGCGTGGATCCCGATCCGGGCGGATGGATATCTCTACATCAACTGCCTTTGGGTGTCCGGGGCGCTGAAAGGACACGGATATTCCAACGACCTCTTGGACGAATGTGTGCGGGACGCCCGCGCACAGGGACGAAGGGGCGTGTGCATTCTGTCCGCAGAGAGACGGAAACGGGAATTTTTATCCGATCCGAAGTATCTGGTCCATAAGGGGTTTGCCGTGGCGGACACGTCTGCGTGCGGGATCAATCTAATGTACCTGCCCTTCGAGCATGATGCAGAGCCGCCGAAGTTCAAGCCGTGTGCCAGACAGCCCATGGTGGAGGAGCGCGGCTTTGTCCTCTATTATACCGACCAGTGCCCCTTCACTTACTACTGGGTGCCGCGGGTGGAAGCGGCCGCAAAAGAACACGGCATTCCATTGAAGGTCATCCATATCACCGACAGAGAGCAGGCGCAAAATGTCCCCGCCCCGGTCACGACCTATGCGCTGTTCCGGGATGGGAAATTTTTGACTCAGGGCATCCTGTCTGACAAGAAGTTTCTGAAGCTTGCGGGGTGCAGGGAGGATCGTCCGTCCCCAAAAGGCGGAACATCCAGATGAACACATCCGAGGAAGAGAACTATGATTGACAAAATGCTGATTCGCGGCGCGAAGGTCCACAATCTGAAAAATATAGATGTCGATATCCCGCTGGGTAAGATTGTGGGGATCGCGGGGGTGTCCGGCTCGGGCAAGTCGTCTCTGGCGCTGGGCGTGCTATACGCCGAGGGCTCCCGGCGCTATCTCGAAGCACTCTCCACCTATACCCGCCGCCGCATGACCCAGGCTTCCAAGGCCAGTGTGGACGAGGCTCTGTATGTCCCCGCCGCGCTGGCGCTCCATCAGCGCCCCGGCGTGCCGGGCATCCGCAGCACCTTCGGCACCGGGACGGAACTTTTGAACAGCCTTCGGCTCATGTACTCCCGCCTTGCCTGCCACCGCTGCCCGAACGGGCACTACTTAGCGCCCTCTCTGCTGGTGGCCGCCGGAAAGGAACTGGTCTGCCCGGAGTGCGGTGCGCACTTTTACGCCCCCTCCGCCGAAGAGCTGGCCTTCAACTCTCAGGGCGCCTGCCAGAAGTGCAGCGGCACGGGCACCGTTCGCACAGTCGATCTGGCCACGCTGGTGCCGGACGAGTCCCTCAGCATCGACGAGGGGGCCGTCGCCCCGTGGAAGAGCCTGATGTGGTCGCTGATGACGGACATCTGCCGGGAGATGGGCGTGCGCACGGATGTGCCCTTCCGGGAGCTGACCGAAGGGGAAAAAGACATCGTGTTCCACGGCCCGGCCGAGAAAAAGCACATTCTTTACCGTCCGAAAAAGTCTGACTCCAACGACTTTGCAGAGCTGGATTTCACCTATTTCAATGCCGTCTACACCGTGGAAAATGCCCTCGCCAAGGTCAAGGACGAGAAGGGCATGAAGCGGGTGGAGAAATTCCTGAAAGAGGACATCTGCCCGGACTGCCATGGCACCCGCCTTTCCGCCGCCGCCCGGGCGCCGAAACTGCGGGGCATCTCGCTGGATGAAGCCTGCACCATGACGCTTGCCGAACTGGTGGACTGGGTGCGGGGCGTGCCGGAAAGCCTGCCGGAGGAGATGCGTCCCATGGCGCAGAGCATCTGCGATGCCTTTCAGAGCACTGCAAAGCGGCTGATGGATCTGGGGCTGGGCTATCTGACGCTTGACCGCTCGTCCTCCACGCTGTCCACCGGCGAGCGCCAGCGGATGCAGCTGGCCCGGGCCGTCCGCAACCGCACCACAGGGGTGCTCTATGTGCTGGACGAGCCCTCCATCGGTCTGCACCCCTCCAATATTGTTGGATTGACCGGCGTGATGCACGATCTGGTGGCCGACGGCAACTCCGTCATCCTGGTCGATCACGACACGCAAATTCTGAAGGAGGCCGACTGGATCATAGAAATGGGGCCGGAGGCGGGCGCCGGTGGCGGCCATGTGATCGCCCAGGGGACGATCCCCACCCTTGAAGCGGACCCCGCCTCTCAGATCGGCCCGTTCCTCTCCGGCAAGGCTGAGACGCAGCTGAGGCACTGCGCCGAACGGGATACACTGTTCGCAAATGGCGTCATCCGCCTGTCCACCGACCGGATCCACACCGTAAAGCCGCTGGAGGTGGCCATTCCAAAGGGGCGGCTCACCGTGGTCACCGGTGTGTCCGGCTCCGGCAAGACCACCATGGTGCTGGAGAGCCTGATCCCCGCACTGGAGGCGCAGATCAGCGGCGCTGCTCTGCCCGCCCATATCCGCGCAGTCGACGCGGAGGGCATTGCCCACGTCAAGCTCATTGACGCCACACCCATCGGCATCAACATCCGCTCCACGGTGTCCACCTACGCAGGCGTACACGACGAGCTGCGCAAGCTCTACGCCAAGTCGCCGGAGGCAAAGGAGCGCGGTTATAAGGCCGGGGACTTTTCCTATAACACCGGCTCCCTGCGCTGTCCGGGCTGCGACGGAACCGGCGAGGTCAGCCAGGACGTGCAGTTCCTGCCGGATGTGAATATCCCCTGCCCCGACTGCCGGGGCTCCCGTTACGCCAAGGCGGCCTATGGGGTGAAACTGACGAACAGGGAGGGCCGGTCTGCGTCTCTGCCGGAGCTTATGGATATGGATGTGAACTCCGCACTTGACTTCTGCAAGGACAGAAAGGCGGTCTATCAGAGACTGTCCATTCTGAAGCAGCTGGGGCTGGGCTACCTGACGCTGGGAGAGGAGACTCCCAGTCTGTCCGGCGGCGAAGCCCAGCGCCTGAAGCTGGCCAGCGAGATCGGGAAGAGCCAGACGGATTCCGTCTTTGTATTTGACGAGCCGTCTATCGGCCTGCATCCGCTGGATGTGCGGGTGCTTCTGGGCGTTTTCCAGACCCTGTTGAACAGCGGTGCGACCGTTGTCGTCATTGAGCACGATCTGGACGTGATCCACAACGCCGACTATGTCATCGATATGGGCCCCGGCGGCGGGGAATCCGGCGGCCGGATCGTGGCCTGCGGCACGCCTCGGGAGATCCGGGACAACCAAAACAGCGTCACCGGCCGCTACCTGTAACACTTCGCCCCTCATGCGGGGCGTTAAAATGTCGGATGACGAAAGTTCAACAAAAAAGTGAACGCAAGATGCGAACACAAGCGAGGGAAAGCCATGTATTTTGAATATGGAGAAACAGAGCTCTCCTATCTGCGGCAGAAGGACAAACGCCTCTGCGCGGTCATTGACCGCATCGGCCATATTGACCGCACGGTCGATACGGATCTGTTCTCGTCCGTCGTCCACCATATTGTCGGGCAGCAGATCTCCACCAAGGCGCAGGCGACCGTCTGGGGGCGAATGCAGGATGCGCTGGGCGAGGTAAACGCGGAGACCATTCTCGCGGCGGGTGTGCCCAAACTGCAATCGCTGGGCATGACCTTCCGCAAGGCGGAATACATCACGGACTTTGCGGATAAAGTGCATACCGGCGCATTTGATCTGGGCGCGGTGGAGCGCATGAGTGATGAGGACGCCATTCGGGCATTGAGCGCCTTAAAAGGAATCGGCGTCTGGACGGCGGAGATGATCCTGCTTTTTTGCATGCAGCGCCCGGATATTTTCAGCTATGACGATCTGGCTATCCAGCGCGGACTGCGCATGGTCTACCATCATCGAAAAATCGACCGTAAGCTGTTTGAAAAATACCGCCGCCGCTTTCACCCCTATTGTAGTGTGACGAGCCTGTATCTGTGGGCAGTGGCCGGCGGCGCGATCCCGGAGATGCGGGACTACCAGCCGAGGGCAACGAAGGGAGAAAAGCAATGACGTTTACGCAGCGGTACGATTCTCCGATGGGCGGGATCCTGCTGGCCGCGGACGAGATCGGGCTGACCGGCGTGTGGTTCGACGGTCAGAAGTATTTTGCCCGGGGACTGCCCAAGAAGCGGACAGAGCGGAATACTCCCATCCTCTCAGCGGCCAAATGCTGGCTGGATGTTTACTTCACCGGAAGAGAGCCGGACTTTATGCCGCCGTTGAACCCCATCGGTTCCGAGTTTCAGCGGGCGGTATGGGAACTGCTTTTGCAGATCCCATACGGGCAGACCACGACCTATGGTGCACTGGCGCAGGAGCTGGCTAAGCGGCAGGAGCTTGCCCATATGTCCGCCCAGGCGGTGGGCGGCGCGGTCGGACGCAATAAAATTTCCATCCTCATCCCCTGCCACCGGGTAGTCGGCACCGGCGGCAGGCTGACCGGCTATGCCGGCGGTGTTGACCGAAAGGCCGGACTTTTGGAGTTGGAACACTCCGGCCTGTGCATTCCGCGCCGCGGGGCGGTGCCAGAAGAAAAATCTTGACATGAACTTTGGGGCAGTTTGCAGGAAACGCCCCGCAGGCTGTGAAATGGTCTGCTGCTCCCTGTCAAAACCCGGTTGCTGTGTAATGCGCGACCGGGTTTTTCAACAGCTTGAGCGGCAGTTTGTTATAGCATTTTCATTATAACAGGCAAAACAATTTAGTTATTTGTGCCGTGCGTCTAAAAATGCTATCTTAGTGTGGTACAATTGTGTAATTTTTAACAAAGCAGACCACACGAAAGAGAGGGATCCGCGTGTTATCCTGTGATTTTTTAAAGGCGGCGGACATCGGCATTCCGGCCGCGCAAGTCTCCGGCGGACTATGTCCTGCGGCGCAGACGCCTGAGCGGAGCGACGAGGTCGTCAAGCTTCGCACCTCCTGCCGCGCCTGCATTTCCAACTGCGGCGTCATCGCCACGGTGAAGAACGGCCGGGTCGTCAAACTGGAGGGTGACCCGGAAAACCGGATGAGCCAGGGGCGTATGTGCGCCAAGGGTCTCTCCGGCATTCAGGCGCTCTACAATCCCAACCGCAACAAGTATCCCCTGATCCGGGTCGGCAAGCGGGGCGAGAACAAATGGAAGCGCATCAGCTGGGATGAGGCCATCGACATCATTGCCCGCAAGCTGATGGACATCCGGGCGCAGTACGGCGCGGAGAGCGTCATGTGCTCCACCGGCGGCGGCGGCAACCCCCAGTTCACCAGTACCGCCCGCTTCTGCAACATTTTCGGCACTCCGAACTGGTTTGAACCGGGCTGTTCTCAGTGCTATCTGCCCAGGCAGGTGGCCTATAACATTATGTACGGCGGCACTGATCCCAGCATCGCCGACTCCAACGCCCATGAGATCTACTTCCCCGATGAGACTCCTATGAAATGCCTGTGTCTCTGGGGCACCGACCCGTCCTATTCCTGCCCGGGCATGGGCGGCGGCGCGGTGGCGGAGCTGCGCGCCCGGGGCGTGAAAACCGTGGTCATCGACCCCCGCATGACCCCGGACGCGGCCAAGGCCACGGTGTGGCTGCCCATCCGCCCCGGCACCGACGTGGCGCTCCAGCTGTGCTGGGTGCGCTATATTCTGGAGCACAAGCTCTACAACGCGGCATTCGTCATGAAGTGGACGAACCTGCCCTATTTGGTAAATACCCGGACCGGTGAGTGCTGGCGGGCAGCCAAGAGCACGCAAAAGGGCGTGCCGGACACCTTTATGGTGTGGGATCAGAAGACGAATCGGCCTCAGCCTCTGCCCTACCCGTGGGACGACGCCCTTGACCCGGCTCTGGAGGGCAGCTGGGAGTGGGACGGCGTGGTCTATAAGACCGGCTATCAGCTGTTGAAGGAGCGCAGCGCGCCCTACACGCTGGAGGAGACCGCCCGGATCTGCTGGCTGATGGCGGTTTGGGAAAGATAGTATTGATTTGCGGCCTTGGTAAAGCTCT
>OGCO01001562.1_pt1 | contig 33761 bp, 29 predicted proteins | sample 1570171 | NCBI WGS metagenome assembly OGCO01 (sample SAMEA4370583, study PRJEB24528) | human gut metagenome
ACTTAAAATCCCGTGGGTAGTGATACCCGTACCGGTTCGATTCCGGTCTGCGGCACGATTAGAAAGTCTCAAACCCTTGATTTTGTAGGGTTTGGGGCTTTTTGTTTTGGTAAAAATGTGAAAAATGTGAGGATTTAAGAATGATAATTTGTTAACAACTTCAGACTTTTTTTCTTGTATTCCGGAATATTTTGCTATATACTGTGATGAAAGACATCGAAAGGCGGTCAGACCAAAATTGGACGTAATAAAGACATTTGGAAATTATGTGGAAAAATGGTGTGAGGGGCACCCGGAAAGAGCACGTTGGCTTCTGAAAACAGGCTGGGAGGCAGAAAACCTGAAATTTACCGTGGCACCATCGAAGCGAATGAATCCATCAGATCAATATCTTGCAAAGTTAATGATGAATGTCATGCTGCAGCCATTAAAACATCCGGAAAGTTCTGTTTTGGTAAGTGTATTCACTCCATGTGAGCTGATACAGGAGGCAGGATTATATCCATATAATGTGGAAAGCTTTTCTTGTTATCTGACTGCATCTCAGGCAGAGCGTGCATTTCTTCAGAATGCAGAAGACTCAGGGCTTTCAGAGACTCTCTGCAGTTATCACAAAACGTTTATTGGAGCAGCAGAGAAAGGGCTTCTGCCAAAACCGAAATGCATTGTATATACGAACCTTGCATGCGATGCAAATCTTCTTACTTTTCACAGATTGGCAGAATTTTATCATGTGCCGGTCTTTTCGATTGATGTGCCATCCAGACAGACAGCGTCAAATGTAGCTTATGTAGCGGCACAGCTGAGGGCTTTAAAGAGATTTCTTGAACAAACGACAGGCAGATTAATTGATGAAGATCTGCTGGCTGAGAGAGTTGCGAGAGGTCGGGAAACACTGGAAGAATTCGAAAAATTTCAAAGTGCAAGGGCGGATCGTTTTATTCCTTCTGATTTGGTATCGCCACTGTATAGTGGGATGACCAATAACATCCTTCTTGGTACGGAAGAAGAAAAGTTATATACAGAGAAATTACTTAAAGATATAAAGAATGCACCGCCTAAAAAAGGAAAACACATTTACTGGATGCATACCATTCCATTTTGGTCTGATGCAGTGAAAGAAGCGCTCCTTCTGAATGACAGTGCACAGATCGTAGGGTGTGAACTGTCTCAGGTTGCGGATCTGTCCGTTCATTCTGAAGACCCATACGAAGAAATGGCGATGCGACTGGTATATCATGCGCTTAATGGACCAATCTCACGTCGAATTGAGGCAGGTATCCATCATGCGAAACAGGCAGGCGCAGATGGTGCAGTCTGGTTTAATCACTGGGGTTGCAAACATACCCTTGGCGGTTCAAGAATTGCCAAAAAGCGATTTGAGGAAGCTGGTATACCTATGCTGATCCTGGATGGGGATGGTTGTGACCGTAGTCATGGAGGAGAAGGCCAGACATCGACCAGATTGGGAGCCTTCCTGGAAATGCTGGGGGATTTTGATCATGAGTAAGACATATTATGTATGTAAGTATACACCAGTAGAACTTCTGAGGGCGCTGGGTGGAGACTGTGAAATATTGAATGAAATGCCGGAAGGTTTTGACAGGGCAGAGCAGGTGGCACATCCTAATATCTGTGGATTTGGCAAATCGGTTCTGGAAGAAGTACTGGCGGGAAATATTAAAGAACTGGTACTTGTAAATTGCTGCGATACAATTCGTAGTGTTTATGATATACTAAAAGATAGCGGACAGATGGATTTTCTGTATATGATTGATATGCTTCACTGTGATATAGAATGCAGTCGGGAGCGTACTGCAGCCCAGTTAAAGGAACTTGCAGAGACTTATGGGGCATATAAAGAAAAATCTTTTGATAAGAAGGTTTTTCTTGAAGCATTTCAGCCGAAAGAGAGAATACAAAAGCCTCATCTTGCTGTTTTGGGCGCACGTATGGGGCAGGAATTATTTCAAATGACAGAGGCTGCCATGCCTCTTCCTGTTGTGAATGAGACCTGTGTATATAATCGTTCTGTTGGTGAAAATTTACCGACAGAGGAAATGGATTTTGACACACTGATGGAATGGTATGCAGGAGAACTGCTTCACCAGATACCGTGTATGCGAATGATGGATCATGCAGGTCGTAAAGTATTGTATCAGGATCCAAGCCTGAAAGGAATCATTTATCATACGGTTAAATTCTGTGATTTTTACAGTTTTGAATATGCAGATATTAAGGGACATACAGATGTTCCATTGCTCAAGATTGAGTCGGATTTTACACTGCAGAGCAGTGGACAGTTGAGTACCAGGCTGGAGGCATTTGCAGAAAGCCTTGGGATTCAGGATGAGACAAAAAAGGAGAAAGTCATGGGAAAAGGATACTATGCCGGGATCGATAGTGGATCAACAAGTACAGATGTGGTGATCCTGGATAAAAACAGAGAAATCATTTCCAGCGTGATCATGCCAACAGGGGCAGGGGCAGCCAATGGTGCGGAGCGAGCGCTTGAGGAAGCACTGAAACAGGCAAAGTTAAATCGAGAGGATCTGGATGCAGTGGTAACTACCGGTTATGGAAGAACTGCAATCTCTGATGGAGATAAGAGTATCACAGAGATTACATGTCATGCAAGGGGTGCTCATTTTCTGGATCCGCGTGTACGTACAGTTGTGGACATCGGAGGTCAGGACAGCAAAGTGATTCGACTGAACGAAGATGGATCTGTGAAGAATTTTGTTATGAATGATAAATGTGCGGCAGGTACAGGAAGATTCCTGGAGATGATGGCGAAGACAATGGAAATGAGCTTGGATGAACTGAGCCAGGTGGGACTTTCCTATCAGGAAGACATTACAATTTCCAGTATGTGTACGGTTTTTGCAGAATCAGAGGTGGTTTCGCTGATTGCTCAGAATAAACATACAGATGATATCGTACATGGATTGAATAAAGCAGTTGCGGCCAAAACTGCATCTCTGGTTAAACGTGTGGGTGGAGAGGAAGCATATATGATGACTGGTGGTGTAGCGCAGAACAAAGGTCTTGTAAAGACTCTTGAAGAAAGACTTGGCACCAGTCTGGTGATCAGTCCAAAATCTCAGCTTTGCGGTGCACTGGGAGCGGCATTGTTTGCAGCAGATATGTAACCTGACTTAATTGATCGTGGATAGATAAAAGGGGAGGAAAGGAAGTTGGCTGATTCCAATATTACAAAAAGTGCACTTGCATCAGCACTGAAGGAACTGATGGAAACGACACCTTTTGCAAAGATTACTGTTTCAGATATCTGTGCAAAATGTAATATGAACCGAAAAAGTTTCTATTATCATTTCAAAGACAAATTTGATCTGGTGAACTGGATTTATGATGTGGAATATCTGAGTCATGTGCAGATTGGAGAAAATCTGATCGGATGGGACAGTGTACTTCATCTTTGTGATTATTTTTATGAAAATAAAGATTTTTACAGGAAGGTAATGAAAGTAGAAGATCAGAATTCTTTTATTAATCATTTCAGGGATATTGTGAGTCCCCTTATGGAAGAAGATATCCGTGAAATTCTTGGAGAAAAAACAGATGCGGAATTTTATGTGAATTTTTTCTGTGATGCAGTAATCTGTGCATTTGGCCGATGGATCTCGCAGAAAGAACCGATGCCGCCAAAAGAATTTGTGAATATGATGAAATCCTGCATCAAGGTTGTTGCAATAACGCAGGAAAGAATGGAGAACGAATAATAAAAAGCAGTTTCACAGGATTTACCAGAAAATATCATGGTAATCTTTTGTGAGACTGCTTTTTTCTTATGATTCCTGATTTATCGAGAATGATTCCTTCAGGATATCTCTGAGAGATTCATTAAAAATATTGTGCTCCAGAGGATTTCCATCGCTGCCAATATTGTAGATGCTTCCATCTGGTTTAAAACCAATTATGCTTGAAGGTGGTGAAATAATATTTCCGATCCGTTCGATATCATAAAACAGATCAATAGGAATGGTACGGTATTTCTGGGCAACACGGGCACCAACCACTGCCTTGTAGACATTTTCTCTGACGGATGCGCTGCAACCGGGATCGGCAAGGACTGCGACAAACGGGCAATGCATTTCTTCAGCGAAGCGGGCATAGGAACCGGACAGGATCTCATCGCTTTCAGTATCTGTATACATCCGATAGATGGAATACAGAAGACGGTGATCTCGTAGTACAAGGCAGGCAGTATCTGTATTGTCATCATATGCAACTCCGATCAGCATATTATTCAGAGATTCTGCAGCTTTTGCAAAGTCTTCTGTTATAGCGGCAGAATTACATAACAGAATCATAGCACAGTCCGGATTATGCTCTATAAGAGGAAGAAGTTTTTCCGGATCTCCATCAGTGTAAAGACAATAAACATAGATTCCAAGTTCTTTACCCTGGTCAAAGATGGCCTGATAACGGGAGTGCAGATCTGCGTAGGAAGAATCAATATTTAAGAAAAAAAGCCACGGGACATTGATATTTTCGGTTCGCTTGATCTTACGGACGATATGTGCCCCCTGTGTGCAGCCGTTATATCCAAGATTCATGCCAAATTCGATCAGTTTTTCCTTGTCCATATGTCGGAGAGTATCTTCTATAAGTGGATAGTAGGGACTGTTGTCGTTATTCAGCATAGCTCTTGCCATTTCAAAAAACTCCTGCTGAAAACGCCCCTTGGAAAAATGAAGAGCCATATCCACAAGATTTCTGGTACAACGTTCTGGTGATTCATCAGCATCTTTTAAGGCAGTTCTAACGAATGTTTTTATAATAATACGAGAAGTTTTTGCTGTCATTTGTCATCCCTTCAATATATAAGAATATACAAAAAAATACAGACGGAAAAAATACATTGACCGTCTGTATTTTATCTACTTCTCATTTAAACACAAAGTATTTTTGTGTGCAATAGACACTATAGTTAACGTGTCCAAAAATATGTCAGCAATAGGTGTTTAACCTTTGACAGCACCTGCAGAAACACCTTCTACGATAAATTTGGAAAGAAGGATGTAAACGATGATAACCGGGAAAATGGAGAATGCAATCATTACATAAACCTGTCCCATATCGAACTTCAGGAAGTCTGCGCTACGAAGCTGTGCAATCAGTACCGGAAGTGTTTTCTTCTTGTCCGAATGAAGTACCAGTGCAGGGATAAAATAGTTATTCCAGCTCTGTACGAATGTGAAGATGGCCTGAACTGCGATGGCCGGTTTCATAAGCGGGAACACGATTCGATTAAAGGTTTTGAATTCACCGGAACCGTCAATACGAGCCGCTTCTACAAGTTCCAGAGGAAGGTTGCTTTCCATATACTGTTTCATATAGAAGAAAGTAACCGGAGCTGCGATACTCGGAACGATCAGTGGAATAAAGGAATCGTCCAGATGCATCTTACCAAGCAGCTGCAGGAAACCGAGTGCAGTTACCTGCGTAGGAATCATCATGACTGCAAGGATAAAAGTGAACATAAATTTTTTGCCTTTAAAATCATATGCGTGGATGGCATATGCAGTCATGGTGGAGAAATAGGTACATAAAACAGCAGAACAGGTAGCAATGAAAATACTGTTGAACATACCATTCCATACCGGAAGTGTTCCGGCAAGCAGGCTCTTCCAGTTTTTGATAAGAAATCCACCAGGGATCGCTGTGAAACCTTTTTTCAGTGCACCGTTTGATCTGGTCGCATTGATAAACAGTACATAAAACCAGAACAGGCAGAAGAAGGAGATAATGATCAGTACTATATAAGCAAGAGTACGCTGACCTTTCATGCTCATTCCTTTTTGGGTTTTTTGGTCTTTTTCATTCATCCTTCTCACCTCCCGTCATTCGTCTTGTTAAAGCGGAATACAATCAGACTGAGCACGCCAGTAATGATGAACAGGAATACGGATAATGCACCGCCCATTCCATAGTTCTTGCTGAACAGATGCTTGTTCAGATACATGATCAGTGTCATAGTGGAACGCATTGGATCACCGGTTCCGTTTGTCAGGATCTGAGGTACATCGAACATCTGCATACCACCGATCAGAGATGTGATCATAACATAGATCAGAATCGGACGAAGAAGCGGAAGAGTGATCTTTCTGAAAATCTGCGAAGCAGTGGCTCCATCTACTTCGGCTGCCTCATAAAGTGATGGATCAATACCCATCATGCCGGCCATAAGAAGGATTGTCGTATTACCAAACCACATAAGGAAGTTCAGGACTGCAACAAGCGTTCTGGCACTCCAGGCATGACTGAAGAAGGAGTAAGCCTGTTTCAGTATTCCTGCCTGTATCAGCATTGCATTGATCGGGCCGCCGTCTGCAAATAATGTAAAGAACAACATTGCAAAAGCAGATGCCATGATCAGGTTTGGAAGGTAAATTACGGTCTTAAAAAATCTCTGACCTTTAAGTCGAAGACTCGGATTGGAGAACCATGCTGCAAGGAGCAGAGAGACCAGGATCTGAGGAACAAATCCCATAACCCACATGATCATTGTGTTTTTAAAATAGATCCAGATCTCTCCACCCTCGAAGAGTTTGACATAATTGGCAAAGCCTACAAAGTTCGGTCCAATCTGCGTCAATCCAGATCTGTAGTTTTCAAAGAAGCTGTTATAAACTGTACTAATAAGCGGAATGAGCTGGAATATGAGATATACTACTACAAACGGTATCAGGAAGATATATCCCCATTTGTTATAGCTGACCGCTTTATGGTTATTATTCTTTGCCATTATCTTCCTCCATAATCGAAAGATGTGCCTGCCTGATGGTCAGGCAGGCACATCTTTTTACTCAATAATTATTCAACAGAATCTGTCTGCTTTGATTAGTAAGAAAGTTCTGGATATTTTTCTACAACTGCTTTGTAGAACAGGTCGAGAGCTTCATCATATGTTGCGTTGCCTTCGAAGTAGTTCTTCATAGCGTTCTGGAATTCTTCGTTGCAGCCCTGATCGTAGATGCTCATATTGCTGAGGTCGATCTTGTCTGCACCGGCACAGAACATTGCCAGTGGGTTCTGTCCGCCGAGAACAGCATCACCGTAGCTTTCGTCTGCTGCCATTTCTTCCATAGCCGGTTTGTTGTTTACGAAGTCATTATCAGCTGTAACGATTTCTTTCATAACGTCAACGTTAGTTGTCATAGTTCTCATGATATCAGCAACCAGTGTCGGGTTATCTGTTCCTGTAGCTGCTGTGATCCATGTTCCGCCCCAGTAGAAGCCCTGTGGTCCTTCTGTTGCAGCCCAGCCGCCGTCTTTACCAACAGAACCATCCTGATCAGCACTCATAGAGAAGTCGATGAACCATGCTGGTCCGAAGTATGCAAATACGTTACTGTCTTTGAAGAAGCCTTTGCTCCAGTCATCACTCCAAAGTTCGTATGTAGCAGTTTCACCTGCGTCAACCATTTCCTTGGACATATCAACCCAGTTCTTGATGTTGTCATCAACTGTGATCTTTCCATCAACTACCCACGGAGTAGATACGTTGTTGGAGAATACACGGTAACTGTCGTTTACAGTAGAGGTCATCTGATAACCTTTTTCTTTCAGTTCTTCAGCTGTTGCTTTGAAGGTATCCCAGTCAGCAACTTTCTTCTGAACTTCTGCCGGATCATCTGTTCCGAATACTTCTTTGGCGATATCTCTTCTGTAGATCATGGTTCCAGGGCAGCCCTGCCAGGAAAGACCTTTCAGATTTCCATCAGCATCTGTCATAACATCTTTTGTATACTGATACTGATCAGCAACTTCGTCTTCTGTGATTCCGAGATCTGCTACCGGCATTGTGTAATCGGTATTTACATATTTCAGTGCGTAGTCAGCTTCTACCAGGAAGAGATCAATCTTGTCATCTGCTGATGCATCAGCCTGTTTCAGAAGTGTTTCGTCCAGGTTATTCTGATATGCATTGTCATCAGATGGAGTGATGTTCCATACAACATCTACATCACCGATCTTGCCATGGGTTCCATCTACTTCTTCGTATCCCGGGTAATGATCGGTCAGACGGGATTTGAATTCTTCATTCCAGCAGTAAATGTTTAAAACTTTACCTTCATCGGAACCTGCGTCATCAGCCCATACCGGAACTGCTGCCAGACCTGCAAGCATAGCTGCTGTTAATGTGACTGCCATAATCTTTCTCTTCATGTTGTTACCTCCCTGTGATAAATAGTTTTTGTTTTATATTCTTTCCATATTTAATTTCCTATTTTGCCAGATTTCTGACTGATGCTCCTGGGAAGAGTGTTCCATCTACGGTGAACTTATCGATGATTGTAGCTTTTGGATTCTCAATCAAATCAATCAGTTTCTGTGCGGCAAGCCGTCCGATCGTTTCTGTGTCCTGACACAAAGTTGTCAGCCGGGGCTCCAGGATGCGTGCAAAAGTGAGTCCGTCATATCCTGCAATGGAGATATCGTCCGGTATCCGGAGCCCACGTTCATGGATCTCGTTGATACCGCCCAGAGCAGAAAAATCATCCGGATATAGAATGCAGGTGGGTGGATCTTTCAGATCAAGAAGTTCTGAAGTTGCCATCGCTGCCGCTTCCGCATCGCGATAGGGGATGACCGGCATATATTCATCGGGTACATCAATGTGTTTTTTCTGAAGTGTTCTGTAGAAGCTTCCCAGACGACTTCGAGTAACAGAAGAATCTTCTCCGTGAATATAGGCGATTTTTCTGTGACCCCGTTGCAGAACATAGGTGACAAGATCTTCCATTCCCTGAATATTGTTGGAGACAATTGCGATGCGTCCGTCGAATACGTGGTCGATCGTAACCACCGGAATTTCGGATTGTACCAGCTGCTGTACTTCTTCTGTAAAGAAGTTGATGCAGGCAATTACAACTCCGTCGACTCCCCGGTAGCGGCAGTGATCATAATAACTGATGTGCTGACCGGAAAGATTTCCACTGGTAAATGTGATGTCGTATCCTCTGGATTCAGCTGTGCGCTTAAAACTTTCTAATACATGGTTGAAATAATCATGTGTGAGACCACTCATGGCTTCGTCTACAAAGAGTACACCGAGATTGTGGCTTCGCTTGGTTTTCAGCGACCGTGCTGAGGAATTAGGAAGATATCCCATTTCTGAAGCAGTCTTTAAAATAAGCTGCCGTGTCTCTTCGCTGATATCCGGATAACCATTCAGAGCTTTGCTGACACTTGCAACTGATACGTTGCACTGTTTTGCAATGTCTTTCATGGATACCATATACATGTCCAGCCTTTTCTGTTTTTTTGTTCCTAAATCGTTTTCGCAAGCTCATCGTACATTGTTTTCGGACAATTTTCAAGACATTTTTGTAATATTTGTATAATTTATCCCTGTTGCACAAAAAAGAATTTATAATAATTTATCAATTTCACAAAAAATGTGTTATGTTTTAACGAAAATTTTCGCTAAGGTTTCGCGAAAACAGGAACTGCAATTGGGCAATATTTTAACGAGTAAAAATATAGTTGATTTTTTGGATAAACTGAATTATACTGAGGGAAATCCAATCTAATCTATATTATATCTGTGAAAATTCTAAACTTATTCGTTTTCGCAAATCTGTTTTCAGTCTTTAATTCGTGATCGCTTACCCGTATTTATATATTTTAATATTTAGTAATTTAATTGTTTTCTCTTTCAAGGAGGTCCTTCAATGAAATATGGATATTTTGACGACAAAGCCAAAGAATATGTAATCACTACACCACATACACCATTGCCGTGGATCAATTATCTGGGAAGTAATGACTTTTTCTCACTGATCTCCAATACCTGTGGTGGATACAGTTTCTATAAAGATGCGAAACTGATGCGAATCACGAGATACCGTTACAATAATATTCCGGTAGACTCTAACGGAAAGTACTATTACATTAATGATGATGGTGTGATCTGGAACCCGGGAACCATGCCATCCATGACAGAGACAGATACATATGAATGTCGCCATGGACTGGGCTACAGTCGTTTCCATTCTTCTAAGAATAAACTGGAAGCAGATCTTCTGGCATTTGTACCATCGGATGCAGCCTGTGAGATTAACTGCCTGAAGCTGAAGAATAATTCTGATTCCGAAAAAAATATCTCTCTGTTTTCGTATGTGGAATTCTGTTTGTGGAATGCAGTTGATGACGGATCCAACTTCCAGAGAAACTTAAGTATCGGCGAAGTGGAAGTGCAGGGAAGCACAATTTATCATAAAACAGAATACAGAGAAAGAAGAAGACATTACAGCTTCTTTACTGTTAATACTCCGGTTCACAATTTTGATACAAGCAGAGATGCTTTTCTCGGCGCTGGTAATGGAAATGCTTTTCCGGAAGCTGTACGTAAGAAAAAATGTAGCAATTCCATAGCAAGTGGATGGTATCCGATCGCAGCACATCAGATCGATATCAAACTGGCACCAGGTGAAGAAAAAGAATTTGTATTTGTGCTGGGATATTGTGAGAACCCGGCAGATGATAAATGGGAAGCACCGGGAATCATCAATAAGACACCGGCAAAAGCCCTGATCGAACGCTTTAATACAATGGATAAGGCTATGGCGGCTTTTGCAAAACTGAATGATTACTGGGAGAATCTGCTGGCACGTTTTGCAGTATCCAGTGAAAATGAACACATCGACCGTATGGCAAATATCTGGAATCAGTACCAGTGTATGGTTACGTTCAATATGTCCAGATCTGCATCCTATTATGAGTCTGGAACAGGCCGTGGTATGGGATTCCGTGATTCCTGTCAGGATCTTCTGGGATTTGTACATCTGATTCCTGAGCGTGCAAGAGAGAGGATTATTGATATCGCGTCCACACAGTTCCCGGATGGAAGTGCCTATCATCAGTATCAGCCATTGACGAAACAGGGAAATCTGGATGTTGGAAGCGGATTTAATGATGATCCATTATGGTTGATCGCAGCAGTGGCTGCATATATCAAAGAAACCGGAGATTATGGAATTCTTGAAGAACAGGTACCGTTTGATTGTAAGAAAGGGTCAGAGGTTCCGCTGTTTGAACATCTGGACAAATCTTTCCATTATACAGTAACACATCTTGGACCGCATAAACTTCCTCTGATCGGAAGGGCAGACTGGAATGATTGCCTGAATCTGAACTGTTTTTCCAGTGAACCGGGAGAATCTTTCCAGACGACCGGACCGTCTGAGGGACCGGTAGCGGAATCTGTATTTATTGCAGGTATGTTTGTAAAATATGGAAAAGAGTTTGAAGAGCTCTGCAGACGTACAGGTCATGAAGAACTGGCAGCAGAGGCAGAAAAAGCAGTCGATGAGATGTATCAGGCAGTTTTGGATGCAGGATGGGATGGAGAATGGTTCCTTCGTGCATATGATGCGCAGTCCGAAAAAGTTGGATCAAAAGAGTGTGAGGAAGGAAAAATCTTTATTGAACCGCAGGGCTTTTGTGTTATGGCAGGTATTGGAAAAGAAGAGGGACTGGCAGAAAAAGCATTGGATTCTGTACATGAGCGTCTGGAAACAAAGTATGGAGTCATGATTCTTCAGCCGGCATACACGAGATATCATCTGGAACTTGGGGAAATTACTTCCTACCCACCGGGATACAAAGAAAATGCCGGTATCTTCTGCCATAATAATCCGTGGATCTCTATTGCAGAGACTGTGATCGGAAGAGGAGACCGAGCTTTTGAAATTTATCGTAAGATATGTCCATCGTATATTGAGGAGATTAGTGAGATCCATCGAACAGAACCTTATGTATATTCACAGATGGTTGCAGGTGCAGATGCGCCGAGATTTGGGGAAGCGAAGAACAGCTGGCTGACAGGAACAGCAGCATGGACTTTTGTAAACCTGTCTCAGGCATTGCTGGGAATTCAGCCGGATTATGACGGACTTATTGTAGATCCGTGTCTCCCGGGTAAGTTTGGTGATTTTAAAGTGGATCGTCGTTTCAGAAATGCTGAATATCATATTGAGATTCACAAACCAGAGGGTGTACAAAAAGGTGTCAGCTGGATTGAAGTGGATGGAGAAAAAATTGCCGGAAATCAGATTCCGCTGGTTGATGGTAAAAAAGAATATCATGTAATCGTACAGATGGGATAATAAGGCGCGTATGAAAAAAACACTTCACAGGATAAAACCTGTGAGGTGTTTTGCGTTATATCATTTTGTAGAGGCAAGTCCTTCTGGAAGAATCGTTCCTCCACCGAGAACCATGTCTCCATCATAGAGAACAGCAGCCTGTCCCGGAGTAACTGCTCTCTGTGGTTCTTCGAATGTGATCTTGAGCAGATCATCACCAAGCTGTTCTACAGTTGCAGGCTGTTCCGGCTGACGGTAGCGTGTCTTGACTTTGCATTTGATCGGCTTGTCCAGATGATCCCATGGAATCAGGTTAATGTCGTTGATGTAACAGCAGGTGCTCATCAGATCCTGTTTGCCGCCAAGGATAACCTTGTTGGAATCCAGGGATTTGCCACATACATAGAGGGATTCCGGTGCAGAAATTCCAAGACCGCGGCGCTGACCGATTGTATAGTGAATCTGACCTTTGTGTTTGCCGAGTACGTTGCCCTCTTTATCTACGAAATCACCAGGTTCCGAAGACTGTCCGGTATACTGTTCAATAAAGGAAGCATAATCTCCGTCCGGTACGAAGCAGATATCCTGACTGTCCGGTTTATCTGCATTGATAAAGCCCTGTTCCTGGGCAATGTGACGAATCTCTTTTTTGGTGTAGCTGCCAAGTGGAAACAATGTATGCGCCAGCTGATCCTGCGTCATGGCGTAGAGAACATAGCTCTGATCTTTTGTCGGATCGAGGCCCTTTTTCAGAATAAAACGTCCTGTTTCCGGATCCTGTTCACGACGTGCATAGTGTCCGCTTGCGATGTATTCACAGCCAAGTTCTCTTGCTTTGTCGAGAAGGGCAGAGAATTTCAGAAAACGGTTACAGTCAATACACGGGTTCGGTGTGCCACCGTGCAGATAAGTATCGGCAAATTTGTCAATGACGCTGTGACGGAATTCATCATGCATTGGGAAGACGTAATAGAGCATTCCAAGTCGTGCGGCAACGCTTCTGGCATCTTCAGTATCAGATGGGGTGCAGCAGGCACGGTGTCCCGGGAAACTGCACTGTGGATTATCATAAAGCTTCAGAGTCGCACCGGCACAGTCGTAGCCCTCCTTAACCATCAGGTAGGCTGCTACGCTGGAGTCAACTCCGCCGCTCATGGCGATGATTGCTTTTTTCTGCATATATATTTCTCCTGTTATCTGTTGATTCATATTGTTTACTATAGTATGACTGATACTTGGTAACCAGCCATTTAAGAGTATCCTATCATTATAGAAAAATAGTGTCAAGCAGTTACTGTGAACGTATGCACAGTAATGTCAGGCATGGAAAAACTGCTGAAAACAAAAAGTTGAAAAAGGTGTTGACATATCCAAAAAGTAGTAGTATATTAAACCTATCGGAAAGATAGGAAAACAAAACCGAGAGAAAACTATCAAGGAGGAAGAATCATGTTTACAAAGAATGCAGAACAGAGAAATGTCATGTGTATGATGGATAAGGAAATGCGAATGTACATGTGTATGTCTAACTGTGCTTTAATGTATCGGAAACTTCCTGTGGCATCAGCGGATCAGAGTAATGCAGTCTGAATAAGATGTCAAGAATGTGAATATAAATGTATCGATCAGATACAATGTAGATTACATGAACAGGAAAATCCGACATGGGTTCCTGTTTTTTTATTGCCTTTTTAAGCTTATCTGACAGGTAATCCGAATTTACAACTGAATATAGAATACAATTGAATAGAGAAAAATAAAACAAAATATAAGAAAATTTAAATAGAACGAGAAAAGAGAGGGAATTTATTATGAAAAACACAAAAATTATCACAGTATCACTTGCAGCAGCACTGGCAATCGGAGCAATCACAGCAAACGGCGTTCTGGTAAGCGCTGATGCAGAAAAAGGAACCATTAAAGTAGCAGCATCCGCTACACCACATGCAGAAATCCTTGAAGAAGCAAAACCAATCCTTGAAAAAGAAGGCTGGGACCTTGAAGTAACTGTATTTGACGATTATGTACAGCCGAACCTGGTAGTAGAAAGCGGTGATTTTGATGCAAACTATTTCCAGCATATCCCATACCTGGACAATTTCAATGAAGAGCAGGGAACACATCTGGTAAATGCAGGTGGTATCCATTATGAACCATTTGGAATTTATCCTGGAACAAAGAAATCACTGGATGAACTGGAAGATGGTGATACCATTGCAGTTCCAAACGATACGACAAACGAAGCGAGAGCACTTCTTCTTCTCCAGGATAACGGTGTGATTACACTGAAAGACGGAGCCGGACTGGAAGCAACTGTGAAAGATATTGAAGAAAATCCGAAGAATATCAAGATCGAAGAACTGGAAGCTGCACAGGTTTCCCGTGTTAAGGATGAAGTCGCATTTGTCGTGCTGAATGGAAACTATGCTCTGCAGGCAGGATATTCCGTATCCAAAGATTCTATCGCTTATGAGACATCTGATTCTGAAGCAGCAAAAACATATGTAAATGTAATCGCGGTCAAAGAAGGAAATGAAGAGAGTGAAGCAATCAAAGCACTGGTAGATACTTTGAAATCCGATGAGATCAAAGACTTTATTAATGAGAAGTATGACGGAGCAGTTATACCTTTTGAAGATTCCGCAGATGCAGATGCTGATAAAGAAGAAACAGCAGATGTTACTACAGACACAGAAACAGAGTCTACAGAAGAAGCTGCAGAATAATACGGCTGGGAGTATTGATGAATAAGTTGTAACACAGATATTTCAAGGGAACGGGGGAACAGTTTAAATGGAACCGATGATACAGGTAGAAAACCTCTGTAAAAGCTTTTCCACAAAAAACGGGACGGTAGAGGCGGCCAGAAACATCAGTTTTTCCATAGAAAAGGGAGAGATTTTCGGCATTATCGGTCTCTCCGGAGCGGGTAAAAGTACACTGGTGCGATGTCTGAATCTATTGGAAAGACCAACATCCGGAACTGTCCGGGTGAATGGTAAGAATCTTACGAAACTTTCTGAAAAAGAACTCCGTAAGGAGCGTCAGAATATAGGAATGATCTTCCAGCATTTTAATCTGCTCATGCAGAGAACTGCTCTTGATAATGTGTGTTTTCCGATGGAAATTGCGGGAATCAGTAAGAAAGAAGCACGTAAAAAAGCCCTGGAATATCTGAAAGTAGTAGGACTGGAAGAAAAAGCTCTTTCTTATCCATCACAGCTATCCGGTGGTCAGAAACAGCGTGTTGCAATTGCACGAGTTCTGGCAAGTGATCCGAAAATCCTGCTCTGTGACGAGGCGACCAGTGCACTGGATCCACAGACAACAAAAGCAATTCTGGAACTGATCAAAGAGATTAACCGTGATTATGGAATCACTGTCGTAGTTATCACACATGAAATGAGTGTGGTACAGGAAATCTGCAATCGTGTAGCTGTTCTGGAGAGTGGAACACTGGTAGAATCCGGAACAGTAGAAGAACTGTTCAGAAGCCCGAAGACAGAAGCGGCACGCCGACTGGTATTCAGTGGAAGAACGCAGATTCAGAGAATGGAAGGCAAACGTCTGGTTCGTGTAACTTTCCGGGATAAATCTTCTTTTGAACCGGTCATTGCCAATCTGGTACTGACCTATCGGACGCCGGTCAATATTCTGTATGCTGATACCAAGAATATTGGTGGAGCAGCAGAAGGTGAAATGATCCTGCAGCTTCCCGAGATCGAGGAAGTTGCAGATAAGATGATTCAGTATCTGAAAGATACAAATATGGGAGTAGAGGAGTTGAAGTCTGATGTGGGATAATACAACAATTACAATGCTGCTGGAAGGAACCAGAGATACTTTGTATATGACGATTGTATCCACATTTTTCGGATATGTGCTGGGACTTCCGCTGGGAATTCTTCTTGCAGTAACAGACAAAGAGGGGATTCGTCCGAATGCAGTTGTTTACAAAGTACTGGATGTGCTCACGAATATTTTCAGAAGTATTCCGTTTTTGATTCTCCTGATTCTTGTGATTCCACTTACCAAACTGATCGTGGGACAGAGCTATGGCTCCAGTGCAACGATCGTACCACTTGTGATTGCAGCGGCTCCGTTCATTGCCCGTATGGTGGAATCTTCGCTGAAAGAAGTGGAACCGGGAGTACTCGAGGCAGCAGTCAGCATGGGCGTAGGAACATCGACGATCATCTGGAAAGTTCTTCTTGCAGAAGCAAGAACTTCTCTTCTTGTCGGAGTAACAATCGCCGTCGGAACAATTCTTGGTTATTCCGCTATGGCAGGAACTGTTGGTGGCGGCGGACTTGGAGATATCGCTATTCGTTATGGATATTACCGCTATCAGACAGACATCATGATCATAACGATTGTAATTCTGGTAGTGCTTGTGCAGATCCTGCAGGGACTTGGCATGATGCTCTCCAGGAAGCTGGATAAGCGAAAAGCATAAAAAGATATTTGACAGAAGATTGTAATCACGAAGAATAAAGTTTATTCAACAAATATAAATATTTATTTTAGAAATTTTAGAAATATATTAGAAAAAGGACAAAAACTCCTCACATTTATATTGTATGATGTACTTGTCTTAAAGGAAACCCCCTTTAAGAAATCCGGTAGCACTTCAATGCCGGGAGAGTTGCCGGAACTCTTTCCTTTCCCTAAAAAATAAAACAGAACACTAAACAGCCGCCACCTGGCAAGAACGTCAGGAGGGCGGCTGCTTTCGTTATTGGCGATATCGATTAAAACAGGAGTAGATTTCCTGGATTCTCGGGATGGCATATCCACATGGCAGGTAAGAACCATCAGCGAAGGCGATAAGGCCTTTTGTATGAATCTGTTTCTGAAGATAATCAACAATCTCCGGGATAGTTTTTTTCCCGTCAGCCAGATGCTCCAACGCATATTTCAGGAGCAATCCGAGGGCTGCGGTCTGTTCTGGATCTATGAGCTGCTCAACGTAGCGAAGGTCTACTTCCTGTCTTCCAAGCAGGAATCCAGCTTTTCCATGAACTTTTATTTTGAGACGATCCGGTTTGCCTGTGCCATGTCCATGTGAGCGAATCACAGGAGTATTTTTTTGTATGATCCTGTGACTGTCAGGCATAACAAATGCAGGAACTTTGGCTGGACTCAGAGGATATTTTCCACAGATTTCTTTGACTTTGCGTGTGATATCCACAGGACGATAGCAGTCCATCTGGATAATTGTGTCTGCAATGTGGAAAAATGCACCGGAACTTCCGGCAACCAAAAGCGTAGAAATTCCGGCAATTGTATACAGCTTCTGTGCCCGTTCGAGAAATGGAGTGATCGGTTCCTTTTCACGGGAGATGATTTCCTGCATGAACGTATCCCGCACCATGAAGTTGGTGGCAGAAGTATCTTCATCCAGAAGAAAAACTTTGCTTCCGGCTTCCATTCCCTCAATAATGCCGGCAGCCTGAGACGTACTTCCACTGGCATCCGCTGTTGAAAAACAATGGGTGTTTTTTTTGTTTGGCAGATCATTGATAAACAGAGAAATATCCACGTCTTTGATAGAACGTCCATCCTCGGAACGGAGCTTTAATGCGGTGTCATCCGTGATCACGTATTCTCGCCCGTCTCCGGCAATATGATTGTATACACCAAGTTCCAGGGCATTCAGAAGAGTGGATTTGCCATGATATCCACCGCCGACGATCAGGGTGATGCCCTGTGGAATTCCCATTCCGATAATTTTTCCCTTATGCGGAAGATTCATAGTTATACGGAGCGATTCCGGAGAAATAAACGGGACAGAATGCTTCATCGGACGGGAGGAAATACCACTTTCCCGTGGGAGTATAGCACCATCTGCAACAAATGCCACCAGTTTTTTTTCTTTCAACTGTTCTCGGATTGCCTGTTGATCTTCAGCGAGAAAAATGGTTTGTTCCAGTTCTTCCTGATTTATGTTTTTGTAAAAGAAAGTGTTTTCTACACAGGCAGGAAGAAAATCGAACAGAATCTTTTCCAGTTCGGGTGCATTAATGGTACGGCCATTTGCAGGAAAACCAATAAAAAATCTGGCAGTGATGCCTTTGGATGTGATTTCACATGCGGTTCTGGAAAGGATTTCCTGTCCACAGTGGCTGACGGAAATCAGACCGCTTTTACCAGAACCTTTTGCACGGAAGGAATAGTGGTTTATCTGCTGTTCAAACTGGCGCGTCAGATGGTCGGCAAGGGTGATACATGTGAGATTGTTTTTGCTGTAGGCATCCGGAAAACCGGCATCTTTGCGGGAAATATGGACACTGATGTGGGAGGGAGATGCAAAAGGATCTCCCTGTACATGATCGATGGAAAGGATATAATGCCCAAACTGGTAACTGCCTTTCAGAGATTTGTAGGCGGGATAACTTTTTCTGTGGATGGATTGAAGCTGCTTTTTTAATTCAGTTGCCTGCTGCATGAAAAACTCCTTTATAAAAAGTGTGATTTATCTGTATATTTAAGGTACATTTAAAGTCCGGCTGTAACTATTATGAAGCCGGAAGCATTCTTGAAAAAACAAAATTATTATAGAGCGGGAAGATGCAGAAATGCAAGCGATTCGGGATATAATAAAAAAAGAAATTGTGAAGAAAATGATAGGAAGAGCCAAATTTCTTATACAAATCTTATATCTTTATTAAGAATCTGGAAGAATGTAGAAATACGTAAAATATTGGCGTATAATGTTGAAAGAATTTTGAGAATCAAACGAAAGGTGGTTTTATATATTATGGAAAGAAGAAATGCATGGCTTTCTTATGAGGAAGCAGATGAGAAGGAACTGGAGAAACTTGCAAAAAATTATCGTACATTTCTGGATGCCGGTAAGACAGAGCGTGAATGTGTCCTGGAGCTTACCAGAGAAGCAGAAGCAGCAGGATATGTTTCATTAGAAAATAAACTTGCATCCGGTGAGCAGATCAAAGCCGGAGATAAGATCTATGCTGTCGGCATGAAAAAGATCATGGCTATGTTCCATATCGGACAGGAACCGATAGAAAAGGGAATGAATATTCTTGGAGCACACATTGATTCTCCACGTTTGGATGTAAAACAGAATCCTTTATATGAAGATACGGATCTGGTATATCTGGATACCCATTATTACGGCGGGGTGAAGAAATATCAGTGGGTAGCACTTCCATTGGCGATTCATGGTGTGATCGTGAAGAAGGATGGTACAGTAGTAAATGTGAATGTTGGTGAAGATGAGGATGATCCGGTCGTATATATCACAGATCTTCTGATTCATCTTGCAGGTAAACAGCTCCAGAAAAAGGCCGCAGAGGTGATCGAGGGCGAGAATCTTGACATTCTGATCGGCAGCAGACCACTGAAAGAGGAAAAGGACGAGAAGAAGAAGGAAGCAGTCAAAAATAATGTCCTTCGGATTCTGGGAGAAAAATATGGTGTAGAGGAAGAGGATTTTCTTTCAGCAGAACTGGAGATCGTTCCGGCGGGCAAAGCTCGTGACTGCGGACTTGACCGCAGTATGGTCGCAGCATATGGACAGGATGACCGTGTCTGCGCATATACTTCTTTTGTGGCAATGCTTGAGATGGAAGCACCAAAACGTACCAGCTGCTGTCTTTTGACGGACAAAGAAGAAATTGGAAGTGTAGGAGCTACTGGCATGCAGTCTAATTTCTTCGAAAATACTGTGGCAGAGCTTCTAGAAGCTATGGGATGTTATTCCGGACTGGCACTCCGAAGAACTCTTAAGAATTCCTTTATGCTTTCTTCTGATGTAAGTGCAGGCTATGACCCGGCTTACGGAGAATGCTTCGAAAAGAAAAATGCAGCATATCTTGGAAGAGGAATCGTTCTTAATAAATTTACAGGTGCAAGAGGAAAGTCCGGATCTAACGATGCCAATGCAGAGTATGTGGCAAAAGTACGTGGTATTTTTGATGACAGTAATGTTGCCTTCCAGACAGCAGAACTTGGCAAAGTAGATGTGGGAGGCGGCGGAACGATCGCTTATATCGCAGCACTTTACGGAATGAATGTGATAGACAGTGGTGTGGCGGTCCTGAGTATGCATGCACCGTGGGAAGTAACAAGCAAAGCCGATATTTATGAGGCGAAGAAAGCATACAAAGCGTTTCTTGAAAATGCATGACAGAGATTCTGGTGCCAGAAAAAAATAAGCATAATACAGAAACAATAAACAGCGACATCAAAGGAGAATGCAGAGTATGAATGATACGCTGATCAAGGTGAAAGACCTTTGCAAGATTTATAATCCCGGCGAAAATGAAGTAAGAGCCCTGGATCATGTGAGCCTTGAAATAAAAAAAGGAGAACTGGTGGCAATCATCGGGCAATCAGGTTCTGGCAAGTCAACTTTTATGAATATGCTTGGGTGTCTCGATGTGCCTACCTCGGGAAAGTATTATCTGAACGGGACTGATGTGTCCGAAATGACGGACAATGAACTCTCGGAGGTAAGAAACCGTGAAATCGGATTTATTTTTCAGGGATTTAATCTTATTGCAAATCTGAATGCAATTGAAAATGTAGAATTGCCGCTGATCTATCGTGGAATTGATCGTAAGACGAGACATGAACTGGCTATCGAATCTCTGAAAATGGTTGGCCTGGAAAAACGTATGGATCATAAGCCAAGTGAGATGTCCGGTGGGCAGCAGCAGCGTGTGGCAATTGCAAGAGCGATCGCTGCACAGCCTCCGGTCATTCTTGCAGATGAGCCGACAGGAAACCTGGATTCTGCATCCAGTAAGGAGATTCTTGCAATTTTAAAGAAAATGCATAAAACAGGAAGAACAGTAATATTGATCACGCATGATAATGGTATTGCAGCACAGGCAAGACGTGTAGTGCGTATTATGGATGGTAAGATAGAATCGGATACGATCAATCCGGATTTTGACCAGGAGGAGGCATAATGAAAAAGAAAAAGTCCAGAAAGAAACTGGTGATCGGAGTTGGGGTTCTGATCGTGGCAGTAGTAGCCGGTGTCAATATCTATGGCAGTATGAATGCAGCGGATTCGGCAATTCCGCAGGTGAAAACAGTATCAGCTGTCCGTGATAATGTTCAGCAAACGGTAGAAATCAGTGGTACAGTAGTAAGTGAAGAACAGAAAACATATTTTTCTCCTGTCAATGCCAAAGTTGATACAGCTGCGTTGAAAGAAGGTGAAACTGTAAAAGCAGGAACTAGTCTGATCGAATTTGATCAGAAAGACCTGGAGAGAGAGGCGAAGAAAGCTGATCTGAATGTAGAGTCCGGAAAACTGGATATGAAAAATACTTTAAATAAATCGGATAAGGCGGTTCAGAAGCAACAGAATGCAGCAGGTGATGCGGCAAGCCTGAAACAGCAGGTTGCCGCTCAGGAAAATTATGTTGCAAGTCTGAAAGCAAGGATTTCGCAGGCAAATGCCAATGCACAGGCAGCATCTTCTAAAGCTGCAGCAAAGAAACAGGCAGATGCAGCTGCCGCACAGGAGGCACAGCAGCAGGAAATACAGCGTGAATATGCACAGGCACAGACTACATATCAGAATGAAACCCTTCCTGCGTATCAAAATCAGCTGAATACACTGAACAATGAAATGAATCAGGCACAGTCGGATTACAATCAGGCAGAGAACAGTTATCAGATGGCTTTTCAGGCGTGGTCTGCAGACCAGAGTGATGATAATGAAAATGCACTTGAGATAGCAGAGCAGATGAGAAGTGAAGCGCAGATTACATATCAGAATGCAAAAACAGCTTATGAAGATTATAAAGCGCAGAAGCCGGCTGCTCCGGTAATGTCTGACTTCACCGGCGAGGCTGACATTGTTTCTGACGGAACATCTGCAGATGTTTCTGCATCTGCTTCTTCCAGCACGGATGATACTGCTGTGACAGCGGATACTACTGCACTGGAGAATGAACTTGAAAAAGCAAGTAATAATCTTGCAGAACTTCAGTCAGAACTTTCCTCGAAGGAAGCGGCTGCAGAAGCAGATACGGGTGCTGTGACTGAAGAAGAAAAAGAAAAAATGGAAATTACCAATAATCTTTCTGAACTGGATCAGATGTCTGCACAGGAACTTGTAGAAGCAGCAAAGAAAGGAATCAAGGCTGATTTTAATGGTGTGGTTACAAAAGTTTCTGTGGTTGAAGGTGCAACTGCAACACAGGGAATGGAATTGTTTACTTTACAGAATACTGATAAAGTAGATGTGAATGTAAATGTTTCGAAATACGATTATGATAAAGTGAAAGAAGGTCAGTCTGCGGACATCACCATTGCAGGAAAAATTTATGAAGGTGAAGTAACGAGTATCAGCCATGTTGCTACTCAGAATGAAAAAGGTGCTTCTTTGATTTCTGCGGATATTCGTATCAAGAATCCGGATGAAGATATTTTTCTTGGTGTGGATGCCAAAGTAACGATTCATGCAGAAGAGGTGGACAATGTAGTTGTACTTCCGTCTGAAGTAGTTAATATAGGAAAAGAGGGCTCTTTCTGTTATGTACTTGAGAATGGGGTTATTACCAAAAAGGATATCACAACAGGAATCAGTTCGGACGAATATGTAGAAGTGCTTGACGGCATTAAAGAAGGTGATGAAGTTATCCGTGACCTTGGTTCCCTGGAAGAGGGAATGCAGGCAGAAGCTGCTGATAGATCCGGAGATGTGAATGGTGAAAATACAGAGACAGATAATGCAGAAGAAGGTGTCTGATGGGCGGATTATATGAATATATAAAAATGGCTGTCCAGAATATCCGGGCAAATAAAGGACGTTCATTTCTTACCATGCTGGGAATTATTATTGGCATTGCTTCGGTCATTGCAATCGTTTCCATCGGCGAAGGAACGAAGAATCAGATGAACAGTGAGATCGATGGAATTGGCTCAGGGCTGATCGCTATCGATGTCAGTAATGATGCCATGACGGAAGATGAATGGATCACACCGGATGATGTACAGGAAATCCGTAAGCTCGATACAGTAGGTGGTGTTAGTGTTTCAAACAATTACGATGGTGAAACGGTGACCGGTAAGGGGAATTTTTCTATCATGCTGACAGGTGAAGGTCCCGATGCCAAAATGATCAATAATTCCGATATGAAATATGGAAGTTATTTTGGCGAAACAGAGATTGAAGAGGGCAAAAATGTATGTGTAATCTCAGATACAGATGCCAGGCAGCTTTTTGGTACAGATGATGTTGTTGGTATGAGCCTTGATATTACCTGTTATGATTCTTCAAAATCTTTTCGCATCATGGGTGTCACTACGCAGAAAGAAAATGGAACATTCGTAAGTTATACTTATGATGGAATGCCGGTTACGGTAAATGTTCCGTATTCTTCCATGGATGATCTTGTGGGTGGAACCGATGAATTTTATTCCATTACAGTGGTTCAGGCAGACAAAACACTAGATTCACAGATCGTTGCAGATCAGGTCGTGCATCTTTTGGAGAAACGTCATCAGTGCGCAGGGGAAGACTATTTTCATGTGCAGAGTTTCCAGGATGTCCTGCAGTCAATGAATGAAATGCTCGGTATGGTGACGGCATTTATTTCATTTGTTGCCGGAATTTCTCTTTTGGTAGGTGGAATCGGTGTTATGAATATTATGTTGGTATCTGTTACAGAAAGAACACGTGAGATTGGAATCCGTAAATCACTTGGCGCCAAGACCTCTTCTATTATGTTACAGTTCCTTGCGGAAGCGGCAATCCTTACAGTTATGGGAGGCGTGATTGGAATTATTCTTGGAATTCTTGCAGGTTATGGAATCTGTTCTATCATGAGTGGAAGCATGGGAATGACGATCACACCGGGAATCAGCCCGACAGTGATTCTGGCGGCAACACTTTTCTCCTGTGCGGTCGGTGTATTTTTTGGAATCTATCCGGCGAAGAAAGCTGCAAAACTCAGTCCGATCGAGGCTTTGAGACGAAATTAAGTTGAATAGTTTTATAAAAACAAAATGGCTCTTCGGTATCCTTTTATAAGGAATATCGCAGAGTCATTTTGGCTTTTAAGGTTGAATTAAAGTTAATTCACACTATCACCTTTTTTCTGTTTTATATTTTATAGAAGAGGGAAGAAAAAGCCCGGGAAGTTTTATCAAGACATAAAGGATGATAAACTTTCCAGTATGTTTTTGGGTTTAGCTGCATATATGACAGGCTTCGCAGGCGGACGGTGCAGTTGCACAGCCGCCGAGAGCGGTTTCGCGTAATTCGGCAGGTAGTTTTTTGCCTACAGTGTACATGATCGTGATCATCTCATCAAGGGGAATGAGCTGCGTGATTCCGGCAAGTGCCATTTCGGCAGCAACGAGAGCATTGGCAACTCCGGCAGCGTTTCGGTTCTGGCATGGATACTCGACAAGGCCGCCGACCGGGTCACAGACAAGTCCAAGCATATTCATCAGTACGGTAGATGCTGCGTGGGTACATTGCAGGGGTGTTCCGCCAAGTAATTCAGTAGCTGCAGAAGCAGCCATGGCAGCAGCAACACCTGTCTCTGCCTGACAGCCACCGACTGCACCGGCAACAGTTGCATTTCTCATGGCAAGATAACCAATGGCACCAGCATTAAAAAGTGCTTTTTGGATATATTTGTCAGAGTAGTTGTAAACTTCCTGAAGGGCAAGTAAAAGGCCTGGAACGATTCCGGCAGAACCCGCAGTCGGAGAGGCCACGATTAGCCCCATGGAAGCATTGGTTTCCAGAGTTGCCATAGCGTAGGTGATGGCTTTTTCAAGCAGTTCCCCGCAGATCCCTTTGCCGGAAGCCTGATGAAGGAAGAGTTTTTTTGATTCACCGCCAATCAGTCCACCCATGGATTTTACAGGGTGTTTGATTGGTGAAAAAGCAGCTTCTTTCATAATCTCAAGAACATGTGTCATGCGAGCGTTTACTTCCTGTTCTTGCATTTCACCAATTATAATTTCTCTCTGGCGCATAATTTCAGAGATTGGAAGATCTTTTTCTGAACATAAAGCCAGAAGTTCTTTGGCATTTTTAAATTCTCTCATCATATTCCTCCTACATCTGTACGATCATCACTTCGTGGATATGCTGATTCTTGCGAATCGTATTTCCAATATCTTCTGGAAGACGTCCATCGGATTCGACGATCGTGTAGGCAATCTCGCCTTTGGACTCTCTGAAAAGGCGCATAAAGGCAATATTTACATTTCGATCGCTGAGACATTTGGTGATATAGGCAGCTACACCCGGTTTATCCTGATGGATGACGATAATAGCGCTGTATTCGCCGGAGAAATCGACCTGTACAGAGTTGATCTTTACGATGCGGACTTTTCCGCCGCCAAGGGATTCGCCGCGGACAGTCATTTCCTGACCGTTGTTATTGACCATATGAATGTCAACAGTATTAGGATGAATGTCAGTTTCTAATTCATTAGGAGTAAATGAGAAGGTAAGGCCTTTTTCTTTTGCAATTTCAAAAGAGTTACGGATGCGCATATCATCGGTGGAAAATCCCATGATACCTCCCAGCAGAGCCCGGTCAGTACCGTGTCCTTTAAAAGTCCTTGCAAAAGAGCCATAAAGAGTAAAGTTTACTTCTTTTAGTGGACCATTGATCATTTTCTGGGCTAAAAAACCGATGCGGGCAGCTCCGGCAGTATGGGAGCTGGAAGGTCCGATCATGTTTGGCCCCATTACATCAAATATGCTGATAAAAGACATGTTTTTTCTCCTGATTGTACTTTATTTTTATAGTATCTGTATTTATGAAAAAAATACAGCGAATGTCCTTATAGATATATTGTACCATCCTCATCAAAATGAAGCAATTTAATCAGGTAAAATGGATATTGATGAATAAAAAGAAAAATTTAAAAAAATTAAAAAAAGGTGTTGACAATTTGCTCACTTTGCAGTAGAATACATTTTGTTGTGAGCGACAAGTACTCACAAATACAAAATGTGCGTTTAGCTCAGCTGGATAGAGCGTTTGGCTACGGACCAAAAGGTCGGGGGTTCGAATCCTCTAACGCACGCTACGGAAAGAATGCCGGAAGCCTTTGTTTACAAGGGTTTCCGGTGTTTTTGCGTTTTGAGGAAATTAAAAAGTTGTTGTGACTTGTTGTGACAAGCTCGTAAATGCTCTTTCCATAATCAACAGACTTTCTGATGCTGTTAATGGATTATAGAGATAGTCGTATGTAGTATTAAGATCACTGTGTCCCAGATTGGAACGTATTGCGTCTACAGGAAGCCCAAAAGTAGCCAGACGGCTTGCGTATGTCCTGCGGATAGCATGACTGCGTTTTGTGTCTATGTCGATATGTTTACAGGCATACTCTAACATACTGTTGATACCACGCATGGTCAGATATTTGTCATCACCTTCGTAGAAAATGTAATCCGTTGCCTTACGATACGGGCTCAGACTGCGAATGATGTTAAGCAATTTTTTAGCCTGTGAGATGAGCGGTACATACCGATCTTTGTGAGTTTTAGTGTGATCTTCGATGGTATAGACATATTTGTTATGTTTCGGATTAGGAAGAAGTATACGTTGTCCATTCTTGATCTGTGCTTGATATGCTTCTTTCTGCAAAGTTGTCTCCTGAACGAGGGTCATTTCTCGCTGTGCATGAACAGAATCCTCGGAAATATCTCCCCACTGCAAAGCCGCTAATTCTCCGGCACGCAATCCCAGATAAAAATTAAGAATAACTGCCAGAAATCGTACTTCTTTCTTCAATTCAAAAGATGAATATAAATCTAACAGGATTCTTTCAAACTCTTCTGAATTGTAGACCAATTTTTCAGCGGATTTTTTAACAACTTGTCGAAACTTCACAGTAACCTTTAGCTGTGGGAAAATATTACGCTGAATATAGTCGTTCATATAAGCGTATTCAAAAATCTGCTTAGGGATTAAACGTATATTTTGCCATTGCTTAGAGCTCAGGTTATATTCTTTAATTAAAGAATTAGCCCACAGATTCAACTCTTTAAGAGTGATTTCAGCAAGTGGTTTCTGAAATAAAGGAGTTCCCTCAAAATACTTTTTCCAATGCTTCTCGTGGGTGTCTATGGTGTTAGGACTATTGGTTAAATACGACTTATACTCCAACCATTCTGGTTAGAGATCTGTCATGGACAAAGAAGCTCCGGCATTGACTAAAACATAAGGTGCTAAAGCATCCAGTAATGCTTCCTTGGTCTTGCGTTGGATTCTTTTTTTGTAATCCAATGGGTGACAGGTATACCATGCATCACGTTTATCATTATAAAAAATTGTGTAGCGGTGAAGTTTTTCTATTTTTTTTCTTGATATCATTTTCTCCAAATCCGCTATCGTATCCATATCCATTGTATCATCATGGATTAATTTTTTCAGTTCTTTTTGATCTGTTTCTTGCATATAAGACAAAACCTCATAGATTTTATCTTTAATATGTTATTTTGACCGTTAGGGTATCAAAAAAAGGGGGAGTCACTACGACACTCCCCCTGTAGATCTGTGTTCAATGATCATTTTTAATGGTCACGTCAATCACAGATAAAGATGCATAAGTTTTGGTGTGTATATAATCTAAAGTAAAATCGGCAAATACACCCTTTTTGTAGTATGGCGCATGATCCATATTACGGTCGATAAGATTACCCCATGCTCCACGTTCATCTTCGACACGCAGTAAAATATACTGATTACTTGTTTTTGTAGAAGTTTTTACTTCTGCTGATCTTACTTCCAGATTTAAACCAATAAGTTTCATTTAAAAATCCTCCTTATAATTTACTTTGTCACTTTGTTCCATGTCCCATGCGAGTGATTTGAGATACTGCAAGAAAAAATGAGAAGTTCTTTTCAATGCCAGAACTTTAAGCCATTCCGTATTGTTGGAGCGGCATATATCGACAAATCTGGAAAAACTGATAATCTGATTGTCTTTGATGTACTTCAGCATATCCTGAATCACTGCTAAATCATCAGCTGGAACATATGTAAGTGCTTCATAGTCTGCCCCCGACAGAGCAATTACGTCTTTAGAACTGTACTGTGCCTTATCCGGATTATCCATGTGGGTCAAATAACGGACATATGCGGAGGTACAGTTTATTGCTTCAGTGCCAACACCACAAATTACATCAATTACAGCTTTTGCTTGTTTTTTGCTCTTCAAACTACCGAACAAAATAATTACATGATAGTGTTCTTTTTTGGTAGTTCCATCAGGCAATGTATCTTGATTATGCAATGGACTGATGAGAGCTGGAATGTGCATATCTTCTAAAAGCTCTATCCAGTTTGTGGGAGCTGACTCTGGATATACAATACAGGCGTAATTACGTGTTCGATTAGTAGAGATACTTGATTTTGCCATGCAGTTTGTCACCTCCTTTCTGATGACGGAAGTTTAATATCCGTTCTTTGTGCTGATAATATGTTGTTACTTATCAACCGTCTTTAATATGTCATTTCTGATAGCAAGATAGCAAAAAAAGTCCATTCCTAAATATCAATCAAACTCTGTAGAAGAGGTGATTATTATCTATAATGGTATATGTAATCCACCATGTTCCGGTTTTACCATTGGCATAGATACCAGTCAAACCGAGAAGAATCGGAGCATTTTTCTTAGACAGCGTTTCAATCCATTCATATTCAGGAGTTGTTTTAACACTTGCCGACCAGCTATTGGGATCGTTGTAAACGTGCCATGCAGCAATCACTTTTTTGTAATCAGAAAATGGAGACACATTAAAACAATTGGTCAAAATAGTCCTAATGTTATCTTCAGCAAGTTCGTAACTCTTAGTCAGTTTGATTCCTGTGTTAGCAGTTACGTTTACGACTCCTTTTTAATTAGTAGATTCTTTTTTGGAAACAGAAAATATGTTTTTAATCATGTTAAAAACCTCCTTGTATTTTTTCACTTTTAATATGTCATTTGTGGTGAGGTGATATCAAAAAATCTTTATAAAATCAGACGGGATTTTCTTTTTAGGTATTTATGGATTGTGCTGAGGGGCACAGGAGTGAAACTTTTTTACTGAGATTTTTTAGAAATGACATATTATATGTGACCACAATTTTATAAAAAAATGAGGAAGAAAGGAGCTAAACAGCTAATGGTTATTCTATGCGTGAGTAGAGAATAACCAGTTAGCGTCAACTTTTAGAGAAAAATCCCATGATAACGGATAATCATAAAAGTTGAGAAAAGAACATTTATAACAAAGGAAGAAGCAGGCTTGCTTCTAGGAAGTGTCTGAGTTTGGAAAGTGCTTTACCAGACAAGAAGACTACATAGAGGACTGACCTCTGACCGCAACTTCCGTATCTTATGACAGAGAGGAGTCAAAAAAATACCTCTGGATAGCGGCAGTTAACCATAAGACCGACCAGGAGCGGCATGACATGACGAAATGTCATAAGAGGGCTTACAGCCCTTGATTACACAGGTGCATGGGAAAAAGAAGCTGTCAAGGTTGGCAGAGCCAAGCGAAGCGATACCTTGACTGCTTCTTTTAACCATGCTATAGCGGCTGAGACGAAAGGAAGAGTGAAGAATAGTGGGAAAAGAATCAATACAACATATGTTATGTAGTAGGGTGTTGACAGGGATAACGGATAATCACACGATTACAGCATACAAGAGAGACTGCAAAAATTTTGCGGCATATTGTAGAACAAACAATGTGAAAACACCTGAACAGCTTGAAAAGCAGAAAACAGAAATTCTCCAGAAGTATGAGGACAGCCTCGAAAATGCCGGATATAAGCCTGCAACAATACATAGATATTTGTCTGCACCTTGCAAAGCGTTAAATGTTAATATGAAAGAGGTAGAGAAGCCACATCGAACAGCGGATATGATAGCCAGAGGACGAGATACAGGCTTTAATATACAGGGACAGAGGGAGATTATACAGGAGCGTTTTAAGCGGCTTATATCCTTTCAGAAAGTTGTAGGACTTAGGCGGGCTGAATTGGCAAAGTTATGGGGACGTGATTTACGAACAGATGAGAGTGGATATTTATGTGTGTATGTATGTAATGGTAAAGGCGGTAAAGATCAGATGCAGAGAATTTTACCGCCAGATGTAGTAATGATAAAGAAATTTTTCTCAGAAGTAAAACCAGATCAAAAAGTTTTTACTGCTAAGGAAATGAACAATAAAATTAATCTTCATGGATTACGTGCGGAACAAGCGAGAAAAGCATATTTGTATTATCAAAAACGGCTAGAATCTGAGCTAAATTATAAATATGCATGTCGCAAAGAATTAGCATTGCGATACAAGACAATGCATACCGCAGACAAGACAACAAAACAGAGATTTTTAAAAGATATTATGAATGACACACCGTATGTATTACGGGGAAAGAATCGAGAAAAAGCCATTGCACAAGGAAAATCTGTCACATATAATCGGTTGGCTATGATGATGGTATCGGTTTTTCACCTGTCACATTGGCGGCTTGATGTGACAAGTGTTAATTATCTGGTGTAATCCTTTTTAAGAAAAAAGAAAGAAACTGTACATATCATACACATTGGTAGATAACAGTTTCTTTTTTTTAGTTTTAAAATGTCATTTGGTGTGGGCATGTGAGAAATTTATCTATAGGTAAGAATAGATAAATTTACTTGGGTATTTTAATCAATAATTAAGAATAATGATAACTTTCTTTGTGCGGATCATACCAGTCAGACCATATGTCTAATTTATATAAGAACTCCCTTACTGCCAGATCAATATTTCTTTGTTCTGGTGCTTCCTTGTGCCAATCTAACATAGGTCTTTCTAGTTTAACCTTATCAAAGATTAATTTGCGTTTTCCATTGGAATTTGTGATATATAAGTCGTTGTTGACTACAAAATCACTAAAATTAAATATGTAATTTTCGGTTCGAGATATGCAACTTACAGGGATTTTCGGAATAATTTCTTTATCTAGCATTATTGCTATTTTAGGCTCTGTTCTATGGCTTTTGGAACCGAGTAATTCAAACCAGTAATGATTGTAAAATATATAGTCAGCTTCTACATATTTTACCTTACAGAAATTTGTGATATCTGTGTCAAGAATATTCCAAGGAATATGCTGGGGGTTTTCGTATTGACAATCCTTTTTTGTGTGTTCTGGACTTCCACAGTAAGGGCAACAATTACCTTTAAGAGAACCATAACGAAGTATATATGTGTCATTTCTATTGTCATAGATATATTCTGTATATTGGTCAGCACGATATTCGCGTTTGTCCTTGGTGTTTTTGTCTGAAAATTTTCCGTAGATACGCAATGAATACCAATCTCTGTTAAGAATAAATTCTCGAACTGCTCTTGCTGTCTTAATTTTCTCCGATTTGGTAGGTTCAACATAGTTGGACCAGAATTTATCATATTCATCTGGATGAATATTTCTCATAGACGTTACCTCCATTGGGCTTTTCTATGATAATTATAACATCTAACAAATGAGATGAAAAGTGGACATGGAAGTCTTGGTACTTCGTATGATAGAGGATATGAGTATTTTAAATTGACAATAAAAAGTAAAATTTATTGAATTTAAAAGCTTATTTTTACGTATTTTTACAGCTTTGCAGAATTATATTTCTAAATAAAGTGTATTGTGGTACACTGTTCCTAAATAGTTAGAGTCAAGAATGAGTTTTGAATTAAATGAGGGATTAAGATAAGAAAAGGGAGTACTAGGTGATCTGTATGGTAATTAATGGAAAGGAAATGGATATTTCTTTTATCAAAGAAGAAGTGAATAATTTATCAGAGGAAGAAAAAAAGTTATATATTTATTTTTCTGAATCTCATCGGGGAGACACTCAAGCGAGAATTAAATGTTTTAAGGAATATGGTTATACAGAAATATATAAAAATTGGCAAAATTTAATAGAAGAAATAAGAAAAAAATTAAATCTTGAGGATACTGAGTGTTCGAGATTGTTACTGGAAGTGTCAAGGAATGAAAAAAATATAGAAACATTTGAGGGGAAAACATATAAACAATGGCTAGAGGAAGAAAAACAACGAGTGTATGATAGAGAACATCCTAAAATTAATATAGTCGAGAACGTAGAAAATGAAATTGAAAAAAATAAAGGAAATATAGTTTTAGAGAAAGATTCGAAGAAAAATAATCATTTGATAAATAAAGATACAGTACGGCCACAATCTGATGGCTCTACAGTTGTGTTCAAATTTCTTATTTCATTTCTGTTAATTGCATTTACAGCAGTATCTGGAGGATGGTTGGACAAATTGATATTATGGGTGGGCTTGTTGTTTATCTGGTACAATGAAGCACCTATAAAAAAAGTTATAAAAATTGTTTCAATAATTACAATACTATTATTGGTATTCAATGGGCTGGCGGAATATAATGCAAATCAACCAAGTGAATTCTATTTACAAAATAAAGAAAAAATAGATACGTATAGAAAAAATCATGCAAATGATTGGGATGGATATAAAGGAAATAGGAGAAATTCTACAGCTGAAACTAGGGCATTAGAAAAAGATGGATACAATGCGAAAACATATCGTAGCAATCATGGATATTAAGTATTGTTGTGACTTTGTTGTGACATTAAGTGGATACGACAGCAGAAAGCCCCTTTCTATGCGGTTTCTACGCATGAGTCAAAAATTCGAATCCTCTAACGCACGTCATATAAAAAATGGGACAGGACATAAAGTCTTGTCCCATTTTTTGTTCGAATCCGATCGGACTCGAACGGGTTCGATCTACATTTCATTTTGTCTCCGTTCCACTCCGGTCGGTTCAAAGCCAACATCCACCGGATGTTGTGAACCGTTGCTAAACGCGTGCCACCGGCACGCAGCAACCTCTAACGCACGCTATGTCGAAAGGCTGGAAACCTTGAAAAAAATCAATGGTTTCCGGCTTTTTTTGTGCTTGTTAAATTGAGTTCGAACCTGTGACTTCCTGTGACAAGGAAAATTTGGGTGAAATCAGCTGGCAAATGCCTTTTCCATGATACTCAGACTTTCCTCAGGAGTCAGTGGATTGTAGATATACTCTAATGTTGTTGCGGTGTTGTGTAGAAGATGAATGCGAGAGGAGTAAGTTGTCTGGAGGTCAACGAAAATATAGGTGCTGAATGACTATGGAAAGGATAAGCTGTGTGGAGACCAACCAAAATTATGGTGCTAAATGACCAGGGAAAGAGTAAGTCTGCTGGAAACCAACATAATTTAGATAAAATGGTTGGCCAGTGATAGAGCAAGTATCTTGCAGGTCATTGAAGGTAATAAAATTGGATGGTTTGTATATGAGTAACACCAAATTAAGCCAATAAAATGAATATATAATGGTCCCTATAGTTGAAGTGATTTTACCAAAAAATCAGAAAAATATGATAGAAAAAACTGTTATTGTGAGAATTAATTGCGGATGAAGTGAAGATATTTGTTAGCTTTATAAAATATACATGTTATAATAGAACTATCTTAAATAGTAAGCAAGGGGGCATGCAATATGAACAGTATTTTTCACAGAATCAGTGTAAGAAAATATGAAGACAAACCAGTAGAAAAGGAAAAAATCATGGAAATCCTGAAGGCGGGAATGCAGGCGCCAAGTGCATGTAACC